>Ga0209059_1000086_pt1 | contig 38083 bp, 43 predicted proteins | sample GraSoiAngelo_151_FD_186165 | JGI IMG/M metagenome (GOLD analysis project Ga0209059, IMG submission 186165) | Grasslands soil microbial communities from the Angelo Coastal Reserve, California, USA - 14_1009_12_20cm (SPAdes) (version 2) | ecosystem: Environmental > Terrestrial > Soil > Grasslands ...
TGTCCGCAGCGGACCGGCAGAAACGCGAGTAGCTTCCGACCCCCGACCGACGTGCCGGGCGTTCGGGCGTCGCCTCGCGAGCTTGGATGGCAAGCAGGGAGAGGCTGGACGCCAAGCCTGATCACGGCGGCTCCAGATTCAAGCGTCCGGGCCGTTAACCCAGGCCAGGTGATTCAGCCGTGAACGAAGGTTCCCGTCAGCTGTGATCAGGGTTGTGCCTGCCCCCTCAGCCACGGCCACATAGACCATGTCATAGATGGGGTGGTTGTCGTAGCGCCGAGACAGTTCCCAGGCCCGGTCCAAATAGTGCGCATCGTCTGCAAGTCGGAACGGAAGCTTGACCAAGAACCCATAGGCGAGATCAGCTGCGGCGCCGGTCCATTTGCCTCTCTTCACGCCCGTCAAGAGCGCATTCGCGCATTCCGTTAGGAGTAAGCGAGGTGCGATGATCTCGGCCTTCTCAGACGAAAGACGACGCATCGTGCGCATCGCGGGCGATGACGAATCGATCCCGGGAGCCACGCAGTCAACGACGACACTCGCGTCAAGAACGGGCATCGGCGCCGCGGTCCAGGGATCGAAGGCGCCGCTCCTCGAGGACAAGGTCAGCTGCCGTTGCACCGCGAGGTCCCTTCTTTAGTCCTGACTTCTCTAAAGCAGCGACCCAGTCAGCAAGCGACAGGGCGCCCCCGATACCACGAGAGCCCAGTAGTCGATCGAGATCGGAGCGCGCGATGAGGAGCTTGTTGCCACGTCGGTGGGCGCGCAAGCGCCCCGACCATACCCACCGCCGCACCGTTTCGGCGGAGCGCCCAGCCACCGCGGCGGCGGCGGCAACATCGAGTTCGTCGGCTGCTGAGTGAGGCATGGGTCTCGATACTACTACATCGGCCGGCACGTGTTGTAGAAGTAGCCGGGATTCGAACCCCGCAATCTCAGCCTCGCCGGGCGCGCGCAGCGCGCCCGAATGGCCCGGCCCAAGGGTCAGATTCCGCCCGTTTAGTGACAACCGTGCCCTTCAGGCATGCGGGATCGGCGCGTTTGGGTTCAAACATGCGGATTCCGCGAAAAAAAATGGTAGCCCCGGCGGGATTCGAACCCGCGATCTCAGCCTTGAGAGGGCTGCGTCCTGGTCCACTAGACGACGGGGCCACACCTGCTGGTGGGCGGCGCTGGGATTGAACCAGCGACCTCTTGCGTGTGAAGCAAGCGCTCTCCCGCTGAGCTAGCCGCCCCGGGCGCCTAGCCATTCTACCCAGCGACCTCGGCCCGGCAGCTACCGTGGTCTACTACAACCGCATGGCCGGGTCCGAGCTCGCCGACCGCAAGTGCGTTCCCTGCCACGGTGGCACTCCGACCGTGCCGGAGGACGAGGCCAAGAGGCTGCTGGCCGAGCTCGACGGCTGGACCATCGAGGACGGCAAGCTGGCCCGGACCTTCAAGTTCAAGGACTTCCTGTCGGCGATCGACTTCGTCAACCGCATCACCCCGATCGCTGAAGAGGAAGGTCACCATCCCGACCTGGAGGTTGGTTGGGGCCGCGTCAAGGTCCTCCTCATCACCCATGCCATCAAAGGGCTGAGCGATAACGACTTCATTCTCGCGGCCAAGATCGACCGGCTCACCCGTGGCTGAGGCCCAGGCGTTCCAGCCCGGGCTCAGGTTCCGGCCCCTCACCGTTCCCGACGTGCTGGACGAATGCTTCCGCCTCTACAGAAACCACTTCGCGCTCTTCGCGGGCGTGGCGATTCTGGGGGCCGTCCCGGTCACGGTCCTCCAGCTGCTGGCTGGCACGGGCAACGTCTACGGGACCTTCTACCGGGTGGTCACGAGCCCGCAAAGCGTCAACTTCGCGAACGGCCCACCGACCGCCAACCCGTACCTCAGCTTCCTGCAGCTGCCCATCTCGATAGCGATCGCCCCCTTCCAGTACGGGACCGTGACTCTGGCGGTGATCTCCGTGATTCTCGGCACGCCTGCGACCGTCTGGAGCGTCGCTCGCGATGTGCTGCGACGCTACTGGGCGCTGCTGGCGCTCTACCTGCTCTACACGGCCGCGGGCATCGCACTGGTCTGCCTGCCGCTCGGCATCTGGCTTCTCGTCCGCCTCTCGATGGCGCTGCCAGTGCTATTCACTGAGCGGGCGTCGATCGGCACCGCGATCGATCGCAGCTGGCGCCTGGTCGAGCGCAACTGGTGGCGGATTTTCGGCACCTTCGTGCTGGTCAGCATCCTGGTGGCGGTGCTCGAGTACGCGCTGCTGCCGCTGTTCATGGCTGTCGTATTCCTGCTGCCAGGCCTCTCACCTGACTTACGTGGCGACCTGGCTGTGATCGTGACCGCGCTGATCGGACAGCTGACGCTGCCCTTCTACGCGGCGGCGGTGACGCTCCTCTACTTCGACCTGCGCGTGCGAAAGGAGGCCTTCGACCTCGAGATGATGGCCTATTCGATCACGCACGGACAGCCCGAGGAGGCGGTCACCTGAAGCGCCTCCTGGGCGCGCTGACGCTGGCTGCCTGCCTGACAGCCACGTCAATCGTGAGCGCCGCGTCCGCCGAGGACCTGACCGCTTACGAGAACGCCGTAGGCCAGGCGCTTTCGCTCGTCAAAGAGGCCAGGAACGGCCGCGCCGACGCCGCCACCCAGGCCGCCGGCATTCTGGAGAAAGCAACCGGTTCGAGCCTCAGCGAGGTGATCACCGACCTCCGCCAGAAGCCACCCGACCTGGCCGATGCGGATATCCGACTAACAGCCGCCCAGGCCGCTCTGGCCCGCCCTGGCGACACCGCTGATCCGGCTGCCTCCAAGCGCGCAGTGCACGACATCCTCTCCCAGCCGCGCTACGCCGGCATGCGCGGCGCCCCATCTCTTTGGGACCTGTTCTGGTCCTGGCTCTTCCTCCACCTCGTGCAGCTCCTGGGCAACCTCGCGCTCACCGGCGTGCCGGTGCTGGTCTGGGTCGGCCTGGCGGGCGGCGCGGGGGTGGTTGCGCTGGCCGCGGTAGCACTGATCCTGAGAACCGGTTGGCGCCGCTCGCCCGCCGACCAAACGTTTCCCCAGAAGACGGCCGCCGAAGTCGCCCGCGACCGCTTCGCGGAAGCCGACAAGCTCGCCGCGGCCCAGGACTACGGGGCGGCGGTACGGGCCCTGGCCGCCGCGGTGGCGACCGAGCTCAGCGGCCGCCCCTGGTGGGAATCGAGCCCCCAAACGGTGCGCGAGCTCTTTCGCCAGGGAGGCCGGCTGGACGACCTCCGGCCGCTGCTGCTGCCCTTCGAAGCCACGGTCTACGGCGGCCGCGCGGTTGACGCGGCTGTTTACGCGGGCGCCGCCGGGGCGGCAGCGCAATTCCGGCCCCAACCGGCTGCGAGCGCCGCATGAGCAACCGCAGGGGCTGGCTGCTGCTGGCCGGCCTCTTGCTTGTCGCGGGCATCCTTGCCGTCGTGGCTGGAAGCCCCGGTTCTGACTCGCCCGAGCACCGTTCCGACAACGACGGCTTCAACGGCACCTCGGCCCTGCGACAGCTGGCGGGGAGGCTCGGTCACCCGGTGACCGTGATCGGAGCCAGCTTCGAGCTTCCCGACCCGCCCGCCATCCTTTTCGTCTTCACCCCGGTGACTCCATTCAGCAAAGAAGACGCGGCCAGGCTGAGCACCTGGGTCACGAAGGGCGGGACTCTCGTCTATGCCGATGACAACACCGACACCCGGGTCGCGATCGCCTTCAGCCTCCACCGCGTCCAGGCTCCGGCGGCGGTCGACGCCTTTCCGGCCGTCCCGGCGCTCCACGGCCTGAACGAGGTGCGTGCGAACACTGTGGTAAACCCCTACCGGCCCCAGCCCAACCAGGCGACGGTGCTGGTGACCGCGAGCGGCGCGGCTTTGGCCATCGAAGAGAAATTCGCCCAGGGGCGCGTGCTGGCGCTGGCCGCCCCCGTGCTGGTCGTAAACGGGAACCTGGAGACCGCCGATGACGGCCGCCTGGCCGCCGACCTGCTCGGCCTGGCGCCCGGCCAGGCAGTCCTCTTCGACGAGTTCCACCACAACCCGGGCGGCGCTTCCGGCACCTGGACCGGCACGGTCTGGGGCGACGCCGTGATCTGGGCGATCATCGCCGTCTTCCTGGGGCTGGTGATCCGCGGCCGGGCCTTTGGCCCGCGGATCCCGCTGCGCGGTAACGCCGATCGCTCGAGCGGCGAGTACGCCGCCGCGGTCGGGCACCTGCTCCGCCAGTCGGGTGGCCGCCAGCTGGCGCTGAAAGTGGCCGGAGAGGCGACCCGCCGCTCGCTGGCCGGCCGGCTCGGCCTGAGCCGCGACATCACGCGGGGCCGCTTCTCGGAGGTCCTCGCTCAGCGGGCACCGGCGCTGGCGGGCCAGTACGAGGCAGCAGAGCGCGAAGCGGCCGCCGCCGGCGAGTCGGAGAGCGCGCTCCTCCGCGCCGCGCGCCGGCTCCACGCGCTCGCCTACCCTATCGCGCGGCGATGACGTCACAAGAGTTCTACCAGCGGTTCCGGACCGAGGTGGCCAAGTCGGTGGTGGGCCAGGACGAGGCCGTGCGGCTCTGCGGCCTGGCGCTGGCCGTGAACGGACACCTACTCCTGGAGGGCGTTCCGGGAGTGGCGAAGACGCTCCTCGCCAAGACGATCGCCCGCGCCCTCGACCTCGGCTACGGCCGCGTCCAGTTCACGCCTGACCTGCTCCCGACGGACATCATCGGCACCTCCGTCTACGACCTCCAGACGCGCGAGTTCCGCACCCGCCGCGGCCCGATCTTCACGAACGTCCTGCTCGCCGACGAGATCAACCGCGCCCCGGCCAAAGTCCAGTCGGCGCTGCTCGAAGCGATGGAGGAACGCGGAGTGACGATGGAAGGCAAGCAGATCCCGCTCCCCGATCCGTTCCTGGTGATGGCGACCCAGAACCCGATCGAGTACGAGGGCACTTACCCGCTCCCGGAGGCCCAGCAGGACCGGTTCCTGTTCAAGGTCGTGCTCGACTACCCCGACCCTGAGCAGGAGATGGAGGTGCTCCGGCGCTGGGACAGCGGCATCGAGCTCCGCGACCCGGCCAAGGCCGGCGTCGAGCCGGTTTTGAAAAAGGCGGACTTCGACAGCTGCCAGGCCGAGGTCCGCAAGGTGACCTTCTCGGAAGAACTCCGCCGCTACGTTGTGAACCTGGCCGTCGCCTCCCGCCAGGCCCCGGAGCTGACGCTCGGCGCCAGCACCCGCGGCGAGGTTCTCCTGTTGCTCGCCGCCAAGGCGGCGGCCGCCTTCGACGGCCGCGACTTCGCCACCCCGGACGACGTCAAGGGCGTGCTCCGGCCCACCTTCCGCCACCGCCTCTTGCTCCGGCCTGAGGCCGAGGTCGCCGGCCACACCGCAGACAGCGTGCTGGATGCGGTGGTCGCGACGGTCACACCTCCACGCTGACGCGACTGCTCGGTCTTCTGGAGCCGGTCCGAGGTCTCGTACCCCAGCGCAAGCTCCTCGTGATCGTGCTCCTCGGAGCAGGCCTGGTGGTGCTGACCGCGGTGAACGTTCGGCTCTGGCTGCTGGCCGGCCCGCTCAATCTCCTGCTGCTCGGGGTGGCGGTCCTCGACGCCGCCAGGCTGCCGCGACGCGCCGGCTTCACGGCCCGGCGTGACCTCCCCCACCCCCTTTCACTGGGCGCCGAGCAGCTGGTCCTGATCGGCGTCCGGAACAGTGCGGCGGCAGGCTTCGAAGCGGTCGTCGCCGACCACGCACCGGCCGGCCTGCGCCCCACCGCCCGCGAGGTCAGGGGCCGCTTCGACGAGCGCGGAGAGCTGATCGTCGAGTACGGCTGCCGTCCCCCCCGCCGGGGCGCCTTCAGATTCGGCCCGCTGGACCTCCGCTGCTGGCGTCCGAGCGGCTTCTGGATGCGCCAGGTCCGCATCCCGATCCCCGAAGAGGCCGCCGTCTATCCCGACGTCCTGGCCATCCGCCGCTACCAGCTCACACTGCGCCGCGGCATGCCGTTCCGGCCCGGCCAGCGGCGGGCGCGGCCGCCTGGCGCCGCCACCTCCTTCGCGGGCCTGCGCGACTACCTGCCCGGCGACGACTTCCGGCGCATCCACTGGAAAGCGACCGCCCGCCGCGACCAGCCGGTGACGATCGAGCTGGAGGCCGAGCGCGGCCAGCAGGTGATGCTCCTGCTCGACTGCGGCCGGCTGATGACGGCGCCGGCGGGCGTGCTCACCAAGCTCGACCATGCCGTCAATGCGGCCCTGCTCCTCGGCTGGCTGGCCCAGCAGCAGGGCGACCGGGTGGGGCTGCTGGCCTTCACTGACCAGGTCGACCAGTACCTGGCCCCCCAACGCGGGCCGGCGCAGATGAACCGACTCAACGAGGTCCTCTATGCGGTCCGGCCCCAGTACATAGAGCCCGACTTCGGCGAGGCCTTCGGCCTCGTCGCCCGCCGGGTGACCCGCCGCTCGCTGGTCGTCGTGCTGACCGACGTCCTCGACCCAGGGGCGTCGCACGACCTGGTCCTGCAGGCGCTCTGGCTTTCCCGGCGCCACCTGGTGCTGGTGGTGGCCATGGAAGATCCGGCGCTGATCGCGGCCCGCGACGCCCCAGTCGACCGGTCGGGACGGGCCTATGAGTGGGCCGCTGCCGAAGAGCTGCTCTCAGCCCGGCGGCAGAGCTTCGAGCAGCTCCGCCGGGGCGGCGTGCTGGGCCTCGATGTGGCCGCGGGCGGGCTCAGTCCGGCCCTCGTGGAGCGCTACCTGGAGCTGAAGGAGCGCGCCCTGCTCTGAACAGATAGCTGTAGAGGAGCGCGCCGGTCAGCAGCCCTACCCCGACCTTGACCGCGGTCGGCGCCCCCGACGGGCTCAGGTTGCCCTCGATGGTGCCGGCGATGATCAGCAACGGCGCCAGCCCCGCCAGCAGCACGAACGAGCGCCGGCCGGCGATGGCCAGAGCGTCCGCCCGCCGGTAGGGCCCGGGCGCGACCACCGCCCAGCCCAGCATCAGGCCGGAGGCGGCAGCGGCGATCACTATCGAGAGCTCGAGCACTCCGTGGGCGATCACGAAGTCCCAGAGCAGGTTCTGGACGCCATAGAGGTAGACGACCCCGAAGAGGCCGCCCAGGTGGACGCCGTTGTTGACCAGGATGAAGATCGTCGGCAGCCCCGCCACGATCCCGAAAGCGAAGGCAAGGATGGCGACCTGGATGTTGTTGGTCATGATCAGGCCCGACTCGAAGGGCCGGTCGCCGAGCGGGATCTGGGTCCAGGTTTGATGCATGCGGACTTTCGCGATGATCTCCGGCGGCGCCACCGAGTACTGGAGGTCGGGCAGCGCCAGGACGAGCAGGAACGTGAGCAGCGCCGGCCCGAAGAGCAGCGCCGCCGCGGCTGCCAGGTAGGGCCAGGAGGCCCGATAGGTTTGGGGAAGCGTGCGGGCGTAGAACTCAACCAGCCGGCGGCGGACGTCGCCGCCCTGGCGGTAGACGACCGAGTGCCCGCGAGCCACGAGGCCGTTCAGGTAGATGGTGACCCGCTCGTTCGGCCAGTCCCGGCGAGCGCGGGCAAGGTCGGCGGTGGCCTGGCGGTAGAGCCCGGCGAGCGTGAGGACGTCGTCCGGCTTGAGGCCCCCGAAGCGGCCGCGCCGGCCGACCCGCAGGAGGTCCTCGAGACGCGCCCAGTCGTCCCGGCGCCGGCGGGTGAACTCATCCGCGTGCATCAGCCGCTAATTTAGGTGCTCGTGGCGCTCGACGAACCGGATTCCGACTTGATTGTGGCGACCCCGGAGCGGGTCACCTTCGACTACCCGCTGGCCGGGCCGGGCAGCCGCTTCCTGGCGCAGCTGATCGACTTTCCGATCCAGATCGCACTCATCGTCGTGGCAGGGCTGGGCGCCTTCGCCCTGGCGCAGCTGACGCATGACACCCAGCTGGCGGTGCTGTCGGGCCTGGTGCTGGCCTTCTTCATCGTCTGGGGCTACTTCCTCATCAGCGAGGCGGCCTGGTCCGGCAAGACCGTGGGCAAGTACGCGATCGGGCTGCGAGTGGTGGGCGACCAGGGCGAGCCCCTGCGTTTCTCGCAGGCGGCCATCCGCAACCTGGTCCGGATCGTCGACTTCCTCCCGCTCCTCTATGGAATCGGCATCCTCATCCTGTTCGTGAATGGCCGCGGCAAGCGCCTCGGCGACCTGGCGGCCGGGACGGTGGTGGTCCGCGAACGTGGCGGCGTCCGTTTGAGCCAGCTACCGGTCGCGAGCGCGGCGCCCGAGCTGCCGCGCCTGGCGCCGGCCGAGTCGGCCCTGGTCCGCGGCCTCGACCCCGAGCTGCGGCGCTTCGTGCTGGGCTACGCCGAGCGCCGGCCCCAGCTCGACCCCTGGCGCCGCCACGTGCTCGCCGCCGGCGTGGAACCGAGCCTGCGCCGGGTCTTGCCCGACGTCGTGGCGACCCGCGGACCGGAGGCCGCACTCGACCAGCTCGCGGACCTCACAATTGGGAACCGAAACGATGTGTAGATCCATCAAGACGCTCCGCCGTCCGGAGGTGGAGGTGACCGACGAGGAGATCCGGGCCGCCGCTCTCCAGTTCGTGCGCAAGGTAAGCGGCTTCCGTGAGCCTTCTTCGCGCAACGCCGAGGCTTTCCAGGCCGCGGTTGGGGAGATCGCCGAGTCGTCGCGTCGCCTCCTGGAAGCGCTGCCCCAGGCTCAGGTCAGAGCGAGGAGCGCCAGCACCTCGTAGACGACGTGGGCGGCGGCGATTCCCGTTATCTCTGCGTGGTCGTAGGCCGGCGCCACCTCGACCAGGTCCATCGAGGCGATCCGGAGGCCCTTCAGCGCCCGCAGGATCGCCAGCAGCTCTCGGCTGCTCAGGCCGCCGGCCTCCGGCGTTCCGGTCCCTGGCGCGAAAGCCGGGTCCAGCACGTCGATGTCGATCGAGAGATAGACGGGCGAGTCGCCGACTCTTTGCCTGATGCGTTCGGCCGCGGCCTCCGCACCCGCAGCGGCGACCTCCGTGCAATCGATGATGCGAAAGCCGAGGTCCGCGTCCCGCTTCAGGTCGGCCGCGTCGAAGAGCGGCCCGCGAATGCCGACGTGCATCGATCGCTCACTGATGAAGAGGCCCTCTTCGGCGGCCCGCCGGAAGGGTGAGCCGTGCGTGTACCGCTGCCCGAAATGGGTGTCCCAGGTGTCGAGATGGGCGTCGAAGTGGACCAGCGCGACCGGGCCCAGCCGGGCGTGCACAGCCCGCAGCAGGGGCAGGGCGATCGTGTGATCGCCGCCGAGCGTGACCAGGCGAGCGCCGGTCGCGAGCAACTCGGCGGCACCGGCCTGGATCTCGCCCAGCGCCTTCGGGATGTCGAACGGCGTGCAGGAGATGTCGCCACAGTCGGCCACCTGTTGAGCCGCATAAGGCATGGCGTCGAGGCCGGGGTGGTAGGGGCGCAGCAGCTTCGAGGCCTGCCTGATTCCGGACGGCCCGAAACGGGCGCCCGGCCGGTAGACGACGCCGTTGTCGAAGGGGACGCCAAGGACGGCGACGTCGACCTTGCCGGCTTCGGCGCGGGTCGGCAGCCGCGCGAAGGTCGCCGGGCCCGCAAACCGCGGGACCACCATGCCGCTTGGTGGTCCTATTGGCTCGCTTTCGCTCAAGCGAAGGGGTCCTCGACCCTCCCCGCCAGCGGTTCGAACCGCGGCTCCCGCCGCTCTACGTAGCTGGCTACGCCTTCCTTGAAGTCGGCGGTTTGGAGCGACTCCTCCATCAGACGCACCGCTTCAGCGTGGGCGGCCGCGAAGTCGACGTCCGAGTGTCGGTAGACCTGGCGCTTGATCACTGCCAGCGAGCGGGGCGAGCAGTTGACGGCGAGGTCGCGCGCGTAGGCGGTCACCTCCTCCAAGAGGTCCTCCGGCGCGGTGACGCGGTTGACCAGACCGAGGCCTAACGCCTCCTCGGCGAGGAAGACGCGCCCGGAAAGCAGCAGGTCGAGCGCCGGCCCCGGACCGATAGTGCGCGGCAGAAGCCAGGCCAGGCCATACTCGGCGATCAGGCCGCGGCGCGCGAACGACGTCGTGAGCTTGGCGCCCGCCGCGGCGAACCTGATGTCGCACATCATCGCGAGCACCAGCCCGACACCGGCCGCGGGTCCGTTGATGGCGGCGATTACCGGCTTCGGGATGGCCAGGGTGTGGGCTGGGAAGCGCCGCCTTTCCTCTCCCACCACGGCGGCTCCCCCACCGATCGACTGGAGCAGGTCCATGTCGGCTCCGGCGCAGAAGCCACGGCCAGAGCCCGTCACGACGATGACGCGGACGTCTTTGTCCGCCGCCGCCGCTTCGAGCAGATCGAAATATCGCTCGCCCATCTCCCGAGTCCACGCGTTGAGCCGGTCGGGGCGGTTCAGGGTCAGCGTCAGGATGCCGTCGGTGAGGTCTCGCAGGACGACGTCGTCAGCTGTCACCTGACCAGCATAGGCGCGCCTTCGACGATCTCCTTCAGCCGCTGGAGGTTGGCTCGCCGGAGCCCGCTGAACTGGTCCTGCACGGCGTGTTGGCGCCAGCCTTTGAATAGAGCGGTCACGTACGGCGTGGGTATCGAGCCCTCCGACGTGACCTGCGAGCCGCCGTCGACCGGCGTGATCGTGTAGAGGTCGTGGCCGGGAACCTCGACCAGATGCAGCTCCAGGCGCCGCCCAGCTCTGTACTCGGCGACCCTGAGCCGAGCCTGAAGTCGCTGGCCCCGCGGCAGCTGCAACTCCTCCCAAACGAGCGATCCCACGGCCAGCTCACCGCCGCCTTCGAGCCGGCTCGAGGTGATCTCGGCGATCCATTGCGAGAGCCGCGCGGGGTCGAACATCACGCTCGCGACCTCTTCCGGCGCCCGCTCGATGCGGATCGACGCGCGAGGCGCGATGATCCGCTCCCGCTCGGGCAGCCAGACGAGCGCCCAGGTCAGGGCCAGCAGTGCCAGCACCAAGCCGGCGAGCGGCCAGTCGGAGGCGACCGACCCGATGATCGCCAGGGGGACCAGGAGCGCCAGGTACCAGGCCAGCATGGTGTAGCGGTCGAACTCGGCCAGGGCCGGGCGCGAACGCCCATAGCGGCCGGCCAGAAGGGCGCCGGCCAGGAAGACGAACGCCGCGGCGTCGAAGAGCAGGTCCAAGAGTTTGCGGCGGCAATTGTGCCCTAGGGGTCGCACCCCTAGCCGCTGCGCTTGAGCAGCCCGAGCTGCTTGGCCCGCCCTTCGGCCCAGCCGAAAACGACCAGCCCGCCCGGGATCAGGACGGCGCCCATCGCGAGCAGGAGACCGAGGGTCGGGAGCATGTCACCGAGGTGGTGCCCGTTCAGCAGGCAGTCGCGGATCCCGCTCAGCGTGTACGTCAGCGGCGACAGCCGGCCGGCGACCTGAAATGGCCCGGGTAGCACCGAGAGCGGGTAATAGACGCCGGAGACCAGCAGGAGGAAGCCCTGGACCGCCATCGCCATCTGGTCGCCCTTCTCCGGTGAGAGCAGCGGGAGGACCGCGGCCAGGATGCCGATTCCGACCAGCGGCACGGTGGCGGCCGCCAGCACCGCCGAGGCGGCCAGCAGGTCGGAGCGCGAGAGGTCGAGCTTGAAGAGCGGTATCGCGATGGCAAGCACGATGGCCGAGCGCAGCAGGCCGTACACGATCGCGAAGAGGCAGATCCCGAGCAGGTGTGTCAGCCGCCGCACGGGCGCCATGAACGTGTACTCGATGGTGCCCTCCCAGCGCTCCCAGCTGATCGCGAAGGAGACGTCCGTGAAGACGCTCGAGAGGTAGCTCCAGAGCAGCGACCCCACCAGCAGGTAGAGCTGCGTGCGGTGGAAATCGCGCGCGCTGAAGCCGGCGAGACTCAGGCCCGAGGCCAGGTAGCCGATGCTCAGAACGCTGACCAGGCTGTAGAAGAGCCAGAGCACCTCCCAGGCCCAGTAGCGCTTGACCAGGTTGAATTGCCGCTCGGCAAAGCCCCAGAGCGCGTCCGCTTCATGACGCAGCGCGGGCAGTTCCAGGCGCGTCATTCGCTTTCTTCCTCGTCCTCGGCCAGGCTGCGTCCGGAGAGCTGCATGAAGACCTCCTCCAGGTCAGGCTGCCCGAACCGCTCGCAGAGCTCGGCCGGCGTGCCGTCCGCCAGCACCTTGCCGTAGTCGAGCATGATCACGCGGTCGCTCAAGGCAGCCGCCTCGTCGAGGTCGTGCGTGCACAGCAGCACGGTCACCTCCCGCTCGCGGCGCAGGCTGCGGAGCAGCTCCTGGACCTCGCGCTTGGAGCGTGGGTCGAGACCCGTCGTGGGCTCGTCGAGGAGCAGCAGTGAGGGCGTCGTCATGAAGCTGCGCGCGATCGCCACCTTCTGCTGCTGGCCGCGCGAGAGCTGCTTCATCGGCCGGTCGAGGGTGTCGCCGGGCAGGCCCAGCCGCTCCATGAGCTGCTCGACCCGGCGCCGCGCGCCGGAGTCGGCGCTGCCGTAGAGACGCGCCGCGTAGAGCATGTTCTCCCAGCAGCTGAGCTCTTTGAAGAACGAGGCCTCGACCGAGACCCTGTTGATGTGCCGGCGCACCGAGGGCGCCTGCGCAACGACGTCCAGCCCGAAGACGCTCGCCGATCCGGAGTCGGGCGTGAGCAGGGTTCCGAGGATCCGGATGAGCGTCGACTTGCCGCTCCCGTTGGGCCCGATGATCCCGGTCACGCCGCCCGCGGGCACGTTTAGGTCAAGCGGCTCGAGCGCGACCTTGAGGTCGCGCCGGCGCCGCCACCAGGCGCCGTTCGGCCCCCGCTTCCAGGTTCGAAAACCCTTGGCGACGCCACTCAGGCTGACTGCAGTTTTTTCGTTCATTCACACACTTCCCGAGAAAAGAAAAAGGACCGGCGGGAGACCGCACGATCCTTGCGTTGGTTCTTTGTTGGTTCTAGCTGGAGGTCAGAGGAAGGTACTCAATGTGCGGTCCCGAGAAGGCAGGCTTCGCCCTCGTTTTCGCGAAGCTCAGCCGGATTCATGACTCGCACTTGTCGATGTCCTTCAGCGCCGAAGCTTAGCACCGCGCCGGCTCGTAGATCGAGTGGTAGAGGTGGCTGATCACCTCGTCGGGCACGATCATGTCGTCGGACTGCGCGTGCAGCAGGAGGCTCAGCACGCGCCGCGGGCCGACGCGGGCCCGCTTCTGCAGGTATTCCCAATCCAGCTCGGTGTTGGCGACGATCCCGAGGGCGTCATGCCAGTAGCGGGGCGTGTCCTGGTCGTGTGCGATCGCCTTCATCACGACCAGGTCTTCCGGCGGCACCACCTTCAGCTTGAGACCCTTGAAGTCGACCTGACGCAGGTGCCTCAGCATCTCGTCGTCGAGGTAGATGCCGCCCTTGGCGGTGAAGATCACGTCCACCAGGACCGACTCCTTCACCGTCTTCATGAGCCAGTTGTGCTGGGTCGGGTGGGGCTCGAAGTCTCTAGCCGCCAGGGCCTCGACTGCCCGCCGGGCGTCCTGCGGCCGGACGAAGATGTCGACATCGAGCGTCCAGCGCGGCCGACCGAAGGCCGCGGAGGCGATGCCGCCCATCAGCGCGTACTGGAGGGAGGCGTCCTCGAGGCATTGGGTCGCTTCGGCGAGGACCCTCATGAAGACGTCTTCCGAGACTTCCTGGCGCTCGAATTCAACGTTAGCCATATCGGTAGTCCTGCTATCAGAAAAGGTACTGGCTATCCTATCACTATCTAAGTTGCGTTGACCTGTGTCTCCGGGTCGACGAGATGGACCCAGGTGAGGCCGGCGGGCAGGTGGAAGGCCTTGCCGTCGGAACTGGCCAGCTGCAGCCCGGACGTGCCGGTCGCGTCAAACGTCCCCTTGAAGTGCCGGCCCCGAGTGTAGATCTCGGCCGGCAGCGACCCCTGGAGGTCGAAATCGATGCCTTCCGACCCGACCACATCCTCCGTGTAGCCAGCGCCGTGGTGCGCCACGCGAACCAGGACGACATTCGTGATCGCGACCGGCTTGCCGGCGCTATCGGCATCGACGAGAGGGCCGAACTCGCCGGTGTAGGCGTAGGTCTTGTCGCTCGCTGAGTACGCGTAGGAGACCGAGTGGATGAAGGTCTGTTGAAAGCTGATTCTGGCGGCCGGGTCACCCTGCCCAGCCGGCTCCGCCGCTGCAGGCAAGGCATAAGTGACGCGTTGGTTCAGCTTCAGGAGGCCGGCGTGGAGCTGGTCGCCGGTCGTCACCAGGTTGTGCGGCGCCGGCCGGGACGTATCGCGGCTGAAGTAGCGGCCGCCGTCCGCTGACTCACTGAGAGCCGGGAGATGCTGGTCCCACATCAGGCCCTGGACGCGGTCGCTGGCGCCGGAGTAGAAGATCACGCCCTGGTAGAGGTGCTGGATCTTCAGCGTGACGAGGCGGGCGCTCCGGACGGGCTCGACCCGGTCACCGCCGGAGGGCTGGTTGTAGACGAGAGTGAAGCGGGTGATGCCGCCTTCGGTCAGGTACTCATAAGCGACATCGGCCTTCTGCAGCCCGGCCTGGGGGTGCGACTCCGGGCCGTTCTCCACCTGGACCAGTGCCGGCGCCAGCCGGCCCTGCGGCAGGCCGGGCACCTTGGCCAGGCCGCCCCCACCTTTCGAGTTCATCCAGACGACGACCGCCACCAGGACGATTACGGCGGTGACGACTATTACGAAGAGCCTTGATCTCATCGGGTTATGTGATAGTAGAACCCTAACATTTAATTGGGGCTCTAATGTTCGATTCGAGGCCGGATTCGATTGGAGCCGGCGAAGGGAATCGAACCCCCAACCAGCTGTTTACAAAACAGCTGCTCTGCCATTGAGCTACGCCGGCCCGCTCGGGCGCCGACCTAGAGATTACCCGGCGCCGGGCGGCGAAAAGCACTAGGCGCCTGCGGGTCCGACCCGAGGCGCCCAGCGCGGGGTAACTGTCGTCTCCCTTCTCTTTCGACTCCTGAGCGTCAGGCCGCCCGGAAGCCGCGCTTCAGGGGCTCGCCGGAGGTCTCCGGCTGGGGGTTGGTGACGGTCGCGTTGCTCTTGTGGACCGGCGTGCCGGCCGGGGCCGCAGTGCTCCGCGTGCTGTTGAGGTAGAGACCACCCAACAGCACCAGGGCCAGAGCCGCCAGCACCGCAAGGGCGATCACGAACGACCGGATGGATCGTGGACGTGCGATGGCAACCTGCATGTCGTAAGACCTCCCGCTTTTAGTGCTCTGCGACTCGCCGCCGCAGGCTGGTATTGAAGGTAGGTTCTGGGCGGCGAACCTTCGATCACCTACGACACACACCGGATGTCGCATTGGCGACACACGGCGGCATACAGCGCACCGGCATTCGCAGCAGGATCCGTTACAGCTCAGGAATGACCCGCTTTACGTCGGAGTTCTTGGTCGCCGCACTGTTCTTCGCGCTCGCGCCCACGCTGGCGCTCGCGCAGACCCGGTCGACGACCTCGAAGCTCAGATCGCGCACGACCAGGCTGCCCTCGCCGTCCTTCAGGACCAGACCCTCGCCGTCGACGCCCAGATCGCTGACGTGCAGGGCGGGTGACGCCTGGCACGATCGCGGCTGACGCGAACAACTTCACCTCGGGCGGCCTCCTCTACAACTTCGCGCTTGACGTACCCGGCCATCCCGCGACGATCAACAACAGCCCTTGCCGGGCCTGGATCAACAACTACCTGGCCAACGGCGGCACGGTTATCGTGGGGATGTTCATCCGCAGCGGCGGCACCCACTTCGTGGTCCTGACCGGGATGAATGGGCCTTACGACTATTGGATCAACGACCCCTGGATGGAGGACGCGATGCACGTCTCCTACAACTCGTCCCTGGTCACGGGCTCGATCTACACAGCCATCGGGTACTGGTAGCCCGCAGCCTGCGCCTGAGGAGGCTGGCGACGGCCTGCGCGATCGCCCTTGTCGCGGCCTGCTCGACCGGCCCCACGGCGAAGCCGAACACGGCGCGCACTCCGTCCCCGGCCGCGACCATCAACGAGCCCTGCCTCGCGGCCTCCGCGGTGCCGGCTACGCCCTCGGGCCCGGTCTCCGCGCAGCCGCTCTGGACGGTGGCCAGCGGCTTGAACCAGCCCGACGACATCCTCTTTCGCGACGGCAGCCTCTATATCGGCGAGCTCGGCAGCGGAAAGATCAGCGTTGTCGCGCCGGGAAAGCCGGCCAGCCGGCTCAACCCGACCATCCCCAAGGTCGAGGGCCTGGCCTTCATCGGCGAGACGCTCTACGCGGCTGACCAGCAATCCGATCAGGTCCATGCGATCAACGGAGACCAGGTCACGACCCTGATCCAGCTCCAGCCCGTGGCCGGCAAGGACAACGTCGACGGGATCACGGCCGCCGGCGACCAGCTGATCGTGCCCGACAGCCCGCAGGGCGTCGTCGATTGGGTGGACCGCTCGGGCAGGATCGTCAAGACGGTTGGCGGTTTCGTGCGGCCGACCGGCGCCTGGCCGCTGCCGGACGGCTCGACGCTAGTCGCCGACGAATACGGCAACAGCGCCGTGCGGCTGGCGCCCGATGGGAGCCGGTCCTTCCTGATCCAGGGCCTGCCCATCGTCGACGACGTGGCCGCCGACGCCGACGGGCATGTCTTCGTGGTCACGCCGGTGGTGAGTGGCGGCCGCCTGGCCGAAGTGAGTGGCGGCCAGGCCCACGACCTGGTCGGCAAGCTGCTGGAGCCACAGGGGATCGCCTTCGACGCCGCGGGCAACGTGTTCGTCTCGGAGTCGGCGGCTGGACGCGTCGATCTCGCGATCCGCTCGTTCAAGCTGGTGCCCCTGGGGACCGCCCATCCGGCGGCCGGCCAGCCGCTCTGCGTAGACCTCGTCCGCGCGCCGGGCTTCTCTGGCACAGTCGAGCTGTCGGGCGACGCCGGCCTCAAGGTGGTTCGCCAGCCGGGCGCAGGAAGCCAGGGCGAGGTCATCGTCTCCGGGTGCCAGGTGGCGCCTTGCCGGCTGACGGCCAGCAGCGGCACCCGCAGTGACATGCTCTGGATCGCTGGCCCTTGAACCTGCAGAAAGTTCCGGCCGGGGACCTCTCCTCGCCCCGTTTGGCATACTTTTGGCGCCTTGATCACCACCACCCCTGTGTGGGCGATCGTCGCCACAGCCGGCGAGGTCCCAGCCCCGGACCGAGATGACCTGCGGCGCAGCCTGGAGCTCGCGGCCGGCGGGCGTTCGGACCGCATCCTGCTCGCCACCTGCCACCGCGTCGAGCTCTATGGAACCGGGCCGATTCCGACTACTGCGCTGCCCGTGCTGACGGACTCGCGAGCCGTCGAACACCTGCTGCGGGTCGCAGCGGGCCTGGAGAGCGCGGTCCGGGGCGAGGACGAGGTCCTGCACCAGGTCCGCGGCGCGCTCGCCGGTGCCCGCCTCGACCGCCGCGTGGATGGATCCCTGGTGCGGCTCTTCGAGACCGCGATCGCCGCGGGCAGAAAGAGCCGGTCGGGCCGCCATGCGCAAGCGCCGGGACTCGCCGACCTCGCCGTCGCCTGGCTGGCGGAGCGTTTCGGGCTGGCCGGCAAGCCGGTGCTGGTCGTCGGTGCCGGTCCGGTCGGGTTGGCGCTGGCGCGCGCGGTCCGCCGCCACGGCGCCGAGCTCACGGTCGCCAGCCGCCACGGCCGGCTGGTGCATGGGGTGCCAGCCCTCGATCTCGAGCAGGCCGCTCACCGGGCGCCCGCGATGGCCGCGACCGCGGTCGCGCTGGCCGGTCCCTGGGCCGCGGCGAACCAGCTCCCGCCCACCGTCGATCTCTCCTCGCCGACGGCGGTCTCGCCCACGGCCCGGGCTCGCCTCGGACCCGACTTTCTGGGCATCGACGACCTCTTCAAAGACGGTGGCGCGGCGCCCCGCGGCTACGTCGAGCTGGCCGAGACCGTAGTCCTGAGCAAGACCGCCGAGTACCTGGCCTGGTCGGGCGCGCGCGTATGACCGCCATCCTCGTCACGCGACCCCAGGCTGAACGCGACCCGGTCGTCGGGCTGCTGCAGGAGCGAGGCTATCGGGTCCATGCGGTCCCCACCGTGGCGACCGTGCCGATCAAGATCGGGCTGCCTGATCTCGAGCGCTACGACTGGATCGTGGTGACCAGCGCAACCGGCGTGCTGGCGCTCCCGAGCGTGCCGGCGGGACCTCGCTGGGCTGCGGTCGGTCCCGGCACAGCGGCCGAGCTCGAGGCGCGCGGGGTTACCCCCGACGTCGTCCCCGAGCAGAGCAACGGGCTCGCCCTGGCCGACGCGATCCCCGATGTGACCGGCAAGACCGTGCTCCTGGCGCGGGCGGATGCGGCGGGCAGCGACCTTCCCCAACGCCTGCGGGAACGAGGGGCCGTCGTCGACGAGGTCGCCGTCTACCGGACGGTCATCGGTCCGGCCGGGTCGGCCGGGCTCTTCGCGTCGGCGCTCGGCGACCCCAGCCTGGCCGCGGTCATCTTTGCCTCGGGGTCGGCGGTCCAGGGCTATCTCCGGCTGGGCGGCCGCCGCGACATCCCGGCAGTGACCATCGGTCCGCGGACCACTGCCGCAGCGCGTGCGGCGGGTCTCTCGGTTCTGGCCGAGGCCGCCGCCCAGGATCCGGAGGCGCTGGCCGCCGCCGTCGCCGTCGCCATCCCTATCCCCCACGAAGAGCAAGAGCATGCGTGAGCTGGTTCGCCGCCTCGACGTCCCCAGCCCGGGCCGGCAGCGCCCCCGCCGGTTGCGTTCGAGCGACCCGCTTCGACGGCTGGTCCGGGAGACCCGCCTCACGCCGGGGCAGCTGCTGGCGCCCGTCTTTGTCGTGTCTGGGACCGGACGCCGCGAGCCGATCACCTCGCTCCCGGGACACGCTCGGCTGAGCGCCGACCTCGCCACCGAGCTGGCGGCTGAGCTTGCCAGGCTCGGCGTCGGCGGGATCCTCCTCTTCGGGATCCCGGACGAGAAGGACCCAGAGGGACGGGCCGCCGCCGACCCGTCAGGCCCGGTCTGCGCCACGCTCCGCCAGATCCGGTCCGCCGGCCTCGGGCTCGTCCTGGCCGCAGACGTCTGCCTCTGCGAGTACACGACCCACGGGCATTGCGGCGTGCTGCGCGGCGAGCAGGTCGACAATGACGCCACCCTCCCCCTGCTCGCCGAGGCCGCTGTCGCCTATGCGGAGGCCGGCGCCGACGTCGTCGGCCCGAGCGCCATGATGGACGGCCAGGTCGCCGCGCTCCGCGCCGGCCTGGACCAGGCCGGCCGGACCGAGACCGCGATCATGGCCTACGCCTCCAAGGCGGCTTCCTACCTCTACGGGCCTTTCCGGGAGGCGGCGGGGTCGGCACCCTCCTTCGGTGATCGCCGCGGCTACCAGATGGACCCGGCCAATGGGCGCGAGGCGCTGCGGGAGCTGCAGCTCGACGCCGACGAAGGCGCCGACATCCTGATGGTCAAACCGGCGCTCACCTCGCTCGACCTCCTGGCCCGCGCCCGGGATCGCTTCGACCTGCCGCTGGCCGCTTACAACGTGAGCGGCGAGGTGGCGATGATCGAAGCCGCCGCAGAACGGGGCTGGCTCGATCGCCGGGGGGCCGCGCTGGAGTGCCTGACGGCGATCGCCCGCGCCGGCGCGGACGTGATCATCACGTACTTCGCGGCCGACGCCGCGCGCTGGCTCGCGGAGTGACCACTCAGTTCGTCCACGCTCTCGCGCTCGGAATCGATCCCGCCTGGCGGCGCCTTCCGGCCGAAGAGCGCTGCCGCACGGCTGAGGAGATGGCCGCCGAGTTGCAACCGGGGACGGCCGTAACGACCTACACCTACTCGATGATCGGCCTCCAGGCCGGGACGGACCTGCTGTTCTGGAGCCTGGCGGCCACCCTGGAAGCGCTCGAGGAGCGGGCCGCAGCCCTCCTGCGCTCGGGGCTGGGCGGCTGGACGGCGGTCTCGGAGAGCTTCCTGGGGATCATCCAGGGCTCGCAGTACGTCAAGAAGCCGACCCCCCAGGAGCAATCCCTCTTCAGCGGCGAGCGCGCGCGCTACCTGGTCGTCTACCCGTTCACCAAGAGCAGCGACTGGTACCTGCTCGGGAAGGAGGCGCGCCAGGGCGTCATGAACGAGCACATGCGGGTCGGCCACGACTACCCGCAGGTCCGCCAGCTCCTCGCCAACTCCTTCGGCGTTGACGACCAGGACTTCCTGGTCGCCTACGAGACCGACGACCTGGTCGCGTTCGGCGAGCTGGTCCGAGCGCTCCGGGGAACCGAGAGCCGCCGCTCGACGGTGCGTGACACCCCCATCCTGGCCGCCGTCCACCGGCCCTTCCAAGAGATATGCGCGCTGCTGGGAGCCTGACCGCCGCCGACCTCTTCCCGGGCGGGGTTTCGAGCCCGGTGAGAGCTTACGGCGCGGTCGGGGGAGACCCGCCCGAGCTCGTTCGCGGCAAGGGCTGCCGCGTCTGGGACTCGGCCGGACGGGAGTACGTCGATTACGTCTGCGCTTACGGGCCCCTGATCCTCGGTCACGGCCATCCCGCCGTCCTGGAAGCCGTCGCCGCCGCGAACGCGGCGGGCGGTCCTTTTGGCGTCACGACAGAGGGCGAGATCCGCCTCGGCGCGCTGATCCGGGAGCGGATGCCCTCGATCGAACGGCTGCGCTTCGTGAACTCGGGTACGGAGGCGGTCATGAGCGCCCTCCGAGTGGCCCGGGCGGCGACCGGGCGCGACCTGGTCCTCAAGTTCGAGGGGTGCTACCACGGCCACTCGGACGGACTCCTGGCAAAGGCCGGGTCGGGCCTGGCGACTCTGGGGTTGCCCGGCAGCGCCGGCGTCACTGCCGCGGTGGCGGGCCAGACCGTGGTCGTCCCCTACAACGATCTCGACGCCGTGGCGGCGGCGCTCGCGGCAAACCGCGGCCAGGTGGCCGCCGTCATCGTCGAGCCGGTGGCCGCGAACATGGGGGTGGTTCCCCCCGCGCCCGGCTTTCTGGACGGCCTGCGCCGCCTGACCGCGGACGCCGGAACGCTGCTCGTTTTCGACGAGGTGATCACAGGGTTTCGCGTCGCCCCGGGCGGCGCCCAGGAGCTGTATGGCGTCCGCCCCGACCTCACCGTCCTGGGCAAGGTGATTGGGGGTGGGCTTCCGGTCGGCGCCTACGGGGGACGAGCGGACTTGATGAACCTGGTCGCGCCGAGCGGACCGGTCTACCAGGCGGGAACCCTCTCCGGGCATCCGGTGGTCATGGCCGCCGGCGAGGCGACCCTCCAGCAGCTCGACGCCGCCCTTTACGCGCGGCTGGAAGCGACTGCGGCGGAGCTCGAAGCCGGCTTACGGGAGGCCCGGCCCGAAGCCCGCATCGCGCGAGTGGGCTCCCTCCTGACCGCCTTCGTCCCGGACTTCGCCAGCTTTTTCAACCGGCTGCGGGCGGGCGGCGTACTCCTCCCGCCTTCCCAGTACGAGGCCTGGTTCGTCTCCGCGGCGCACGACCCGACCGCGGTGGAGCTGACCATGGAGGCAGCCCGTGGCAGCTAGCCTCTTCCTGCGCGCCTGCCGGCGGGAGCCCGTCGAGCGCACGCCGATCTGGCTGATGCGCCAGGCAGGGCGCTCGCTGCCCGAGTACCGGAAGATCCGCGAGCGCTACCAGCTGGTCGACATCGTGGCCGACGCCGACCTCTGCGCCGAGGTGACGCTGCAACCGGTGCGCCGGCTCGGCGTCGACGCGGCGGTCATGTTCGCCGACATCATGCTGCCGCTGGAGGGCATGGGCGTCGATTTCCAGCTCGTGGAAGAGGTGGGCCCGGTTATCGCCGACCCGGTCCGAACACCCGCCGACGTCGCCCGGCTGCGCACTCCCTCGCCGGAGGAATCGGTTCCCCAGGTCCTGGCCGCCGTACGCAGGGTGGCGGCCGAGTCCCCGGTGCCCGTGATCTGCTTCTCGGGCGCCCCCTTCACGCTGGCGAGCTACGCCATCGAGGGGCGGCCGAGCCGCGACTTCAAGCTCACCAAGGCGTTCATGTACCGCGAGCCAGAGGCGTTCGACCTCCTGCTCGAGAAGCTTGGAACCGTGGCTGCGGACTACCTGGCCGCGCAGGTCGCCGCCGGCGCCCAGGCACTCCAGGTCTTCGACAGCTGGGTGGGCGTTCTCGCCCCCGAGGACTACGCGGCGCGGGTTCTGCCCCACACCAGGCGCCTCTTCGCCGCGACCGCCCGCCTGGGCGTCCCGCGGATCCACTTCGGAACCGGGACGGCCGGGCTGCTCGAGCTCATCGCGGACGCCGGGCCCGACGTCGTCTCGCTCGATTGGCGAGTCGGCCTCGACGCCGGCTGGGCCCGGCTCGGCGAGCGTGGCGTCCAGGGCAACCTCGACCCGGCCGTCCTGCTCGGCCCGGCCGAGCTGGTCCGCGAGCGGGCCCGGGACGTGCTGAGAAGGGCCGGCGGGCGCCCCGGCCACGTCTTCAACCTCGGCCACGGCGTCCTTCCCGACACGCCGCTGGAGAACCTCCAGCTGCTGGTCGAGACGGTCAAGGAATGGGTCCCAGTCGATGCGTGACTCCACCGGGATCCTCTGCATGGCTTATGGCAGCCCGGCGAGCGGATCGGAGATCGAGGAGTACTACACGCACATCCGGCACGGCCGGCCGCCCTCGCCGGCGGCGCTGGCCGATTTGAGGGAGCGCTACGAGGCGATCGGCGGCTCGCCGCTCGAGCGGATCACCCGCGCCCAGGCGGCGGCTCTGGCCGAGCGCACCGAGCTGCCCACCTTCGTCGGCATGAAGCACGCCCCGCCTTTCATCGCCGAAGGGGCCGGCGCGGCCCGCGAGGCAGGCGTTCGGCGGTTGATCGGGCTTCCGCTTGCGCCCCACTTCGCGGCGATGAGCCTGGGCCAGTACGAGGCGGACCTGCAGAAGGCCTGGCCCGGAGAGCTGGTGTTCATCCCGGGCTTCCACGCTCACCCAGCGTTCATCGAGACGATCGCCGGACTGCTTCGGGAAGCCCTGGCGGGGTACCCGGCCGACCACGTCTTCTTCACCGCTCACAGCCTGCCCGAGCGGATCCTGCGGGAGGGCGACGGCTATCGCGACCGTCTCCTCGAAAGCTGTGCGCTCGTGGCCGCGGGCGTCGACCTGCCGCCCTGGTCGTTCGCCTTCCAGTCAGCGAGCCGGACCGGAGAGCCCTGGCTCGGCCCGGACCTCCTCGAGGCGCTGGCCGAATCGGGCACCCAGCGGGCCCTGGTCTGCCCGATCGGGTTCGTGGCCGACCACCTGGAGGTTCTCTACGACATCGACGTGGAAGCCCAGGCCTTCGCGCGCGAACGCGGGATCGAGCTCCGCCGGACCCCGTCGCTGAACGACCGACCGGAGTTCATCGCGGCACTGGCTGCCATCGTCGAGGAGGCGGCCAGATGACCGCCGCGGCGGCCCAGTGGCTCACGCTCCAGGCGGCCAGCGAGCTCCTCGACGTGCACCCGTCCACGCTCCGCCAGTGGGCCGACCGCGGCCGGATCCGCGCCTACCGGACGCCCGGCGGCCACCGCCGGTTCGCGGAAGGCGACGTCCGGGCGCTGCTGGCCGAGCCGCGCTCTGCGGAGCTCGACCTGCTGCTGAACGCGGCGGTGGGCCGCGCTCGCCTCGAATCGAGCGCCGGCCTGCTCTCGGCGGTGGGCTGGTATGCGCGCTTCGACGAGTCTGCGAAAGAGCGCCACCGCCAGCTCGGCCGGATGCTAATGAGCGTCCTGGTTCGCTATCTGGCCCACCCCGAGGACGCTGACAGGGCGCTCGAGGAGGCGCGGCCCATCGGCTGCGAGTACGCCCGGTTGGCAGCGGGCAGCGGACTGAGCCTGGCCGATTCGATGCGCGCTTTCCTGCATTTCCAGGAGGTGCTGGCGGTGAGTGTCAGCGAGGTCGAGTCGGTGCAGCAGGCGCCCAGCGGCGACTTGAACCGGCAGGTGAGCGGGTTCGTCAACGAGGTTCTGATCGCGATGGTCGAGGAGTTCGGCGAGTTGGCAGGCACCTAGCAGCGTGCAGGTCCTGAACACCGTCCTGCCCCTTGGGTCCAGCCTGGTCAGCTTCGTCTTCGCCGCCGTCGTCTTCGACCAGTGGCGGCAGCGCCACCGCAGCTTTCAGCTGGTCTGGACCGTCGGGCTGCTCTTCTATGGCATCAGCGCGGGAACCGAATTCCTGGGCTCCGCCTTCGGCTGGAACGAACCGCTCTACCGGGTCTGGTACCTGGTCGGCGCCCTTTACGTGGCCGCCTACCTGGGGGCGGGCACCGTCTATCTGCTCAACCGCACCCGGTTCGGGTTCTTCGTTGCCTCCGCGCTGGGTCTGGGCGGAGTCGTCGCGCTCCTGCTGGTCAGGAAGTACCCGGGCTCCACGTCGACCGCCGACATCGTGGCCGCTGCCGCTTTCCTGGCGGCCACGGTGATCGTCGGCCTGACCATCTGGCGCCGCGAGCTCGTCGCGCCGGCGACCATGGCGTTCCTCGTGGCCGCCTCGGGGATAGTCGCCTTCCTGGTCCTGACCGCCCAGGTGGCCTCACCGGGCTACGCCCTCGACTCCGTGACTCGCGTGCCTGTCGGGAACGCGATGCCCGGCTACATCCGCGTGCTGACCGGGCCTTTCAACGTGGCCGGAGCGCTGAGCCTGGTTTTCGGCGCGATCTACTCGGCCTACGTCTACATGCCCAAAAAGAAGGTGCTGCCGGCCAGGTACTCGATCCTGGCGATCGTCGTCAACCTCATCGCGTCGCTGCCGCGGGCGTTCCGGGCCCTGCTGGAGGGCCGCCTCAACTCGCGGGTCCCGGCGACGATCCTGATCGCCCTCGGCGGCTTCATCCCGGGCGTGACCAGCGGCCTGAACCGCTTCGGCGTCACCTGGTCGTTCTTCCTGGGCGAGTTCCTCGGGGTGGTCCTCATCTTCGCGGGCTTCCTGGTCAGCGAGGATGTTTTCGCCCACGCCCGCTGGACGTGGGCCCGGCCACCGAAGCCCGAGGTCAGCTAGCCGCTCAGACTCGGGCCGGTTCCGGTTCGGGCTCCGGTTCGGGTTGCGGTCCGGGCGCCGCCAGTGGCGCCGGTTGCCGGCGAAAGGCCCAGTTGTTCCAGCAGAGCCAGCTCCCCAGCGAGACCAGGAGGATCGCGTTGAGCGCATGCAGCGCCGAGACCAGCGGAATGTGGATCTCGACCAGTCCGGCCTGAATCACGAGCAGCCCAAGTAGCCCCGCCGTCTGCCAGGTGGTCTTCCGCGGGTGGCGCGCAGCGAAGGAGAGACCGATCAGGACCAGCGTCGTGATCGGGATCACAACCATGCCTTCGAAGAAGTGGAGCCCCGCAAACGTATCGGCGTTCTTGAACGCGCTGTAGATCGTGTGGGGATTGGTCGAGCCATGCGCCGCCCCGACGGTGAAGACGGCCATTGCGATCAGATAGAACTGCCCCAGGTACTCAAGGAGGAGCAGCGCGCCGACAACGCTGTAAGCCTTGCGATAGATGTTCATTCGTCGCTTTCCTTTGGTCTCATTTCAGCTCCTGACCGGTTCGGCAACAGCCGCCTGGGCGCGTGCTCCGCGCTCCCCGAACGCCCAGTTGCGGCGGACCGTCCAGGCCGCGAGGCCGAGGATCACGAGGGCGTTGACGGCGTGCAGCCCTGCCACCGGGGTGATCCCGGCGAAGCCGGCGATGGCCAGCGCGAACTGCAGGATGAATGCGGCGGCGAGCAGAGCGGTGAGCCCGGTCGTCCGCCACGAATAGCGAGCCGCGAACGACAAGCCGATCAGGACCAGGATCGTGGCCGGCACCAGGATCGAACCGTTCATGGCGTGAAGCCCGGCAAAGGGCCCTGCGTTCTCAAATGCGGCCGCGATGCTCTTCTGGTTGTCCTCCGCAAGCCAGATCGAGAAGGCGGCGGCCGCGATGAAGTAGAACTGGGCCAGGATCTCGACGAGCAGCAGCACGCTGACGACCGAATACGCCTTACGAAAGAAATCAGTCACGGACGGCGATCCCCCCTCTGGTAGGCGACTAAACCCAGCTACTTTACCGGTCCGGCGACCGGAATGCTAGGGCGGCGTCACACCCGCGGAGGCGGGGCGGCGGAACGCCCAGTTGGCGCCGGTCAGATAGCCGGTCAGGCCGATCAGAAACAGCGCGTTGACCCCGTGCAGGGCCGAGAGGAGAGCGATGCCCGTGTGAGCAAGGATGGACTGGAGGAAGATCAGGACGAACAACACGCCACTCAGGATCGTGGTGCGCCAGGGTTGTCGGGCGGCGAACGAAAGGATGACCAGGATGATGATCATGATCCCGGCCAGGTCGCCGTTCCCCGCATGAATGCCCGCGAATTTGTCGCCGTTTTTAAACCCGGCGTAGACGTCTTTCTGGTTGTCGTTGGCCTGCCAGACGCTGAAGACAGCTGCCGCGATGAAGTACAGCTGCAGAAAGTACTGGAGCAAAAGCACCACGCCCACGACTGAGTAGGCCTTGCGGAAGTTGCTGACCACGGCGCTCCTCCCCTTTGGTTTTAGGTGCCGAGCTTGACCTCGATACTGTAGCGGCCGGTCTGCCGCCACGCGAGCCGCGGCAGCGGGCGCTGGCCAGGAGCACGCAGAGGCGTGCCGTCCAGCGCGTATCGCGTTCCCCAGCAGGGGTCGGCGAAGACGGCCGGCGACCCGGGCTCGTAGTTGAGCGAGCATCCAGACCTGGCGCCGGTGCCGCCCACCATCAGCAGCTGGCCCGCGCTGCGGACCAGGTAGCCGCTCTGCGCGCGGTAGCCCGCGTAGCTGCCCTCGACCTGGAAGGTCTTTCCGATCGGCGCCTGGACTCGAATCACGCCTCCCTCCGGAAGCGCCTGAGGCGAGGTTCCAGTCTGGAACGCGACCGCCGGCGCGGCGGCGGGCCGGGGGAAGAGCATGGGAACGGCGACACCAAGCAGGATGGCCAGCAAGACCAGGCTCAAGTAGGTCACGATCACGTCGCCGCGAGGAGCGGCGACCACGCCGTTCACCTCTTGGCGAGGAGCCTCCTGGCGGCTCGGACGATATGCGGCGCTGTGATCCCGGCCGCGTTCATCAGCTCTTCCGGCTTCCCCGAGGTGGGCAGCCCCTTGACCGCCAGATGCGCGACTCGCGGGGGCCGCTCCTCCAGTGCCAGTGCCTCCATCACGGCTGCGCCGAGCCCGCCCTGCGGGTAGTGGTCTTCCACGACAACCAGGCGGCCGCGCGTGACCTGGGCCGCTTCGCGCAGGGTGCGCAGGTCGACCGGCTTGACCGAGTAGAGGTCGATGACGCGCGCATTGACGCCCGACTTCTTGAGTGTGTCGGCGGCTTTGACGCATTCGTGGAGCGTCACCCCGGCGCCGATCAGAGCCACTTTGTCAGTCGCGGTCTTGCGGAGCACCTTGGAGCCGCCCGGACGGAACTTCTCGCGTGACGAGTAAAGGACCGGGTAGGCCCCTCGCGTCGTGCGCATGAAAACGATGCCGTCAGTGTCGGCCATGACCTCGGTGAGCGCAGCGGCCGAGGTCGCGTCGGACGGGTAGAGCACCGTCGAGCCTTCGATCGCGCGCATCGAGGCCAGGTCTTCGAGAGCCATTTGGGAGGGCCCGTCCTGGCCGATCTCGGTACCCGCGTGCGACCCGGCCAGGCGGATGTTGGCGCGCGAGATGGACGCCATGCGGATGAAGTCGTAGGCGCGGCTGAAGAAGGCGGCGAAGGTCGAGGCGAAGGGAACGTAATGGCGGACGCTCATGCCGACCGCGGCCGCGACCAGCTGCTGCTCGGCGATGAACATCTCGAAGAAGCGCTCTGGGTAGGCTTTCGCGAACTCGTCGGCGTGCGTCGAGTTGGAGACCTCGCCATCCATCGCCACCACGTTGGCGCGGGCGCCCAACGCTTTCAATGCGTCGCCGTAGGCCTTGCGCGTGGGCACCTTGTCACCGAGCTTGTAAGTCGGGAGCGTGACACGCGCGCGGCCGTCGTGGATCGCCGGCTCGCCATGCTCGGGCCGGCTCACGTCCACCTTCAGCCGGCGGATTCCGCCGAGCTCCTTGATCGCTCTCTCGGCCATGTCGGGGGGCAATGCCTTGCCGTGCCAGCCATCCTTGTTCTCGATCTCCTTGAACCCGCTGCCCTTGACGGTCCTGGCAATGATCACTGTCGGCTTGCCGGTGGCTTCGCGAGCCTCGCCCAGGGCGCGGTCGACAGCCTCGATGTCGTGCCCGTCGATGACCACCGTCCGGCAGCCGAAGGCTTCGGCGCGCGCCGCGTAGACCTCGGTCTCCCAGCCGTACTCGGTAGGACCGCGCTGGCCCAGGCGGTTGACGTCGAAGATCGGGGTCAGGTTGGAGAGCTTGTAGTGGCCGGCTTTGTCGAGGGCCTCCCAGATCGAGCCTTCGGCCAGCTCACTGTCGCCGCAAAGCACCCAGACGTGGTAGGGGAGCTTGTCCAGGTTCTTGCCCGCGAGCGCGACGCCGACGCCGATCGGCAAGCCCTGGCCCAGCGAGCCGGTCGCGACGTCGACCCAGGGCAGTACCGGCGTCGGATGGCCCTGGAGGCGGGAGCCGAACTGGCGGAAGGTCAAGAGCTCTTCGTCGCTGATGGCGCCGGCGGCCTTGAAGACCGCGTAGTTGAGAGGCGAGGCGTGGCCCTTGGAGAAGATCAGGTGGTCGTTGTTGGGCTCCTGCGGATGGGCAAAGTCGTACTGCAGATGGCGGGCCATGAGCACTGCCAGAAGGTCGGCCGCTGACATCGACGAGGTCGGGTGGCCGGACCCGGCTTCCGTGCTGCAGCGGATGCTGTCCACCCGGAGCTGCTTGCCGAGCTCGCGGCAGAAGTCGAGGTCAGCGCTCATCGGCTTAGCTTTCTCCTTCTCTCAGGCCGGCCGACTACGTCTTAAGACGTTACACCGCGTCAGTCGCCGTCCGGGCCAGGGGAATAGACCGTTTGCCGGCAACGGGCCCCACGCAGGCAGCTCGGATGGGCACTTTGCCGGCGAATGGCCCGGGTCACGTGCGTTGGAGTCTTAACGACGGGCCTTGCGACGAGCCGGCGGCTTCGCCATCCTCGACCGCGTGTCGCACCAGCGGATCGTCCCGGCCGAACTCAAACGTGGCCCTTTCACGCTCGCCGACGCTCGCCGAGCCGGGCTCACCCGAAAGCATCTTCGGGGTCCGAGCTGGCGCCGTGTGAGGCGCGGTGTTTATGTCTGGAACTCCTTGCCTGAGTCGGTCTATCAGATCCTCACGGCGGTCCGCCGCCGGCTCCCAGCCGAGGCCGTCTTCTCAGGCCGGACCGCCGCCTGGCTGCACGGTATCGACCTTCCGCCCTGCGACCCAGTCGACGCAACAGTCTCAAAGCGGTGCGGCATCTCTGCGCGGGCTGGCTTGTCCCTTCGACGCGTCGAGCTTGCCGACGGTGACGTCGTGTCCCGACACGGGATGCCTGTGACCTCGATTCTCCGAACGCTCGTGGATCTGAGTCAGCAGCTAACGCTTGTCGAGGCTATTGCAGCCATGGATGCGGCCTTGCAGCTTCGACTGGTGGACGAGAAGAGGCTGCGCGGACTGCTGCACCAGCGTGCGGGCTGCATGGGCGTCGTGCGCTTGCGACGAGTCGTCGAATTGGCCGACCCGGCCGCGGAATCGCCGATGGAGAGTCGCCTCCGGGCTCTGCTCATCCTTGCTGGCCTGCCGCGACCGCAGGTGCAAGTGAAGGTGTACGACGAGCTCGGTCGCTTCCTCGGCCGGCCCGACCTTTATTACGCCTCCCACCGACTCGGTATCGAGTACGACGGCGGAACCCACCGCGATCGACTGGTTGATGACAACCGTCGCCAGAACCGCCTTACCAACGCGGGTATTCGGCTGCTGCGCTACACAGCAGCCGATCTTCTGAGCCGGCCGGATCAGATCGTGGGCCAGGTCCGTTGCGCACTCGGACTGCCGCCAGCCTAAGCGAGCCGAAAGAGGGCCGTTTCCCAGCAAACGGCCCATCTCCCCAGGCTTACAGTGGCCCTTTGCCGGCAAAGGGCCTGAAGGTGAGCCGCTACCGGAAACGCGACCGCGCTCTCAGCGTCTCGTAACCGGGGCCGCGGTCGAAGAAAGGCCGCTCCCGCTTCGGTCGCCGCAGCTCGGCGACCTGGCCGTCCTTGATCACAACGCCGTAGTCGCGCTCAGCCGATTCGACCGAGACCAGCCCCCGGAGAACGTCCTGGAGCACGAGCTCCGGCTCGCGCAGGAACGGGTCCCCCCATCCCCCGCCGCCGGTCGTCCGCAGCCGGAGCAGCGAACCCGCTCGCAGCGGTACGTCGTCGTTCAGGCCGGGCAGGGCGGGCCCGGCGTCGATGGTCGCCTGGTAGGGGAGGCCCGCCTCTCCGCCGGCCACTCCATAGGTGCCGAGGATGGAGCGGTCGGCCGTGGAGACGAAATAGGCGTCGCGGAGGAGCCGGATCTCCTTCAAGTAGCCGAGCCCGCCCCGGCGCTTGCCGGGTCCGCCCGAGTCGGTCGCCAGCGCCAGCTTCTCGATCAGCACCGGGAAGCGGGTCTCCGCGAACTCGGCGGGCAGGTTCTTGGAGTTTGGCACGATGTGGATGGCGTCCGACCCGTCCGCGTAGAAGCGGCCGCCCGAGCCACCGCCGAGCACCTCACGGAGCAGGTACCAGCGGCCGCCGGCGTCGACGCCATGCACGCCCCAATAGCGGATCGTCTCCTGGTCCGCCGGCATGCGGCCGCCGACGGCTTGGGCGAGGCACCCTGCGAACACCCCCAGTAAGCGCAGGATCAGGAAGGAGCGGGCGTTGGTCGGCGCCGGGAAGACCGGAGTGACGAGGGTGCCCTTCGGTGGGAACCTGAGCTCCAGCACCTCGCAGATCCCCTCGTTGATGTCCAGCTGCTCCGCCCGCTCCGGCGTGTCGGCCAGGTTGCGCAGGATGCAGGCCATCCACTTGCGCAGGAAGAGGCCGTCGGCGTAGTCGCCGGCGTGGTTGATCGGGCCCCTGGCCTGGGGCCCGGTGCCGGCCAGGTCGCAGACGATCTTGTCAGCGTTCTTTGACATCTTGAGGTGGAGCACGTGCAGGCGGGGCGGGTCCACGCCGTCGTGCTCGATGTAGTCCTCGAACTCGTAGTCGCCGTCGGGAATCTTCGGCAGGATCTCGCGCCGGAAGGTGTCCGTGCAGCGCTGGACCAGCGCGTCGAAGCAGGCCTCGACCTGCTGGCGGCCGTAGCGTTCGAAGAGCTTGCCGAGGCGGCGGGCGCCCATCTGGCAGGCCGCCACCTCGCTGTCCAGGTCGCCCGCGAAGGACTCGGGCGTGCGTGAGTTGCGGACGATGACGCGGTAGGCGTCCTCGTTGCGCCGCCCCGCGCTGAAAAGCCGGATCGGCGGGACCAGGAGGCCCTCCTGGAAGTGCGAGGTCGCGTGCGCCGGCATCGAGCCGGGAACCATGCCACCGATGTCGTCGTGGTGCCCGAAGGCCTGGACGAAGGCGACGACCTCGCCGCGGTCGAAAACCGGCACCGTCGTCGTCAGGTCGGGCAGATGTCCGATCGAGCCCTCCGAGAGGTAGACGTCGTTGTGGTAGAAGACGTCGCCCTCGCGCATGGTCTCGGGCGGGAAGTCGCGGACCACCGGCTGCACCATCGCGGAGTAGGAGCGGCCGGTCAGCTTCCGGCAGCGGCGGTCGTGGATGCCGGCGCGGTAGTCGTGCTGGTCGCGGATCATCGGCGAGCGGGCGGTGCGCTCGATCGCCGCCTCCACCTCGGCCTCGATCGAGTGGAGCGTCCCCTCGACGATCTGAAGGACGATCGGATCGACTTCGATCCCCTCACTAAACATCGCGCAGCACCAGGTTGCCGAGGCGGTCGACCTCGAACGCGAAGCCGTCTTCCACCACCGTGGTCGAGCCGTACTCCTCGACGATGGCGGGACCGCTGCCGGTGAAACCGGGGGGCAGATCGGCTCGGTCGTAGACGGCAAACCCCGCCCGCTCGTCCTTGCGCCGCCCGGAGCCGCCCCGGTTTGGCGGCTGCAAGCGCGGCCGGTCGATGGCGCCGATCCCGGTCACCTTCCAATTGACCAGCTCCACGACCTCCGCGGTGCGGTAGGCGTAGCCGTAGGCGCCCTCGTGCGCATCGTGGAACCGCGTCACCACCTGCGACACGTCGAATTGCTCGCCGACCGGAATCGACACCTCGTATGCCTCGCCCAGGTAGCGGCACTCCACGGAGCGCTTGAGGGCGATCCGGCCCGCCCCCACGCCCTGCGCCAGGAGCGACTCGACAGCCGCTTCCTCGAGCTGGCCGAACAGCTCGCCCGCGATCGCCGGCGTGACCGCGTCATGGCGGTGGACCTGCGTCAGGACGTAGTCGTCGGTGAGGTCGACGGCGAGCAGGCCGAAAGCGGAGACGTTGCCAGGGCTGGGCGGTACCAGGACCGTCTGGAGCCCGAGCAGCCGGGCCAGCCGGGCCGCCTGCAGGGGACCAGACCCTCCGAACGCGACGAGCGTGTCGCCGGAGGGGTCGATGCCGCGCTGCACGGTCAGCTGCAGCACCGCGTTGGCCTGGTCGTGCGCCGCCAGCTCGATGATCCCTTCTGCGGTTCGCTCCTGGGAGACACCCAGCGTTCCGGCCAGCCGGCCCAGGCCCGCCTCCGCCAGCTCTCGGTGCAATGGCACCGCACCGCCCACCAGGCTTTCCGGCAGCCGGCCCAGCACCAGGTTGGCGTCGGTCAGGGTCGGCTCGGCCCCGCCCTTGCCGTAAGCCAGCGGCCCCGGCACAGCCCCGGCCGAGCGGGGACCGACCTTGAGGCCGCCATCGGGGCCGACCCAGGCGATCGAGCCGCCGCCGGTCCCGACCGAGACGATGTCGATCATCGGCATCCGGACGGGAAAACGGCCAATCCGGCCCTCCTTGGTCAGGCGCGGCTCGCTGCCTTCGACCAGGCAGACGTCGGTCGAGGTGCCGCCAGCGTCGAGAGTGATGACGCGCTCGAAGCCCGCCTGACGCGCCAGCCAGGAGGCGCCCAGAGCACCGGCCGCGGGTCCGCTCAGCGCCGTCGTGATCGGCTGCCTGGTGACCGCCCGGGCCGGCAGCACCCCGCCGTTCGACTTCATGATCAGCAGCGGCGCGCCAGGGACGGTCTCGGCCAGTCTCGTGGCGGCCCGCTCGACGTAGCCGGTCACGTGCGGCTTCACGAAGGCGTCGACCAGGGTGGTGACCGTGCGCTCGTACTCGCGGTACTCGGGCCAGACTTCCGACGAGATCGACACCACCGCCTCGGGATGCTCCTCAAGCAGCAACTCGCGCATCCGGCGCTCGTGAGCCGGGTTTGCGTACGAATGCAGGAAGCAGATGCCGACGCTCTTGATCGCCGCGTCGCGCAGGCGGCGCCCGATGGTGCGGGCCTCGTCCTCGTCGAGGGGCGTCAAAACCTCACCTCGGAAGTTCAGGCGCTCGGCCACTTCGTGCACGCGCTCGAGCGGCACGATCGCTGGCGGCTTGACCCAGAAATAGGAGTTGCCGTAGCCATTGGGGACGCTCTGGCGGGCGATCTCCAGCACGTGCCGGAATCCGCGCGTAGTGATCAGCGCCAGCGCCGAAAACTGCTCCTGCAGCATGGCGTTGGTGGCGACGGTGGTACCGTGCGCGACCGCCGCCACATCGCCTCCGCCGGCCGCCTCCAGGACGCGTTGGACGCCCTCCACCAGCGCCCGCGCCGGGTCGTCGGGAGTGCTCGGGAGCTTGAGCTGGACCGCACGCCCGGAATCCTCCAGGAGGACCAGGTCCGTGAAGGTGCCGCCGGTGTCGATGCCGATGCGCGCCACTGCCAAGCCACACACTATTCGGCGGATGCCGCTCGACCCGCAAGCCCAGGCCTACCTCGACCAGGCCGCGGCGCTCGGCCTGCCGCCCCTCAACGAGCAGACGCCGGAGGAGGCCCGGATCCAGACCGCAGCCCGGGCGCGTGCGCTCGGCGGCGAGCCGGAGCCGCTGGCCGGCGTGGAGAACCGAACCATTCCGGGCCCGGGCGGCCCGCTTCCCATTCGCGTCTATCGCCCGGCCGGCGAGGCTCCCTTCCCCGTCCTGGTCTGGTTCCACGGCGGCGGCTGGGTCGCCTGCAACCTCGACACCCACGACGCGCCCTGCGCCGCCCTCGCCAACCGGGCGGGCTGCCTCGTCGTCGCGGTTGACTACCGGCTGGCGCCGGAGCACCGCTTCCCGGCCGCGGTGGAGGACGCCTGGGCCGCCGTCCGCTGGGTCGGCACCCAGGGCGCCGAGATCGGCGCCGACCCTGGCCGGCTAGCTGTCGGCGGCGACAGCGCGGGCGGCAACCTGGCCGCCGTGGTGGCGCGCCGGGCGCGCGACGCCGGAGATCTCCAGCTCGCGCTTCAGGTGCTGGTCTACCCGGTAACGGACGCGAACTTCGAAACCGCCTCCTACCGGCGCAATGCGACGGGCTACGGACTGACGAGGGATGCAATGCGCTGGTACTGGGACCACTACCTGCCCGACGTGGCCAGGCGGGGTGACCCGGACGCCTCTCCCCTGCGGGCCGGCGACCTGCGTGGCCTGGCGCCCGCGGTCGTGATCGTCTGCGAGTACGACCCACTCCTCGACGAGGGCGAGGCGTACGCGGCCCGACTCCGCGCCGCGGGCGTCCCGGTCCGGCTGATCCTGGAGCCGGGCATGATCCACGGGCACATCCGCTGGGCGGCCGTCACCGCCCGAACGCGGAAAAGCTACGACGACATCGGGGCCGCGCTGAAAGCTAGCTTGTGAGCTGAGACTTCGGGCGGACGAAGTTCGCCGCGATGAGGCTCAGCAGCGCCAGCACCCCCAAGACGAGCGCGTGCCTGGAGTGAGTTCCGGTCCCGGTGCTGGTGAAGATCTGCAGGGCCCCGACCAAATAGAGAACCGCGAGGATCGCGAAGATGATGGCCAGCACGATCAGCGCGCCGACCATCGGCCAACCTCTCATGCCAATTAACGTAGCAGGAGGAGCGCGACGGCACCCAGGGCCACGCAGTAGATCCCGTAGGGATCCAGGCGGCCGGAGCGGAAGTACCTGACCAGGAACCGGGCCGAGGCGTAGGCGGCCAGCGCGGCGAGCACGGCGCCCAACAGATACTGCCCCAGCGGTATCCCGGGCGCGAACAGCGACGGCACCTCGAGCACGCCAGCGGCGCCGATTATCGGAGTCGCCAGGAGGAAGGAGAAGCGGGCCGCCTCCTGGTGCCGCAGGCCGGCCAGGAGACCACCGGCGATCGTCACACCAGACCGGGAGATGCCCGGGAAGAGCGCCAGCGCCTGGCAGAGGCCGACGAGGAGGGCGGCGCGGAAGCTGAGACGGGGCACCTCGCCGTAGTGCGCCTCCTGCTCGGGCCGGGCGCGCCCTTCCAGCCTGGCGTGCCGTTCGTCGCGGCGCCGGAGCAGCTCCGCCCCGAGCAAGAGAAAGCCGTTCAGCACCAGGAAGGCCGCGGCGATCCGGGGGTATGCGAAGAGACTCTTCAGATAGGACTCTGCGAAGGCCCCCAGGGCACCAGTCGGGATGGTACCGACCACGAGCAGGAAGGCCAGCCGTTCTTGCTCGGTCTCGAGGCGGCCCCGGAGGGAGGCGCGCACGAACCCGGTCACGATCTGGACCCAGTCCCGCCGGTAGAGGATGAGCAGGGCGCCGGCGGTCCCGAGATGGAGCAGGACCAGGAAGGGCACGAAGCTGGGATCGCTCTGGCGGTAGCTCCAGTGGAGGAGCGAGGGCAGGATCACCGCGTGGCCGAGGGAGGACACCGGGAACAGCTCCGTCGCCCCCTGCAGGAGGCCGATGAAGAGGATCTGCCAGAAGCTCAAGTAGATGCCGGCGGTTAGTTGGAGGCCTGGGTCTCGGTGAGGGTGTGCTCGGCCTCCTGGATGCGAGCCGCCAGCTCCCGCAGTGTGAGCAGCGCTTCGTCGTTCGGATCGGTTAGCGCCAGTGCCTGGCCAGCGTTGGCGGCTTCCACGAACCGGTCCGAGTAAGGGATGACCAGATCGGGCGCCCGGCCGATGATGTCCTGGATCTGCTCGGGCGAGAGGCCCAAAGGGGTGTTGTGATTGACGAGCAGCATCTCCTTGGCCCGCGGATGGTTGACGCGGTCGAGGACGTCCAGCAGGTCCTGCGTCGCCGCCAGTGCCGGCGCCGTTGGGGCGCTCACGATCAGCACCAGGTCAGCCATGTCGATCGCCGCCAGGTTGTGCTCAGAGAAGGAGGGAGCGGCGTCGATCAGCACCTGGTCGACGCGCTGCCGGAGGCGGTCGATCGCGGTCTGGATGGCAGGCAGCGTCACCAGCTCAGCGTGCTCGGGGCGATCGGACGCGATCACGACCTGAACGCCGAGTGCGTGGCGGCTGATGAACTTGGTGAAGAAGGGCTCGTCGACCTGCTCGGAGGTGTGGGTGGCGAGGTCGACGAGAGAAAGCCGCGGAATCAGCTGGAGCAGCCGCGCGGCGTCTCCGAACTCGAGGTTGAGGTCCAAGAGCGCGACCCCCGCGGCGGAGGAAGGCATCAACAGGCAGGCCAGGTTGACCGCGATGGTGGTGGCGCCGGAGCCACCCCGCGAGTGCAGGAGGAGCACCACCTTGCCGAAACGGCCCTGGCCGGCGTGGGCGCTCTCGCGGGTGAGGAGCTGCTCCAGCTTGACGGCCAGGATGTTGAGGTCGATCGGCTTCGACACGTAGTCGTCGGCGCCGGCGGCGTAGCCGGCGAGCACGTCGGGCGCGTCCTTCAGGGCCGAGACGATGATGATCGGGATGCGCGAGGTGGTGTGGTGCGCGCGCAGCCGCCGGGTCAGCTCGAGCCCGCTCATGCGGGGCATGGCGACATCGGCGAGAACCAGGTTCGGCGTCCGCTCCCGGATCAGGTGCAGAGCCTCCAAGCCGTCCGCCGCCAGCCCCACGTGATAACCGCGGCGGGTCAGGAACTCGCTCAGGAGCGTCCGGCTGGGGCCGTGGTCCTCGGCGATGACGATGGTCTCTCCAGCCATGTGGTCAGCCGAAGATTATGAAGTCGAACAGGCCTCTCGTTTACCTTGGGGCATTGGAGGTGTCCCGATGAAGTTCCGCCTGATCCCCCAGGAGCACCGCTTCTACGACCTCTTCCAGCGCCAGGGCCAGCTCGTCCGGGAAACGCTTTCCGAACTCAGCAAGAGCCTTTACGAGGGCCGCTCCCGCCATCCCCGCCTGCGGGACCTGGAGCACGACTGCGACGACGTGACGCACGAGATCTACCTCCTGGTCAACCGGACCTTCGTGACTCCGATCGACCAGGGCGACATCCTCCTGCTGGCCTCCGCCCTGGACGAGATCGTCGACCTGGCTGAGGAGACCTCCGACAAGATCGAGCTCTACCGGGTGGGCCAGATCACGAGCTCGGCCAAGGAGATCGGCGAGTGCCTCGCCAAAGCCGGCGATCAGATCGACCAGGCGCTCCGAAAGCTGGAAGGCTTTCGCGACCTCCAGGAGCACCAGCTCGCGATCCACGAGCTCGAGAACGAAGGCGATCGGATCACGCGGGAAGCGCTGAGCAAGCTCTTCGGCGAGGACGGCTTATCCGCCGCCGAGCTCCTCAAGTGGAAGGACATCTACGACCTCCTCGAGAACACGATGGACCAGTGCGAGCAGGTCGCCAACCGGCTGGAGCGAATCTCGATCCAGAATGCCTGACCAGCTCCAGGTCCTGCTGCTGGTCACTGTCGTCATCGCGGTCACGTTCGACTTCACCAACGGCTTCCACGACACCGCCAACGCGATCGCCACCTCGGTCTCGACGCGCGCGCTGCGGCCCAACCAGGCGGTCATCCTCTCGGCGGTCCTGAACCTGGTGGGCGCGGTCGTGACCGTCTACTTTTTCCACGCCAAGGTCTCCAACACGATCGCCAAGCTGCTGGCTTTCAAGATCGGGCTGGTCGTTATCATCGCCGCTCTTCTGGGGGCGATCGCCTGGAACCTCCTGACCTGGTACGCGGGCCTGCCGAGCAGCTCGACGCACGCCTTCATCGGCGGCCTCCTCGGCGCCGGCACCGCGGCGTCGGGCGGCCTGGCGGCCATCCAGTGGTCGGTCGTGGGCAGCGTCCTCCTGGGCCTGGTGATCTCGCCGCCGGTCGGCTTCCTGGCCGCCGC
>Ga0209059_1000087_pt1 | contig 37934 bp, 39 predicted proteins | sample GraSoiAngelo_151_FD_186165 | JGI IMG/M metagenome (GOLD analysis project Ga0209059, IMG submission 186165) | Grasslands soil microbial communities from the Angelo Coastal Reserve, California, USA - 14_1009_12_20cm (SPAdes) (version 2) | ecosystem: Environmental > Terrestrial > Soil > Grasslands ...
AGACTTCGTTCGTGCGCGTGCTCGTGGTCGAGGACGAACCGCGGATGGCGAGCGTCATCCGCCGCTCGCTCGAGCGCGAAGGCCTCGCCGCGGACGTGGCCGGCAAGGGCGAGGAGGCGCTCTGGATGGCGGCGGCGGTCGAGTACGACGCGATCGTCCTCGACGTGATGCTTCCGGGGCTGTCCGGCTTCGACGCGTGCCGGCTCCTACGCGAGGGCGGCGTCTGGGCGCCGGTGCTGATGCTGACCGCCCGCGACGGGGTGGACGACCGGGTGCGCGGGCTCGACAGCGGCGCCGACGACTACCTCGTCAAGCCGTTCGCGCTCGCAGAGCTCCACGCGCGCCTGCGCTCGCTCGCCCGCCGGGGACGTCCGGAACGGCCGCCGGTCCTCGAGGTGGGCGAGCTCCGGCTCGACCCGGCGCGCCGTGAGGTGCGCCGCGACGACGCCGAGATCGCGCTCTCGGCGAAGGAGTTCGCGCTGCTCGAGACGCTCATGCGGCGGCCCGGCGAGGTCCTGTCGCGGCTCGAGCTGATCGAGCACGCCTGGGACTTCGCCTACGAGACGCGCTCGAACGTCGTCGACGTCTACGTGCGCCGGCTGCGGCGCAAGCTCGGGGACGGCACGATCGAGACCGTGCGCGGCGCCGGCTACCGGCTGCGCGGGGACGGATGAGACGGCTTCCGATCAGGCTGCGAGTGGCCGCCGCGTTCGCGGCCGCGATGACGCTCGTCCTCGCCGGGACGGGCCTGTTCGTCTACGCGCGGCTCGCGGACGACCTCTCGCGCGCCCTCGACCAGGATCTCCGCCTGCGTGCGCAGGACCTCTCAGCGCTCGTCCGCGACGGCCGGACCTCGCTGCGCGGCGAAGCCGGAAGCGGCCGGCTCGTCGAGCGCGGCGAGAGCTTCGCGCAGCTCGTCGGCCCGGACGGCCGCGTCGCCGACGCGACACCGCCCCTCGGCGGCCGCTCGCTCCTCACCCCACGGGAGCTTCGCTCGGCGCTTCACGGCTCGCGCTTCGTCGACGTGCCGTCCGTGCCCGGGCTCGACGAGCCCGCGCGGCTGCTCGCCGTGCCCGTCGACGGACGTGTGCTCGTCGTCGGCGCGACGCGCGAGAACCGCGCCGAGGCGCTGCGCAACCTGCGCACCGAGCTTCTCGTCGCGGGCCCGCTCGCGCTCCTCGTCGCGACCGGGCTCGGCTACCTCCTCGCCGGGGCGGGGCTCCGCGCCGTCGAGACGATGCGTCGCCGCGCCGCCGAGATCTCCGCCGACCGGCCCGGCGAGCGCCTGCCTCTACCGGGGACGCGCGACGAGCTCGACCGGCTCGGCGAGACCCTGAACGACATGCTCGCTCGGCTCGAGGCGGCGATCGAGCGGGAGCGCGACTTCGTCGCCGAGGCGGGTCACGAGCTGCGCACGCCGCTCGCGCTCCTCCGCGCCGAGCTCGACTTCGCGCTCCACCACGCCGAGAGCGAGGACGAGCTGCGCGCCGCGCTCCGCGAGGCCAGCGCCGAGACCGACCGGCTCGTCCAGCTCGCCGGCGACCTGCTGCTCATCGCGAGCTCCGACCGCGGCAAGCTCCGGCTGCGGCAGGAGCACGTGTCGGCGCGCGAGCTGCTCGAGAGCGTCGACAACCGCTTCGCCTGGCGTGCGCAGGAGGCCGGGCGGGCGCTCGAGGTCGACGCTCCGGTCGGCCTCGGCCTCACGGGCGACCGGCTGCGGCTCGAGCAGGCGCTCGGCAACCTCGTCGAGAACGCGCTCCGCCACGGCGCCGGCGCCGTCCGCCTCCAGGCGCGCTCGGTCGACGGCCGCGTCGAGCTGCACGTCCGCGACGAGGGCGCCGGTCTCCCGCCCGAGTTCGTCCCGCGGGCCTTCCAGCGCTTCAGCCGCCTCGACGAAAGCCGGACGAGCGGCGGCGCGGGCCTCGGGCTCGCCGTCGTCGACGCGATCGCCGATGCCCACGGCGGCTCCGCGGGCGCCGCCGGCGCCGACGTCTGGATCAGCGTGCCGGCAGAGCGCCGTGCTCCGGCGCCGTGACCTCCTCCTCGGCCGCACCCGACTCGACGTCGAAGTGCAGGTCGCCCTCGACGACGTCGACCGTCACGCGGTCGCCCGGCTCGACCGAGCCGGAGAGGACCATGCGCGAGAGCTCGTTCTCGACGAGGCGCTGGATCGTCCGCCGGAGAGGCCGTGCGCCGAACTCCGGGTCGAAGCCCTCGCGCGCGAGGAGCCGGACCGTGTCGTCCGTGAAGTCCACCTCGATCCGCTGCGCGCGCAGGCGGCGCGCCAAGCGGTCGAGGAGCAGCCCCGTGATCTCGACGAGCTGCTCGTCGGAGAGCGCGCGGAAGACGATGATCTCGTCGATCCGGTTGATGAACTCGGGCCGGAAGCTCTGCCGGAGCACGTCCATCAGTTGCTCCTTGAGCTCGTCGTAGTCCGTTTCGGTCCGCGCCGCGTCCTGGATCAGGTGCGCGCCGAGGTTCGACGTCATGATCACGACGCTGTTCTTGAAGTCCACCGTCCGTCCCTTCGCGTCGGTGAGGCGGCCGTCGTCGAGGATCTGGAGCAGGATGTTGAAGACGTCCGGGTGCGCCTTCTCGATCTCGTCGAAGAGGAGCACGGAGTAGGGGCGCCGACGCACCTGCTCGGTCAGCTGGCCCGCCTCCTCGTAGCCGACGTACCCCGGCGGGGCGCCCACGAGCCGCGAGACCGTGTGGCGCTCCTGGAACTCGCTCATGTCGAAGCGCACCATCAGGTCCTCGGCGCCGAAGAGCGCCTCGGCGAGAGCCCGAGCGAGCTCGGTCTTGCCGACTCCGGTCGGGCCGAGGAAGAGGAAGCTCCCCATCGGCCGGTTCGGGTCGCCGAGGCCGGCGCGTGAGCGCCGGACGGCCTCCGCGATCGCCGTCACCGCCTCGTCCTGGCCGACGATGCGCGCGTGGAGCTCCTCCTCGAGCGAGAGCAGGCGCTGCCGCTCCTCCGTCGTCAGCTGCGAGACGGGGATCCCGGTCGCGCGCGACACGATGTCGGCGATGTCCTCGGCCGTCACCTCCGGCGCCCGCTGGCGGCCCTTGCGGCGCTCGTCGAGCTCGCCGCGCCTCGACTCGATCCGGTCCTTGAGCTCGCCGGCGCGGTCGTAGTCCTCGTTCGCCGTCGCCTGGTCGCGCTCACGCGCGAGCCGGCGCAGATCGTCCTCGAGGCTGCGCGTCTCGTCGTCCTTCGTCCTCGTCCGCAGCCGGACGCGGGCGCTCGCCTGGTCGATCAGGTCGATCGCCTTGTCGGGGAGGAAGCGGTCGCGGATATAGCGGTCGGAGAGCTCGGCGGCGGCGACGATCGCCTCGTCGGAGATGCGGACGCGGTGGAACGCCTCGTAGCGGTCCTTGAGCCCGTGCAGGATCTCGATCGTCTCGTCCACCGTGGGCTCGCGGACGAGCACAGGCTGGAAGCGCCGCTCGAGCGCGGGGTCGCCCTCCACGTCCTTGCGGTACTCGTCGAGCGTCGTCGCGCCGATGACGTGCAGCTCGCCGCGCGCGAGGGCGGGCTTGAGCATGTTACCGGCGTCCATCGCGCCCTCTGCGGCGCCGGCGCCGACGAGCGTGTGCAGCTCGTCGACGAACAGGATGATGGTCTCCGAGTTCTCGGTGATCTCGTCGATCACCTTCTTCAGGCGCTCCTCGAACTCCCCGCGGTACTTCGTGCCGGCGACCATTCCCGCCAGGTCGAGCTGCACGACGCGGCGGCCGGTCAGCGTCTCCGGGACCTCGTCGTTCACGATCCGTTGGGCGATGCCCTCGACGATCGCCGTCTTGCCGACGCCGGGGTCGCCGATCAGCGCGGGGTTGTTCTTCGTCCGCCTCGACAGGATCTCGATCGTCTGCTCGATCTCGTCCGCGCGGCCGATGACCGGGTCGAGCTTGCCTTCGCGGGCGGCCTGCGTGAGGTCGCGGCCGTACTGGTCGAGCGTCGGGGTCTGGCTCGTCTCTCGGGCCGCGCCGCCGGCCTCGACGCCGCGGATCACCGCTCCGCGGAGCTTCGTGTGCGACACCCCGAACCGCTGCAGGAGCTGCCCGGCCTGGCTCTCCTCGTCGCGGGCGAGCGCGAGCAGGACGTGCTCGGGCCCGATGTACGAGGCGCCGAGCTCGCGCGACTCGTCGAAGGCGGCGAGGAGCGCCGCCTTCGCGTCCGGCGAGAGCGAGGGGGCCACGTCGGTGCGCTCGCCTTTGTCGGCCTCCTCCTCGAGCTGGGCCGTGATCGCCTCGGCGTCGGCGTCGACCTGCCGCAGCACGTGCCGGACGACGTCGTCGGCGAGCGCGGCGTGCAGGAGGTGGTCGGTGTCGAGGTCCAGGCTGCCCCACTCGAGCGCGGTCTGGGCCGCGCGCTGGAGGAGCTCCCGGGTGGCGTCGCTGAAGAACTCGGTGACGTCGACGCGCTCAACCTGCCGCGGCGCCTCGGCGAGCGGGCCGCGTGCGGTCCGCTCGCCGAAGAAGTCCGAGAAGAAGTCGTCGAAGAGGCTGCCGCGACCGCCGAGGTGGTTCGCCATCCGCTCCTCGGCAAGGTCGATCTCGCACAGGTACTCGACCTCTTGCGTGCCGTCCGGACGCAGTCGCGTCCTCGTCGCGACCGCCGGCCTTCCGTGCCGTTGGCATCGCTGCTCGACGGACATGGCTCCTCCTCGTCCTCGCTCGGTTACGTCTTCACCTCGATCCGCCGCCGTTGTGCCTTCTGCGACCTCGGCACCCGGACGGTGAGGACGCCGTCCTTCAGGTTGGCGTCGATGTTGTCGCCGTCGACCTGGTCGGGGAGCGTGACGCGGTACTCGTACCGCCCCGTCCGGCGCGTGCGCCGGCGCAGGACGCCTTGGCGCTCGCGCTCCACGATCTCGCCCTTGATCGTCAGCTCGTTGCCGACGTGCTCGATCTCGACGTCCTCGCGCTTCACCCCCGGAAGCTCGGCCTCGAGGACGTAGGCGTCGTCGGTCTCCTCGATGTCCACCAGCGGCGACCAGGCGCCGCGCTCGCTGAACGCGGCGGGCCAATCGGCGTCGCCGAAGGTCTGGTCGAGCAGCCGGCGCATGCGCTCGGTGACCTGCTCGAAGTCGCTCAGCGGCTCCCACCGCTGCGCGGAACCTCGGGTACGGCGCTCGGGAAGTAGCTGAGACATCCCGTGCCCCCTTTCCTTGGGTGTGCAAGAGCCGGTACCCGATCAGCGGCGTTAAACCCGCCCGCGGTGGTCGCTTGAACGGAATTTGCAAGCTTTTCGACCAAGCTCGGTGCTCGGTGCGCCGGTCAGCGGCAGTCGGCGCCGAGTTGTCAGAATGCAAACCACCCGCTTGCCCCAAACAGACATGTCCCCGCTCCCCCCGCCCGTCGAGATTCGCCACCTCCGCTACTTCCTCGCGGTCAGCGAGGAGCTGCACTTCCGTCGCGCCGCGGAGCGTCTGCACATCGCCCAGCCGCCGCTCTCCCAGGCGATCCAGAAGCTCGAGGCGGCGCTCGGAGTCCGGCTCCTCGAGCGGACGAGCCGCGCGGTCGCGCCGACCGAGGCGGGGCTCGTCTTCGCAGAGGAGGCGCGCAATGTCCTCGCGAGCCTCGAGCGGGCGGTGTCCAAGGCGCGTCGAGCCGCCAACGGCCGGGTCCAGCCGCGGATCGGCTGCGTGACCCACCTGCCGATGGACCAGCTTCACGGTTTCCTCGACGCGCTCCACCGCCGCGATCCGAGCGTTCGGTCGGAGGTCACGCATCTGGTCACGGTCGAGCAGCTGCCGCGGCTGCGGACGGGGGAGCTCGAGCTCGGGATCCTCTACTTCGTGCAGGGCTTCGGCTTCGACGGGATCGAGATCGAGCCGCTCTTCGAGGGCACCGAGATGGTCGCGCTCCTGCCGGAGCGTCACCCGGCGGCGGCGAAGGAGCGGGTCGGCCCTGCCGATCTGGCCGACGAGAGCCTCGTCCTCTTCCCGCGCGCGGTCAACGCCCCCCTCCACGCCTGGATGCTGGAGCGGATCACCGAGGCGGGCTACCGCTTCCGCGGCGTGCACGAGGTGAGCGGATCGGACCCCCGCGACATCGTCCTGGGCGTCGCCGAAGAGGCCGGCGTCGCGCTCGTGCCCCTCGTCTACGAGGACGGCTGGGCACGCGGCATCGTCGCGCGCCGGCCCCTCGAGGTGCCGGTCTCGATGCCGCCGACCGTTCTCGGCTGGCACGCCGACGCGCGCGAACGGCTTCGTCCCTTCATCGAGAATGCGCGCGCCGTCGCCCGGGAGCTACGCGGCGCGGATCGAAACTGACGGCATATCGGTCTGCCGTCGACACGTATTTGACTGTGGCGCGCGTGCGGTTCGATAGTTAACCGGTCCTTTCGGGGATGCAGCAGCTCGCTGCTGTCAGCCCTGCACTCGGCGCAGAGTTGGGAGCGGCGTGGGTCGAGCGAGCTCAGTGAGACGTCCGGACGAGCAGGCGCGAGCCGGGATCGCGATCGAGTTCCGGCACCTCCGCTACTTCCTGGCCGTGAGCGACGAGCTCCACTTCGGGCGAGCGGCCCAGAGGCTCCACATCTCGCAGCCGCCGCTCTCGCAGGCGATTCGAAAGCTCGAGGCGGAACTGGGGGTGCAGCTGTTCGAGCGGACGAGCCGGGTCGTGAAGCTCACCGAGGCGGGGAGCGTCTTCGCCGAGGAGGCGCGCCGGGTGCTGGCCGACGTGGAGCTCGCCGTCGGCGCCGCGCGGCGCGCGGGCGGCACCGGCTACACGCTCCGGATCGGCTGCGTGCCGCACCTGCCGATCGAGCGGGTGCTCGCTTTCCTCGAGGCGCTGCACGAGCGTTCCCCGGGCGACCGGCCGCAGGTCATGCACGTCACCTCGGGCGAGCAGGTGACACGGCTCCGGTCCGGCGAGCTCGACGTCGGCATCTTCAACGACGCCGGCGAGGAAGAGGGCCTGGAGGAGGAGCCGCTCTTTCCGGGCGAGCGGTTGGTCGCCTTCCTCGCGACCAGTCATCCGCTGACGGAGCATGCCGTACTCGGACCTGCCGACCTGGAGCAGGAGGTCCTCGTCGTCTTCCCTCAGACGGCGAGCCTCGCGCCGCACGACCGCTGGCTCGCGTTGCTCGAGCGGGCCGGTTACCGCTTCGCCGGGGTTCGCGAGGCCGGAGGAACCCACCCGCGGGACCTGCTCCTGGCGGTCGCGGGGCGGCTCGGAGTCGTGCTCGCACCCGCCTCGCTCGCCGGCGTCAGCGATGCCGGCGCCCTCGTCGCCCGCCGCGAGCTCGACCCGCCGGTCGCGCTGGCCAACACGGTCGTGGCCTGGCGGGCCGACCCGCCGGAACGACTCAGGGAGACGCTCGCCGTCGTGCGCGACATCGCCCGCGCGCTCCGGGCGGCGGCGGGCGCGTCCGGCGAGAACCATAACTGAGCGGCTATCGATCCGCGCGCGAGTCGTATTGGACGCGCCGGCGCGCGAGACCGGATAGTGGGATCTGCGGCAGGCACGCTTTCGAGCCTTCTTTGCGGCGCGTGCTGCCGCGCTCCCCGGAGCGGGGCGACGCCCCGCTCCGGCCCCTTGCCTGCTCGTAGGATCGCGACGTGCTCGTCGAGGAGGTCGAAGGCAGCGTCATTTCCGCCGAACGGGCCGCGTCGCTCGCGTCCGATCGCGGCGTCACGGTCGCCGAGCTCATGGGGTTGCTCGTGCCGCTCGCAGCGGAGCGGTACGCGGGCCCGCCGATCTCGGGCTTCCGCGTCGGCGCCGTCGCGCGCGGCTCGAGCGGCGCGCTCTACCTCGGGGCGAACCTCGAGCTGCCGGGAACGGCGCTCGCGTTCACCGTCCACGCCGAGCAGTCGGCGACGGCGAACGCCTGGCTGAGCGGCGAGGAGGGTCTGGCCGCGCTCGCGGTCGGCGCCGCACCGTGCGGGCACTGCCGCCAGTTCCTGAACGAGCTGGCGACGGCGGCCTCGCTCGAGGTCCTCGTCGCGGGTCGCAGGCCTCGTCTCCTGGCTCAGCTCCTCCCCGAGCCCTTCGGCCCGGCCGACCTCGGAGTTCACGCCGGCCTGATGAGCCCGCGCGCGAACGGCCTCGCGCTCGAGTCGTCGGATCCACTCGTGCTGACGGCGCTCGCCGCCGCGGAGGCAAGCTATGCGCCCTACTCGCGCGGGTTCGCCGGCGTGGCGCTCGAGACGGCGAGCGGCGCGGTCCACACGGGCAGGTACGCCGAGAACGCCGCCTTCAACCCGTCGTTGACCCCGCTCGCGTGCGCGCTCGCGCTGCGGGCGCTGGGCGGCGGCGGCGACGACGAGGTGACGCGGGCCGTTCTCGTCGAGGCGCAGTCGAAGGTGAGCCACGCGGGCGCGGCCGCAGAGGCGCTGAAAACGGTCTCCGCGGCCGCGCTCGACGTGTACGAAGCGGCTGCTTAGGCGGCCTGCGCCAGGCTCTCGAGCTCGTCCTCGAGCCGCTCGAGTGCGCTCCGCTCGAGCTGGCGGACGCGCTCGCGCGTCAGACCGAGCTCCTTGCCGATCGCCTCCAGCGACGTCGTCTCGCCGTCGAAGCCGTAGCGGAGCTCGAGGATCCGCCGCTCCCGCTCCGGGAGCTTCGAGACCGCGCGGCGGACGACCTGGCGCCGGTACGAGTCCGCCGCCTCCTCGGCCGGGTCGCTCGCGGTCGGGTCGCTGAAGAGATCGCCGAGCTCTCCGTCCTCGCTCGTGCCGATCGACTGGTTCAGCGAGACCGGCGCGTCGGCCGCGTCGAGAGCCTCGTCGACGTGCTGGAGCGAGAGGCCCGTCGCCTCCGCGAGCTCCTCGCGCGTGGCCTCCCGGCCGAGCCGCGTCTGCAGCTGGTTGGAGGCACGCGAGATCTTCACGCGCCGCTCGTGTACGTGCGTGGGTACGCGGATCGTGGCCGACTGGTTCGAGACCGCTCGCTGGCAGGCCTGGCGGATCCACCAGGTGGCGTAGGTCGAGAACTTGAAGCCACGCCGCCAGTCGAACTTCTCGACCGCGCGGTTGAGGCCGATCACGCCCTCCTGGATCAGGTCGAGCAGGGGCACGTCCCGGCCCTGGTAGCGCTTCGCGATCGAGATCACGAGCCGGAGGTTGGAGTTGATCATCAGCTCCTTTGCCGCCACGTCGCCACGCTCGACGCGCTTCGCGAGCACGACCTCGTCGGCGGCCGTGAGCAGCCGGTAGCGGCCGGCCCGGTTCATGAACAGGGTCAGCGAGTCGCCCGCGCCGACGAAGCCGGGGTCGACCTCTGCCGGCTCGGGCGCCGGCGGCGTGACGACCTCGACCTCGCGCACCTCGAGCTCGGCGCGGAGCGCGGACAGCTCGTCCTCGTCGAGATCGTGCTCGAGCGCGAGCGCTTCGAGCTCGGCCTCGTCGACCGTCGCGCGCTCCTCGACCTCGTCCAGGAACGCATGCACGGGTGCTTCGAATGTCATCGTGCTCAGGTTCTTCACTTCCTTCTTCTTGCTCGTAGGGGCGCGCCTCAGGCATGCCTGCGACGGCACACGGGCGCGACGTAGGGAAAAACGACCGAAGCGGGCTCTCTATTCCGCCGGAGCGTCGTCGGCGAGCGAGACGTCGCGCTGCGCGCGGACGAACGGATCGGAGCGGCCGGCGGAGAGCTCCTCGGGCCAGTCGCGCGGGTACTCGCCGAGGCTGTGACGCCGGCCGCCGGGAATGCGCAGCTCGACCGAGATCCGGCCGTCCTCGAGCCGAACGAGGTTGTACGCCGGATTGGGAAAGCCGCGCGTCCGCAGCGTCGAGACGGTCCCCGAGTGGACGAGCAGCATGCCCGCGACGGGCCACACGTACGGGACGTGCCGGTGGCCGGCGAGGACGATGTCGACGTGGCAGCGGCGCAGGAGCGAGAGGATGTCGCCCGCGTCGAGCACCTGGTTCCGCTCACGACCGGTGCCCGGGATCGGCATCAGGTGGTGGTGACAGACGAAGACCCGGAGCGCCGCCTCGCCCGCGAAGCCCTCCTCGACCCAGCCGTAGTGCTCCCGGCCGATCTCGCCCTCGTCGAGGTCGGGCTTCGACGAGTCGACGGCGACGAGCGCGATCTCGAGGCCGTCGAGCTCGCAGCGGAGCCGCGTGTCGCGGGCGCCGAAGGTGTCCTCGAAGCTGAGGTAGCCGACGTTCCGTGCGTCGTGGTTGCCCGGCACGCGGACGATCCGCTCGCACTCGATCGCCTCGAGCTCCTGCCGGACGATCGGGTACTGGTCGGGATAGCCGTCGTCGGTGAGGTCGCCGGCGACGACGACGAGGTCGGGCTCCGCCGCGTTGATCTCGGCGATCGCCGTACGGAGGAGGTCTTCGTGGTAGCGGTTGGCGCCGACGTGGACGTCGGAGAGCTGCGCGATCAGCACATCCCGGACTCTACGGCGAGCAGACTTCGTCGGCCGCGTCCTGCGCGCCGGGGAGGCGGGCGAGGAGCGTGCCGAGCTGGCCGAGCTCGTCTTCGGTGTACCGCTCGTGGAAGAGCGCCCTCACGGCAGAGACGTGCGAGTCCGCCGCCTCGTGCAGCTTGGCCGCGCCGGCCTCGGTCAGGACGGCATAGACGACACGCCGGTCGCTCGCACACGTGGCCCGCTCGACGAAGCCCGCCGCCTCGAGGCCGTCGAGCAGACGGGTGACGCCCGACGCGGTGAGGAGGAGCTCCCCGGCCAGGTCGACGCGCCGCATCCGGTGCTCTTCGGCACGCGAGAGGTGCAGCAAGGCCTCGAAGTCGTTGATCGTGAGGCCGTGCTCGGCGACGAGGAGCGCGCTCAGCTGGCGCGTGGTCGCCGCGTGGGCGCGGAGGAGCGCGACCCAAGCCTGCGGAGCGACTTGAACTTGTTCGGACAACATTTGACGGCTCAACGTTCCTTTGGTAGATTGCTTGTGCTATCAACTATAGCGGACGCAAGGAGGTCCTTTCGATGAGCACCACAGAGATTCGCCAAGCTCTGCCGACCGGCACCTGGCACCTCGATCCGGTCCATTCCTCGATCGTGTTCGAGGTCGAGTACATGGCCGGCGCGTTTCGCGGCCAGTTCCGCGAGGTCGACGCGACGATCGTCGCCGACGGCGAGCAGGCGCACCTGACCGGCTCGGCCAAAGTCGCGAGCGTCGACGTCAAGGACGAAAACCTCGCCGCGCACCTGCAGTCGCCCGAGTTCTTCGACGCCGAGCGCTATCCGGAGCTCAGCTTCGCCTCGAGCGACATCGAGGCGGGCGAGGAGCTGGCGGTCCGCGGCGAGATCACGATCAAGGGCGTGACGCAGCCGGTCGAGCTGACCGGCCGCGCGACCGCGCCGCTGACCGACGCCTACGGGCGCGAGCGGTTCGGTCTCACGCTCCGGACGAAGCTCGACCGCACCGTCTTCGGCCTGAACTGGAACCTGCCGCTTCCGAACGGCGAGCCGTCGCTCTCCAACGAGGTCAGCCTCGTGGCGGAGCTCTTCTTCGTGAAGGAGGCCTAACGATCCCATGAAGGTCCTCGCATTGTCGGGCAGCCTTCGGCGGGACTCCTACAACACGAAGCTCCTCCACGCTGCCGCCCGGCTCCTGCCGGACGGCGCGGAGCTCGAGCCGTGGGACCGCCTGAAGGAGGTTCCGCCCTACGACGAGGACGACGACGTCGAGCCGGCGCCGGCGGCCGTCGCTGCGCTTCGCGCGGCGATCGCCGGCGCCGACGCGCTCCTCGTCGCCACGCCCGAGTACAACTCGTCGATCCCGGGCCAGCTCAAGAACGCGCTCGACTGGGTCTCGCGGCCGCTCGCGAAGAATCCGCTGCGCGGGAAGCCGGTCGCGGTCGTCGGCGCGTCCACCGGAGCGTTCGGCGCCGTCTGGTCGCAGGGCGAGCTCCGGAAGGTGCTCGCCGCGATGGGCGGGCGCGTCGTCGAGGCCGGTGTCGCCGTCGGCCACGCGCCGATGCGCTTCGAAGGCGACCATCTCGTCGACACGGAGCTGCGCGAGCAGCTCGCCGAGGTCGTCGCGGCGCTCGTGTCCGGAACCGCTGTGGGGGCGGCGAGTAGAGTCGCTGCGTGATCCTGAGGGCGCGGCGGCTCGACTCCATCCACGGCTTCGGAATCGACCAGGTCGCCGCCGCGGCCGACGAGCCCGCGCGGGCGAACTCGAGGTGGCCGGTTCTCCGCATGGAGAACCTCGACACCGACCTGCCGCTTCCGCCCGAGGCGTTGCCCGTGACGCACGAGGCGCTGGAGACGCCGGAGGCGAACAGCTGGCTGCCGTTCACCGGCGACATGCCTCTGCGGGAGGCGATCGCGGACTTCACCGCCGAGCGCACCGGCCACCGGTACGACCCAGAGCGCGAGATCGTGATCACCGTCGGCGGGATGGAGGGCCTGTTGAACGCCCTTCTCGCGACGGTGAGCGAGGGCGACGAGGTCGTCGTCACCGATCCCGCCTACGCGGGGATCGTCAACCGGGTCCACGTCGCGGCAGGCACGCCGCGGTTCGCGCCGTTCCGCGTCGTCGAGGGCGAGTGGCGGCTCGACCGCGGCGCGCTCGCGGCCGCCGTCGGGCCGGCGACGCGGGGATTGCTCTTGATGAGCCCGTCCATGCCCTCGGGCGGAACCTTCGACGAGGACGACTGGCGGCTCGTCTGCGACTTGTGTCGCGAGCGCGACCTCTTCTTGATCTACGACGCGGCCATGGAGCGACTGCTCTTCGACGGCCGGCCGCTCGTGCACCCGCTCCGCTTCGACGGGATGGCGGAGCGGACGCTCGTCGTCGGCTCGCTCTCGAAGGAGCACCGCATGATCGGCTGGCGCGTCGGCTGGGTCGCCGGCCCCGCGGAGACGATCGCCGACGTCGGCTGGATGCACGTCTACAACACGACGACCCCGGTCGGGATCGCGCGCGCGGCCGGCACCGCCGTGCTGCGCGGCGACCAGGTGCACGTCGCGGCGTGCGTCGCCGAACTCGAGCGCCGGCGGGACACGATGCTCGCCGGCCTCACGGGGTGGCCGCTCGTTCGGCCGGGCGGCGGCTGGTCGATGCTGCTGGACGTGTCCGCGCTCGGCTTCGAGCCGGAGGAAGCGTCGCGCCTCCTCCTCGAGGAGTCGTCGATCGCCGCGACCGGCATGCGCGGGTGGGGCGGAGAGGTGGCCGAACGCTACGTGCGCTTCGTCTTCAGCGCCGAGCCCGTGGAGCGGCTCGGGACGATCCCGGAGCGGCTTGCCGGCGGATCGCTCGCGAGAGCGCTGTGACGCACCTCGTAGCCTTCCTCGGCGTCTCGCTGCTCGTCATCGTCACGCCCGGGCAGGACACGGCGCTCACGATCCGGAACACGCTGCTCGGAGGCCGCCGGGGCGGCTTCCGGACTGCGGCCGGCGTCGCCGCCGGACAGGCGACGTGGACGCTCGCGGCGAGCGCCGGCGTCGTCGCGCTCCTGCGCGCGTCCGAGCCTGCGTTCGTCGCGGTCAGGCTCCTCGGCGCCGCGTACCTCGTCTACCTCGGCCTCCAGACGCTGCTCCGCCGCAGCGAGGTGCGGCCCGACGTGGGCGGCTCCTCGCGACGGGCATTCCGCCAAGGTTTGGTGTCGAACCTCGGCAACCCGAAGATGGCCGTCTTCTTCACCAGCTTGCTGCCGCAGTTCGGGTCGTCCTTCTCGGCCCTCGTCGCCCTCGGGCTCGTCTTCTGCTCGCTGACCTTCCTCTGGCTGAGCGCCTACGCGTGGGCCGTGGCGCGGGCGGGCGACGTGCTGCGCCGACCGCGGATCCGGCGCGGGCTCGACCGCGTCACCGGCGTCGTGCTCGTCGCCTTCGGCCTCCGGCTCGCGGTCGAGAAAGCTTAAAGCTCGACTACGACGAGGCCGGCGCGCAGCTTGGGTGTGAACCACGTCGACTTGCGCGGCATCTTCAGGCGTCGCTCGTTCACCGCGACGAAGTCGGCCATCGTCACGGCCGGCATGCCGAGCGCGACCTGGAAGCGTCCGGCCTCCACCTCGGCCGCCAGGTAGTCGCTGCCATAGTCGCCGCCCACGTAGACGATCCGGTGGTCGCTCGGGTCCCAGCCGAGGACGCCGCGGACGATGCGCTCCTCGACGAGCTGGTGCTCGAGCGTCTCGGGCACCAGCCTCCGCTCGACGCGCGGCGTCAGTCCGTGGCGGCCGCTTCGCGAGTAGAGCTCGATCGTGCCGGTCTCGCCGACGTCGAAGCCGGCCTCGCGCACGCGCGCGAGGAACTTGTCGTCGCCCATCCCGAGCTCGCGGAAGCCGCGGTGGTACTCATCGATGTGCATCGTCTCGGCGGAGAGGACGACGGCGAAGAAGGCGTCGAGGCCCGCGCGCTCGGACGCGCGGCTGCGGTGGTTGCCGTCCGCGACGAGGAGCTCCTTGCCCTCGAGCGAGGCGAGGACCCGGTCGCGCTCCGCCGGGTCGGAGACGACGCGGACGCGGTGCTCGTTCCCCTTCTGGTCGCGGCTCGTGACCGTGGGCGGACGCAAGCGGACGACCTCCTCGACGGCGTCGCGCACCGCGGCGTCCGCGTCGGGCGCCGCGAGCATGACCGCACTCGGCAGGTGCCGGAGCGTCCGGATGACGTCCGCGTAGTACTCGACCTTCTCCGGGAAGACGTCCTCGTTCCGGATGATCCGCGCGTCCGGGTTCCGCTCGGCGTCCCAGATCTCCGCGGTCGGTGCCATCAGGCCGATCCCGAGCTGCCGGCCGGTCGGCGCGTCGATCTCGTACGCGACGACGAAGTCCTGCGCCGCGGCGAGGAGTCCGTCGTCCTTCAGGCGCTGGAGCCGCTCGGCGCCGTAGCGGAGCGAGCGCTCGCGGTCGGCGCCCTCGGCGAGCATCTCCGGCGTGCGGTGCGCCATCTCGACCGCCAGCATCGAGCGCGGGTTCGCCTCGACGATCGCCGTGATCTCCGCGTCGTCGGCGAACTCGTCGTAGTTCTGGGCGCCGGTCTCGCCGGTGGTCGATATCCAGCCCTTCGCGATCGGCGCGAGGCTCGCCATCCAGGTGCGATGCTAGAGGCGATGGAGACGCGCAGCTTGCCCTGGGCATGGTACGTGGACGAGCCGGTCCTGCGGGCCGAGCAGGAGCGGATCTTCCGCCGCACCTGGCAGTACGTCGGGCACACGGGGCAGATCGGCGAGCCGGGGAGCTACTTCACCGGGCGGGCCGGGCTCGTGCCGATCGTCGTCACCCGCGACCGCGACGACGAGCTTCGGGCCTTCGTTAACGTCTGCCGCCACCGCGGCTTCCAGGTGGCGCAGGGGGAGGGGAGACGCGGCGCGCTCCAGTGCGGCTACCACGCCTGGACGTACGGGCTCGACGGGCGCCTCCGCGCGGCGCCCCGCGCCGACCGCGAGGCCGGATTCGACCCGGACGAGATCTCGCTCGTCCCGGTGCAGGTCGACACGTGGGGGCCCTTCGTCTTCGTCAACCCGGACGCCGAGGCAGCTCCGCTCGCCGAGACGCTCCGCGAGCTGCCGGAGCTCGTGACCTCGGTCGGCGTCGACGTCGACCTCCTCCGCCACCACCACCGCAGCGAGTCCGAGCTCGACGCGAACTGGAAGATCGTCTGCGAGAACTTCCTCGAGTGCTACCACTGCGCGGTCGCGCACCCGAGCTTCAGCGCGATGGTCGACGTGTCGCCCGACGCGTACCGGCTCGAGGCCTCGGGCGCGGTCTCGACGCAGCTCGGCTCGCTGCGGGAGAACGGCACGAACGGCTACGACCCGAGCGGGGAGGTAGAGCGCGGGCAGTTCCACTTTGTCTTCCCGAGCCTCGCGATCAACATCCTGCCGGGCCGGCCCAACCTGTCGCTCGGCCCCGTGAACCCGATCACGCCGACGCGGACGGCGCGCTTCCTCGACTACTTCTTCGCCCCCGACGCCGACGAGACGTGGATCGAGGAGCTCGTCGCCTTCGACAGCCAGGTCGGCGCCGAGGACCGCGTCCTCGTCGAGGGCGTCCAGCGGGGCGTCTCTGCGGGGGCGATCGAGCACGGGCGGCTCATGGGCGAGGCCGAGCGGCTGATCGTCCACTTCCAGCGACAGGTGGCCGAGGCCCTCGCCGGTTCCACCTCGACCGCCGAAGCACCAGGCGCTACATTCGCCTGAGGTCATTGGCACATACATAGGAGGGGCACGTGAAAGTCCTGCTCGTAGCGGCAACCGCCGTCGCACTTGCGACCGCGGCCGTCGCCTCCGCCGGTCCGGCCGCTGCGCCGCCGACCCTGAAGCCCGGGGTCCTCACGGTCGGCCTCGACCCGCCTGCCGTGGGCTTCCAGGTCGGGACGCTCCGCGGTCAGAAGGTGCTCAACCCGCACGGCTTCGAGATCGACCTCGCGAAGGGCATCGCGGCGAAGCTCAAGATCAGCAAGATCGACTACGTCAAGATTCCGTTCACGGTCCTCTTCCGGCCGGGGTCGAAGCCGTTCGACCTCGCGTTCGAAGAGGCGACGATCACCACCGCGCGCCAGCGGGCGGTCTCGTTCTCGGCGTCCTACTTCAACGCGAACCAAGGCGTGCTCGTTTCGAAGAAGGTCGTCTCGGAGGGCAAGATCCCGAAGAGCCTGAACGACCTGCGGAAGCTCCAGACCTGCGCGCAGACCGTGACCACCGGGCTCGACTACATCCTGCACAGGCTCCACCCGCAGAAGCGGCCGCTCCAGTACGGGACCACTGCGGCCGCGTTCACGGCCGTGCAGGTGAACAGGTGCGACGCGCTCGTGCTCGACGTCCCTATCGTCGCATCCCAGAAGAAGACGAAGCCGAGCGCCTACGGCCCCGTCGCCGGCCAGATCGTCACGAACGAGAAGTACGGCGCCGTCATGGCGAAGGGGAGCAAGCTCAAGCCGTCCGTCGACGCTGCGATCAAGGCGCTGACGGCGAACGGCTCGATCGCGAAGTGGCAGAAGAAGTGGTTCAACCTCAACTTCTCGAAGGTGCCCGTATTGAAGTAACGAGCTGCTAGATGCACCGCTTTCTCGAGGCGTTCTTCAGCCCGCACGCGTTCCGGCAGGTGTTCCCGGACGTGTGGAACGGCTTCCAGACGAACATCCGCATGATGGTCGTCGCGGAGCTGCTCGTGCTCGCATTCGCGCTGGCGATCGCCGTCGTGAGAGGACTGCCGGGGCGCGGAGCATGGCCGCTCCGCGCCCTGGCCGTCGTCTACACCGACACCTTCCGCGGTACGCCGCTCATCCTCGTCGCATTGATGATCGGGCTCGGCATCCCCGGCCTGGGCATCAAAGGTGTCTCCGACCGCTCGAACTTCGTCTACGGCGTCGCCGCGCTGACTCTGGTGTACACGGCCTACGTGACGGAGGTCTATCGCGCTGGGATCGAGTCGGTGCACGGGAGCCAGCGGATGGCGGCGCGCTCCCTCGGGCTCTCCTATGCGCAGGCGCTCCGGTACGTCGTCCTGCCGCAGGCGGTGCGGCGCGTCATCCCGCCGCTGCTCAACGACTTCGTCGGCCTCCAGAAGGACACCGCGATCATCTCGGTGGCGGGCGTCACCGAGGCGACGATCCAGGCGACGAACTTCAGCTCCTCGTACTTCAACTTCACGGGTTTCGTCGTCGCCGGGGTGCTGTTCATCTTCCTGACGATTCCACTCGCGCGCTTCACGGACCACCTGATCCGCGAGCGCGAGCTGCGGGAGCGGGCGCAGGCGGTGTGAGCGCCTCAGCGCCCTCCTTCGTCCAGCTCGAGGGCGTGACGAAGCGCTTCGGCGACAACGTCGTCCTCGACCGGATCCACCTCGCCGTCGACGAGCACAACGTCGTCTGCCTGATCGGAGCCTCCGGGAGCGGGAAGTCCACGCTCCTGCGCTGCGTGAACCTCCTCGAGCGCGTCGACGAGGGGCGGATCTTCTTCGACGGCCGGGAGCTGACGAACGGGAAGGTCGACGTGAACGCGCTCCGGCGGAACATCGGGATCGTCTTCCAGGCGTACAACCTCTTCCCGCACATGACCGTGCTCCAGAACGTGACGCTCGCGCCGAAGAAGGTGCTGGGGCACGGCCGGCGCAAGGCCGACGGGCGGGCCCGCGAGCTCCTGCGGCGAATCGGGCTCGAGGAGAAGGCCGAGGAGTTCCCGGACCGCCTCTCCGGCGGACAGCAGCAGCGGGTCGCGATCGCGCGCGCCCTTGCGATGGACCCGAAGCTCATGCTCCTGGACGAGATCACGAGCGCGCTCGACCCCCAGCTCGTCTCGGAGGTGCTGAGCCTGGTGCGGAGCCTCACCGACGAGTTCGGGATGACGATGATCATCGCGACGCACGAGATGAGCTTTGCGCGCGAGGTGGCCGACCGCGTGTGCTTCCTCGATGCGGGGGTGATCCTCGAGGAGGGCCCGCCGGCGCAGATCTTCTCCTCGCCCAAGCAGGCGCGGACGCAGGAGTTCCTCGCCCGCGTGCTCGCCGCGGGGCGCCTGTGATCCGCCGGCTCTTCCGCCGCGGGTCGAAGGCGCCGCTCGGGCTCGCCGGGCTGCTCTCGATCACGCTCTTCTTCGCCGGCCTGATGGCGAGCTCGCTCGCGGTCGACAAGCCGCGGGTCGTCCAGCGCCTCCGTCATGGGAAGCTCGTCCTCCACTACGAGCAGTCGTCGAACGCGACCGAGGCGAAGATCTGGCTGCTCGCGCTCGTCCCGGTCGGGATCCTGCTCGCCGTCGCGGTCCTCGCGATGCTGTGGCGGCGCGGCGGCCTCTACGTCGTCTCCGCCGCCGCGATCGCGATGTCGCTTCTGCTGCCGCGTCACCTCGACGCCTGGACCGCGAGGCACACGCGCCGCTTCCCGATCGGGGTCGACCTCATCAGCGACTCGTCGTCGTCGAACCTGGCCTCGCGCGGCGAGTGGGAGCAGAACGCGCGCGACACGGTGATCAGCCTCGCGCATTGGACGATCGGCATCGCGATCGCCGCGGCGGTGATCGTCGTCGGCCTCGCGCTCCTCCGCCGCGTCTCGCCGCGGCAGGCGTTCATCGCCGCGCCGCCGCCGGTCGTGACCGGCGAGCCCGAGGCGTCGCCGGTGCTCGGCGCGGTCGAGGGGGAGTCGCGTCTCGTCCGGCGCGGGCTCGCCGGGCGCCTCTTCGGCGGCGGGCGCTAGTCAGCCGTCAGGCGTTATCGTCGGCGCCGTGCAGGCGCCGGAGCTTCGGCCGCTCTCGATCGGCGAGATCCTCGACGTCGCGATCAAGATCTACCTCCGGAACGCCTGGACGCTCTTCCGGGTCGTCCTGGTCGTCGTGGCGCCGGTCGAGGTCGTCTCGGCGCTGATCCAGGCCTCCGCCGCCTCGAACGGGAGCGGAATCTCGTCGAGCGGCGACACGACCACGGTCAGCTCGCACGACGTCGCCCTGTACCTCAGCGCGATCGGCGCGGCCACCCTGCTCGGGGTCGTCGCGAACACGGTCGCGACCGGCGCCTCGTTCAAGGCGGTCGCGGACGCGTACCTCGGGGAGCAGCCTACGTGGCGTTCGTCGCTTCGCTTCGCGTTCGCGCGCATCCACTCGATCCTCTGGATCACGCTCCTCGGCGGCATCGCGACGGTGATCGGCCTCGTCTTCTGCATCATCCCGGGCGTCTACCTGTGGATCGCCTTCGCGGTCGCCGTGCCGGTGCTGCTGACGGAGGGCGTGAAGGGCTCGAAGGCGCTCGGCCGGTCCCGGGCCCTCGTCCGCGACCGCTGGTGGGGAACCTTCGGCGTCGTGCTCCTCGGGACGATCCTCGCGGGCGTCGTCTCGGCCGCGATCGGCGCGCTCGCCGGCCTCGCGGGCGGCACGACCGACGCGAGCTCGGTCGCCGGCTTTCTCGTCAACTCCGTCAGCGGCACGCTCGGCTCGATGATCAGCACGCCGTTCACGGCCGCCTTCGTGAGCGTCCTCTACTTCGACCTGCGCGTGCGGAAGGAGGCCTTCGACCTCCAGCTCCTCGCCGAGCGGATCGGCCTCACCGCTCCGCCCGAGGGCGGCTACCGCCCCGCGCCGGGCGCCGCGCCCGCGCCGACGCCGACCGGCGACGCGGCGCCGCCGTACTGGCCCCCGCCGCCGGGCTGGACGCCTCCCGAGAGCGGGTGAGTCGAGTGGACGCGGCGAGCGCGCGGCGCCAGGCGGCGCACATCCTGTCGGAGCGGCGCTTCCACCGGCACGAGGTGCCGCGGCCGTTCCGCGGCGTGCTCCACGCCTTGAGCAAGGTCGTCGAGCCCGTCCTCACGGCGATCGGCGACCTCTTCGGCCGGCCGGCGCTCGGCGTGCCGCTCGCCGCGCTGATCGTCCTCGGCGCGCTCCTTCTCGTCTCGCGTGCCGTGCGCCGGCGGGCCTGGGAGGGGCTGCTCGCGGCGGGCGAGCGCGCGCCTCGTCCGCTCGACCCGGCGCGGCTCGAGCGCGAAGCCGACGAGGCGGAGCGGCGCGGCGACCTCGAACGCGCGATCAGGCTCCGCTTCCGGGCGGGGCTCCTGCGACTCGACCGGGCGAGGGCGATTGCGCTCGAGCCCTCGACGACGAGCGGGGAGGTCTCGCGGACGCTGCGCTCGCGCGACTTCGAGGACGTGGCGGCGTCGTTCGACGCCGTCGTCTACGGGCGACGGCAGCCTCGCGGCGAGGACGTCGAGCTCTCGCGCGGGGGCTGGACGCGCGTCCTCGCGGGAGTCGGAGCGCGGTGAGCGGGTCGCGCCGGACCTGGATCGCCGTCGGCGTCCTCGGAGGTGCGATCGTGCTCGTGAACGTGGCTCTCGCCCTCGTCCGGCACTACACCGCCGACCCCGGCGGCCCGACCTCGTCGTCCTACGCCACCGCGCCGACCGGCCTCGCCGCCTACGCCGACCTCCTGGCGCAGGACGGCCACCCGGTGGTGCAGCTTCGCGAAGCGCCCGCGCACGCGCGCCTCGACCCGCGCTCGACGGTCGTCCTCCTCGACCCGCGCGACGTCGGCCGGGCCGACGCGCGGGCGCTGCGGCGGTTCCTGGACGCCGGGGGCCGCCTCGTCGCGGGCGGCGCCGAGGATCCGCAGTGGCTCGTCGCAGAGCTCCGGCGGTCGCCGACCTGGTCGGGGACGGCGCTCCGGCTCGCCCGCCCGCGCGCGCGGGTGCCGGAGACCGCGGGCGTGAGCCACGTCGAGACGGCCGGCGAAGGCTCCTGGACGAGCGCGGGCGAGGCCCGGCCCGCGCTCGGCTCCGGCGGGCGCGATCTCCTCGTCGTGGCGCCGGTCGGGCGCGGCCGGATCGCGCTCCTCGCCGACGCCTCGCCGCTCCAGAACCGGCTCCTCGCCCACGCCGACGACGCCGAGCTCGGCCTCTCGCTCGCCGGGCCCGCCGGCCGGCCGGTCGCGTTCGTGGAGAGCATCCACGGCTACGGCCGGGCGAGCGGCTTCGGCGCGATTCCCACCTCGTGGCGGTTCGCCCTCGGCGGCCTCGTCCTCGCGGCGCTCGTCTTGATCTGGGCGCGGGGGAGGCGGCTCGGGCCGCCCGAGGCCCTCGAGCGTCCGCTGCCGCCGCCGCGGCGCGAGTACGTCGACGCCCTGGCGGCCCTGCTCGAGCGCTCGCGCGATCCCGCCGCAGCGATCGAGCCGGTCCAGGCGGAGCTCCGGCGGCGGCTCGAGCGGCAGGGCCCCGCAGGACTCTCGGCCGAGGAGGTCGAGGCTGCCCTCGCGGCGCCCAAGCGGCCCGAGGACGTGCTGGCCGCCGGGCGCGCGCTCGCGCGGCTCGAGCGAGGCGGCGCGTGAGGGAGCTCCGCGACCGGATCGCCGGCGAGGTGGGGAAGGTCACCGTCGGCCAGGAGGAGCCGCTCGAGCTCCTGCTCGCGGGGGCGGCCGTCGGCGGGCACGTCCTCCTCGAGGGCGTCCCGGGCGTTGCGAAGACGCTCCTCGCGAACGCGTTCGCGCGCACGTTCGCGCTCGACTTCCGCCGCGTGCAGTTCACGCCGGACATGCTTCCTTCCGACCTGACCGGGACGATGACGCTCCAGCGCGGCGAGCTGGAGTTCCGCCCCGGCCCGGTGTTCACGAACGTGCTCCTCGCCGACGAGGTGAACCGGACGCCGCCGAAGACGCAGGCCGCGCTGCTCGAGGCGATGCAGGAGCGGCAGGTGACGATCGAGGGCGCGCCGCGGTCGCTCCCGGCGCCGTTCCTCGTCGTCGCGACGCAGAACCCGATCGAGTACGAGGGCACGTACCCGCTGCCGGAGGCGCAGCTCGACCGCTTCCTCTTCAAGGTCGACGTCGGCTACCCGAGCCAGGAGCAGGAGCTCGAGCTGCTGCGGCTCCCGCACCGCGGGGTCGCGCCGGCCGGCCTCGACCGGGTCGAGCCGGTGGCGGACGCGGCCGCGCTGGACGAGGCGCGCCGCTCGGTCGACGCCGTGGCCGTCTCGGACGAGGTCGCTGCGTATCTGTCCGCGATCGTCAGGCAGACGCGCGACCTGCCGAGCGTCGAGCTCGGCGCGAGCCCGCGGGCGGCGGTGCACCTCCTCGCCGCGACGCGCGCGGCGGCGGTCCTGGCCGGCCGGGACTTCGCGACGCCGGACGACGTCGCGCGCATGGCGCCGTCGGTCCTGCGGCACCGGCTGATCCTGCGGCCCGAGGCCGAGCTCGAGGGGTACGGCGCGGACGAGGCCGTGCAGGCCGCACTCGCCGCCGTCCCCGTGCCGCGGTGAGCCCGACCCCGCGCGCCGCGCTCCTCCTCGGGGCGATCGCCCTCGCGACGCTCGTCGTGCCAATCGGCGTGGCGGCGATCGCCTTTGCGATCGCGGTCGGCGCGGTCGTCCTCGACGCGCTCGCGGTGCGCCGCCCGCCGGAGGTCGAGCGCGACGTGCCACGTTTGCTGTCGCGCGGCGTGCCGGGGCCGCTTCGGCTCGAGCTCGAGACGCGCCCGCCCGGAGGGGCGCGCGTGCGCCAGCCCGCGCTCCCGGACGTGACAGTCGACCCGGCCGAGAGCGACCGTCGGCTCGACGCGCTCGTCGTCGGCCGCCGCCGCGGCCGCCACGTCCTGCCCCGACCGGCGGTGCGGCTCGAAGGGCCGCTGGGGCTCGGCTGCCGCCACCACCGGGTCGGCGAGGACGCCGAGGTGCTCGTCTACCCGGATCTCGTGACCGCCTTCCGCCTCGCGGTCGCCGTCCGGCGGGGGCGCTTCCGCGACCCGGGCAACCTCCCGCGTGGGCCCCTCGGCCTGGGGACGGAGTTCGAGTCGGTGCGCGACTACCTCCCCGATGACGACGTGCGACAGGTCAACTGGCGCGCGACCGCCCGGCTCGGACGGCCGATGAGCAACCAGTACCGGCTCGAGCGGGAGCGGGACGTCGTGTGCGTGCTCGACTGCGGCCGGTTGATGGCGGCGCCCCTCGGGGACCTCACGCGTCTCGACGCGACCGTCGACGCGGCCACGGCGGTCGCGGCCGTGGCCGACGAGGTCGGCGACCGCTGCGGGCTGATCGCCTTCGACGGCGAGCTCCGCCGGCGCGTGCCGCCAGCGCGCCGGAACGCCAAGCCGCTCGTTCGTGCGCTTTTCGACCTCGAGCCGGCGCCGGTCGAGAGCGACTACGAGCTCGCCTTCCGCTCCGTCGGCGAGGCGAAGCGCGCGTTCGTCCTCGTCCTCACCGACCTCCTGGAGGAGTCCGCCGCGAGGCCGCTCGTCGAGGCGGTGCCGATCCTCGCGCGGCGCCACGCGGTGGTCGTCGCGAGCGTCGCGGACACCGACCTCGCGGAGACGATCGCCGCCGAGCCGGCGAGCCCGCGCGACGTCTACGCGGCGTCGGTCGCGCTCGACGTGCTCGCGGCCCGGACCCGGGTCGTCCGGCGGTTACGCCACGCCGGAGCGGACGTCCTCGAGGCCTCGCCGGAGCGGCTGGCGGCCGCCTGCGTCGGCGCCTATCTGCGGGCGAAGGCGTTCGCCCGCCTCTGACCGGCGCCCGAGGACGACGACGAGCCCCCAGTAGAGCGCGCCCAGGCCGAAGCCGACGCCGATCACCGCCCCGAGGCCGGCGTTCGAGAGCGTGGCGCGGAACCCCTCGACGATCCCAGCGACGACGAGCCAGGGCGTCGTCCCGAGGACGATCCCGATCGTCCTCCGGGCCTCCGCGGTGAGCGAGGCGGCCCGCGTGCGCCGGCCCGGGTCGACGATCGACCAGCCGAGCCGCAGGCCCGCGGCCCCCGCGACGACGATGCACGACAGCTCGAGCACGCCGTGCCCGGTGACGAGGTCGACGAAGCCGACCCAGTTGCCCGCGCCGATCATCAGTCCGGCGACGGCGCCGAGGACGACGCCGTTGAAGGCGAGCGAGAGCGCGGTCAGGAGGCCGAGCGTGATCCCGCCGGCGAAGGCGACGAACGTGACCTTGATGTTGTTCGTCAGAACCGCGGAGGAGAACGCCGCTTGGTCGCCGGCCGGCACCTCGTGCCAGGGGCGGCGGTCGCCGGTGACGGGACGGAACTGGGAGGGGACGAGCCCGGTCGCCGCGGGCCGGTCGTGCAGCGCCCACGCGCCCGCGAGCGAAGCGGGGGCGAAGAGGAGCACGGCCGAGAGCACGAGCGGGAGCGGCCGCTCGGCGACGAAGCGCCAGTAGTCGCGCGCGAAGAAGCGGACGATCGAGCCGCGCCGCGAGCCGGAGGCGTAGACGGCATGACGCGCGCGGCCGACGAGCTCCGCGAGCCCGCCCACCACCGGGTCGCGCGGGAAGCGTCTCCGTGCGAGCGACAGGTCGGCCGCCGCCGAGCGGTAGAGCGAGCCGAGGCGACGCACGTCGTCCGGGCCGAGCCGGTGGAAACGCCGCCGTGAGCGGGCGACGAGCTCGTCGAGCTCTCGCCACGAGGCCTCGCGGTCGCGAACGAAACCCTCTACGTTCATGGCGTGGAGCTCGACGATCGCATCACCATCGCGACGCCGGAGGGAGTCGACCTCGAGCTGACGCTCGCGGGGGTGGGCTCGCGGTTCGTCTCGGCGCTCCTCGACCTCCTGCTCCAGACCGTGCTCCTCGTCGGCGTCACCGGGCTCGGGGCCGCGGTCCAGGCCTTCGGCAGCGGCTTCGGGTACGCGCTCGTCCTCGTCGCGGGCTTCCTCGTCTTCGCGGCGTACGACGTCCTCTTCGAGGTCTTCGCCGCCGGCCGCACGCCCGGCAAGCGCATGAACGGCCTGCGGGTGGTGCGGATCGACGGCAGCCCAGTCAACTTCTTCACGAGCGCGATCCGCAACGTGCTCCGCCTCGTCGACATCCTGCCCGGGATGTACCTCGTCGGCATCGTCACCATTCTCGTCACACGACAGAACCAGCGTCTCGGCGACGTAGCGGCGGGCACGCTCGTCGTACGCGAGCGCACCGAGCAGCCGTCGCTCCGAGAGCTGCGCGCGCCGCAGCCGGTGCCGTCGACGAACGCCTGGGACGTAACGGGTGTGACGGCGGACGAGCTCGCCACAGTCCGCAGCTTCCTCGCCCGTCGCTACGAGCTGACCACGGAGGCGCGCTACCGCCTCGCCGTCGACCTCGCCGGCGCCCTGCGGCCGAAGGTGGTCGGCGCGCCCGAGACCCTCGGGAGCGAGGCGTTCCTGGAGAAGCTCGCCGTTGCGAAGCTGCCCCGGGCCTGAGCTTCCCTCCGACTTCCGCGGCGGTTAGGCTCGCTCCGTGCGAGGGCGGGCTGCGGTGCTCCTCGACCCCGGCGAGCTGCGGCTCGCCGGAGGGGCGATGCTGGCAGCGGGGCTGACGCTCCCGGCGCTCCCCGGTCACCCGAGCTTCCACTGCCCGCTCCGCGCGCTGACGGGCCTGCCGTGTCCGCTCTGCGGCCTCTCGACGAGCGTCGAGGAGACCGTCCACTTCCACCTCGGCGACGCGCTCGCGGCGAACCCGCTCGGCGTCCTGCTCGTCCTCGTCGCCGTCGCCCTGCTCGTGCTGCGCCCGGCGCGGCTCGCGCTGCCGAGAGCGGTCGTCCCGACCGTCCTCGCGGCGAGCTGGCTCTTCGAGCTGCACCGGTTCTCGTTCCTCTGACCCCCAGGGAGAGACCATGACCGAACCCTCGTATCAGCAGCCGGCGTATCAGCCGCCCGCGGGCACCGGACCTTCGGGCCCGCGCGCGAGCTTCGGCCGCCGGCTCGTCGCCGCGATCATCGACGGCATCCTGCTCGGCGTCGTAGGGGGTATCTTCTACGCGATCAGCCGGCCCCTCGGCTACGCCGTCCAGCTTCTGATCACCATCGCCTACCTGACGTACCTCGAGGGCAGCCCCTCGGGCCAGACGGTGGGGAAGAAGGCGATGGGCATCCGCGTCATCGACTTCCGGACGGGCGGCTCGATCGGCTACGGCCGCGCGTTCGTCCGCTGGATCGGCCGTTACGTCTCGGCGATCCCGTGCCTCCTCGGCTACCTCTGGATGCTGTGGGACAAGGAGAAGCAGACCTGGCACGACAAGTTCGCGAACGACGTGGTCGTGCCCGAGTCCGCCTATCCCGTGGAGAGCTGGCCGGGCTAGACAATCGGTAACCTCCAAATGTGCGCTTCGCCGCGGCCGTAGCTCTGGTCGCCGTCCTCGCTGGGTGCGGCTCGCGTGCCGTCGTTCGCACCGATCCGCCTGTCGGGTCGTTCCTGCCGGAGAGCTTCTTCCGCTCGCCGCGCGCCAAGACCGACATGGACACGAACCCGGCGAACCTCGCGAGTGCGGTCGTCACGTACAGCCTCGGCCAGCTTCCGGAGTACATCGACGCCGCCGCGTTCCGGCTCCTCCCGCACGACATGGAGCAGACGAGCGAGCCGGGGAAGACGCTGAGGAAGGTGTACCGCCTGACCGTCCCGCGCACGCAGCTCGTCCTCGACACCGCCGTGACTGCCTCGCCGCTCAGCTCCGAGGCGAGGGAGCTCGCGAGCGCGTACACGATCGCCGTCTCGCTCGACGGCCGCGCCGTCCGCGACCCCGAGCGGTTCTGGGTCTTCTACCGCAACAACGGCCCGCTGATCTGCCGGATCTACTTCCCGGGCGACCTCGGCTCGCTGAACATGGGCGCGAACTCGCTGGTGCTGCGCCCGCTCCCGGCCGGCCGGCACCTGCTGCGCGTCGTCGTGCGTCACCGGGTTCCCGGCTCGGAGCCGGTGGCGCTGCGCGTCGCCGAGTACCACCTCCGCGTCCTCCCGCGCCCGCCGAACGCAGCCGAGCGCGCATTGGCTCCTGACGAAGAGGCGCCGCCGCCCGCCAACAACCGCACGCCGCTTACATTCCGCTCGAAGGCGTAGGGGGCCGAAGCACGGCGAACTGGTCGGTGATCTCGAGCTTCCGCGACCGGAAGCGGTAGAGCGCGGCAGGGCGGCCGCCGGTGCGGCCGGGCTCGCGCCGACGGCCGGTCGGCTCGAGAAGACGGCGGCGGAGAAGGACGCGCTGCAGGTTCGTCGTCGAGACCTCGTGGCCGAGCGCGGCCGTGTAGACGTCGCGGAGCTCCGAGAGCGTGAAGTCGGCCGGCGCCAGCGCGAAGCCGGCGTTCGTGTACGACAGCTTGGCGCGCAGGCGCTCGCGGCCGGCGAGCGCGATCGAGCCGTGGTCGAAGGCGACGCGCGGCAAGGCGTCGACCGGCTGCCACGCCGTGTCGCCGGGGAGCTCCGGGTCGAGGTCGCCCGGCACGAGCCCGAGGTAGGCGGTCGCGAGCTGCCAGGTGCGAGGGTCGCGACCAGGGTCGCTGCGGGTCTCGAGCTGCTCCAGGTGTGAGAGCTCCCGCACGTCGACCTTCTCGGCGAGGTGGCGCCGGATCGACTCCTCGAGCGTCTCGCCGGCGTCGAGATAGCCGCCGGGGAGGGCCCAGGAGCCGCGTTGCGGCTCGCGGCCGCGCTCCCAGAGGAGGACGTGAAGCCGGCTGCCGCGCACCTGGAGGACGACCGCGAGCGTCACCTGCTCGGGGCGCGGCCGAGTCGCTGTGGTAGCATCGCCCGCAGGTTTTCGCTCCACAGTCGTAAACCTACAGCGAATGCTTCGACGCCTGCTTCCGCCGCTCCTCGTCTTCGCCCTCGCGCTCGTCGCCGCCGGCTGCGGCGGCGGCTCGAAGAGCGCGAGCGGCACGACGACGGCGAGCAAGCAGGTCAGGGTCGGGCTCGTCACCGACATCAACCAGCTGAACGACCGGGGCTTCAACCACCTCGCGTACCTCGGCCTCCTGCGGGCGCAGAAGCAGCTCGGGATCCAGGGCCGCGTGTACCAGTCGAACTCGGCGCAGGACTACATCCCGAACCTGGCCAAGTTCGCCCAGCAGGGCTACGACCTCGTGGTCAGCGTCGGCTTCGCGCAGGCCGACGCGGTGGCGACGGTCGCGAAGCGCTTCCCGAAGACGCACTTCGCGATCATCGACGTCGACGCGACGACGCTCGCGGGAAAGCCGCAGAACGTCCTCGGCCTGCTCTTCCGCGAGCAGGAGGTCGGCTACCTCGCCGGCTACCTCGCCGGGCTCGTCGAGAAGCAGAAGCCGGGGCCGGACGTCATCGGCTCGGTGGGCGGGATGAAGGAGCCGCCCGTCGATCGCTTCATCGCCGGCTACCAGGCGGGGGCGAAGAAGGCCGATCCGGGCATCAGGCTGCTGAACGGGTACTCGCACGACTGGGTCGACCTGGCGAAGTGCAAGGAGGCGGCGCTCGGCCAGATCGCCTCCGGCTCGTCGATCGAGTTCCAGGTCGCGGGGGGCTGCGGGCTCGGCACCCTCGACGCGGCGAAGGAGAAGCACGTCTGGGGAATCGGGGTCGACGCCGACCAGTCGTTCCTCGGCCCGCACGTGCTGACGAGCGCGACGAAGCACGTCGACCAGGCGGTGTTCCTGACGATCGAGGACGTCATCGCCGGGAAGTTCCAGGGCGGCCGCAACTCGATCTTCGGCCTGAAGGACAACGGCGTCGGCCTCGGACAGATCAGCCCGAAGGTCCCGCACGCCGACGTCACCGCGGTGGACAAGATCCGCAGCGAGATCGCGTCCGGCAAGCTGAGCGGGATCCCGACGACGGTCAGCTAGCCGCCGGCGATCGCGGCGAGCACGCGGATCTCCTCCGAGCCATCGAGGCGCGTCTCGAGGCCGTCGCGCTCGCGCACGTCTTCGCCGTCGACGTAGACGTTCACGAGCGGGCGGAGCGCGCCGCGCTCGTCGAGGAGCAGGCCGGCGACCGGAAGCGCGCGCAGCGCCTCCGCGATCGTCGCCGCGTCGGTCTCGAACCGCGCGCGGCCGCCCGCTTCCGCCGCCAGGAGCGACGGCAGGAGGACTACGGCCAGTCCGCGACCTCCACGGAGAGGATCGGCGGGAGGTTCTGCGCTACCTCCGTCCAGCTGCCGTCACCGGCGCGGGCGAAGACCGAGCCGCTCTGCATGCCGAGGTAGACGCCTTCGTCGTCGAAGGCCATCCCCTCGCGCATGACCGCGAGCCAGGCCGGCGCAGGCAGGCCGTCCTCCTCGAGCGTCCAGCTCGTGCCGGCGTCCTCGGTGCGGTAGACGCCGAGCCGGCCGTCGGAGGTGACGCGGTTCTCCGCGCCTTCCTCGGGCACGACGTAGGCCACGTCGGGATCGGATGGGTCGAGCGCGATCGGAAAGCCGAAGCCGCTCGGCAGGCCGTTCCCCTCGAGCCGCTCCCACGTGTCGCCATGGTCGTCGGAGCGGTAGACGCCGCAGTGGTTCTGCTGCCACAGGCGGCCCTCGCGTGCCGGGTGGGCGAGCAACTTGTGGACGCACTGGCCCACCTCGGGGAACGGGTTGTCCGGGAAGAAGTCGGCCGCAACGCCCTGGTTGATCGGCGTCCACGTCTCGCCGTCGTCCTCGCTCCGGAACGCGCCCGCCGCCGAGATCGCTGCGTACAGCCGCCCGTCCGTGATCTGGAAGGAGTGGCAGCACATCCCGCCCGCGCCCGGCTGCCAGCGCTCGCGGGTCGGGTGCTCGACGAGACCCGGGACGGGCTCGAAGGTGACGCCTCCGTCGGTCGAGCGGTGCAGGACGCCGGGATCACCGCCGAGCCAGAGCGCGTCCGGCCCGGGCTCGACGTGCCACGTCGCGTTCAGCGTCAGGTCGCTCCCCTCGGGCAGGCCGATCTCCTCCGCGCGCTCCCACGTGCGGCCGAGATCGCTCGAGCGGTGGACAGTCGCGCCGTACACGAAGTTGTTCGACGCCGCGTAGACCGTGCCGCTCCCCGGGTCGCGAACTGCGTGGTAGATCGCCCAGCCGGGCAGGAGCGGCCCTTCGACCTCGCCGTCGTGTTCGACGAAGAGGCCCTTGCGGGTTCCGACGAGTAGCCCTCGGCTCATCCGGGAACACGCTATCGCGCCCAAGCGAACGACGCGAGGAGGTCCGAGATGGCAGTGAAGCAGCGGCAGGCGGTGCTGAGCGAGGCACAGCTCCGCTTCCTGGCCGAGAACCCGTTCGTGGGCGTCCTGACGACGCTACGCCGCGACGGCTCACCGCACTCGACGGTCGTTTGGGTCGACGTCGAGGACGGCGTCGTCTCCTTCAACACCGAGGAGGGCCGCGCGAAGGTCCGGCACATCGACGACGACCCGCGCGTCTCGCTGCTCGTGCTCGACCCGTCGGATCCCTACAAGTGGGTCGCGATCAGCGGCACGAGCGACGTGACCACCGAGGGCGCGCGCGAGCAGATCGACAAGCTGGCGAAGAAGTACCTCGGCAAGGACGAGTACCCGTGGGCGAGCCCGGACAAGCGGCGGCTCAAGGTCGTGATCCGGCCCGCGCACGTCGACTCGTCCGGCTTCGAGTAGCGCTACTTCAGCGCGTCGAGGATCTCGCCGGCGGCCCGCTCGCCTGTCTCCACGCCGCCGTTCAGATAGCCCTGGAAGTCCTGCGACGTGTGCTCGCCGGCGAAGTGGCACGTGCCCTGCGCCGTCTTCTCCATCCCCGAGAACTTCGTGTACTGGCCGACCTTCCAGTAGGAGTAGGAGCCCTTCGTCCACTGGTACGCGGTCCAGAAGTCGATCGTCGCCCGGCCGTTCCAGTACTTGGAGAGGCCCGGCAGGAGTGGGTCGATCTGCGCCAGGAACTGCTGTGCGCGCGAGGACGGCGTCCCGGAGCCGAAGCTCGCGCCGATCGTGCCGCCCGTGTAGTCGACGAGGATCCCGCTCGTTCCCGGCTGGGCCCGCGTCACCTCCCAGGTGTTCTGGAAGCCCGTGTCCGCGTACGTGTTCCCGTTGTTGCCGAGGTCGTTCCAGTAGCGCTTCGTGAACTGGACGTGGAGCTTCGAGTTCGTGCCCATGCCGAGCTCGTTGATCGCCGTCACCTTGAGCGGCTCGAAGTTCGCCTTCTTGAAGTCGACGGACGACCGCAGGATCGAGAACGGGAGCGCGAGGACGAGGTGGTCGACCGTCACCGTCCTCGCCCCGTTGAAGCTGAGCGTCCAGGCCGTCCGGCTCGCGTTCGACGAGATCCCGACGAGCTCCGCGCCCATCGTGATCTGGCCGGACAGTCGCCGGGCCAGCTCGTTCGGCACCTGGTCGTTGCCGCCGACGACGTGGTACTTCTCGTTCGACTTGCCGAAGGTGTTGAACTGCCCCTGGCCGATGTAGCCGAGCAGGTAGATCAGGTTCAGCGCGCTCTGTTGGCTCGACTCGGCGCCGTACTCGATGTTGTAGGCGACGTCGAGGAGCTGGCCGAGCTTCGAGCTCGCGCCGCCGTTTGGACAGGTCTCGTTCAGCCAGTCGACGATCGACATGTGGTCGAGCTCGTAGCCGCGCTGCGTGTAGCTGTTCCAGAGCGTCGGGTAGCTCGCGGCCGAGAGGTCCTTGTGCAGCTTCTGGTAGATCCCGTTCAGGTCGGCCGTGGCCTGCGCATACGTGTAGGGCGCGCCGTCGAACCAGTAGAAGTCCTCGGTGCCGTTCGCCTCGCCTTGGAGGAGGTTGTCGAGCGTGAAGCCGAGCTCGTTGGCGAGGTGACGCATCTCGGTATGCCCCTGGTCGATCAGCTCGCCGCCGTGCTCGCCGATCTGGTCCTCGGCCCAGCCGCGGATCGTCCAGCAGCGCCCGCCGACGCGCGAGGGATGCGCCTCGTAGACCTGGGCGGCATAGCCCGCCTGCTTGAGCCGATAGGCGCACGTGAGGCCGGCGAGCCCGGCGCCGACGATCGCGATCCGAGGCGCCGTCGCCCCTCGGGCCGCCTTGGCGAAGCGGCCCGCCGACGAGGCCGCCGCCGCGGCGGCGCCGACGGCGCCGGCACGAACGAAGAGCTCGCGGCGCGTCGTCCGCTCCTCGAGCACCTGCTCGACGGGAACCTCTCGCGCCCTCGCCTCCCCGATCGCCGAGATGGTCTCCTGGAGCCTTCGGGCCAGCGGCGTGCGCGCCATGTTTCTCCCCCTCGGTGGATGTATGACAAGCATCCATCATTCAGGGGCGGCGTTCAATGCCGCTTGTGGAGCGGTGACGCGGCGGCTAGGCTCGCAACGTGACGGCGCCCGCGGCGACCCGACCGAGGATCGACCTCCAGCAGGCGGCCCGGGAGCATCTCTGGCTCCACTTCACCCGCATGGGGAGCTACGAGGACACGGAGATCCCCGTGATCGTGCGCGGCGAGGGGTGCTACCTCGAGGACGTGAACGGCAAGCGGTTCCTCGACGCTCTCGCGGGCCTCTTCGCCGTGAACATCGGCTACTCGTACGGCGAGGAGGTCGGCCAGGCCGCCCTCGCGCAGATGCGCGAGCTCCCCTTCTACACGAACTGGAGCTATGCCCACCCGCGGGCGATCGAGCTCGCCGCCGAGGTCGCGTCGCTCGCGCCCGGCGACCTCGACCGCGTCTTCTTCGTCTCCGGCGGCTCGGAGGCCGTCGAGTCGGCCTGGAAGCTCGCGCGGCAGTACCACACCGCGCGCGGAGAACGGCGCTGGAAGGCGGTCGCCCACCGGCTCGCCTACCACGGAACGACCCTCGGCGCGCTCTCGATCAACGGGATCCCCGCGCTCCGCACGCCGTTCGAGCCGCTCGTCCCGGACGTGGTGCACGTCCACAACACGAACCGCTACCACCGGCGCCCCGACGAGACGGAGGAGGAGTTCACCGCTTTCCTGCTCGACGATCTCGACGGCGCGATCCAGCAGGCCGGCCCCGAGACGGTGGCGATGGTCATCTTCGAGCCCGTCCAGAACGCGGGCGGCTCGTTCACGCCGCCGGAGGGCTACTTCCGCGGCGTGCGCGAGATCTGCGACCGCTACGGCATCCTGCTCTGCGCGGACGAGGTGATCACCGGCTTCGGGCGGCTCGGCTACTGGTTCGGCTCCGAGCGGTACGACATCCGGCCCGACCTCCTCACGTGCGCGAAGGGCCTCTCCTCGGCCTACGCCGCGATCGGGGCCGTCGTCGCCTCGGAGCGGCTCGTCGAGCCGTTCCTCGAGGACACGCGCTCGTTCATGCACGGGATCACGTTCGGCGGCCATCCGGTGCAGGCCGCGATCGCGCTCGCGAACATCGAGATCATGCGCCGCGACGGGATCGTCGAGCATGCGCGCGAGAACGAGGACGCCTTCCGGCGAACGCTCGCGCAGCTCCTCGACCTGCCGATCGTCGGCGACCTGCGGGGCGCCGGCTACTTCTACGCGCTCGAGCTCGTCCGCGACAAGGAGACGCGCACTACCTTCACGGAGGACGAGTGCGAGAGCCTGCTGCGCGGCTTCCTCTCGCCGCGCCTCTTCGAGCGCGGCCTCATCTGCCGCGCCGACGACCGCGGCGACCCGGTGCTCCAGGTCTCGCCGCCGCTCATCGCGGGTCAGCGGGAGTTCGACGAGATCACGACCATCCTCGGCGACGTGCTCACCGAGGCCTGGGAGCGAATCCACTGATGGCGGTCGAGCCACGGGTCGCGCCGGCGCCCGCCGGGCAAACCGGGCCCAGGATCGTCGACGTCCGGCTCGAGGGCGTCACCAAGCGCTTCGACGACGTCGTCGCCGTCGACGACCTCTCGCTCGAGATCGAGCAGGGCAGCTTCTTCGCGCTGCTCGGGCCGTCGGGCTGCGGGAAGACGACGACGCTGCGCATGATCGGCGGCTTCGAGGAGCCCACCTCGGGCACGATCTTCCTCGGCGACCGCGACGTCGTCGGCCTTCCGCCCTACCGGCGCGACGTGAACACCGTCTTCCAGTCGTACGCCCTCTTCCCGCACCTCTCGATCTTCGAGAACGTCGCCTTCGGCCTGCGCCGCCAGGGCGCCGAGCGGAAGGGGCTGCGGGGCCGCGTCCTCGAGATGCTCCACCTCGTCGAGCTCGAGGGCATGGAGCGCCGCAAGCCGCGCCAGCTCTCGGGCGGCCAGCAGCAACGCGTCGCCCTCGCCCGCGCGCTCGTCTGCAGCCCGCGCGTGCTGCTCCTCGACGAGCCGCTCGGCGCCCTCGACCTGAAGCTCCGCAAGCAGATGCAGCTCTTCCTGAAGCGGATCCAGCACGACATCGGCATCACCTTCATCCACGTCACGCACGACCAGGAGGAGGCGATGACGATGGCGGACCGGATCGCCGTCATGAACAAGGGCCGGATCGACCAGCTGGGGTCGCCTGACGAGCTCTACGAGCGGCCCGAGACGCCGTTCGTCGCCGGGTTCCTCGGCGTCTCGAACCTGCTGCCCGGGACGGTGGCCGGGGCCGACGTCGTGCGGCTCGACGACGGGACGCAGGTGCACGTCGCCGCGGAGGCTCTGCAGGGCCGCACCGGCCGCGTCGCCGTCGGCATCCGGCCGGAGAAGATCCGCATCGACGGGGGCGACGCGAACACACTCCCGGGCACCGTCAGCGAGAGCGCGTACGTCGGCGTCGCGACCCAGTACATCGTCGAGACCGGAAGCGGCAGGCTGACCGTCTACGTCCAAAACGTCCGGCCGGGAGCCGAGGGGGCGGCTCCGGGCGACCGGCTCACGCTGAGCTGGAGTCCGGACGCGACCTTCGTCGTCGATTCCACGGAGGGATCCGCATGAGAGACCTCGAGTTCACCCGCCGACAGCTGCTCGAGCGAGCCGCGCTCGGCGGAGCGGCCCTGACCCTGCCCGGCTTCCTCGCCGCCTGCGGCGGCTCGAGCAAGAAGGCCGCATCGTCGTCCCACAAGCTCGCCAAGACGCTCCGGTTCTCGAACTGGACGCTCTACATGGACACGAACAACAAGACGCACATGCACCCGACCCTCGAGAGCTTTTCCAAGAAGTACGGCGTCCACGTCCAGTACACCGAGGACATCAACGACAACGCGTCGTTCTTCGGGAAGATCCAGGGGCCGTTGTCGCGCGGGCAGTCGATCGACCGGGACATCATCGTGATGACCGACAACTCCCGCTATCCGAGCCTCCTGATCAAGAAGGGCTGGGTCGAGAAGCTCGACAAGAGCGCGCTGCCGAACATCAAGAACCTCCAGCCCGCGCTCAGCCACCCGGCCTGGGACCCCCATCGCGACTACACCCTGCCGTGGCAGTCCGGCATGACCGGGATCGCCTTCAACGACAAGCTCACCGATCCGGTCCTGTCGATCGACGAGCTCTTCGGCAACCGCAAGCTGAAGGGGAAGGTCACCTGCCTGAACGAGATGGCCGACGCGCTCAGCCTCGTCATGGTCTCGAACGGCGACGACCCGAGCAAGGTGACGAACGCGAGCTTCAATCGGGCGATCACGAAGATCAAGAAGGCCGTCGACTCGGGTCAGATCCGGCAGTTCACCGGCAACGACTACGCGGCGCCGCTCGCCAAGGGCGACCTCGCCGCGGCGATGTCCTGGTCGGGCGACATCGCCCAGCTGCTCTCGGAGAACAGCCACCTGCACTGGAACCTGCCGGCCGACGGCGGCGACATCTGGACGGACAACATGCTGATCCCGAAGGGCGGCAACGCCTACACGGCGTCCGTCTACATGAACTACGTCTACGACCCGAAGATCGCCGCGCAGATCGAGGGCGGCGACCCGAAGACGGGCGACACGGGCGTCTACTACATCTGCCCGGTCGTCGGGGCGAGGGAGGCCCTGCTGAAGACGAACGCGGCGATCGCCAAGAACACCCTGATCTTCCCGACGAAGAAGATGCTCGACAACGTCCACGTCATCGACCCGAACGCGCTGAACAACGAGAAGTACCTCACCACCTGGCAGAACCTGATCTCGGCGTAGTGGGCTTCCTCCACCGGCACAGGGGGCTCACGCCGTACCTGCTGCTCGCCCCGGGCGTGGTCTGGCTCGGGCTCTTCTTCCTCGTCCCGCTCGGCTTCCTCGCCTACCAGTCGCTCGAGTCGGGCTCGATCGACTTCGGCTACGCCTTCTCCTGGTCGTGGGGGAACTACTGGAACGCGATCCGGAACTACCGGGGCCACTTCGAGCGCTCGCTCGAGTACGCCGGCATAGCGACGGTGCTCGCGCTCGTCGTCAGCTACCCGGTCGCGTACTGGATCGCGTTCCGCGGCGGCCGCTGGAAGAACCTCCTGCTGCTGTTCATCGTCGCGCCGTTCTTCGTCACCTACCTGATCCGGACGCTGGCCTGGCAGACGATCCTCGCCGACCACGGGCTCGTCGTGCGCACGCTGCACCACCTCCACGTCCTCGGCTCCACCGGCCGGCTGCTGAACACGGCGACGGCCGTCGTGGCGGGGATCACCTACAACTTCCTCCCCTTCATGGCGCTGCCGCTCTACGTCTCGCTGGAGCAGATCGACGGGCGGCTGATCGAGGCCGCCGAGGATCTCTACGCGAGCCGCTGGAAGGCGTTCCTCCGCGTGACCCTGCCGCTGTCCCTGCCGGGCGTCGTCGCCGGGACGCTCCTCACCTTCATCCCTGCGGCCGGCGACTTCATCAACGCGCAGCTTCTCGGCTCGCCGACGAACCACATGATCGGGAACGTGATCCAGTCCAAGTTCCTCGAGCTGACCGACTACCCGGCCGCGGCGTCGATGTCGTTCGTCCTGATGGCCGCGATCATCGTCGCCGTGCTCGCCTACGCCCGCGCGGTCGGGACGGAGCAGCTGACCGGATGAGCGGCGTCATGGACCTCGGCGGCCGGGCCTGGGCGCTCGCGCGCCGGAACGTCCTGGCCGCCTACTCGGTGCTCTTCTTCGCCTACCTGCTGCTGCCGATCGCGATCGTGATCGCGTTCTCCTTCAACAACCCCACCGGCCGCTTCAACTACGTCTGGCAGGGCTTCACGTGGAACAACTGGCGCTACTGGGACGGCGTCCCCGGCCTTCGGGGCGCGATCGAGCTCTCGCTCGAGATCGCCGTGATCGCGAGCCTCGTCGCGACCGCGCTCGGGACGCTCGTCGCCCTGGCGCTCGTCCGCTACGGCTTCCGGGGCCGAGGCGCGACGAACCTCCTCATCTTCCTGCCGCTCTCGACGCCGGAGATCGTGCTCGGCGCGTCGCTCCTGACGCTCTTCCTGAACGCGAACGTCGCCTTCGGCTTCTGGACGATCCTCATCGCGCACATCATGTTCTGCATCAGCTTCGCGGTCGTGACGGTGAAGGCCCGGCTTGTCGGCTTCGACCGGCATCTCGAGGAGGCGGCGATGGACCTCGGCGCGAACGAATGGGCGACGTTCCAGAAGGTGACGCTGCCGCTCATCGCCCCGGCGATCCTCGCGGCGCTGCTCCTCTGCTTCGCGATCTCGATCGACGACTTCGTCGTCACGTACTTCAACTCCGGCACGAGGATCACGTTCCCGCTCTTCGTCTGGGGCTCGGCGCGGATCGGCGCGCCGCCGCAGATCAACGTCATCGGCACCGCCATCTTCGTGGTCGCGGTCGGCCTGATGGTCACGAACGTGCTCGTCCAGAACCGCCGGGGGAAGCGCGGGCTCGTCTGAGCTCGCCGGTCGAGCCGCGGCTGCCTCCGTGGTGGCTCGACGAGGCGGGAGAGGTCGACGAAGCGCCGCCGCTCGAGGGGGACGCGGAGGCGGACGTGGCGATTGTGGGCGGCGGCTACACGGGGCTCTGGACGGCGCTCGCGGTGCGCGAGCGGGAGCCGTCGGCGCGGGTCGTCGTCCTCGAGGCGGAGACGTGCGGGGCGGGCCCGAGCGGGCGGAACGGCGGCTTCTGCCACGGCTACTGGGCCTCGCTCGCGAACCTCCGGGAGGTGC
>Ga0209059_1000088_pt1 | contig 37787 bp, 38 predicted proteins | sample GraSoiAngelo_151_FD_186165 | JGI IMG/M metagenome (GOLD analysis project Ga0209059, IMG submission 186165) | Grasslands soil microbial communities from the Angelo Coastal Reserve, California, USA - 14_1009_12_20cm (SPAdes) (version 2) | ecosystem: Environmental > Terrestrial > Soil > Grasslands ...
GGTAGCCCATCTCAACGCGACGGGAAACTCCCACCCGAAGGCGCCGGCGGTCTTTGCGATGGGCTACCTGCCGATTCCGCTGCCCTATCTGGATATTTTCGCCAAGGCGGGCGTGGCCGAATTGAAATCCAGCGTCAACGCCACTGCGCAGGCGACCTGCCCGATCAGCCTGCCTTGCATTCCGATCCTCATTCCGCCGTACTCCGCCAGCAGCAGCGACACGCGTTTCGCCTACGGCGCGGGCGTGCAGGTGAAGCTCGCATCGCTGGCGGTGCGAGCCGAGTACGAGCGCATCCACTCGAGCAGCGGCGACCCGGATCTGCTGTCGCTCGCCCTAACCTGGAGCCCGTTGTAGGAGCGCCCGCCGGACCTATTCCGAGTGGATGGTGTGCAGCGCCCGGTAGCGCTCGATGTCGGCCTGGAACTGCGCGCGCAGCGTCGTTTCTTCCTGGGTCTTGACGGCGAGCTCGTGGTCCTGGGCGTGCAGCTCATTGACGGTGCGCACCAGATTCTCCGCCAGATCATCCGGCATGCGCCGCGCGTCGGGGCGTGCGCTGTAGGGCTGGAAGTTCAGCGCCCGCGTCTGCAGGGTGGCGAGGCGCGTGCGCAGACTCTCCGTGTACTGCTCGGCCGCGGCGCGCTGACCTCTGAGCTGATCCAGCCGCAAGTCCCGCAGCGCCTCGATATCCTTGACCGAGGTGTAGGTGGTGATCAGGAAGGCGTCATGCTGGCGCTGCTTCATCTGCGCCTCGCGCGCGCGCGCCTCCGCGGTGGCCTGCTCCGGAGACTTCTGCGCCTCGAGGCGCCCGACCTCCACGCCCTGACTGTTGAGGACGGCACGTTCCTTGGAGGCGTACTGCGGCGGAATGTGGTCACCGTAGTGCACCACGCCCTGCTCATCGACCCAGCGGTAGGCGACGCCTTGCTTGGATGAGGAGTGGCTCGGAGCGGCGGCGGCGCACGCGCCGGCACACGCGAGCGCCGTAGCGGCGAGCAGCCAGCGGGAGCGGGGGCGCGGGGCGCGGGAGGACATACGGGTATATTCCCGCGCCGGATGCGCGGCTGGCAAGTCACGCGGCGCCGTAGCGCTGCTGATAGGCACGCAGGGCCGTGAGCTGCTCGGCGGAAACGCGCGCGTGTCCGTCCGGCGGCCGCGACAGGGCCTCGATGAGCTCGCTGAGTGTGACGATGCTCACACACTGAAGGCCCTGCTGCTGCTCCAGCTCCTGCACGGCGCTCGCGGCGTCCCGCCCCCGTTCCTGGCGGTCGAGCGCCAGCGCCACGCCTGCCGGCTGCGCGCCCGCGGCGCGAATGATCTCGAGCGATTCGCGCACCGCGGTGCCCGCGGTAATCACATCGTCCACGACCAGCACGCGCCCCTCGAGCGGCGCCCCGACGACGTTACCGCCCTCGCCGTGGTCCTTGGCTTCCTTGCGGTTGAAGGCGCAGGGGACGCTGCGGCCGTGCTCGCCGGACAGCGCCATCACCGTCGCGACCGCCAGCGCAATACCCTTGTAGGCCGGGCCGAAGATCATGTCGAAGCGGATCCCGGAGTGGACGATGGCCGCGGCATAACACTTCCCGAGTGTCGCGAGCGCCTCGCCGTCGCTGAACAGGCCGGCGTTGAAGAAGTACGGGCTCTCGCGCCCGGACTTGAGCGCGAAGTTCCCGAAGCGCAGCGCATCGCGCTTCAGAGCCAGGTCGATGAACGTGAGCTGGTATTGCCGCATGGCCTATGATTGCCTGATGCGAGTCATCACCGTCAATGTCTGCGGAATCCGCTCCGCCGCGGCGAAGGGCCTGTTCCGCTGGCTGCGCCGCCAGGACGCGGACTTCGTCTGCCTGCAGGAGACCCGCAGCCAGGAGCCGCAGCTGGCAGGCCATGCCGTGACGCTGCCCGGCTATCACAGCTTCTTCTGCGACGCCGAGCGCAAGGGTTACGCCGGTGTCGCGCTCTACACGCGCCACACCCCGCGGCGCGTGGTGCGCGGCTTCGGCGTCGCCGAGTTCGACCACGAAGGACGCTACCTGGAAGCGCAGTTCGGGGACCTCTCGGTGGTATCGCTCTACCTGCCCTCGGGCTCCGCGGGCCCGGAGCGGCAGGCCGCGAAATTCCGCTTTCTCGATGCCTTCACGCCGCACCTCGCACGCCTGCGCCGGCGGCGCCGCCACTACATCCTGGGCGGCGACTGGAACATCGCGCACCGCGCCATCGATCTGAAGAACTGGAGGTCGAACCAGAAGAACTCCGGGTTCCTGCCCGAGGAGCGCGCCTGGATGGACCATTTGTTCAGCCGGGGCGGGTACGTGGACGCGTTCCGCGAGGTGCGCCCCGAGCCGGAGCTGTATACGTGGTGGTCGAACCGCGGGCGGGCGCGCGCCAACAACGTCGGCTGGCGCATCGACTACCAGGTGGTGAGCGGCTCGCTCGCCGGCAAGGCGCGCGCCGCCTCGATATACAAGGAGCGGCGCTTCTCGGATCACGCGCCGCTCATCATGGACTACGCTCTGTGAGCGCGCCGCGCGCCAGTCCGCGGCTGCGCGAGGTGCTCGCGAGCCCCAAGATGCTCGCGATCCTGTTCCTCGGGGCCGCGTCCGGCTTTCCCAACCAGATCACCGAGAGCGCGCTGCAGGCCTGGCTGAAGGACGCCGGAGCCACCAACGTCACCATCGGGGTGATGTCGTACGTGGCGTTGCCGTATCTGTTGAAATTCCTGTGGGCGCCGTTCATCGATCGCTACCCGCTGCCGCTGCTCGGGCGGCGCCGCGGCTGGATACTGGCGATGCAGGCCGCGCTCGGGGCCACCATCGCGCTGTTTGCGCTGCAGAACCCCGCGCTGGCGCTGGCGCCGATCACCGCCTGCGCCGTGGCGATCGTATTCTTCTCGGCGACCCAGGACATCGCCTTTGATGCGTACCGCACCGACGTGTCGCTGCCGAGCGAGCGGGGACTCGCCGCGGCCGCCACCAACCTCGGCTACCGCTCGGCCGCCTGGTTCGCCTCGGCCGGCGCGCTCATCATCGCCGATCACTTCGGCTGGCGGCTGGCGTTCCTGGTTCTCGCCGCCCTCATGCTGGCATTCGGCGTGGCGACGACGCTGGCTCCCGAGCCCCCCTATCCTCATCAGCCCCGCTCGCTGCGCGAATCGGTGGTGATGCCGCTCGAGGAACTGCTGGGCACCCCGAGCGCGGCGACGCTGATCGTGGTGGTGCTGCTGTTCAAGGTGGGCGATGCCTTTGCCAACAAGCTGTTCACGCCGTTCATGATGGACGTCGGGTTCTCGAAGACCGAAATCGGGCTCATCGTGAAAGCCTTGTTCACGGCCAGCACGCTCGTCGGCTCGGTGCTGGGCGGCATTCTCATGGTGAAGCTCGGGCTGCTGCGCTCGATGCTCGCCTTCGGCGTGCTGCAGGCCGCGACCAACCTGCTCTACTGCGCGCTGGCGCTCGCCGGCAAGAGCTATCCGATCATGGTCGGCGCCGTGGTCATCGAGCACGTTGCCGGCGCGATGGGCGGCATTGCACTGGTCGCCCTCATCATGGCGCTGTGCGATGTGCGCTACAGCGCATTTCAGTACGCGCTGCTGTCGGCACTCGCATTGCTGCCGCGCTACAGCCTCGGGTACCCGGCCGGCTGGATTGCCGACCACGGCGGCTGGTATGTCTACTACGTGATGAGTTTCGTGCTCGCCCTGCCGGGCCTGGCGATGGTGTATCTGACGCGGCGCAAGATCGATGCGCTCGACCGGCTGCGCTCGGAGGAGGGGTCGTGAGCACAGGGGATCGCATGCAGGGTGCACAGGCATTCGACCTGGCCAGGGTCGTGTGCCGCCTCACTGAGCTCGAGCGCCAGGGCGCACGTGCCTTCGTCATCGGCGCCGGCGACTGGCCGCTCAGGGGCTTTGTGGTGCGGGTGGGGGATGCGGTGCGCGGCTACGTGAACCGCTGTCCCCACGCCGGCCATCCGCTGAATCTGCTGCCGGACCGGTTCCTCACCTGCGACGGCGCGCTCATCCTGTGCTCCTCGCACGGCGCGCTGTTCGAGAAGAGTAGCGGCTACTGCGTGGCAGGCCCGTGCGCCGGGCGCGCGCTCACCCCCGTGGCGCTCGAGATCAGACACGGATACGTCCTGCTGGCCGACAGCGTGGACGCGGGCGCTCTGGCGCAGGCGGCCTGTTAGCGGTGCGGGTGGCGGTGCGGGCGGCGGATCACTCGAACAGATCGATGCCGTCGAGCGAGCCCGCGCGCAGGTCCCGGTCCTCCGCCAGCGAGTCCGAGCCCGAGCCGCGGCCCTCGTCCGTGGGCTCGACATCGACCGAGCCGCTCCAGTCCTCGGGAGCTTCGGCGGCTTCGAGCGCGCCGTCCTCCCACTGCGCCTCCCAGTCCTCAATGTCCATTTCCTCGACCGTGCCGTCGAAATACTGGATCTCGATCGTGCCGTCGTCATCGTCGAGGGCCACCACCTCGAACAACGCGCCGCCGCTTGAGCGATACCAATCGCCGATAGCCGGTTGAGGAGTCGCCATCGCCGCCCACCTCCCGCGAAGACATTCCTTAGTACTGCGCATTCCCAGTGCGCTCTACAATCCATGTTGCGCTTCGTTCTTGACGCTTTCAAGAACTATCGGGGGATTTCGCCGCGGGCCCGCCCGTGACGCGTGCCATCAATGCTCGAGCAGCCACTCAAGTTCTTTGTCGTATTCTTCGTGGTGGTCGAACCGGTATCGCTCATTCCGCTGTTCACCGGGCTCACCACCGGCGCCACCAGACAGTACAAGCGCCGCATGGCGCTGCGAGCCGTCAGCGTGTCCGCCATGATCCTGCTGCTGTTCGCGCTCGGCGGGGCGGCGTTCCTCACGCTCATGGGCATCAGCCTCGAGGCGTTCCGCATATTCGGCGGCCTGCTGTTGTTTCTGCTCGCGCTGGAGATGGTGTTTGCGCGCGAGTCCGGCGCGCGCACCTCCAGCAGCGAGGCGGCCGAGAGCCGGCGGCGCGCGGACATCTCGGTCTTTCCGCTGGCGTTTCCGTTCATCGCAGGCCCCGGGGCGCTCGCCACCATTCTGCTGTGGTTCGGGCCGCTGCACCTTGCCGACCAGGCGGCGCTCTTCGGCGCACTGCTGGCCGCAGTGGCGGTGGTGCTCGCGATCGCACTGGCGCTGATGCTGCTGGCCGATCCGCTGATGCGCGTGATCGGCGTGACCGGCGCCAATGTTGCCGGCCGGCTCCTGGGGGTGGTCCTGGGCGCGCTCGCCGTGCAGTTCGTGCTCGACGGACTGCGCCAGGCGTTCGGCGTCGGCTGAAGGGTGTCGTCGTCTCAGGTTCGCCGGAAGGCGAGGTCCCAGACTTCGTGGCCCAGACGCTCACCGCGCCGCTCGAAGCGCGTGGGAACGCGTTCCGCCGGCCGCTGCGCGAAGGCGCCGGCGGGCGCGAGATTCTCGAGCTCCGGTGTTGCCATCAGAGTCGAGAGCATCTCGAGTGCGTACGGCTGCCAGTCGGTGGCGAGGCGCAACACACCGCCGTGCACCAGGCGGCTCACCGCCAGGTCGACGAACGGGCGCTGGATCAGACGCCGCTTGTGGTGGCGCTTCTTGGGCCAGGGATCCGGAAACAGCACCAGGATCTCGTGCACGCAGTGCGGGGCGATCTGCCGCTCGAACACCTCGACCGCGTCGTGACAGATGACGCGCACGTTCGTGAGCTGCTGCTCCTCGAGCCCGAGGAGCAGCCGGCCGACGCCCGGCCGATGGACCTCGACGCCCAGAAAATCCCGCCCGGGATGCGCGCAGGCGAGCGAGAGCAGGTTCTCACCGTTGCCGAAGCCGATCTCGATGGTGCACGGTGCATCGCGCCCGAACAGCGCGCGGGGATCGAGCACCTGCGTCCCGAACGCGACGCCGTATTTCGGCCACAGGCAGCTCAGCGCGCGCTCCTGCGCCGCCGTGATCCGGCCGCCGCGGGTCACGAAGGAGCGGATGGAGCGTGGGTGTTCGGCTGCAGTCATGTCTTCACTGGATCTTACAGCGCGGTGACGGGCGCGCACCGGCGCGATCATGGTATAAGCCCGCGCGGTGCGGGAGCGGCCCGCTGACAAGGGGGAGTCGCGCAATGTGGAAGTGGCGGTCGGCGGGCATCATTGCCCTGGCGAGTGTGTGCGGCGCGGGCCTCGCGCAGGAGCGCCCGCGAGCTGAGGAACCCTCCCATGCGATCGAGCAGGGCGCCCGTGCGGGCGAGCAACCCGGCCCCGCGGCGGGTCTTACCTCGCAGCTGTGCAGGATCGACATCAAGGGCGACAAGAAGGACCAGTGGATGCGGCTGCCGAAGGCGGAGAGCTCGGTCACGCAGCATCGTCTGAACGCCGGCGGCAAGTCATTCGACTACACCGCCACCGCCGGCACGCTGATCATCCGCGACGACGAGGACAAGCCGACCGCCAGCATGGGCTATATCGCTTACACGCGGCACGACCTCAAGGGCGCGCGGCCGCTGATGTTCGCGTTCAACGGCGGACCGGGATCCTCCTCGCTGTGGCTGCACATGGGCGTGTTGGGACCCAAGCGCGTCGTGGTGTCCGATCCGGGTCCGACGCCGGCGGGCCCGTATCGCACCGTGGACAACGAGTTCGGCGTGCTCGACAGGAGCGACCTGGTGATGATCGATCCGGTCGGCACCGGAGTGAGCCACGCGGTCTGCGATCATCGCGACGACGAGTTCTGGGCGGTCGATCCGGACATCGATTCGGTCAGCCGCTTCATCGCGCAGTACGTGAGCGACAACAATCGCTGGACTTCGCCGAAGTACCTGCTGGGCGAGAGCTACGGCACCACGCGCGGGGCGGCGATCGTCAACTACCTGCGGGCACGGCGCTCGTTCGCCTTCAACGGCCTGATACTCGTGTCCGTCGCCACCGACATCGAGGCGATATTCGCCGAGCTGCCCGGGAACGACCGGCCCTACGCCGTATACCTGCCGGGGTACGCGGCCGTGGCCTGGTATCACCACATGCTGCCCAACCAGCCCACCGCGCTCGAGCCGTTCCTCACCGAAGTGCGCGCCTACGCCATGGGCCCCTTCACCGCAGCGCTCCTCAAGGGCGATGCGCTCGGGGATGCCGACCGCGAGGCCGTGGCGCAGAAGATGCACGAGTACACCGGGTTGTCGGTCGAGTATCTGAAGGCCGCCAACCTGCGCGTGTCGGAGATTGCGTTCGCGCACGAGCTCCTGAAGGCGCAGCGCAAGACCCTCGGCCGCCTCGACGGGCGCTTTGTCGGACCGACCATGGACCCGCTGGAGAAGTACACCGACTATGACCCGCAGTCATCCGCCATCAGCGCCGCCTTTGCGGCGGCGTTCCTCGACTACTACCACGGGGAGCTCAGGTTCGGGCAGGGCAGCACCTACCGCACCACCAATTCCGGCGTCGGCGAGCACTGGAAGTGGGTGCACAAGACCGAGCACGGCGAGCAGCCCATGGTCAATTCAGGCGTCGACCTCGCGGAAGCGCTGGTGAAGGATGCCAACCTGCGAGTGCTGGTGCTGAACGGCTATTACGATCTCGCCACCCCGTTCTCGGCGACCGAGTACGTCATGGCGCACCTGGGCCTGCCGCCCGGCCTGGGCGCGCGCATCGACATGAAGTACTACGAGGCCGGCCACATGATGTACGTGCATCCGCCGTCGATGGCCAGGATGAAGCGCGACCTGGATGCGTTCATCGACTCGACCGCCGCGCCGCACTGATCGGCAGCGCCATCCGGGCGCCTTGCGCGCACCCTCATGCTCTCCTCCAATGCGATCTGCGCGGTCACCCTCGCGTTCATCGTGGGAATGGTGTGGCTGCGCACGCGCATGCACTACCGGCGCGGGCGAGAGCGGATCGCGCTCACCCGCGCTGGCCGCATCTACTTCGCTGTGCTGGCGGGTGTGCTCGTGTTGGGTTGGCTCGCAGCCCCGGCGGCGGGGCACGCGTTCTGGCCCGCCGCGCCGAGCACTCCCACGCTCTCGCGCGTGGTGTGGTTTCTCGCCACCTATTACCTGTTCATTCCCGTGCATCGCGCGTTGCGGGCGCGCGGCGTTGAAGTATTCAAGGTCGCTGTCGCGCGCGTACAAGAAGGCGCCTGAGCCACCGGCGCCTGTGGCAGCAAAGACGCGTTCGTGTGTATCATGACCGCAGTTACGAAATCCGCCGAACGGTCCGGCGGAGCCAAACAACAAACGAGAGACGCCGGCCGACACGGCTGACGACTCGCATTCTTTGGAGGGAAAATCCACATGGCGCGCACTCGAGCGAGCGTTATCAGGATCCTGACGATATCCACGGTTGCCGCCTTTGCGGGCCTGCCTTTTGTGGCCAGTGCGCAACAGCCGGACCAGGGGGCAATTCAGGAGATCATCGTCACGGCACAGAAGCGCGAAGCCAACCTGCAGGACGTGCCCTTCTCGGTGTCCGCGACCAGCCAGGACCAGATCCGCAACTCCGGCGCGATGGACCTCGTCGATCTCGCCCGCAACATCGCAGGGTTTGCGGTGGCGGACCTCGGTCCCGGCCAAAGCCAGGTCGCCATCCGCGGCATCAGCTCCGGCCAGGTCATCCGTGACCAGCCGGGCGTCAAGGAGCAGGTGGGCGTGTATCTCGATGAGTCGCCGATCTCAGTGGCCCTCTTTACGCCCGATCTCGAGCTGTTTGATCTTGATCGGTTCGAAGTGCTGCGCGGTCCCCAGGGGACGCTGTTCGGTGCGGGGTCGGAGGCCGGCACCGTGCGCTACATCACCCGCCAGCCGCAACTCAGCAAGACGGAAATCATGACGGACGCCTCCTTCGAGGACGTGGCGCAAGGCGACGAAGGGGGCTTCCTGAGAGCTGCCCTCAATCTTCCGTTTGGCGATACGGTGGCGGCGCGCCTGGCGGCTTACTGGCATCACCTGCCCGGGTTCATCGATGCCATTCAGCCGGGCGGCGGGCTCAAGAAGGACGCCAACGACGGCGACCGCAGCGGTGCGCGCCTCTCGTTCCTCATCAAGCCGAACGATGCGCTGGCCATCACGCCGCGCATCATGTTCCAGAAGCTGGACACCAACGGCTATCCGCGCGTCGATCTCTACAACATCCTCGGCAATCCCTACACGACCACCCAGCCGGCCGTGACCCTCGGAAGCCTGACGCAATACACGCAGCGGCATGAAGGTCTGACCGATGACTTCACGCTCGGCGATCTGAAGGTCGACTACAACTTAGGCCCCACGACACTGACCTCGATCACGTCCTTCACACATCGCAACGTGCTCGTCCAGCGCGATGCCAGCCAGCTGACCGGCAGCGTGACATTCGATGTGTTCGGCGCGGTGTCGAACCCGCCCGATCCGGCGGGCGTGCGCACGAGCTCACCCCTGCTCGACCGCACCCACCTGAACGTGTTCTCGCAGGAGGTGCGACTCGCGTCGAACGGCCGGGGAACGCTCGAATGGCTGGTCGGCGGATTCTTTCAGCATGTGGGGCGACGCTATGGGCAGGCCCTGCCGACCCCGGGCTACGACGCCCTGAACGCTACCCTCGGGTTCTGGCCTGGGTGCGACCCCGTCAAGAATCCGCCTCCGTGCAGGTTCCCACTCGGGCCGAACCCCGTCGGGCTGGTCGACAACCCCTTCTTCTCGGACCTCAGCTACCGCCTGAAACAGTATGCCGCGTTTGGCGAGGCGACCTACCATCTGACGGACCAGTGGGCGATTACAGGCGGTCTGCGCTACTACAAGTACAACGAAGACCGGATCCTCAATTTCAACGGCGTATTCTCCGCCGCCACCCCTGCCGGCGGCGTTCCGGGTTCTACGGACTCGAATGGCACCTCGCCGCGCCTGATCCTCAGCTACAAGGCAACCGACGACGTGACGTTCAACGCACAGGCCGCCCGTGGATTCCGCTTGGGCGGCATCAATGATCCGATCAACATTCCCCTGTGCTCGCCTACCGACCTGTTGGTCTTTGGCAATCAGAAGAACTGGACCGACGAGAAGACCTGGAACTATGAGGTCGGCGCGAAGACGCAATGGATGGACCGGCGGGTCACGTTCAATATCTCGGCGTTCTATTCCGACATCAAGGACCTGCAGGCCACGACGACCGCGGGCACCTGCTCGTCGCGCATCGTGTTCAACGTTCCCACCGCGCGCAGCGAGGGCATCGAGGCGGAGCTCTTTGCACGGCCGAACGCCAACTGGGACTTTGGCCTGTCGGCGACCGTCATTGACGCAAAACTCACCTCGTCGGTCACCTCGACACTTCCACCCGCGACACCCGGTGGCCCACCCGGGCCCACGGTCGTGGTCGGCGGCCTGGCGGATGGCAACCGTCTGCCGACCGCACCGAAGACCCAGGTAGTCGGCAGCGTCGGCTACACTCTGCCGGTGCAGGGGTCGGCGGACTTCTTCGCGAACGTCACCGTGCAATACGTGGGCTCGTCCTTCTCGCAGTTCGAGAACGAGGAGCCGGGCTGGGGTCAGATCGGCGGCTCGGGGGATCCGAACGCGGCGCGGCTGATCTCGTACGGCGGGCCGTTGACCGTGTCGCAGATCAATTTCAACCCCGAGCTGCCGAGCTATACGCTCGCCAACTTCCGCCTGGGACTCAAGACCGAACGCTGGCAGGCGGCCGCCTACATCAACAACATCGCCGACAAGAACGCGCAGCTGGCGCTAGACTACGAGCGCGGCCGCAGCGCGCGCGTCGGCTATCTGACGAACCAGCCGCGCACGATCGGAGTGTACGGAAGCTACGTCTTCTGAGCGCCGCGGGCGGCATCGGCTGCCTGCGCGATTTCATCGCGCGGTGCACCACCGGCGCCGGATGTGCCAGCGGCGCCGCGCAAACGCCGGTCTCTCGAACGAGAGATGGCGCGGCGCACGCACGCGCGCGATAAACCAGCCTTTTACGCCGGCCCTTCACACGGAGGTCGTTCACATGTCCATCAAACTGACCGTGAACGGTGACACCCGCGAGCTGGATATCGATGCGGACATGCCGCTGCTGTGGGCGATCCGGGACCACCTGCAGCTCACCGGCACCAAATTCGGCTGCGGCATGGCGCTGTGCGGCGCCTGCACCGTGCACATCGATGGTCAGGCGACACGCTCGTGCGTCACGCCCGTGACGGCCGCCCAGGGCAAGCAGATCACCACCATCGAAGGCTTGAGCACGGCCGCGGGCCGCGCCGTGCAGGCCGCTTGGATCGGACTCGATGTTCCGCAGTGCGGTTACTGTCAGAGTGGGCAGGTCATGTCCGCCGCAGCGCTGCTGGCGGGCAATCCGAAGCCGAGCGATGCGGATATCGATGCCGCCATGGCCGGCAACATCTGCCGCTGCGCCACCTACGTCCGCATCCGCGGCGCCATCCATCAGGCGGCCGAAACCCTGGCAACCGGCGCCCCCGCCGCGCCTTAAGAGGAGTGCGCCATGTACTTCCGCCACATTGAAAACGCCGCTGCGCTCGCCGTGGGAAGGTCGCCCGCCGAGCTGAGCCGCCGCCAGTTCCTGAAGCTCACCACGCTCGCGGGCTCGGGACTCACCCTCGGCATGGTGCTGCCGGGATGCGGCACCGGCCCCGGCGGCGCTGCCGCCGGTCCGCTCGTCATGCCGTTCGTGCGCATCGCGCCCGACAACACGGTCACCGTGATCTGCAAACACCTGGAGGCCGGCCAGGGCGTCTGGACCGGGCTTCCGGCGATCGTCGCCGAGGAGCTGGATGCGTCCTGGGACCAGATGCGCGTCGAGAGCGCGCCGGCGCAGGTGCCCATGTACGGCAATCTCGCGATGGGGGGCAAGATCCAGCTCACCGGCGGCTCGACGGCTGTGGCCAACTCCTGGCAGCAGCTGCGGCAGGCGGGAGCGACCGCGCGCGCCATGCTGGTGGCGGCCGCCGCCAAGGCGTGGGCCGTGCCGGTGAGTGAGATCAAGGTGAGCCAGGGAGTGGTGTCGCACACTGGCGCGGGACGTAAAGCGACTTTCGGCGAGCTCGCCGGCAGCGCCGCGAAGGAGCCCGTGCCGACGCAGGTCAGCCTCAAGGATCCGGCCGCTTTCAGCATCGTCGGCAACGAGAAGCTGCCGCGGCTCGATGCGCGCGCCAAGTCCACCGGCAAGCAGCAGTTCGCCATCGACGTCATGCTGCCCGGCATGATGACCGCGCTCGTCATGCGCCCGCCGCGCTTTGGCGGCAAGGTGAGCTCGTTCGATGCGAGCAAGGCCAAGGCCGTCCCCGGAGTCATCGACGTGGTGCAGATACCGCGTGGGGTGGCGGTCGTCGGACGCGACATGTGGTCGGCCAAGAAGGGTCGCGAGGCGCTCAGCGTCACGTGGGACGAGTCAGGCGCCGAGAAGCGCGGCACGACGCAGCTCATGAAGGAATATCACGCCCTGAGCCGCAGCAAGGAGTCCGTCACGGTTACGCAGCGCGGCGACGTCGAGGCGGCGCTTGCACATGCGGTGAAGCGCGTGGAGGGGGAGTTCGAGTTTCCGTACCTCGCGCACGCGCCGATGGAGCCCCTGACCGCGGTGTGCCAGCTGGGCGCCGACAAGTGCGAGATCTGGGCCGGCTGCCAGTTCCAGACCGTCGACCAGGCGAATGCCGCGGCGGCGGTCGGACTGAAGCCCGAGCAGGTGAGCATCAACACGCTCGCCGCCGGCGGCACCTTCGGACGGCGCGCGAATCCCGAATCGGACTACATCTCCGAGGTGGCTTCCATCGCCAAGGCGACGGGCGGGAAATATCCGGTGCGCCTCATCTGGACGCGCGAGGATGACATCACCGGCGGCCGCTACCGGCCGCTCAACTACCACCGCATCACCGCAGCCATCGGCAAGGACGGCAAGGTCGCCTACCGCCAGCGCGTCGTCGGTCAGTCGATCGTCGCCGGCACGCCGTTCGCGTCCATGATGATCAAGAACGGCGTCGATCCGACGGCGGTCGGCGGCAGCGCCCCCGAGCAGTACGATCTCGCCGACGCACACGTGAGCTGGTCGCCGCCGACAGTCGGGGTGCCGGTGCTGTGGTGGCGCTCAGTCGAGAACACGCACATGGCGTTCTCCAAGGAAGTGATGATCGATGAGCTGGCGCACGCGGCGCGACAGGACCCGATCGCTTTCCGGCTGGCGTTGCTCGGCGAGCATCCGCGCCACGTCGGTGCGCTCAAGCTCGCGGCCGAGAAGGCCGGATGGGACTCGCCATTCTCGAAAGAGAAGGGGCGCGGACGCGGCGTCGCCGTGCACGAGTCCTTCGGCTCGGTGGTGGCGCAGGTGGCGGAAGTTACGGTGAGCGGCGACAAGATCACGGTCGATCGCGTGGTCTGCGCAGTCGACTGCGGCATCGCAGTCACGCCCGACGTGGTGAAGGCGCAGATGCAAAGCGGCATCGGCTACGGCCTGTCGGCGGCGCTGTACGGCAAGATCACGCTCACCGACGGACACGTCGATCAAACCAACTTCCACCAGTACCAGGTGCTGCGCATCAACGACATGCCACGCGCGATCGAGGTGTACATCGTGCCCTCGACGAATCCGCCCTCGGGTGTCGGGGAACCGGGGACGCCGCCGATCGCGCCCGCGGTTGCCAACGCGGTGCGCGCAGCGACCGGGATCCGCTTGCATACGCTGCCGTTTGATCTGGCGGCGGCGCGCCGCGCCCGCGCCCGCGCCTGAGCGCTCTGCAGGCGCTACAGCGCTGCGAAGCTGCGAGCCTGCGCGCTCCAGGCGGGCGCGCTGGCGAGGGCACCCGGGACCTCATCCGGTGTGCCGACCACCTGCCACATCATGAGGTGCCGCCGGTCCATGAAGCGCTCCTCGACGGCGCGGTTGAGCACATCGAGAAGCGCAGTGAAGAATCCCCGGGTGTTCACCAGCACGATGGGATTGAGGTACAGCCCGAGACGCTTGAGCGTGATGGCCTCGAGCAGCTCCTCGAGCGTGCCGGAGCCGCCGGGAAGTGCGATCGCCGCCTGGCTGAGCGTCAGCATCATGTGCTTGCGGGTGCGCAGGTCCTCGACCAGCTTAAGGTCCGTCAGTCCCTTGTGCCCCCACTCCAGCTCGGCCATGAATCGCGGCAGGATGCCGATCACCCGGCCGCCGTGACTGAGCGCGCCGTCTGCGAGCGCGCCCATGGAGCCGACCGCGCCGCCCCCGTACACAATCCCGACTCCCTGTCCGGCGAGCACCTCGCCCAGGCGCCGCGCTGCGGCCCGATACTCAGGGTGGGCGAGGCGGCTGGAGGCGCAGTACACGCAGACGGCGGGCTCGATGGAACGCTCGGCCGGTGAGCTCATGGGGCACTTCCGTGCAATGCCCTCATTATAAAGGGCGCCATGATGGGCGCCCGCCGCCGTTGCGGGCGCCTGCGTTCATCTAAGGCGGTGGCGGGCGCAAAACTGGGACCTGGCCCCAGGCCGGCCCGCCGCGGAGGCGGTATAAGCGCTCCGGTATGGACTGTCCGAAGTGCGGACATCAGCAGACTGACACGGTCAAATGCGCATCGTGCGGGGTCTATTTCGCGAAATTCGCCCAACAACAGGAGCTGATCGCGAACCGCTCAGGCGCGGCGCACGATGAACTTCCTGACAGCGGTTTCGGCTGGAGTGCGCTCGCCCTCACCGCGATACTGAGCATGGCACTCGCCTGGTACGTCCTGCGCGGGCACGCCACCTCTCCCGCGACGCCCGTGCCACCGGCCAGCGCGGCGAGCGGCGCCGCGCAGATCGGGGCCGCGCCGCCCGCGCCGTCCGCGCCGTCAGCGCCGTCAGCGGCCAGGCCCTTCCCGCACGCGCTGCGGGGTCTTGAAGCGCAGCTGGCGAGAACCTTTCCGGCGCGCAACGCCATCGAGACCGCGCGCAATGCCACCGTATTCATCAAGACCGGCTGGGGCATGGGGTCCGGCTTCATCATCGATGCGGACTGTCACGTGATCACCAATCGGCACGTGGTGGAGACCGACGGCGCGAGGGTGGCCAACACGGTGGTCTCGAGCGCCGAGATGCGCGCGCGCATCGCCTTCGCCGAGCAGCAGCTGCGCGCGAATATCGGCCAGCAGCTGCACTTGCGGCGCTCGCTCGCCGGGCAGCCGGGCACGAACCTGCAGATGATCGAAATCGACGATCGCATCCAGGCCATGAAGGAGGAGCTCGCCGATCTGCCGGTGCGCATCAACCACGCGATCAGCGAAAAGGTGGAAGGCTCAGGCCGCAGCGGCTTTACCGCGATGGTGGTGGACGGCACCGAGTTCAGCTCGTTGCACGCCCAGTACGCCGATAACCGGGATCTTGCGATCTTTCAACTGCCCGCCGATCACTGTCCGCACCTCGAGCCCGGGAGTTCGGACACTCTCGCCCAGGGCGAGCGCCTGTACACCATCGGCAACCCCTCGGGACTGGCCTACAGCGTGACCTCGGGAGTCTTCTCGGGCGATCGCGGTGCCGGTCACGAGCGCTTCCTGCAGACCGATGCGCCGATCAATCCCGGCAACAGCGGCGGCCCGCTGATCCGGGAGAATGGTGAGGTGGTCGGCATCAATACCCTGGTGCTGCAGGGGGCACAGGGCATCGGCTTCGCCATCCCGATCGAGGCGGTCTACCAGGAGTTCCTGCAGCTGCGCTCACCGCCGCATTGAGACGCGCGCGAGTGTCAGTGCTCGGTGGGCCGCGGTGCGGCGCTCGGGGTTGCCGCCAGCTCATTCGCCTGACTCACCCACGCATCGCGCTCGATGCGACCCTTGTAGGCGGCGAGCTTGCGGTCGACGTACCTGACGTCCTCGGCAGACCACTCGGCGATCTGCCAGAAGTAGAACACGCCCACCCGATGGAGCCTGCGTACCAGCACCTTCGGCACACCCTTGATCTGCGTCAGATCGTCCGGCTTGCCGTGTCCGGGATGCGTCAGGAGATTGCGACTGCCTGCGCGAACCGCAGCCTTCGGCGCCGGCGGATTCTCCAGACGCGACTGCAGCGTGCCGAGCCGCTCGAGCACGGGACCGAGGTCGACCGTCTGGGACGGCGCCACGCGAAACGCCCGCACTGCACTCTCGAGTTCATCCAGGCGGGTCTGCACCGGCAACAGCGCGTGCTCGATCGCGGTGAGGCGCTGTTCCGTAGGCCCGAGATCGGAAGGCGCGGGCAGGCGGATATCGCCGATGCGCGTCTCGATCTCATCCAGGCGCGCATGCACTGACGCCAGGTCGACGCGCTCGGGGATGGGGACGTCGATGCTGCGCACCGCCTCGTCCACCGCCGCCAGCTGCTCGCGCAGCGGCTGCAGATCGACCTCCGGACGCGCCGCCAGGCGCGCTTCGAAGCCGCGGCGCCAGCTCGCCCACTCATCGCGCGAGCGCGCGTACTCGAGCGTCACGTCCTCGTAGTGACGCCGGAACCACCAGTAGCCGAACAGGGCGCCGCAGGCGGCGGCCAGCGCCAGCAGGAACAGGATTTTCGCCAAGAGAAAGCCCATGTCGCCCCTCCCCCGGGGAAGTCAGTTGGCAGACACAACGTGAAACTCAATGCGGCGGTTGCGTGCGCGACCGCTCTCGGTGGTGTTGTCGGCGATCGGTCGCCGCGCCGCAAATCCCCGCGCCCGCAGCCGCTCGGCCGGCACGCCGCGGGCGATGAGCGCATCACGCACCGCCGCCGCGCGCGCCTGACTCAGGCGGCGATTGAACGCCGAGCGCCCGACCGGATCGGTATGGCCGTCGATGCGCAGCGTGCCGGGGCAGCTGCGGGCCTCCTGCGCGAGTCGATCCAGAAGCGGAGCGCTGCGCGCGTCGATCGCGGCACTGCCGCTGGCAAACTCGATCTGCCCGCCCGCCAGCACGCCCGCGAGCGAGCGCTCACAGGCCTGCGCAGCGGTCTGCGGGGGCGCCGCCGCGGCGCTCGCCGGCGGCGCGGGCGCGGTAAAGCGGCCCGCAACGCTCACCGCGCAGGCGCGACGCCCGATCCAGGTGGCACAGCGAGCCGCCTTCGCCACGGCGATGGCGCGCTCGCCCGAGCCGGGGGCCGGCTCCCCGCCCGAGAGCGTGAGGCTCTGCCCGGAAACCGAAAGACCCACCCAGCCGAAGCCCGCGGCGTCGAGCTGCTCGCGCGTCTCGCGCTGCACCGCGCCTTCGATCCAGTTGCGCGCCACCGGACCCGCCGCGAACGAGGCCGTCAGCGCCAGCGCGACGAGTGGCAACAGGCCGCGCCACACGAAGGGCCAGGCGGGCGGCTCGCGCCAGATCAGCAGATGAGGGTGCTGGACAGCCACGGATTGCATCGCAACCTCCCGTCCGTCCCTGTCAGTTGGATTCGGTTTATACACTGAAGCCGCGGATCCGGCCACGTGCGCGGGCGGCGCCTGCGGAGCGCCGCCGGGTTCGCGCGCGGGTTCGCCGCCTTGAGGCGCTGGTACTGCGTACGCACTGCCGACGCGCTGTAACATCGCGACCGCAGCCGCGTGCGGCTTCGATGAGGCACCGGGCGATGCATCCAGGACACCATCAGGCGGCTGGGCCCGCTGAGATCGCCGCCGTGCCGTGGCGTCAGGCAGGCCGATGCGTTGCCGCCTGCGCGCTCGCGCTGCTGGCCGCCGCTTACGGCGCGCGTGCCGAGGGGCCTGCACCGGTGCCGGCAACGGCGGCGGCGCCGGCAAGCGCGGCAGCGCCGGCTGCCCCAGCTGCGCCCCCGCCTGCGGGACTCGCGCGCTGGCTCAATCCCGCGACTGCGCCCTTCATCCCGATTCCGGACTTCGACACCGAGCCGCACAACGGACTGACGCTGGGCCTGCTTCCAACCTGGCTGCACACCAACAGCCGTGACGAGATCGAGCGGATCGTCGCTCCCGACATCATCCACAGCCAGTACTTCGGCTGGGGCGCCCACATGCGCGTTCTCGGCTACCCGTCCGCGGACACGCAGTGGTCGGTGGTGGGAGGGCTCAAGCAGCGCGTCGAGCGCGAGTTCGACGGCCGCTACCTCACCGGCCAGACGCGCACCGGCGCGGTGTCATGGTCGATCGAGGCGATCTACGACCGCAGCGGCACGCCGCGCTTCTTCGGTCTCGGCAACCAGTCGCTGCGCACGGACGAGACCTCCTATGTCGACAACCAGGCACTGGTGGCCGCATCGATCGGGCGCAATTTCACCCCCAGGCTGCAGCTTGCCTACCTGGTGCGCCCGCGCTATGTCGAGGTGCTGCCGACAGTGCTGCCCGGCCTGCCTTCGATCGGGACATTGTATCCGGCACTCAAGGGCATCGGCAGCGAGCACGAGCTGCAGCACAGCGTAATGCTCACCTACGACACCCGTGATTCGCTCGTCATCCCGCACAGCGGGGCGCGCTACATCGTTTACGACGGCTTCGTCAGCCGCGCCCTCGGCAGCTCGGTCTCCTACAGCTTCTTCGGCGCGGAAGCGCGTCACTACTGGGCGCTCGGCCCCGACGTCACGCTGGCCTGGCACGCGGCGCTGCGCTACATGCCCTCGGCGGGCAACGCGCCGTTCTGGGCACTCTCGAGCCTCGGTGGTGATCGCAGCGTGATCGACGAGCGCGAGCCGCTGCGCGGCTACGGCGCCGACCGCTTCGTCGACCGCAACATGTTCGCGACCGGCCTGGAGCTGCGCACGAGCATCTGCAACCTGAACGCCTTCGGCACGCGCGTGAGCGTGGAGGCGGCCCCGTTCCTCGATGCCGGCAAGGTGTTCGCAGCGCTCGGCGGCAGCCCGTTCTCCAGGCTGCACGCCACCCCGGGGTTCGGCGTACGCGGCGTGGCGAATCCCTTCATCGTCGGCTACGTGGATTTCGGATTGGCCCGCGGCGAGGTCGCGGTGTTCAGCGGCATCGACTATCCGTTCTAGCGGCCCGCCCGCCAGGGGGCTGCGCGGCGCATTTGCCCACTCCAACGGGTGGCCCGTAGAATCGCCCACCGGTGCGGGTGTAGTTCAATGGTAGAACTGCAGCTTCCCAAGCTGCTAACGTGGGTTCGATTCCCATCACCCGCTCCACTTTTTCACCCTGCGCCAGGGTTTGCGTACCGTGGCGGTCAATCGCGGTCGGGATCAGCGCCAGCCGGCGCAGTACGGTTCGGGTTTCATGTCCTGCGGGCTGCCCTGCTCCCCGGGCGGCGGGTAGCGCCGATTGAACGTGAATGCCTGCGGCGTCGGTCCGTGCCGGCGCAGGTGATCGAGACGATCCAGCGCTTCGCGCACGCTCGGAACCTGTCCGGCGGGAACCCACCACAGGACCTGGTACGCCTCGGTTGGCTTCTCGAACCACTGGCGACGCCGCGCCATGACGGCGGTGTGCGCGGAGCGATAAACGAATTCAAAGAGCGGCTCGATCGTCGCCCACACCGACATGTTGATCAGGAAATTCGGATCTTCCGAGACCCGGATATCGGTGGCGTTGCCGCTGTCGGATTGCAGTCGCCAGATGAAGCCCGGCGTCGCTTCCGCCCGGGCGTTGATCTCATCCAGTGCGGCCATGAATTCGGCCAACTGGGGACTGTCGGTGGGAGCGAGGATGCGGCCGACGTTCAGTTGCGCAATGTGCCAGCCGCTCATGGGCTGTCATTATACCGACCGTGATGCGCCCAGCCCGCTCGGGAACATCAGCCGCAATCCGCATGAGCGGTTCCCGTTGAAGTTGGCGCTTTCAAGCATCGGCCCGTAGAATCCAATCAGGGAGGCGAGAAATCCGTGACAACTCCCGCCGGCTCCTCATCGGCGCGTTTCAAAGCCAGGCTTGCCGGCGTCTTCTACTCGATCACCTTTCTCGCGGGAGGATTCGCCCTCTTCGATCGCAGCGGCCTCGGTATCGCGGCCGGCGTCATCGCAGGCTTGAGCTACATCGCCGTGACGCTGATCCTCTATGTCATCTTCAAGCCGGTGAGCCGCAGCCTTTCCCTGCTCGCTGCCCTCGTCAGCCTGGTGGGGTGCGGCATCGAGCCTGTCAGCCTGGTTGTCAAGCTCCCCGGGCAACCCAACGACCTCAGCCTGGTGTTCTTCGGATTGTATTGCCTGCTGATCGGCTACCTCATTTTCCGGTCGACCTTCCTGCCCCGAGTGGTGGGTGGCCTGATGGTGTTTGCCGGTCTGGGTTGGCTCACGTTTCTGTCTCCGTCCCTGGCGCGCGATCTTTTCCCTTACGTGCTCGCCCCCGGGATCATCGGCGAAGGATCGCTGACGCTGTGGCTGCTGCTGTTCGGTGTCGACGCCCAGAAATGGACTGAGCTGGCCAATGCCCGGTGAGCTTGACCGGGCGCCCAGGGGCCGGTTCGGGAGCTGTGACCATTCGGTGACACTCCCGCCCGTGCCGGCTGGTTAAGCTCGCGCGATGCACCAGATCGGCGTGGTCGGCCTGTCCTATCGCCACGCGGGCGTCGACCAGGTGGCCCGCTTTGCCGTGCCGAGGACGGAAGTTCCGGCGCGGCTGCCGGCGCTGCGCACGCTGTTGAAGGCGGCGGAGATTCTCTACGTCGGCACCTGCAATCGGGTCGAGGTGGTGTACGCCACCGATGACGGCACGGCGGCCGGGGATTCCCGCGAGGACGTGTTCCGCATTCTGACCGGCCGCGATCCGCAGCCCGGGGAGGCAGCGCGCATCCTGCGCGCCTGGACCGGCGAGGCGGCGGTCGAGCACCTGCTGCTGCTCGCCTGCGGGCTGGATTCCGCGCAGCTCGGCGAGCACGAGATCGCCGCGCAGCTGCGCGGCGCGTGGGAGGATTCACGCGCCGCGCGCACCTGCGGACCCCTGCTCGACCGCCTCATGGGTGAGGCTCTGGGAATGGCGCGGCGCGTGCGCCGCCTCAGCGCCGGGGTGCGCTCACCCTCCCTCGGGGATCTGGCGGCCGACCGCGTGCTGCAGCACCTCGGCGGCCGTCCCGGGCGCGTCGCGTTGCTGGGCGTGTCGCCCATGACGCGCCGTTGTGCCGCCGTGCTGCACGAGGCGAGGATTCCGCTGCTCATCGTCAACCGCACCCTGCAGGCGGCGGAGGAGCTCGCCCGCAGCGTGTCCGGGGAGGCGTTGGCGCTGGAGCGCTTCCGCGCGCAGCCCCCGCTGCTGGGCGCGCTGGTGCTGGCGGCCGGCGGGGGCGAGCCGGTGCTGGATGCGCAGGTGCTCGGGCAGTTGCGCACCGCCGCGGCCCCCGCACCGCTGGTCATCGATTTCGGCGTCCCCCCCAACGTCGATCCCGCGGCCGCGCAGCGCGCAGGCGTGGCGCGCGTCGGCATGAACGATCTCATCGAGGCGGCGCAGGGGCGGCGGCTCGCGGAGCTGGTGCGCCTGGCGCCGGTGCGCGCCGCGATCGATGAGCGCCTGACGCGGCTGCGCTGCGAGCTCGCCACGCGCGCCATCGGCCCGCGGCTTGCAGATCTGCGCGGCGCCTTCGAACAGATCGCCGCCGAGGAAGTGGCGCGTGCGCTCAGGCAGGAGTTGCGTACACTGGACGATCAGCAACGCGGACAGCTCGAGCGGCTCGCGTCCACGGTGGCGCACCGGCTCGCGCATCTGCCGCTCGCGGGGCTGCGTGCCGCCGCGGTGCATGGCCCGGATGCGCTGGAGGCATTCTTCGAAGCGGCCAAGACGGGCCGTGCGCGCACCGATTGATCCAAGAGACACTCTCATGAGCAACCTGCGGCCCAACACCCTGCGCGAGTCCCGCCATCCGCGCTCCGCCGAGCTGTACCAGCGCGCCTGCCGCGTGATTCCCGGAGGCGTCAATTCACCGGTGCGCGCCTTCCGCGCGGTGGGCGGCACGCCGTTGTTCATCGCGCGCGGCGCGGGCGCGCAGGTGTTCGACGCCGATGGCCGCGCTTACCTCGACCTGGTCGGCTCCTGGGGTCCCCTGATCGCCGGGCATGCGCACCCGGCGGTGCTCGCGGCCGTGACCGAGGCGCTCGGGCGCGGCATGACCTACGGGGCGCCGTGCGCCGCGGAAGTCGAGCTCGCCGAGCAGGTGGTGGCCTGCTACCCGGCCGCCGAGCAGGTGCGCTTCGTGTCCTCGGGAACCGAGGCGGTCATGAGCGCCATCCGCGTGGCGCGCGCTTTCACGGGCCGGGACCTCATCGTCAAATTCGCCGGCTGCTACCACGGTCATGCGGATCACCTGCTGGTCGCGGCGGGCTCGGGACTCGCCACCTTCGGCCGCCCGTCCTCCGCGGGCGTGCCGGAAGCGTTCACGGCCTGCACGCGCGTGCTGCCGCTCGATGACGAAGCGGCGCTGCAGGAGTTGTTTCAGCGCGAGGGCGCGCGCATCGCGGCCCTCATCATCGAGCCGCTGCCGGCCAATCACGGCCTGCTGCCGCAGCGGCGCGAATTCCTCACCCGCCTGCGCCAGCTCACGAGCGAGCACGGCGCGCTGCTCATTTTCGATGAAGTGATCTCCGGGTTCCGTCTGGCGCGCGGCGGCGCAGCGCAGCTCTTTGGCATCGCCCCGGATCTGGCGACCTTCGGCAAGGTGATCGGCGGGGGCATGCCGGTCGGGGCGTTCGGCGGCGCGCGCCGCATCATGGCGCGGCTCGCCCCGGATGGCGACACTTACCAGGCCGGCACCCTGTCGGGCAACCCCGTGGCGATGGCGGCGGGACTGGCGACGCTCGCGCTGCTCGAGCGCGAGTCGGGATGGGAGCGCCTGGAGGCGCGCGGCGCCGAGCTCGAGGCCCTGTTGAGACCGGCGCTGGCGCAGGCGAGTTTCCCCGTGCACCTGGTGCGCGTCGGCTCGCTCTTCTGGCTGTCGTTGCACGAGGCGGGGGCACCGCGCACGGCTCTCGCCCTGTCGGAACGCGAGCGCGCGCGCTTTGCCGCGCTGTTTCATGCGATGCTCGAGCGCGGCATCTACCTGCCACCGTCCGGCTACGAGACCTGCTTCCTGTCACTCGCGCACAGCAGTGCCGATCTCACGCGCTGCGCGCAGGCGCTGCGCGAGGCGCTGGCGGCTCTCGCATGAAGGCGGCGCGCGTCTTTCAGCTGACTGCGCTGCTGCTGGTGGCGGTGTCGGTAGTGCAGGTCGGCTGGTGGATCCTCGATCAGCGCGAGCAGGCGGTGGAGAAAGTGCGCGTGGTGCGCGGCGCGTATGCCGAGCAGGCGGCGGCCGCGCAGGCACTGCTCGATGCCGGAGTGAGCGCGCAGCGCGTGCAGCAGCTGCTGCCGCAGATCGTGGTCGCCGACGGGCACGCGGCGCTCGCGCCGCAGGTCGAGGAGGCGCTGCGCACCGAGGTGCGCCACCGCTACAACCAGTACGCATGGGAGGGCGCGTTTTTTCTGCTGGCGCTCGGGGCCTGCATCGCGGTGATCGCGCGCGCGCTGCGCGCGGAGGCGCGGGTGCGGGAGGAGCAGGAGAACTTCCTCGCGCTCGTGTCTCACCAGTTCAAGACGCCGCTCGCGAGTCTGCAGCTGTCGCTCGAGACCATGACGCTGCGCACGCTGTCGGCGGAGCAGTCGCGCACGCTCACCGATCGCATGCTGGCGGACCTTGCCCGCATGGAGGCGATGGTCACGCAGATCCTCGAGAGCGCGCGGCTGGAGCGCGGCCGGGTCGAGTTCAAGTCCGAGCCGCTGGAGCTGGGCGCGGCGGTGGCGCGCGTGGTGGCGCACCTGGAGGAGCGCGCGCGCCAGGAGCGCATCCGTATCTCCTGCGACATCGAGCCGGGACTGTACGTGGTGAGCGATCCGCTGGCGCTCGATGTGGTGGTGCGCAACATCCTGGAGAACGCGCTCGCCGCGGTGACGCCGCTCGGCGGCGGCAGCATCGCCCTCAGCGCCCGCGCGCTCAACGGCGAGGTGGAGCTGTCGGTGCGCGACAGCGGCGTGGGCTTTCGCCCCGCGGACGGCGCGCGCCTGTTCGAGAGATTCACGCGCCTGCATCCGCGTGGCCCGGGCGGCCAGTACGGTACCGGCCTCGGGCTCTTCATCGTGCATCGCCTGATGCACCTCGGGCAGGGGCGCGTGAGCGCGCACAGCGAGGGCGTGGGCCAGGGCGCGCATTTCGTGCTCACCTGGCCGGCGGCGCAGGGGCAGCGCTCATGAGCGCCCCCTCGGACACGCGCGTGCTGGTGGTGGAGGACGATCCGCACCTCGCCGCCGGCGTCATGGAGAACCTGCGCGCCGAAGGCTACGAGGTGAGCACCGCGGGCGATGGCGAGCAGGCGCTCGAGTGGCTGCGCGAGCGCGGCTGCGCGCTCATCGTGCTCGATGTGATGTTGCCGGGGATCGACGGCTTCGGCGTGTGCCGCACGCTGCGCGAGCAGGGCAACAACACGCCGGTGCTGTTTCTCACCGCACGCGGCGATCCCGTGGATCGCGTCCGGGGCCTGGAGTCCGGCGGCGATGACTACCTCGCCAAGCCCTTTCATCTGCAGGAGTTCCTGCTGCGCGTGCGCGCGATCCTGCGGCGCTGGGACTGGTACCGCAGCGCCTCCGCCACCGCCGCGGTGCTGCGCTTCGGCGACAACGAAGTCGACTTCCGCGCGTTCCGCGCCCGCGCCTGGAACGGCGAGGCGCAGGAGCTCACCGAGAAGGAGGCGATGATCCTCAAGGTGCTCGCCGAGCACGCCGGCGAGATCGTCTCGCGCGAAGATCTGCTCGAGCGCGTCTGGGGCTACGACGTGTTCCCCTCGACCCGCACCGTGGACAACTTCATCCTGCGGCTGCGCAAGCGCTTCGAGAAGGACCCCGCCCGCCCGCGCCACTTCCTCACCGTGTGGGGCGTCGGCTACCGCTTCCTCACGGAGGGCGAGCCGTGAGCGCGCTCAAGCCGCTGCGCATCGGCACGCGCGCCTCGGCGCTCGCGCTGTGGCAGGCGCGGCACGTCGAGAGCCTGGTGCGCGCGCAGCCTGGCGCACCGCCCGTGGAGCTGGTGCACATCAGGACCGAAGGAGACGTGCAGAGCGATGTGCCGCTGTGGCAGGTGCAGGGCAAGGCGTTCTTCACCAAGGAGATCGACCGCGCGCTGCTCGCCGGCACGGTGGATATCGCGGTGCACAGTCTCAAGGATCTCGCGACCCGGCTCGAGCCCGGTCTGCAGCTTGCCGCAACGCTGCCGCGCGAGGACCCGCGCGATGCGCTGATCAGCGCGAGCGGCGCGACGCTCAGCGCGCTGCCGCAGGGTGCGCGCGTCGGCACCAGCAGCCTGCGGCGCCGCGCGTTCCTGGCACGCGCCCGTCCGGATGCGGTGCTGCTCGAGCTGCGCGGCAACGTGCCGACGCGCGTCGAGCGCCTGAAGCAGGGTGATTACGATGCGATCATTCTCGCCGCCGCGGGGCTGAAGCGCCTCGGACTGGCGGGAGAGATCACCGAGTACCTGGGCGTCGGCACCTGGCCGCCGGCCGTGGCGCAGGGAGTGATCGGCATCTGCGCACGCGCGGATGACGAGGCCACCCTGCGCTGGCTGACCCCGCTCGATGACCGCGTGGCGCGCCTGGCGGTGAGCGCCGAGCGCGCGCTGCTGCGCATGCTCGAAGGCGGTTGCCAGGTGCCGCTCGGTGCGCTCGCTACGGTGCACGAGGAACAGCTGAGTCTGCGCTACAGGATTTGCGCGCTGGACGGCTCGGGAGGGATGAACGGAGGCAGCAGCGTCGGCGGCCACGAGCGAGGGTCGCATCAGCTCACGGTGGAGGAGGCGATCGGCCTCGGTGAGCGGGTGGCGCGGGACCTGCTGGCGCGCGGTGCCGGCGATCTGGTCGCGCGCGCGCGCGGGGCGCACGCCGTGGAGGAGCCGTGAACACGAAAGCCGACCTCAAGCCGGTCGTGGTCACGCGCGCCGAATCGAGCGACGGCCCCTTGAGCCGCGAGCTGCGCAGCTTGGGATTACGCGCGCTGCTGTGGCCGGCGGTGAGCGTCACGAGCGCCGACCTGGGGCCGCTCACCGCCGCACTCGCCGCGGTCAGCTCCTTCGGCTGGATGGTGTTTGCCAGCCGTCATGCGGTCGCCGCGGTGCTCGAGCGGCTGCCCACCGCGCCCCCCGGCGTGCGCATCGCGGCCGTGGGCCAGGCGACCGCGCAGGTGCTGCGCCAGCGCCGCTGGCCGGTGGACCTGGTGCCGGAGGAGGCGAGCGCGGCGGCGCTCATCGAGGCCTTCGCCGCGCGCTTCTCGGCGCGCGATACCGGGGTGAAGATTCTATATCCGGCGAGCTCGCGCGCCCTGCCGACGCTTGCCGCCGGGCTCACGCAGCTCGGCGCGCAGGTCACGCAGGTCGAGGCCTACCGCACCGAGGCGGCGGCGCTCGATGTGGCGCAGTGTCGCGACTGGATCGCGCGCGGCGGCGTCGGCGCGGTGACCTTTGCCAGTCCCTCCGCCGTGACCGAGCTCGCGCGCGCCCTCGGAGAGGAGGACTTCCAGCGGCTGCTGTCGGGCGCCGCGGCGGTGGCCATCGGGCGCACCACCGCCCGCGAGCTGGCCGCGCGCGGCCACACCGCGGTGGTTGCCGAGTCCGCGACCCTGCAGGGACTGGCGCGCACTACCCATCGCCTGTTGCAAACGAGAGCCTGAAGACCATGGGATTCCCTCACGAAAGACCGCGCCGCACCCGCCAGTCCGATGCCTGGCGGCGCATGGTGCGCGAGACTCACCTCACGCCCGATGCGTTCATCTACCCGCTGTTCGTCGTGCCCGGGCGCGCCGTGCGCCACGCGGTCGAGAGCATGCCCGGGATCTTTCAGCTGTCGGTGGACGAGGTGCTGAAGGACGCGAAGGCGGCCGCCGCGGCGGGCGTGCCCGCGGTCCTGCTGTTCGCCGCGCCCGCTCACAAGGACGCCCGCGCCACGAGCGCCACCGATCCCAAGGGGCTCGCGGCGCAGGCGATCGGCGCCATCAAGGAAGCCTGCCCGCAGCTGCTGGTGTGGGCGGACGTGTGCCTGTGCGGCGCCACCGATCACGGGCACTGCGGCCACGTACTGGCGAGCGGTGCCATCGACAACGATTCCTCCATTCAGACCCTGGCCGAAGTGGCGCTGAACTACGCCCGTGCCGGGGCCGATGCGGTGGCGCCTTCCGACATGATGGACGGACGCGTCGCGGCGATCCGCGCGCGCCTCGATGAGGCGGGCCACGCCACCACACCGATCGTCGCCTACGCGGCGAAGTTCGCGTCCTCCTTTTACGGCCCGTTTCGGGAGGCCGCGGAGTCGGCGCCCGCATTCGGCGATCGCCGGTCCTACCAGATGGATCCGGCCAATGCGCGCGAGGCCCTGCGCGAGGCGCTGCTGGATGTGGAGGAAGGCGCGGATCTGGTCATGGTGAAGCCCGCCGGACCCTACCTGGATGTCATCCGCCGGGTGCGCGACGCGGTGCGCGTGCCGGTGGTCGCGTACCAGGTGTCCGGGGAGTTCAGTCTCATCAAGGCCGCCGCCGCGCGCGGCTGGATCGACGAGCGCGCCGCGGTGCTCGAGACGCTCACCGGGATCCGCCGCGCGGGGGCGGATCTGATCATCAGCTACTTCGCACCCGAGGTGGTGCAGTGGCTGCGCGCGTGAGCGCATCGCGGGAGACGCCGGCGTTTCTCGCCGCCTGCCTGCGGCAGCCGGTCCCGTACCGGCCCATCTGGATCATGCGCCAGGCCGGGCGCTATCTGCCCGAGTACCGCGCACTGCGCGCCAAGGTCAATTTCGAGGCGCTCACACGCACGCCGGACCTCGCCGCGGAAGTGACGCTCCAGCCCCTGCGGCGCTTCGAGCTCGATGCCGCCATCCTCTTCAGCGACATCATGACGCCGCTGCAGGGCATGGGCGTGGATCTCGCCTTCGAGCCGGGCCCGGTGGTGCGCGAGCCCATCCGCACCGATGCCCAGATCGAGGCCCTCCCCGCGCTCGTGCCGCAGCGTGACGTGCCGTTCGTGCTGGAGACGATCCGGCTGGTGCGCGCAAACATGCCGCGCCTCGCGCCCCTCATCGGCTTCGCCGGCGCGCCGTTCACGCTCCTGTGCTACCTCGTGTGCGGGCGGCCATCCAAGGAGTTTGCGGCGGCGCGCACCTTCCTGTACGCGCAGCCGCACGCCGCGCAGCGCCTGCTCGAGCGGCTCGCGGACGCGATGGCGGAATATCTCGCGGCGCAGGCGCGCGCGGGGGCCCAGGCGCTGATGCTGTTCGAGTCCTGGGCGGGGCTGCTCGCCCCGAAGGAGTTCAAGCAGTTTGCGCTGCCGGCCGTGCGGCGCACGGCCGCCGCGCTGCGCCGCACGGGCGTCCCCCTCATCTACTACGTGAACCAGGGCTCGACCCTCATGCCGGCGGTGGCGCAGCTCGACGTGGACGTCATCGGCGTCGACTGGCGCTCGGGCCTGTCGGAAGCGCGCCGCGTGCTCGGGCCCGGCAAGGCGGTGCAGGGCAATCTCGATCCGGCGGCGCTGTTTGCGCCGGCCGCCGAGTTGCGCCGGCACGTGGATGCGGTGCTGGAGGAAGCGGGCGAGGCGCCCGGGCACATTTTCAACCTCGGGCACGGCATCTGGCCCGACACCGACCCCGACGCGGTTGCGCGCCTGGTGGACTACGTGCATGAGCGGCGCTAGCGATCTGGCGGCCCCCGCCACCGCGTACTTCCGCGACCTGCAGGCGCGGCTGTGTGCCGCGTTCGAGGCGTTCGAGCCGGCGAGCCGCTTCGAGCAGCGCAGCTGGACCAAGCCCGAGGGTCACCGGCTGCACGGCGGCGGGGAGTCGCGCCTGATGCGCGGCGAGGTGTTCGAGAAGGTGGGCGTCAACGTCAGCCACGTCTGGGGGGTGCTCGCGCCCGAGGCGCACGCCCAGGTGGCGGGGGCGCAGGAGTCCGAGGGCCGGTTCGTTGCCTGCGGCATCTCACTCGTGGCGCACATGGTCAATCCCTACGTGCCCGCCGTGCACCTGAACCTGCGTTACCTGTCCACCAGCCGCGCCTGGTTCGGCGGCGGCTCGGATCTCACGCCGACCTTTGCGTTCAGCGAGGACACCGAGGCGTTTCACGGCGCGCTGCGCCGCGCCTGCGACCGCTATCGGCCGGACGCGTACACTGAGTTCAAGGCATGGTGCGACCGGTACTTCTATCTGCCGCACCGCCAGGAGCCCCGCGGCGTGGGCGGGATCTTCTTCGACGATCTCGCAAGTCAGGACCCGCAGGCGGATTTTGCGTTCGTGCGCTCGGTGGGGGAGGCGCTGCGTGAGGTCTATCCGCTCATCGTCGCACGCCGCAAGGACACCCCCTTCGATGAGGCGGCGCGCGAGCGGCTGCTCCTGAAGCGCGGGCGCTACGTCGAGTTCAACCTGGTGTACGACCGCGGCACCAAGTTCGGCTTCAGCACCGACGCGGACCCGGACGCCTACCTGATGAGCTTGCCGCCGCTCGTGAGATGGTGATCCGGCGCGTGCTGGGCACGGGGCCGCAGGCCGGGCGAGCTCAGCCAGCTCACCGAGCTCGCCCAGAGCAGAGCTTCCGGGTGGGCCGTGGCGCTGCGCCAGTGCTCGCCGAGGATTGCCGCGATCGCCTCGAGCGTCTCACCCGAGGGCTGCCAAAGGCGCCGCAAGCGCTTGCGACTTCCCACCGTTCCCTCCTTGCTTCCGTTGCGTCTACTGAAGAGAGTGTTCCAGTGACGCCCGAGTTCCGCGAAAAAGTGTTGCCGATCAGCGACTTCTGCAATTTAAACGGGCGGGGCGGGCTGCCTCTCTAAGAAACAGATGACACAGGCGCAGGCCGAGGACACGCGGGTCGACTGGGAGGCGGCGCTCGTTCAGCGCGCTTGCACCGGGGACACGCGCGCCTTCGAGCGGCTGTACCGCGAGCACGCCGGCCGGGTCTACGGCCTGTGCCTGCGGATGACGCGCGATGCGCACCTGGCGGAGGACTGTACGCAGGAGACTTTCATCAACGCGTGGCGGGCGCTGGCGGGATTCGAGACGCGCAGCTCGCTGTCGACCTGGCTGCACCGCATCGCGGTCAACGTGAGCCTCGCGAAGCGCCGCAAGGCATCCCCGGTCGCGCCGAGCCTCGATGACGAGCAGGGCACGGGCGGCGCATGCGAGTGGACACTCGAAACGCCGGTGGAGGTGCAGGAGATCGAGGCCGCGATCGGCGCCTTGCCCGAGGGCGCGCGCGATGCGCTGGTGCTGCACGCGTTGTATGGTTACTCGCACGGGGAGGCGGCCCAGATGCTGGGTGTAGCGGAGGGCACGTGCAAGGCCCAGTTGCACCGCGCGCGGAAACTCTTGCGCGAGAGACTGAATGTGGAGGTGGGCTGACATGAGCGGCACCGGCAGTGCTGACGAACGCAAGGTGAGCTCGCTGCGCGAGCTGTCACCGGCGATCGAGCCGCCGCGCGACCTGTGGCCGCAGATCGAGGCGCGGATCAACGCGGAGCGCCGCAGCGCGCCCGCGGCGCAGCCGCGCCCGGCGCGAGCGCGCGCCGTGCCGCCGCGCTGGCTCGCGGCCGCGGCCGTGATGGCGAGCGTCGCGGTGGGCGTGTGGATCGGCAGGAGTCTGCTGCCGGCGCCCGGTCCGGGCGTTCAGTCCCCGGGCAGCGCTCGCGCCAGCTTTGCCGCTGCGCCGACGGCGCTCGATGTAGCGTACGTGTCCGACCCGCGCTACCAGCGTGATCGGGCGGCGCTCATGAAATCGCTGCAGACACGGCTCGCGGCGCTGCCGCCCGCGGCGCGCGCCAAGGTCATGGCGAGTCTGGCGGCCATTCAGCGTGCCAAGCAGGATCTGCAGAGCGCGCTCGGCAAGGACCCGGGCAATGCGCTGCTGCAGGAGCTGCTGGTCAACACTTACCAGGATGAGATGCGCGTCCTCACGGACATCCACGCAGCCAGCGACGCTGGCAGGGGGATCTGAGCATGGGCTTCTCCAGGCTGGCGGCCGCGATGACCGTACTGTTTGCCAGCGCGGCCGCCTGCGCCTCGGGCGACAAGACCTTCGAGCGCCAGGTGCCGGCGGAGGCGCACGGCGTGGTGGACATTTCCAACGTCAACGGCACGGTCGTCGTGAGTGGCTGGGACCGCCCGGAAGTGAGCGTGCGCGCCGAGCTGAGCGAGGGGGTGGAGCGCGTGGACGTGAGCACCGATCACGGCCGCACCACCGTCAAGGTCGTGCAGCCGCACTCGGGGCACGGCGGCGAGGCCGACCTGCACGTGCAGATCCCGAAGGACAGCGAGCTCACCGTCTCGGCGGTGAGCGCGGATGTGGCTACGGCCGGCGTGACGGGCGTGCAGCGCCTGAACACGGTGAGCGGTGACATCACGGCAGAGCTCGGCGGCTCGGACCTGGAGCTCAAGAGCGTGAGCGGCAACGTCAAGCTCAAGGGCCATGGCCAGCCGGCGCGGCTGCACGTGAGCACGGTGAGCGGGGATGTGCACCTGGAGCACGGGGCCGGGGAGCTGGAGGCCGGAACGGTGAGCGGGACGCTGGTGGTGTCGCTCGACAGCGCGCGCTCGGTGCGCGCGCGCAGCACCTCGGGCGATGTGCACTTCGAGGGGAAGCTCGCGCGGGGCGCGGACTTCGACGCCACCTCGGTGAGCGGCGATCTCAACGTGCGCGCCAGCGCGGACGCGGGCTACGCCTACGAGGTCTCGACCTTCAGCGGCGACATTTCCAACTGCTTCAACGCGACGCCGAGCGAGCACGGCCACCTGCCGGGTCACACGCTGCAGGGCACGCGCGGGGATGGCGCCGGGCACCTGCGCCTGAAAACCATGAGCGGCGACGTGCAGCTGTGCGACCGCAAATGACTGCCGCCCTGCCGGGGCGCGCGGTGGGCGCGCCGCAATCTCGCTAGAATGGACGGGTGTCCCTCGCCGCCGAAGCCGTAGCCCCTGCGCTCCTCGAGTGGCACGCCCGCGATGGGCGCCACCACCTGCCCTGGCAGCAGGACCGCACGCCGTATCGCGTGTGGGTATCCGAGATCATGCTGCAGCAGACGCAGGTCATGACGGTGGTTGCCTACTACGAGCGCTTCATGGGGCGCTTCCCCGACGTATGCTCGCTCGCCGCGGCTCCGGTCGATGAGGTGCTGCACCTGTGGTCGGGGCTGGGCTATTACGCGCGCGCGCGCAACCTGCACCGCGCGGCGGTGCGCATCCGCGATGACTGCGGCGGGGAGTTACCCCGCGAGTTCGCGCAGCTCGCCGCCCTTCCCGGTATCGGGCGCTCGACCGCGGGCGCGATTCTGGCGCTGGCATACGGGGCGCGTTTCCCGATTCTCGATGGCAACGTGCGGCGCGTGCTGGCGCGCTACTTCGGCGTGGCGGGACCCTCCGCCGAGCGCAGCGTGGCGCAGCGGCTGTGGGAGCTGTCGGAGCGTTGTACGCCGCAAGTCGAGGTCGATGCGTACACCCAGGCGATCATGGATCTCGGCGCCACGGTGTGCGTGCGGCGCAAGCCTCTGTGTACTCACTGCCCGCTGGCGCAGAAGTGCTTCGCCCGGCGCACCGGCCGGCAGCACGAGCTGCCGGCGCCGCGGGTGAGGCGCTCGCGGCGCCTGCGGCGCGCGTTCATGGTGGTGGCGCTGCAGGACGACGGCAGCGTGCTGCTGGAGCGGCGGCCCGAGAGCGGGGTATGGGGGGGGCTGTGGTGCCTGCCGGAGTTCGCGACCGCCACGGCGGCCGGCGCGTTCGTGCGCGCCTGCTTGCGCGCGGCGGCGATCGAGCCGCAACCCCTGAGCGAAATCCAGCACGCGTTCACCCACTTCGATCTGGCGATCACCCCGCTCCTGGTGCGCTGTGCGGGCGCGTGGGCCGTGAGGCAGGAGGGAGCGCAAGCGAGCCTTTGGTATAACATCCGTGCACCGGCGCGCATCGGCCTGCCCGCTCCCATCACGACGCTGCTCGCGAGCCTGGCGAGCGAGTCGCTGTTCGATGCCCGCACGGCCTAGCGCGAGGAGGTTGGCGTGTCACGCATGGTGCAGTGTGTTCTCCTGAAGCGCGAGGCCCCGGGGCTCGAGCGGGTCCCGTATCCGGGTGAGCTCGGCCGGCGCATCTACGAGAGCGTCTCCAGGGAGGGCTGGGCGCGCTGGCTGGCGCATCAGACCATGCTCATCAACGAGAATCGGCTCACGCCGATCGAGCCCAAGGCGCGCAAGTTCCTGGAGACGGAAATGGAGAAGTTCTTCTTCGGGGCCGGCTCACAGGCGCCCGAAGGCTATCAGCCGCCCAAGGCGGGGAGTTAGCCGCCTGCGCCGCGGGCCGCGCGGCTACAGGTGGATCAGGCCGCGCTTGTGCGCCACCGCGACCGCTTCGGTGCGGCTGATGGCGTCGAGCTTGGTGAGGATGGCCTTCACGTGGGTCTTGGCGGTGCCCTCGGTGATGGACAGCCGCCGCGCAATGTCCTTGTTGCTGCGGCCCTGGGCGACGAGCTGCAACACGTCGAGCTCGCGCTGCGTCAGGCTCGGCTTCGCCATGCGCTGCAGCGCCTTGGCGGCCACGGCGGATGAGGTATAGGGACGGTCCTCGCTCACCGCGCGGATGGCGGAGAGGATCTCCTGCCTGGGGGCGTCCTTCAGCAGGTATCCCTTGGCGCCCTGGGAGAGGCACTGAAAAATGTCCTCATCGCCATCGTAGGTGGTCATGATGAGGATGCAGGCCTTGGGATGCGTCTCGAGCACCCGCTGCACCACCGACACGCCGTCCCGCTTGGGCATGCGCAGGTCCAGCACCAGCACATCGGGCCGATGTTGCTCGTAAAGCGCGATCGCCTCATCGCCATCGCCTGCTTCCGCGACCACTTCCATGTCGGCCTGCTGGTTGACCATGGCCGCCAGGCCGTCGCGCACCACCGGATGATCATCGGCGAGTACGACGCGAATATTCGTCTTCATGACCGCGGCCACTACGAGGTTCGCTTCTCGATGCGCACGCTCACGCGCGTGCCCGCCCCGGGCTGGCTGTCGATCTGCCACTGTCCCCCGATCGCACCGGCGCGCTGGCGCATGCTGGAGAGGCCAAAGCCCTCGCCCGCGTACACTTCGGGCCGCTCCCGCAACCCTACGCCGTCGTCCGCGACCGCGAGCTCCCAGTGGGCGGGCTCATCGGTCATGGTGATGCGCACCGTTTGCGGGCGGGCATGCCGCACCGCATTACTCACGGCCTCCTGCGCGATGCGCAGCAGCTCGTGCTCGTGCTCCGGACGCAGGCCGGTCGCGACGCCGCCGCCCTCGAAGGTGCAGGTGACGCCGCCGGGCACCGTGGAGCGATCGGCGAGCTGCCGCAGCGCGATCTCAAGTCCCGGGCGCCGGGTCTGATCCAGGCGCAGCGCCATCACCGAGCGGCGCGCTTCGGTGAGCCCGTCGCGCGCCAGCTCCCGGATGCGCGCTAAGGTCACCGCGAGCTCCGAGCCGCGCTTCTTGCAGGAGGGGAACTCCTCCACCGCGCCCAGCTGCAGCAGAATGCCGGTGAAGGACTGCGCCAGCCCGTCGTGAATCTCCTGGCCGATGCGCGTGCGCTCCATGAGCACGGCGGCTTCCTTGGCCGAGTAGGCGAGGCGCGTCAGCTGCACGGCGAGCGTAGCCTGCTGCGCGAGCGCCACCAGCAGCTCGCTCTTCTGCACGTCCTCGGCGTTGCGCTGGAAGGTCAGCACCAGAAAGCCCACGCTGCGCGCGCCGAACACCAGCGGATAGACCACGGTGCCGACCGCGCCCTCACTGCGATGAAAGGCGAGCACGCCCGGCCAGATCTCAGTCTCCTGGCGCGCGATCTCCAGATACAGGGGCTCGCGCAGCTCGCCGAACCGCGCGGTGAAAGCCGAGCCGCTCATCGGCACGCTGGCGGCGAACGGCGGCTGCCCGAGCTGCCCGTCGCGCACGTGCGCGACGATGCGCCACTGTTGCAGCGAGTCCTTCAGCACGATCACCGCACCGGAGACGGCATTGAACTGGCGCGTCGCCTCGAGCAGCATGTGGCCCATGAAGCTGTGCAGGTCGGTCTGGCCGGCGAGGCGCTCGAGGTTGGCGCGGATCACGGCGTTCGCCTTGGCGAGCCCGGCGACGCGCTCCTCCGCGGCGCGCTCGCGCTCGCGGCGCACGTCATCGACGAGCCGCTCGCGATGCAGCGCGGCGCCGATCACGCCGGCGGCGGTCTCGAGCGCGGCCAGCTCGGAAGCATCGATGGCCCGCTGCTGGCGGGTGTTGTCGAAGCCCACCACCCCGATGAACTCGCTCGCCACGAAGATCGGCACGATCGCCTTGGTCTTGGTGTCGACGCCCTCGATGCCCGCGGCGGCGCGGCCGCCGGGAGTCTCGCTCGGGCTGAGGCACACGCTGCGCCCGGCGCGCAGCTGTGCGAACACGCTGGAGAAGTCACGCTCGTCGCACGAGAAGCTGCACGTGTCATGCAGGTACGGCGTCACGCCCGGCCCCGTCCACTCGCTCACCACCACGAGCAGCGGCTCGCCCTGCGGACCGGTGCGCGTTTCCATGACGCTGACGCGATCGACGTGGGCTGCCTCCCCGATCAGTCCCAGCACGCTCGGGATGGCGGCGCGCACGTCGGGGGCCTCGAGCAGCAGGCGGCTCGCCCTGGCAGAAGCGGTGAGCAGCCGCTCGCGCGCCCGCAGGGACTCGTTGATCTCGCTGAGCTTCTCGGCACATGGAGTGGCTTGGGCTTCCGGTTCCAGGACGACCACATTCGCGTTCATGTCGGGAGGTACTCGCAGGCTTTCCAGGGGCAGATCGGAAAGTCTAGCGCGCCGGGAACGTGTTCTGCCGCTACGGACGCTTCTCTCTATCTTAAGAGGGAGCGGGGCGGACTCGCCCTGGGTCCCTGGCGCGCGCGCGTCCCGGGCTACTTCCGACGGCATAAGATGACGATCCTGTGGTGAATCAAATGCTTAGCCACCTGCTTGCCGGACATAGCGCGGCATAGGCGCCATTTCCCAGCCGCCGCCTAGGGCCTTGTAGACGGCGATCAGACTGGTCGCCGCATCGGTGCGCACCTGCGCCAGGCGGTCTTCGGCGGCGAGCTGTGTGCGCTCGGCGTCGAGCACCTCGAGAAAATCCACCATGCCTCCCTCGTAGCGGGTGCGCGCGATGCGCGCCGCGGTGAGGCTCTCGCGGGCCGCATCCTGGGCGTCCTTGAGACTGTCGCGGGTGCGCGCATGGGTGACGAGCGCGTTCTCGGTCTCCTCCAGCGCGCGCAGCACGGTCTGCTCGTAGCCCGCGAGCGCGACATCCGCACGGGCGCGGCTGCCTGCGATCTGCGCTCTCACCCGCCCCAGATCGAAGGCCGGCCAGGAGATGGCGGGCCCGATCACGTAGCCGCGGGTGGATGACTGGCCCAGGTAGGCGGGCTCGGTGGCGGTGTAGGTGAAATTGCCGGTGAACGTGACCTTGGGGAACAGATCGCCGATCGCCACACCGACGCGCGCGGTGGAGGCGGCGAGGGAGCGCTCGGCGACGCGGATGTCGGGCCGGCGGCGCAGGAGAGCGGCGGGGTCGCCAACGGCGGTGATCTGCGGCAGGTCCGGCAGCTCGCGCGGCGGTGTCAGCAGGTCATTGAGCGCGTTGGGCTCGCGGCCCGTGAGCACCGCCAGGCGGTGAATGGAGCGCGCGACCTGCGCCTGCAGCGGTCCGATGGTGGCGAGGGTGGTGGACAGCTGCGAGCGGGCGCGCGAGGTGTCGAGCTCGGTGCCGCGGCCGGCATCCAGGCGCACCTGGGTGAGGCCCGCGGTCTCGCGCTGGTTGTCGACGTTACGCCGTGCGACGGCAAGCTGGGTCTGCGCGCCGCGCAGCTCGAAGTAGGTGCGCGCCACTTCCGCCGTCACCGACACCTGGGCATCGCGCAGGCTCGCCTCCGCGCCCTCGACTTCCGCGTGCCGCGCCTCGAGGCCCCGGCGCACGCGGCCGAAGAAGTCGAGCTCCCAGAACGCATCGAAGCCGGCGTCGTACAGGTGTCCCTGCAACAGGGTGCCGGTGGGACTCGCGAGCGCCGGCAGCCGCTCCCTGGTGTAGCCGCCGGCGGCAGTGACCGTGGGCGCAAGATCGAACCCGGCTTCGCGGCGAAGCGCCCGTGCCTCGACGAGTCGTCCCACGGCCATGCGCAGGTCGTGATTGGCCTGCAGCGCCTCATCGACGAGTTGGTTCAGGGTGTCATCGCCGAGCTGTGTCCAGAACTTCCCCTGGGCGTCCGCGCCGGAGAAGGCGCCGTCCCTGGCACCTTCGAACTGCGGCGCGACCTGGCTGTCGGGCTTCACGTAGTTCGGTCCCACCGCGCAACCGGCGAGTCCCGCGGCGAGGGCGAGGAGCGCGATCGGCGCCCCGAGTCTCGCAGGCGCCGCGCGGCGTTTCGGGTTGCCGTCAGTCATGAAGAGGCTCCGGGGCCGGGAGGTGGCCGGGTGAGTCGGCGCCGGTGTGCCGCGCCGAGTCGGCCTCGGCATGCCGCGACGCGCGCCGCACGAACACGTAGAACACGGGAGTGAGCAGCAACCCGAAGGCGGTGACGCCGATCATTCCGGCGAACACCGTGATGCCGAGCGCGTGCCGCACCTCGGCTCCGGCGCCGGTGGCCAGAGTGAGCGGCACGACGCCCATGATGAAGGCCATGGAGGTCATGAGGATCGGGCGCAGCCGCAGGTGCGCGGCCTCGAGCACCGCCGACTTCGCATCCCGCCCATGCTCCTCCTGCAGATGCTTGGCGAACTCGACGATCAATATGGCGTTCTTACACGCCAGGCCCACCAGCACCAGAAGACCTATCTGCGTGAAGATGTTGTTGTCCCCGTGGTCGAGCTTCAGAGCCGTGACCGCGGGCAACAGGCACATCGGCACGATCAGGATGATCGCGAGCGGGAGCGAGAGGCTCTCGTACTGCGCCGCGAGCACCAGGAAGACGAACAGCACGCAGAGCGGAAATACCAGGAG
>Ga0209059_1000089_pt1 | contig 37729 bp, 38 predicted proteins | sample GraSoiAngelo_151_FD_186165 | JGI IMG/M metagenome (GOLD analysis project Ga0209059, IMG submission 186165) | Grasslands soil microbial communities from the Angelo Coastal Reserve, California, USA - 14_1009_12_20cm (SPAdes) (version 2) | ecosystem: Environmental > Terrestrial > Soil > Grasslands ...
CACTCGCGCCCTCAAGTCCTGGCTTCCCATCGCCGCCGCCGCCACCTGTCTTTTCGGCGCGACCTATCTCGCCATCCAGCAGGACCTGCGCAGCTCCGCCAACGAACCGCAGATCCAACTGGCGGAGGACGCCGCCGCGAGTCTCGATGCCGGTGCCGCTCCCCAAGCGGTCATCCCCCTGCAGCACGTCGAGATCTCGAGGTCGCTGGCGCCCTGGGTGATGGTCTTCGACAAGAGAGGAAGGACTGTCGCCTCCTCGGCGCTCTTGGACGGCCAGTCGCCCGATTTTCCGAAAGGCGTCTTCGACAACGTGCGCAACGGCGGCGAGGACAGTGTCACCTGGCAGCCGCGCTCCGAGGTGCGGAGCGCGACGGTGACGGTCCGCTATAACAACGGCTTCGTGACCGCCGGCCGCTCCCTGCGGCTGGTCGAGCAGCGCGAGGACCGGGCGCTGGCCTGGCTGCTGGCGGGCTGGCTTGCGGCGCTGGCTGCAAGCGCGGGGGTGGCGGTCGCGGCCGCCGCCTTCATTCGAGCCTGAAGTCGGTTTCCACGGCCACGCCGTTGCGCAGCGTCTGCAGGGTGGAGCAGTACTTCTCGGCGCTCTGCAGCAACCGGCGGGCGCGCTCTTCGTTGACGCCTTCTTTCACCCTGACGTGGCTCTGCATCCGGATGCCGGTCGAGCCGACGGGGACCGTCGCGTCAACGGCCATGGTGCCCCGGAAATCCCAGTCGATCTCGACGTTGACCTGGACCGACTCCAGCTCGATGCCCAGGTTGGCGGCGACCGAGCGGATGGTCGACTCTTCGCAGATCGCGAGGGCCGTCGCGAGGATGTCGCCTGAGCAGGGCACGTCGCCGGCGCCGCCGGCCGCGGGATGCAGGCCGCTGCGGATAACCACCGACTCGTACTCGGTCGGGGCGACCACGCAATGCAGCGGGTCGGCCGGGTCGGAGGGGAGACTCTTGGCGGCGGTCACGACCCGCGCCGTCCCGGGATCGGAGCGGTAGCGCTCCTTCAGGGGAGCCTGCCGCTCGCGCAGGTTCATGTGGCGACGAAAAGCGTGCGCCAGGCGGCATCGATCAGCTCGGTGTTTAGCTCGGGCGACACGCCCCGCGCGGAGGCGACGTCAACCAGGCGCTGGAGCAGGTCCCGGGGATGGTTGCCGCGAATCGGCAGCGACGACCCGTAAAGCTGCCCGATCTGGCGGAAGCAGGCGGGGTTCGCGGGGATGCCCAGCCGCTGGCGCTCGCGCTCGAAGATCCGCTGGTAGATCTGTGGCGTCGGGTCGGGCATGTTGATCTTGTAGGCCAGGCGGCGGAGGTAGGCCTCGTCCAGCAGCTGCGAGGGGTGCAGGTTGGTCGAGAACGCCACCAGGGGCCGGAAGGGGACCTCGACCTTGCGCCCGCTGTTGGTCAGCAGCAGGTGGTCGACGGCCTGCTCGAGCGGGACCATCAGCCGGTCGAGGACCTGCTTTGGCGTGACCACCTGGCGGCCGAAGTCGTCGATCAGGAGGACGCCGCCGTTGGCCTTCACCTGGAGCGGCGCCTCGTAGGTCCGGCTGGCCGGCTCCCAGGTCGGGGCCAGGAATTCGAGGACGAACTCGCCCCCGACCGCGACCAGCGGCCGGGAGACGCGGCGCCAGCGCTTGTCCGCCGGCTGGTCACCCTCGAGCTTGTGGACCGTCGGGTCGAAGACGGTCATCAGCTCGCCCTCGAGGTCGATGGCGACCGGTACCAGGATCGGTCCCCGGAGCAGCCGCGGGATGCGCCGCGCAAGTGAGGTCTTGCCGTTCCCAGGAGCCCCGTAGATGAAGACCGAACCGCGCGAGTTGACGGCCGCGCGCACCGCGTCAAGGACGCCCGGCGCCAGCTCCAGCCCATCCATTGAAGCGGCCACCATCCGGGGATCGATCCCGGGCAGGATGACCTCTGTCGTGAGCCGCGTGTAGTCGGCCAGGCTGACCGGGGCCGGCCCCGTATAGCGCGTCGTCGTCCGGCTCAGGTCCTCGCTCATGTTCCGGCCTTGCGTGCTGAGCGAATACGTCATCCGCTCGGCGATCGGGCGCGAGTTCTGCTCGGCGGAGATGCCGGCCGCCTCGACCAGCCGGTCGGAGGCCAGCCGCTTCAGGATCGGCTCGATGCTCTTGAAGGGGACCGCCAGCTTGTCGGCCACCTCGTAGGCGGCCAGCTTCACGGTGGCAGCCAAGGTCCGCATCACCAGGCCCTCGAGGAGCGCTGGGTCCACGTCCGGGAGGGGGATCTCCTTCGGTGGCGCGGCGGCCGCGGCTGACGCGGCGGGTGGGGGGGCGGCGGGGTGGAAGCCACCGTCGAGGGGCGGCGGACGGTCGACGGCCTCGGTCACCGCCTGCACCAGCCGGCCCCGGAACCGGGCCCGGTCGGAGCTGTCCGCGTGCTTCCCCTCCAGGCGGTGGGCGATCCAGTCCGGGACCGCCCGGAAGATCGGCCGCTGGCCGACGCGCATCTCGACGCTGGTCGAGTCGCTGGTGGAGACCGCCAGCGTGATCCGCGTCTCGTAGCCCTGGCTGCGCGCGGCCGACCAGCTCCGCTCCCAGGCCACCTTGCCGAGCGTGTCGCGGCTTTCCCTGAGCGCGCGGTCGCCGATCACCGTCACGTCGTGGCGGCTCGAGTAGCGGCGGCGCAGGATCTCGGTGATGTCCTTGTCGATGTCCGAACCGACGAGCGAGGCCAGCGCCATGGCGCGGTCGTCGACCGCGGGCAGGTGCTTGATCTCGCGGATCGTTCCGGCATTGACGGAGAGCGCCTTGATCACGCTGGCGTGGCGGCGGCAGAAGAGGTCGTCCGCCACACGCTGGATGTGATGGCTGCACCAGATCGTGCCGCAGGAGCGGCCCATCGCGTCGCGGTAAGAGCAGTAGGCGCTCGGCCGGCTCCGGCAGCTGGACTCGGTGCAGCTGCCTTTGCCGCCCATGTCCATCGCCGGGACCTGTGGGTTGGGCGCGGTCGGGTCGACGGCGCCGGTCCTGGCGCGCAGGCCGGGCAGCCGGAAGATCAAGCCGGACGGCGCTTTCGTCGTGCCGGCGGGCGCGGCCTGGCCGGTGATCTGGGCCGGGTCCAGTGCCAGCAGGGCGCCGGCGAACTCCTCGCAGGTGGAGAACCGGCTCGAGCGCTCCTTCGCCATCGCCCGCTTCAGCACGTCCATGATCGGCTGCGGGATGTCTGGCGTCGGCGGCGGGTCGTTGTAGACCTGGGAGTGGAGGATCGTCGCGACCTGGCCGCCAAAGGGCGGCTGGCCGTGGAGCAGCTCGTAGAGCATCGCGCCCATCGCGTAGATGTCGGAGCGCTGGTCGATCGGCTCGCCTTTGACCTGCTCCGGCGACATGTAGGTGGGCGTCCCGATGATGCTGTCGGCCCCGGTCAGCGCGCCGGTGTCCTCCAGCATCTTGGCGATGCCGAAGTCCATGACCTTGGCCTTGCCCAGGTTGGAGATGACCACGTTGTCCGGCTTCATGTCGCGGTGGATGATGTTTCGGGAGTGGGCGGCGCCCACCGCCGAGAGCAGCTGCTGGAAGATGTCGAGCGCCTGCGGGATGGGCAGCTTGCCGCCTTCGGCGAGCAGCGTCCGCAAGGACTTGCCCTCGACGAACTCCATGACGATGAACAGCGACGCCTGGTCCTCGTCGAAGTCGTAGACGCGGACGATTCCCGGGTGGTTCAAGGCGGCGATCGCGGCCGCCTCGCGCTGGAAGCGCCGCCGGAAGGAGGCGTCCTTGGAGTAGGTGTCGCCAAGGACCTTGATGGCGATCGGCACCTCGAGGCCCGGGTGAAAGCCCTTGTAGACGACGCCCATGGCCCCTCGGCCGAGCTCCGACTCGACTACGAATCTCCCCAGCCTGTCCATCTCTGGGCTCTAACGGTCCCCGCTGCTGGAGATTGTGGAGAGGTTGTCGGGGATCAGCGGCATCAACCCTTGGCCGGGGCCTCGGCTGTGGTGGCGATGGCGGCCGCGTTCCCGCGCAGCACCTTCTTGTCGAACTTTCCGACCGAGGTCTTGGGGACCTCGTCGATGAAGCGCACCTCGTCCGGCAACCACCATTTGGCGACTTTGTCCTTCAGGAAATCCTTGATCTCGTCCTCGCTGACCTTGCCTTTGAACTCCGGCCTGGCCACGACGAAGGCGACCGGCCGCTCGTCCCATTTCGGGTGCGGCAAACCGATCACGGCAGCTTCCAGCACCTTTGGGTGGCCCATGATCGCATTCTCGAGGTCGACAGAGGATATCCATTCGCCGCCCGATTTGATGACGTCTTTTGTGCGGTCGACGATCAGGATGTGGCCGTCGGGGTCGATCTTGGCGACGTCCCCGGTGCGGAACCAGCCGTCGTCGGTCAGCTTCCCCGGGTCGTAGCCGTTGTAGTAACCGCTGGCGATCCAGGAGCCGCGCACCTGGATCTCGCCGAAAGCGACTCCGTCCCAGGGCAGCTCCACTCCGCTCGCCGGGTCGGCGATCCGGATCTCGACGCCGGGCACGACCAGGCCCTGGGTCAGGCGCTTCTCGAGCTCTTCCTCCGGCGGCACCCAGCTGCGCACCCGTGCGGTCGAGCCGAGGGGGGAGGTCTCGGTCATCCCCCAGGCGTGAAGCATCCGGAGGCCGACTTCGTCCATCGCCACCATGAGCGCGCGCGGGATGGCCGAACCGCCGCAGATGACCGTGTGGACTTTCGGGAGCCGGATCCCGGTCTCCTTCAAGTACGCGGCTGTGGTCGTCCAGATGGTCGGCACGCCGGCCAGGATCGTCGCCTCCTCGTCCCGCGCCAGCTCGACCACCGACTTGGCGTCGCCCATGAAGCGGTCCGGGAAGATGACCTTGGATCCCACCATGCCGCAGGCGTAGGGCAGGCCCCAGCTGTTGGCGTGGAACATGGGCACGATCGGGAAGACGACGTCGCGTTCGCTCAGGGCCAGGTTGTCGACCTGGAGCACGCCCATGGTGTGGATGAACTGCGAGCGGTGTGAGTAGACGACCCCTTTCGGATTGCCGGTCGTCCCGGAGGTGTAGCACATGGCTGCGGCATTCCGCTCCTCCAGCACCGGCCAGGCGAACTCGGGTGACTCGGCTTTCAGCAGCGCCTCGTAGTCGAGCATCTTGCCCAGCTGGTTCTCGGGCGCCGGCTCGCCGTCGGTCATCAGCACGATTTGCTTGACTGACGGGAGCTTGCCCGCCAGCTGATTCAGGATCGGGACGAGGGTGCGGTCGACGAACAGGATCGTGTCGTCGGCGTCCTTGATGACGAACTCCAGGTCCTTCGGAAAGAGGCGCAGGTTGAGCGTGTGCAGGACCGCTCCCATGCAGGGGATCGCGTAGTAGAGCTCCAGGTGCCGCCAGTTGTTCCAGGCCAGCGTCGCGACGCGGTCGCCGGGCTTGACCCCGAGGCGCTTGAGAGCCCCGGCCAACTGGTTGATGCGGGGCACCAGGTCCCCATAACTGATGCGGTGGACTCCCTGCTCCCGCTTGGTCACGACCTCCTTGCGGCGGAAGAGCTTTTCGATCCGCCAGAGGACGTGCTGGAGGGTGAGGTCGTAGTCCTGCATCAAACCGTCCACTGCTGACACCTCCTTCGGATTCGCGCGAATCCTCCTATTTTCCGGTGCGCGCGTCCAGAGTCGCCGCTTTTCGTATTAGACTCGACCGCCCAATGTCCCGCCGCGGCCTGGCCGACCTCCACATCCACACCACATACAGCGACGGCTGGCCGACGCCCCGGGACGTGGTCGACCACGCCGCCGCGGAGACCGCGCTCGACGTTATCGCCATCACCGACCACGACACCATCGAGGGTGCGCTGCGCGCTGCCGAATACGCCGCCCGCACCTCGGCCCTCAGGGTGGTGATCGGCGAAGAGGTCTCCAGCCGGCAGGGGCACATCCTCGGCCTCTTTCTCACCAACCGGATCCGGCCGGGCCTGACCGCGGCGCACACCGTCGACCTCATCCACGCCCAGGGCGGCGTCGCCATCGCGGCCCATCCCTTCTGGCGGACCCAGCGGTTGACGCGGCGCCGGCGACGGCGCGTGGTTCATGGCGTGGGATACCTGGCGGGCGAGCTCGAATTCGACGCGATCGAGGTCGAGAACTCGACACCTGGGATGGCCCTCCCCAACCTGCTCGCCAGGCGCCTCGCGGAAGCCACCGGCATCACCCAGGTGGGCGGCTCGGACGGGCACATCCTGGACGCCATCGGGCGAGGCGCGACAAGCTTTCCGGGCACCACGCCGAGAGCGCTGATGACGGCTCTCCTGAACGGCCGGACGCGGCCCGAGAAGCGGCGCTACACGTCTCTCGGGCTGGTCAGGTACATGGCTTGGGGGCTGCTTCATGAGCGCCCTCGGGAGCTCGCGGCCGCCCAGTAGAGCCGCGCCCGGCCGCCGCCTAAAATGGCCTTGCGCCCGCTTAGCTCAACGGATAGAGCGCATGGCTTCGGACCATGAGGTTAGGGGTTCGAATCCTCTAGCGGGCAGGTGCCCCCACGATCTTGGCCGGAGAATCTTTGGGTAAGATCCGTGGGCACCCAGCCGGGCGGCTGGCGGAACAGGTAGACGCGCACGTTTGAGGGGCGTGTGGGGTGACCCATCCGGGTTCGAGTCCCGGGCCGCCCACCACATTAGGACGCTTTATCTTTGCCGGCGAATGAGGCTCGACGTCCTGCCACCGCCAGAGGTAGACGCGATCTACTTCTGGACCGCCACGGTCAGGCGGCCCGGCCCCAGCTATCGGGACCTCTTGGGACTGCTCTCGGCTGACGAGCAGGCACGCGCCGCCGGCATGCGTAACCGCGTCGATCGCGTCCATTTCGTCGTTGCACGAGCGGAGCTGCGCACGATCCTCGCCAGCTATATCGGCGGACGACCGAACGAGGTGCGCTTCCGCTATGGACAGCACGGAAAGCCGGAGCTGGCCGAGCCGCGAGGGACGGACCTCACCTTCAGCCTCTCCCATTCTGGTGCGGTCGCCCTTTGCGCGGTCGGCCGCCGCCGCGTCGGGGTCGATCTCCAGCAGGTGAGAACCGCACTGGACTGGCAGGCGCTTGCTCGTCGCTTTTTCTCCAGCGCCGACGTCGAGGCGATCGAAGAGTTGCCGAAGTCCAGGCGGCGCCGTGCCTTTTTTACCTGCTGGGTGATGAAGGAGGCGGTGACCAAGGCCTGCGGCCGGGGGCTGACGCTGCCGCTGGACAGCTTCTCAGTCCCGGAGGTCGGGCGCCTGGAGGGCAGCGCCTGGGTCGTCCGGCCGATCCAGGTTCCCCAGCAGGGTTACGTGGCGGCAATCGCCGCCGAGGCCAGCTGAGCCTCCTCAGGGCAACCTGTTAGGTGCATCTGCGGGCGACCATACCTATCAGCCTTGCTTTGAAAGGTGCTTTCGTGGGCGGATCCACCTTTCGAACTGCTTAACCGGCTCAGTTGTCATCGGCCAGGCCGAGCGGCATCGTCGCGGACGTGCCGCCCCGACCGGTCATTCCGCCGGAACTGACGAAAGGTCCCTTCACGCTTGAGGCGGCCCGCCGGTCAGGCCTGTCCGGGAGGCAGCTTCAGGGTGCCAGCTGGCGACGCTTGGGCGCCGGAGTCTACGCGTGGACAGGGCTTCTTCAGACTCCCCAGCTGAGACTGTCCGCGATTCAGCACCGCCTTCCGGCCGCGGCGGCTTTCTCCGGCCGCACCGCGGCCTGGCTCCACGGCCTCGGTCTATCTCCAGGAGACGACCCGTACGAGGTCACCGTCCCCAGCGCCTCCGGGGTCTCAGCCCGCGTCGGCGTGTCCGTTCGTAGGTCTCACCTCACGGAGGGGGACGTCCTCGTCAAAGACGAGCTGCGAATCACATCGATCCCACGCACCCTGGCAGACCTGAGCCACCGTCTCGATCTCGTCGAAGCGGTGGTGGCCGTCGACCGGGCGCTCCAGATGCACCTGATCACCCTGGCCCAGCTGAATTCCTGGATAGCCGCCCGGAAGGGCTCAAAGGGAATTGTCAGTTTCCGGCGAGTGGCCGAGCTTGCGGAGCCGGCTGCCGAGTCACCTATGGAGACCCGACTGCGCTTACTGCTCATCTTCGCGGGTCTGCCACGTCCGGAGGCCCAAGCACGGTTGTACGGCAAGCGCGGCGAGTTCCTCGGTCGAGTCGATCTCTTCTATCGAAGCCCTCGCTTGGCGATCGAGTACGACGGCGGCACCCACCGCGACAGCCTCATCGAGGACAACCGCCGCCAGAACGGCCACTTGAGTGCGGGATTCAGGCTCCTGCGCTTCACCGGCCCTGACGTCCTGCGCTCTCCGGACTCCGTTGTCGCCCACGTGCGGGCGGCCCTTTCGTAAAGCCCGGCCGTTCCGCTCGGAACTGGATCAGCCGACGGCGGCGCCGGCCTTGATCAGGTCCCGCATCGAGAGCATGCCGACGACCTTGCGGCCGGCTACCACCGGCAGGTGGCGAAAGTGGCCGCTCCGCATCAGCTCGAGCGCCGCTTCGTGCGCCGTGTCCGCGTCGATCGTCGTCGGCTCCCTTGTCATCCAGTGCGAGACCTCGTCCTGGGGTGCGTGGATGTCGTGCGAGATCGCCCGCACCACGTCACGCTCGGTAAAGATCCCGGCCAGTTCCTCGCCGGTCATGACCAGAACCGACCCGACCTTGCGCCGAGCCATCACCGTCGCCGCTTCGGCGACCGTAGCGTCGGGACCGATGACCACGAGCCTGGTGCTCATCAACTCGCCTACCCGAGCCATCTTCAAGCACCTCCTCGGCCCGGTATAGCACTTCCCGGCTGCAGGTGAATGAAAAACATCGAGACGTAGCGGAGTTGGCCGCGCGGCCTCACACTTACGCGGTTCACAATGGGGCAGGCCCCAGATCTCGACCCGAAGACCCAGTTCCGCGAGCTATACGTCCGGGAGTACCCGTCGGTCTTCCGGAGCGTTCGGGCGATGGTGCTCGACTCGGCGACCGCGGAAGACCTGACGCAGGAGGCGTTCGTGCGCGCCTACCGGGCGCGCGAGAAGTACCGGCCGAGCGGGCCGCCCGGCGCCTGGCTGCACCGGATCGCCGTCAACGTCGCGATCTCTTACCTGCGGCGCCAGAAGCTAAGCCGCATCATCGCTCCCAAGCTCCTCGCCGGCCCCTACCTCGGGGACTACGGGCGGGTGGAGGCGAAGACGGTTCTCGAACGGGCGCTCGCCCGTTTGAGCCCCAAGGTGCGGGCGGCGGTGGTCCTGCACTACTACCACGGCTATACGCGCGATGAGGTGGCCAAGGCCCTCGGCATCCCCTCGGGTACGGTGGCCTCGCGAATCGCAAAGGCCATGGCCGTCATGCGGGTCGAGCTGGTTGGGAGCGAGCAAAAGCTGGAGGCGGCGCGTTCGGAGAGATGAAGGTGTACGGGAAAGGTGATCCCTTGGACCACGAGGTCCAGGCGATCCAAACCGAGGTGTCGTCGTGGGTCCCGGGCCGCGGTCCAGACTGGGCCGATCTCCAGGCTCGGGTCGTGCGTGAGCCTTTCGTGCGCCTCCGCGTCTATCTCGTCTCGGCTGCCACTCTGACCGTGATCGTCGCCGCCGCCTACTTCGTCATGGCGACGTTCGACCTGGGCAGCCTCTCGACGCAGACGGTCGTGGAGCACACGAACTCGGCCACTCGCTGACCCAGCCGGCGACCAGACGTAGGGCGTAGGGCGTAGGGCGTAGGGCTCTCGCCAGGTCAGACGTGGTCCCCGAAAAGGTCCACGACCTGGCCGAGGCGAGCCTCGCGGGCGCGCTTCAATACGAGGGCGCCCGCCGCAACGTCCCAGAGTGCCAGGCCGTGCGACTCGAAGAGCACGGTCCCGCCCGGCGAGCGGCGGCCGGGCGCCTTCCCGGCCAGGACCGCCCCCAGCTCCTGCACCTGCTCCCAGTCGAAGCCTCCGCTGGCTTCGGCATTGAGCAGGTCGCCGCTCTCCAGCTTGGCGCTCTCCAGCTGGTCGACCACGACCGCCTCGCAGGCGTTGACGAGGTCGGGCGGCAGCTCGGCTTTGCTCGGTAGGTTGATGCCCGCGCCGACCACGAGGGCGCCTTTCTCCACCCAGCCGGCTTCGATCACGGGCGTGGCGCTGTTGGTCATGCAGACCACGACCGGGGCGCCGCGGACCGCCTCCTCGGCGGTCTCGGCGGCCACCGCCGCGACTTTCAAGCGCTCCGCGACCTCATGGACGAAGGCGTCCTTGTGGTCGGCGTTGCGACTGAACACGCGGAACTTGGTGACCGGGATCGCGCGCGACAGGGCGAGTGCCTGGGTGCGGGCCTGGAACCCGGTGCCGATCAAGGCGACCTCGACCGGCCCGGGCGGCGCCAGGGCCGCGGCGGCCACGCCGGTGGCGGCGCCGGTCCGGTAAGCGCCGAGCAAGTTCGCCTCGATCAGGGCCTCTACGCTGCCGGGCCGATCTCCCTCGATTGAGTAGAGGATCACGAGAAAGCGAGCCCGGCCGCCGCCGATGCTGTAGGTCTTGAGCCCGTAGTGCCCGCAGCCCGGGTGGGAGGCGAACATCACGTTGAGGACGCCGCCCGGCGGATAGACGCGCCGCCGGGGCTGGTTCTGGGCGACGCCTTCGCCGAACTCGATCATGGCCGCCCGCACGGCGCCGATCACTGCGTCCATATCGATGACCCGCTCGACGTCCTCCTCCCGTAGGAGCAGACCCACGAACCGTGAGAATACCGGTGTGCAACTCAACGTTGGGCTGCTGGGCCTCGGCACGGTGGGCAGCCAGGTCGCCGAACGCCTCCTCCAGAAGCGGGACAGCCTGGCTCGGCGAACCGGCGTGGTCCTCAACCTGCGGCGGGTCCTGGTCCGGGATGCGGAGCGTCCCCGGTCGATCCCGAGCGAGCTCATCACAGACGCGCCGGATGAGGTGCTCAACGACCCCGAGATCCAGGTCCTGGTGGAGCTGATGGGGGGCGAGGAGCCCGCCCGAACTTACATCGAGCGCGGCCTCCGCGCGGGCAAGCACGTCGTCACCGCCAACAAGGTCGTGATGGCCAAGCACGGCCCCGAACTGCTGGAGCTGGCCGGCGAGATGGACGTCGACATCTACTTCGAGGCCGCGGTCGGTGGCGGCATCCCGCTGATCAGCACCTTCAAGGTCGACCTGATCGCCAACGACATCGAGCGGATCGCCGCGGTCATCAACGGCACGACCAACTACATGCTCGGGCGGATGGGCGCGGACGGGCTCGACTACGCGGCGGCGCTGCTCGAAGCTCAGGCCGCCGGCTTTGCCGAGGAGGACCCGACTGCGGACGTCGCCGGCTTCGACGCCGTCTACAAGCTGTCCATCCTGGCCTCCATCGCTTTCGGCGCCCGCGTCCACCCGGACCAGGTCTTCCGGGAAGGCATCGAAGGCATCGACCCGCTCGATTTCCGCTACGCGAAGGAGCTCGGCTACGAGATCAAGCTGCTCGCTTACGCCGCCCGGCCCAACGGCAAGATCGAGGCCCGGGTCCACCCTGCGTTGGTTCCTGTGAGCCACCCGCTGGCTCAGGTCGAGGGCGCCTTCAACGCCGTCTATATCGAGGGCGACCTGGTGGGCCCGGTGCTGCTCCGCGGCCAGGGCGCCGGCGGGCGGCCGACCGCCTCGGCGGTGGTCGGCGACCTTCTCGACCTCGTCTTCACGATCCGGAAGAAGGCGGCCAACCGGGTGCTGATGACTTTCGACCCGGATCCGCCGATGCTGCCGATGGCGGACGTGGTGACCAAGGCCTACTACCGCCTCCGCGCCGAGGACCGCACGGGCGTGCTGGCGCAGGTCGGCCGCGTCTTCGGCGAGGAGGACGTCTCGATCGCCAGCATGATCCAGAAGGATTCGATCGAGGAGGGCACGGCCGAGCTCGTCTTCACCACCCATCCAGCCCGCGACGCTGCCCTGGCTCGAGCCCGGGAGCGGATCGCCGAGCTGGAGCCGATCCGCCGGGTCGGCGCCTTCTTCAGGGTCATCTAAGCCGCTCATGGGGGTGATTGCGCGCTACCGGGAGCGCCTCCCGGTCACCGACGCCACGCCGATGGTCGACCTCGACGAAGGCTCGACGCCGCTCGTGGAGAGCCGGAACATCGCCGCCTCGCTCGGCCTGCGACGGCTCTTCTTCAAGTACGAAGGCTTGAACCCGACCGGATCTTTCAAGGACCGCGGCATGTGCGTGGCGGTGGCCAAAGCTCTGGAGGCGGGATCGAAGGTGCTGGTCTGCGCCTCGACCGGCAACACCTCGGCGTCCGCCGCGGCCTATGCCGCGCGTTGCCGGATGCGGGCGGTGGTGTTCATCCCCTCGGGTGAGATCGCGCTCAACAAGCTCTCGCAGGCCCTCATGTATGGGGCCAAGGTGGTCGCCTTGAAGGGCAACTTCGACCGGGCCCTGGCCACGGTGCGCGAGCTGGCCGACTCCTACCCGGTGGCGCTCGTCAACTCGGTCAACCCTTACCGGATCGAAGGCCAGAAGACCGCCGCCTTCGAGATCGTGGACGCCCTCGGCGAAGCGCCCGACTACCTCCTCCTGCCGGTCGGCAACGCCGGCAACATCACCGCGTACTGGAGGGGTTTCCGCGAATACCACGAGGCCGGCAAGTCGGCCAACCTGCCGCGCATGGTCGGCGCCCAGGCGGAGGGGGCGGCCCCGATCGTGCTCGGGCGGCCGGTCGAGAATCCGAAGACCGTCGCGACCGCGATCAAGATCGGCAACCCGGCGTCCTGGGAGGGTGCCACCAGCGCCCGCGACGAGTCGGGCGGGCTGATCGAGGCGGTCTCCGACACCGAGATCCTGCAGGCCCAGATCCGGCTTGCCTCGACCGAGGGCCTCTTCGCCGAGCCCGCCTCGGTGGCGCCGCTGGCGCTCCTCTATCGACTCGTGCGCGAGGGTCGGCTGGAGAAGGACGCAACCACCGTGGTAGTGCTGACCGGATCCGGTCTCAAAGACCCCGACGTCGCGATCGCCAACGTCGAGCCGCCGGTCGAGCTCGACGGCGACGCTCGCTCCCTGGCCAAGGCCTTGAAGCTTTGACCTCGATTCGGGTGCCGGCCACGATCGCCAACCTCGGGCCGGGGTTCGACGTGCTGGCGATGGCCGTGGACCTCTGGCTGGAGGCGGAGGCCGAACCGGCGCAAGCGCCGGCCTGGACCTTCGTCGGCGTCGAGCCGCCGCCCGGCCACCCTTTCGAGGGCCTCCGGATGCGCGGACAGGTGCGCAGCGAGATCCCGCTCGGGGTCGGCCTCGGAAGCAGCGCCGCGGCCAGGGTGGCGGTGCTCGCGCTCGAAGGAGTGCCGGCGGGGGAGCTGTTCGCGCGGGCGGTGAAGGTGGAGGGCCACCCGGACAACGTCGCCGCCGCCATCCATCACGGTGTCGTGGCCTGCGTCGCCGACCGGGTGGTGCGGCTGCCGGTTCCGGACGACCTCGAGGTCGCGCTCTTCGTGGCGGCGGAGCCGTCGCCGACCGAGCAGGCGCGGGCCATCCTGCCTGCGACAGTCTCCCGCGCCGACGCCGTCTACAACGCAGGGCGCAATGCGCTCCTGGTCCACGCCCTCCACGCTCGCGACTGGAGCCTGCTCGGCATCGCGATGGAGGACCGGCTCCACCAGCCCGCCCGCTCGTCCATTTATCCGTGGCTGCCGGAGACCATCGCGGCCGCCCGAGCCGCGGGCGCTCACGGCGCAGCCTTGGCGGGCGCCGGCCCGAGCGTCTTCGCGTTCGCGCCGCCCGGAGCGGGCAAGCAGGTGGCCGAGGCGATGACCGCCGCGGCCGGCGCTCCGGGTCGACCCCTGGTCACCCGAATCGTTTCGTGACCGCGCGGGTGATCATCCAGAAGTACGGCGGCACCTCGGTGGGCACGCCGGCGCGGATCAGGAAGGTGGCGGCTCGTATCGCCGAGACCGTGCGGGAAGGGGAGCGCGTGGTCGTGGTCGTCTCGGCCATGGGCCAGACGACGGATCAGCTGATCGCCCTCGCCCACCGGGTCACCGCGTCACCACCGGCCCGCGAGCTGGACATGCTCGTGGCCAACGGCGAGACGATCAGCGCGCCGCTGCTGGCGATGTGCCTCGCCGCCCTGGGCGTTCCCGCCATCTCATTGACCGGCCTCCAGGCAGGGGTCCGCACGAGCGGCCATCACTCGAAGGCGCGCATCCGCGCCGTGGAGACCGACCGGCTCCGGGCCGAGCTCGAGGCGGGCCGGGTCTGCGTGGTCGCCGGCTTTCAGGGCGTCACCGAAGACCTGGAGATTACGACGCTCGGGCGGGGCGGCTCCGACACGACCGCGGTCGCCCTGGCGGCAGCACTCAACGCCAGCGTCTGCGAGATATACACCGACGTCGATGCCATCTACAGCGCCGACCCACGAGTGGTCAAGAGGGCACGGCGGATCGAGCACATCTCCTATGAGGAGATGCTGGAGATGGCAGCGGTCGGCGCCCGGGTCCTCCATCCCCGCGCGGTCGAGATCGGCCAGCTCTACTCGATCCCGATTCATGTCCGGAGCTCGTTCAAGAAGCGCCCCGGTACGATGATCGTCGCCGAGCTACCCATGGAGGAACGCAGCCGGGTCCGCGGCGTGGCCCACGAGACCGACATCGCCAAGGTGACCATCGTCGGCGTGCCCGACCGGCCTGGCGTAGCCGCCACCATCTTCGAGCCGCTCGGCGAGGCGGCCATCTCGGTGGACGTGATCGTCCAAAGCGTCTCTGAAACGCGGGAGACCGACATCACCTTCACGATCGCCGAATCCGACCTGAAGCAGGCCGTACCGCTGGTCCGGCGCGCGGCCGAGACGGTGGGCGCCAAGGATGTCAAGGCCTCGGGCGGGCTGGCCAAGCTCTCCATTGTCGGCACCGGGATGCTTGGCACCCCAGGAGTGGCCGGCCGCATGTTCCGGACCCTCGCCGAGGGTGGCATCAACATCGAGGGGATCAGCACCTCCGAGATCCGGATCACCTGCCTCGTGTCGAACGCGCAGGCGGAGGCCGGCGTGCGGGCCCTCCACACCGCCTTCGAGCTGGATTCCCTGATCACTCGCGGAAAGCGCTAGCCCGTGCCCTTCCTGGCGCTTCCCGCCGGCCGGCTCTATTACGAGGTCGCCGGTAGCGGGCCGGCCCTGCTCTTCGCCCACGGACTGGGCGGCAACCACCTCTCCTGGTGGCAGCAGGTCCCGTACTTCTCCGAGAGATTCACGTGCGTCACCTTCGCGCACCGCGGGTTCGCCCCGTCCAGCGGGGAGCCGGACAAGGACCGCTTCGCGGAAGACCTGGCCGACCTCGTCGACCATCTGGAGCTGGAAGATGTGGCCCTGGTCGCCCAGTCGCTGGGCGGCCTGACCTGCCTGCAGTACACGCTCCGCCACCCCGAACGGGTGCGGGCGCTGGTGATGAGCGGGACCACGGGCTGGATCGACTTCGGCGAGGACCTGGAGCAGGTCAGGCGGGAGACCGTGCCCCTGGCGACCGAGTTCATGAAGAAGGGCATCCACCTGGCGGCGGGCGAGCGGATGGCGGAGGAGCAGCCCGCCCTCTACTACCTCTACGGCGGGCTGGACCGGCTCAGCGTGGACCTGGACAAGCAGGCTGTGCTGGCGAGCCTGCCCTCGGTGCGCCCCTCGGTGGAGGAAGTCGCGGAGCTCGAGGTTCCGATCTTCTGGATCTTCGGGACCGAGGACATCATCGTGGCTCCCGGGATCCCTGGCGACCGGGCGGCGGCGCTCGTCAAGAAGCACTTCCCGAAGACCCGGCTCCAGATGGTCGCGGAGAGCGGGCACTCGCCGTACTTCGAGCGGGCTTCGCTTTTCAACCAGCTAGTCGATTCATTCCTTCGCTAAGTGCCTGTTTCAGTAGCCATCGTCGGCCCGCCTGGCGTGGGCAAGACGACCCTTTTCAACGCCCTCACCGGCGGGCGCGGCTCCGGCGGGGTGGGGATGGTGGACGTTCCCGATGAGCGGCTCGACCGCCTGGTTGCCGCCGTCCGCCCGAAGAAGGTCGTTCACGCCCAGGTCCGCATCGCTGACGCCCCGCCCGGCAGCCGGGCCCAGCAGGTTGCCGCCGCCCGGGAGGCGGACGTCGTGCTGCAGGTCGCCCGCTGCTTCGGGCCCGAGCCCGACCCGCTGGCGGACATCACGGGTACCACGCTCGACATGGTCCTGGCCGACCTGGCGACAGTCGAGAGGAGGCTCGAGATCGCGGCCAAGGAGGCGCAAACCGGCCGGGCGTCCGCCGGGGAGCTGGAGGTTTTGGAGCGCGCACGGGCTCAGCTGGACGCGGGCGCGCCGCTGCGCAAGCTGGAGCTTGACGGCGCCGACCGTGCCGCCCTGGCGCCCCTTTTCCCGGTCACGCTGAAGCCGGTCGTCTGGGTCGCCAACGTCGCGGACAACCCCGCGGCCGGCGAGCCGGTAGTGCGGGCAGCCCGCGAGGAAGGGACCGCTGCCGCGATCGTTGCCGCCGCCCTGGAGGCGGAGCTGGCGGAGCTGGACCCCGCCGAGGCACGGGAGTACCGGCGCAGCTACGGGCTGGAGTCCTCCGGGCTCGACGAGATCGTGCGCGCGGTCTGGCGCGCCGGCGGGCTGATCACCTTCTTCACGGCGGGCGAGCCGGAGGCGCGAGCCTGGCACTGCGAGGAGGGGGCCCCGGCGCCGGTGGCGGCCGGCAAGATCCATTCGGACTTCGAGAAGAAGTTCATCCGCGCCGAGGTCACCTCGGTCGACGAGCTGGTCGCAGCAGGGTCGATGGATGCGCTGCGCGCGGCGGGCAAGCTCCGCGTCGAAGGCCGCGACTACCGCGTCAAAGACGGCGACGTGGTGCTCTTCAGGGTCGGCTCCTGACTGAGCACGAAGCGCACTCTTTGAGCGACATTACTCGCCATGGATTCTGAGTTGAGACAGCAGCTGATCGAGAAGTACAAGGCCGGCCCGGACGTGCTCGCAGAGGCGCTCGCGGGCGCCTCGGAGGCGGAGCTCGACCGCCGCCCTGGCCCGCAGGATTGGACTGCGCGCGAGGTGGTTCACCACACCGCCGATAGCGAGATGACCTCGGCCATCCGGCTGCGCAAGCTGCTGGCCGAGGACGGCGCCCAGATCCAGGGCTACGACGAGCAGGAGTTCGCCCGCCGGCTTCATTACGACCGGCCGATCGAGGGCTCGCTGGCCGCTGTCCGCGGCGCCCGGGCCGCGAGCGCAGCTCTGCTCGAGCGGCTGACGCCGGAAGAGTGGGGACGTGAGGGGACGCACTCCGAGAGCGGTCGCTACACGGTCGAAGGCTGGCTGGAGATCTACGCCGCCCACTGCCACGACCACGCCGAGCAGATCCGCCGGGCGCGCGGCGCGTCCTAGTCCGCTAAGAAAACCCGAACGCCTGCCGCGTGTCACGGCGCAGCAGGAGGACGAGGAATGGGATGCCGATCACGAGCAGGGACCAGCCGCCGGCCAGGATCACCGCGACCGCCCAGCCCGCCCGGCGGCGGCGCCGGAGGCCGTAGAAGGCCAGCGCGTGCAGCGCGGCGGCCAGCAGCAGGACCACCGTCAGAAGTACCGCGTAGGTGACCAGGAGCGGGTCGATCATCCCCTTCGTGACGCCCGGCGAGGTGGCGATCACCTGCCGCATCTGGCCCCGGCCGACCGGGTTCAGGAACACCGCCGCGGTCTGGGTCACGACGATCAGCCAGAACACCGCTCCGGCGGCGCTGGTGAAGGCGACCAGACTGATCCGCTGCTTGACGACTTCGGGGTTGGCCGGTGGGCGCTCCGGTTGCTGCGGAGGCCGGGCGGGGAGCTGGCGGGGCGCTCCGCAGTTCCAGCAGAACGCGTGGTGCTCCTCGAGGCGGCTCCCACAGCGGCTGCAGTAGCTCAGATGGAAGGACATTGTAAAGACGATGGGTACTTATACGAGTTGGGCTTGACAGGCCCAACATCCTGAGGTACAAATTACCTGGGACACAACATTTCGTAGCAGACGACCCAGCACGTTGAGTCCCAGGCCCATCCGGTAGCAGGCAGGCGAACAATCCCCAAAACGTCCCCCCTCACGCCCCACCCCGAGCCCCTCAAACGCCTGCCTGCTCCGTTTCGACCCCGCGCTAGACTTGCCGTTCGTGGCTCGAAAGCAGAAGCGCCGCAAGCAGCGACCCGCGCGCGCACCTCAGCCTCCCGCGGGGACCGCGGCCGCGCCGCGCACAGCCATCCCCGCGACCTCGTCGCGGCCGGCGTCGCCAAGCGCCCGGGTGGGCGGCGACCAGGCGCTGGTCCGCGCCGTCGAGATGTCGCTCGGCGGCTCCGCCCGGATGGGCGGCAAGGGACGAGGCCGCTTCGTGATCGACGGCGGCGATCCCGGCATCCCGCTCGACCGCGTGCCTTACTTCCTGACCGACCTCCGGCAGATCGCCATCGTGGGGGCCCTGATGGTCGTCCTGCTCGTGGTGGCCGCCTACTTCGTCATCCCGCAAGTCCTGAAGTAGTCCCGTGAGCGTCGTCGACGGGGCGGTGGCCCTCGGACTGCTGGCGCTGGTCGTCGCCATCCTCACCTTCCAGCAGGTGCGGTCGCTCGGCCGGCGTCTCGAGCGCCGGCCGCCACTCCCGACCGTGGAGGAGCCTGGATCCGGTGCCCTGCAGCACGTGGGCCTGGTGCGGTTCCAGGCCTTCCATGACACAGGCGGCGACCATTCCTTCGCACTCGCCTTACTCGACTCGAATGGATCCGGGGTGGTCGTGACGAGCCTCTACCACCGGGAGCGCTGCCGCGTTTATGCGAAGCCGGTCGAGCAGTGGCAGTCGTCGCTTCAGGTGACCGACGAGGAGACGGAGGCGATCAAACGCGCCCGGGAGGACGACCGCGCTGTAGACATGGCGCCTGGCGGCGTCTAAATTGGCGCGGCTATGGCAACCGACGCGATAAATCCGTCAGCTTCACTCCGACAGAAGAAGGCCAGGACCGCCCGCGGCATCACGCACGGACATCCGGTGAATGTCCTCCACCACGACGAGGCGTCGTTCGGCGAGCGCCTTGCCGACCAGATTGCAGCGAGCATCGGGTCATGGACCTTCCTGATCGTCCAGAGCATTGCAGTCACGGTCTGGGTAACGCTCAACGTCGTCGGTCTTGTCAAGCACTGGGACATCTATCCTTTCGTGCTCTTGAATTTGCTTTTCAGTGTTCAGGCCGCATACACAGGACCTGTGCTATTGCTGGCTGGAAACCGCCAGGCGCAGAAGGACCGCCTGACGCTCGAGCACGCCGCTGACGAGGCCGAGACGACCGAGCAGCGAACGCTCACGATTCTGAAAGAGATCCAGGACAACACCGAGATCACCGTCAAGATCCTGACCCACCTGCAGGAGCAGCAGTCCACCATCGTCGAGACGCACCAGCGGATGGCGGCCGTGCACGAGCAGATGGCCAAGGAGCAGCACCCCGGCGCCTGAGACGGGCGTCCTTATACTCACCCGGTGAGGGTCGTTCTCTACACGGGCAAGGGGGGTGTCGGGAAGACCTCGGTAGCCGCCGCCAGCGCATTGCTCTGTGCCCAGCGCGGATACAAGACGCTCGTCATGAGCACCGACCCTGCCCACTCGCTCGGCGATTCCTTCGACGTCGAGCTGGGGCCGCGGCCGGCCAAGGTGGCCGACAACCTCTGGGCCCACGAAGTGTCGGCGCTGCACGAGCTGGAGAGCCACTGGAAACGCATCCACGACTACGTGGCCGACGTCTTCGCGACGCAAGGGCTCGACGAAGTCATGGCCGAGGAGGTCGCTACGCCGCCCGGAATGGATGAGGTCGCCTCGCTGATGTGGATCCGTCACCACGCCGAGCGAGCCGAGCACGACGTCCTCATCGTCGACTGCGCGCCGACCGGCGAGACCCTCCAGCTGCTCACCTTCCCTGACGCCGCCAAATGGTGGCTGGACAAGATCTACCCGTGGGAGCGCAAGGCGATGAAGGTGGCGCGGCCGATGCTGCAGCCGCTGATCAAGGTGCCGCTGCCGAGCGACGAGGTCTACGCCTCTTTGAAGGACCTGCTCCTCGACCTGGAAGGGATGAAGAAGCTGCTCACGGATCCCCAGGTCACCAGCGTGCGCATCGTGCTGAACCTCGAGAAGATGGTCATCAAAGAAGCCAAGCGCGCGTTCACCTACCTGAACCTCTTCGGCTACCTGACTGACGCCGTGATCGTCAACCGGGTACTGCCCGAAGGCCTTCACGACGACTTCTTCAAGAACTGGCATCGCATCCATGAGCGCTACCAGGCGGAGGTCGAGAAGTCGTTCGAGCCGCTTCCAATCCTGACGGTCCCGCTCTTCGACACAGAAGTGGTCGGGACCCGCATGCTGACGAAGATGGCGAAGGCCATCTACGGCGACATCGACCCCGCCGATCGCCTTTACCTCGGCAGCCCGCAGCGCGTCGAGAAGTCCGGCGCCGAGTACATCCTCGCGCTGAAGATTCCGTTCCTTGACAAAGCTGACATCGACCTCGCGCGCCAGGACGGCGAGCTGCTCGTAACTGTCGGCAACTACCGGCGGGAAGTCGCGCTGCCGCGCGTGCTCGTCAACCGGCCTACGATCGGGGCGACGATGGATGGCGACGAGCTCAAGGTCCGGTTTGGAAAGGCGGGCGGTTGAGCCGGCGTCCAGCCTCTGACACCGAGCGGCTGATCCACTTCGCGATCGACGTCGGCGGCCGTCTCTCGCATGCGCTGGGCGAGCGCATCCCGGACGACGCCAAGAGCCACCTTCTGAACGCTCAGCGCGAGCTGATCACGGCGCTCGTGATCATGTATGAGCAGCAGGCAGGCATGCGACGTCGCGCGATGCGAGACGGCAACGGCGCCCGCGGCGGCAGCCGCAAGGCCGCGCAGTCTCGGCGCGCCCGCACGACCAGGATCCGGGTCGACTAGTGGACCGGGATCGCCACTAACCCGACCGAGTGATCCTCAGCGATCCGTTCGCCTTCCTGGTCTCGACTCTCTTCTTGATCCCGGGTGCTCTGATCGCGGTCCCCGTCCACGAGCTGGCTCACGGTTTCGCCGCCTGGCGGATGGGCGACGCCACGCCGCGCAACCGGGGGTTCTTGAGCCCGACCGAGCCCCGCAAGTTCTTCAGCCTCTACGGCACCTTGGCGCTGCTCTTCTGGCGCGTCGGCTGGGGCCAATCCGTCCCGATCAACGAGTCACGCCTCAATAGCCTCGGCCAGAAGGTCATCTACGCGCTCGCGGGCCCAATCGCCAACCTGGCTCTGGCTGTGGTCTTCGGACTTGCGCTGCGAACCCTGGTGGCGAGCGGATCCCAGCCCAGTCCGATCAAGCTCGTTCAGCCCCCGATCGATCTGCTTGGTGTCGTGGTCTGGGCAGCCTTCTTCGTAAACCTGGCGATGTTCGCCTTCAACCTACTGCCGATCCCAGGCCTGGATGGCTGGCGCATCATCGATGCTCTCTTCCGGCGTCGCAGTCCGCGCTTCTTCTTCGAAGCCGACATGAACCGCTACCGCATCGTCCAGTTCGTGATCATCGGCTTCGTGATCATCTCCTTCGTACCGGGCATCAACCTCCTCAATGTCGCGCTGTTGCCCATCTACGCGCCCGCCTCATACCTCATTCTTGGCCAGTGCGTCGCGTATCCCGGGCTCAGCCCCTGCCCGCAGTTGGGCGGCTTCTGAACGAGCCGGGGTACGCCCGGCTCAAGGAGCGCTACTCCCACGAGCTCGTTGCAGTCGCTCTGCGCGAGCAGCTGGCCGCTGAGCGGGCGACCCGCGCGGCGGGAGCTGAGGAGCGCCTCGCCCAGGTCGAGGCCAAGCTGCGCGAGCTGGTCGCCCCCCGGCTCCAGCGGGTGATCAACGGAACCGGCGTCGTCCTCCACACGAACCTCGGCCGGGCGCCCCTCTCAGCCACCGCCCGGGCGGCCGTCGCCGCCGTCGCCGGCGGGTACTCGAACCTGGAGCTGGACCTGGCCGGCGGGAAGCGGGGCGAGCGCGCGGCGCACGTCAAGGAGCTCCTCACGCGACTGACCGGGGCGGAGTCGGCCCTCGTCGTCAACAACAACGCCGGCGCGGTGCTGCTCGCCCTCAGCGCGCTCTGCAAAGGACGCGAGGTCATCGTGTCGCGCGGCCAGCAGGTCGAGATCGGCGGGTCCTTCCGGATGCCCGACGTGATGCGGCTCTCAGGTGCCAGGATGGTCGAAGTCGGCACCACCAACCGCACGCGCGCGGCCGACTATGAGGAGGCTGTGACCGCCCGGACCGCCGCCCTCCTCCGGGTCCACACCTCCAACTTCCTGGTCACCGGATTCACCGAGTCGGCTCCCCTGGTGGAGCTGGCCGAGGTCGCCCACCGCCACCAGCTGCTGCTGATCGACGACCTCGGGTCCGGCGCCCTGCTGGAGGAGGCGGGCGAGCCTTCGGTTCGCGAATCGGTGCAGCTGGCCGCAGTGAGCTGCTTCTCCGGCGACAAGCTCCTGGGCGGCCCCCAGGCCGGCGTCCTGCTCGGCCGCGAGGAGCTCGTCAGGAAGCTGGCCCGGCACCCGCTTGCCAGGGCCCTGCGGGCCGACAAGCTGACCTTGGCCGCGCTCGAGGGCACGCTTCGCGACCGTCTCCTCGACCGCGAGCTCCCGGTCGACCGGATGCTGCAGCAGACGCCGGCCGAGCTGCGCCGGCGGGCCGCCTGGTGGACGGTCAAGCTCGGCGACCGGGAGATCCGGAGCCGGCTCCTGGAGGCGGAGTCGGCGGCCGGTGGCGGCAGCCGGCCCGGACGCGGGTTGCCGACCGTGCTCCTGGCGATCGAGGGGCCGGCTTCACGGCTGGCCGAGGCCCTCCGGCGGGGCGATCCGCCGGTCATCGCCCGGATCGACCGGGACTTCTGCTGCATCGACCCCCGCACGGTCCTGACGGGTGAGGACGAGCCTCTCTTCGACGCAGTCGAGCGCGCCTTCCGAACACTGCCATCCTCTTGACATGAATTTCGTCGTTGGCACCGCCGGCCACATCGACCACGGGAAGTCGACCCTGATCCGCGCATTGACCGGCATCGACCCCGACCGCCTGGCGGAGGAGAAGCGACGCGGGATGACCATCGACCTCGGCTTCGCCTACCTCACCCTTCCCAGCGGACGGCTGGTCGGCATCGTCGACGTGCCCGGCCACGCGCGCTTCATCCGCAACATGCTCGCCGGGGTGCACGGGCTCGACGCGGTGCTGCTCGTGGTCGCGGCCGACGAGGGCGTCAGGCCGCAGACGGTTGAGCACCTGGAGATCGTTCACCTCCTCGAGGTCGCCCGCGGACTCGTCGTGCTGACCAAGACCGACCTGGTCGAGCCGGACTGGCTGGAGCTCGTCAGCGCCGAAGTCTCGGACCGTCTCGCGGGCACCTCGCTCGGAGGAGCCGAGATCGTGCCGGTCTCCGCCCAGACCGGCGCGGGGCTCGACCTCCTGCCAGACAGGCTCGACGCCCTGCTGGACACGACGCCGGCCCGGCCCGATCTGGGCCGCCCGCGGCTGCCGATCGATCGGGTTTTCACCATCGGCGGGTTTGGCACAGTCGTGACCGGCACCCTGGTCGACGGGCCGCTCCGCGTTGGCGAGGAGCTGGAGGTTGTCCCGGGCGGGCGCAAGGTGCGAGTGCGGGGCCTCCAGCAGCACAACCAGAAGGTCGAGGTCGCCGCGCCGGGCAGCCGGGTGGCCGCCAACCTGGCCGGGGTGGAGAAAGACGACCTGCACCGGGGCGACGTGATCGTCCGGCCTGGAACCCTCGCCGCCACCCGTCGGGTCGACGCCCGGGTCAGCGTTCTGGCCGGCGCGGGTAGGCCCCTGCGTCATGGCTCCCGCCTCCAGCTCCACACCGGGACAGCCGAGGTCGCCGCCCGAGCGATCGTCCTCGAGTCGGACCAGATCGCCGCCGGCGAGGAGGGTTGGGTGCAGCTCTACCTGGCGGCGCCGATCGCCGCGGCGGCCGGGGATCGCTACGTGCTGCGCATGCCGTCGCCCTCACTCACGCTGGCTGGCGGCCGGTTCGCCGACGTGACCCCGCGCCGGCACCCGCGCCACGACGCCCAGGTGCCGGCCTCACTCGAGCGGCGACTCCAGGGCGGCGTGCTCCAGGAGGAGCTGGCCAAGTACCCCCGCGGCGTCACCGAGGCGGCGCTCCTGAAAGCGACGCTGGCCTCGCCAGCCGGCCTCGCCAAGCTCGAGGCGAGGCGGGCCGGCACCTGGCTCTTTGCCCCCGGCGCCTGGCGGACGATCGCCGAGCGCACAGCCGGCCATCTGGCCGGCTATCACCAGGCCCACCCGCTCCGAGCTGGAATGCCGCGCGAGGAGCTGAAGAGCAAGCTCGGCCTGCCCACGGCCACCTTTGGCCCGGTCCTGGCCGAGCTGGTGCGGGAGGGCGGGGTGGCCGAGCGCGGGGGCGACCTCGCGCTCCCCGAGCACAACGCCAGCCTCGATGGCGGCGCCCCGGCGCGGGCTCTGCTCGAGGTGGTGGCCGCGGAGCCCTTTTCGCCGCCCTCACTGCCCGAGGCCATGAAGCAGGCCGGCGCCGGGCCAGAGGTGCTCCGGTCGCTCGTGCGCAGCGGCGACTTGGTCCGGCTTTCGCCGGACGTCGCTTTCACGAAGTTGGCCTATGAGCAGGCACTGGCTATGGTGCGGGAGATCATCGCTGCGGAGGGCGAGGTAACGGTGGCGCGGCTCCGCGATCAGATGGCGGCGAGCCGCCGGCCGGTGCTGGCGCTGCTCGAGTACCTCGACACCCAGAAGATCACGCGCCGCCAGGGGGACACCAGAACCCTCCGCTAGACACGCGCGCAGAATGGGGGGGCCGCCATGGCCTCCACCCCGAATCCAGCTGGCCCGTCACAGCGGACCGGCTCCAAACCGCCGCCCCAGCCGCCCAGCCCCTGGGCCCAGTTCCGCAGCGCCCGCTTCTGGATCTGGCTGCTGGTCCTCCTCGCCTTCAACATCTGGATCACGAACCTCCTCTTCGCCCCGGCTCAGCCGCCCACGCTGACGCTCCCTTACAACGTCTTCAAGCAGCAGGTCGTGGCGGGCAACGTCCTCAGCATCACCAGCACGGGCGACTCCATCACCGGGACGACCAAGACGCCCGTCCAGGTCGGCTCCGAGAAGGGGACGCACTTTTTCACGCAGCGACCCGCCTTCGCCGACAGCGACCTCGAGGCGCTTCTGGAGCAGCACAACGTCACCATCAACGCCAAGCCCGACAACCCCGGCCTGCCGTTCTGGGAGCAGGCGATCCTGAGCTTTGGCCCGACGATCCTCATCATCCTGGGCGTCCTCTACTTCAGCCGGCGGCTGGCGATGAACGCCGGCGGCGGAGCGGGCGGAATCCTCGGCGCCTTCGGCCAGAGCCGGGCACGCGTGTACGACGCCGAGCGGCCGCAGACCACCTTCGCCGACGTGGCCGGAATCGACGACGCCAAGCAGGATCTGCAGGAGGTGGTCGACTTCTTGAAACAGCCCGAGAAGTACCAGCGCCTGGGCGGCACCGTGCCCAAAGGCGTTCTCCTGATCGGACCGCCCGGAACGGGCAAGACGCTGCTGGCCCGGGCCGTCGCGGGGGAGGCCGGGGTGCCCTTCTTCAGCCAGTCCGCTTCCGAGTTCGTGGAGGCGATCGTCGGTGTCGGCGCGGCGCGGGTGCGCGACCTCTTCGCCAAGGCCCGGGCGGCGGCTCCCGCGATCATCTTCATCGACGAGCTCGACGCCATCGGCCGCAGCCGCAGCGCCGCGCTTCGCGTCGGCGGCAACGACGAGCAGGAGCAGACGTTGAACCAGATCCTGACCGAGATGGACGGGTTCGACTCGCGGGAGGGTGTGATCGTGCTGTCGGCCACCAACCGGGCAGACGTTCTTGACGCAGCGCTGCTGCGTCCAGGGCGATTCGACCGCCGCGTCACGGTGCAGCCGCCCGACCGGCGCGGCCGCGCGGCAATTCTCAGAATCCACACGAAGGGTGTCCCCCTCGCGCCAGACGTCGACCTTGACGCGGTGGCGGGTCAGACGCCCGGCCTGGTGGGGGCCGACCTCCGTAACCTGGTCAACGAAGCGGCTCTCTTAGCCGCTCGCAGGAGCGAGGAGAAGGTCTCGATGACCGACTTTTCCGATGCGCTCGAGAAGATCCTCCTGGGCAGCGAGCGCAACATCATGTTGAGCCCGGTCGACCGCGAGCGCATCGCCTACCACGAGTCGGGCCACGCCATCTTGGGACTGATCGTCCCGGGCGCCGACCCGGTCCGGCGCGTCACGATCATCCCTCGCGGCCAGTCGCTGGGCGTCACCGTTCAGAGTCCGGTCGACGACCGCTTCAACTACGGAGAGGACTACCTGCGGGCGCGCATCACGGGCGCTCTGGGCGGGCGCGCCGCGGAGTCGATCGTCTACGGCGTGGTCACGACGGGCGCTGAGAACGATCTCCAGCAGGTCACCCGGATCGCCCACGAAATGGTGGTGCGCTGGGGGATGAGCGATAAGGTCGGACCGCTCAACTACTCGCAGAACGGTTCGGAGGGCGCGTTCGTGACGCAGCGGCCATACAGCGAGGCGACCGCGAAGCAGATCGACGACGAGGTGAAGCGGATCGCGCAGGAGTGTTTCGAACAAGCTGTCGGGCTGCTGACGGCTAACCGGGCCAAGCTCGACACCCTGGCCAAGGCGCTCCTCGAGCACGACAGCCTGGACGAGCCGGAGATCCTGGAGGTGACCGGCTTGCGATCGAACAACGCACGAGATGGAGCGCAGACCGCCGCCGCGACCTCGACGACGACCGTCAAGCCGTAGCCTTAGCCCGCCATGCTTGGCGGCATCGACCTTGGCGGCACCCAGGTGCGGGTGGCGGTGGCACGTTCCGACTGCCGGATCGAAGCCGGCCTGCGCACGCAGACGCACAACTTCAAGCGACCTGAGGAATTCGTGGAATGGTGCGCCCGCGCGTTCGACCGCCTGACCCACGGGCGGCGCCTCGACGGGGTCGGGATCGGCGCTCCCGGGCCGTGCGATCCGACCCGCGGCATGCTGCTGAATCCGCCCAACCTCGGGTTCTGGAAGGAGAACCTGCCGCTCGGGCCGATGCTGGCGGCCCGCATCGAAGCGCCGGTGCACCTCGAGAACGATGCCAACCTCGCGGCGCTCGGGGAACACCGCCGGGGCGCCGGGCGGGGGGTCCGCAACCTGGTCTACATCACCTGGAGCACCGGGATCGGCAGCGGGATCATCATCGAGGGCCGGCTCTACAGCGGCAGCCACGGGACAGCCGGCGAGCTCGGCCACACGATAGTGGTCCCGGACGGGCCCCTCTGCGGCTGCGGGCAGCACGGCTGCCTGGAGGCGGTGGCCGCCGGTTCGGGGATCGAGCGGACGACGGGCCGGCCGGCAGTCGAGGTTTTCCAGGCCGCGGCGCAGGGCGACCGTCAAGCCCGGGCTCAGGTCGCCGGAGCCGCCCGGACGATGGGTGTGGCGCTCGTCAACCTGGCCAATCTCCTCGACCCGGACGTGATCGTGATCGGCGGAGGCCTGACCAAGAGCTGGCGCTTGGTGCTGCCGGATCTTGTCGCCCCGCTCAAGGAGTCGCCATTTGTCAAGCCCTACCGGCGGCCAAAAGTAGTTCGCGCCCGCCTGGGCCAGCGGGTCGGCCTGGTGGGGGCGGTCGAGTGGGCGCGCGAAAACCTCTAGACGAGCTCGATCCCGCCTTTCCACTTCTCGAGCAGGCCGCCGGCAAGGTCGGCGCCCAGGCCTGGGCCGTGGGCGGTTACGTCCGCGACCGCCTCCTCGGGCGTGACCACCCGGACCTCGACATCGTGGTCGCCGGCGAGAAGGGAACCGAGCTCGCCCAGGCGTTCGCGGAGCTGGCGGGAGCCCCGCCGCCAGTGCTCTTCGAGCGCTTCGGCACCGCCCAGGTGAACTGGCAGGGTCGGCTGATCGAGTTCGCCTCGACTCGCGCCGAGAGCTACGCGCCCGACTCCCGCAAGCCTGACGTGACGCCGGCGACTCTCGACGAGGACCTCCGCCGCCGGGATTTCACCGTCAACACGCTGCTGATGGACTTCCAGGGCCAGGTCGAAGACCGGCTCGGGACGGGGCTTCGTGACCTCGAGGCCAGAGTGCTGCGAACCCCGCGCGAACCCGAAGCCACCTTCGCAGACGATCCCTTGCGCATGCTCCGCGCCGCACGGCTGGCGGCCCAGCTCGGTTTCGAGCTGGCCCCTGACCTGCTGCCCGCCATGCGCAAGGCGCGCGAGCGCCTGCGGCCGCCTGTCCTCTCCGTTGAGCGGACCGCTGACGAGCTGCGCAAGATGCTGCTCTCGGAACGGCCGAAGCTCGCCCTCCAGCTCTTGGACGAGGGGGGCCTCCTCGAGATGGTGCTGCCCGAGGTCTGGAGGTGCCACGGTGTGCAGCAGGGCGGCTGGCACCGGTTCGACGTCTACGAGCACACGCTGGAGGCCTTGGCGCTGGCGCCGCCCGACCTGCTGACCCGGCTCGCCGCGCTCTTCCACGACGTGGGCAAGCCGGTCACCGCCACGCCCGACGGCTACTTCCTCGGCCACGACAAGGTAGGCGCTGGGCTCGCCCGCGAGGCACTGGCGCGGCTCCGTTTCTCGAAGGAGGTGGGGGATCGGGTAGCCCGCCTGGTCGAGCTGCACCTCCGCCCGGCGTTCTACCAGCGTGAGGAGTGGGGCGACGGAGCCGTCCGCAAGCTCGCTCGCGATGCCGGCGACGACGTCTGGCGACTGCTCGACCTGGCCCGGGCCGATATCAGGGCTTCGGCCTTCCCGGACCCCGCGAAGATCGACGAGCTGGAAAACCGGCTGCGCGAGGTCCTGGCCGAGAAGCCGAGCCGTTTCAGCCTGCCGATAAGCGGCGAGGACATCATGCATGAGCTCAAGCTGCCGCCCGGCAAGGACGTGGGCCGCGTCAAGAGCCGGCTCCAGGAGCTGGTGCTGGACGGCCAGCTGCCTCCCGAACGAGAGGCACTGCTGGAGTACCTTAGGGCCCATCCGAACGAGCGCTGACCGGCTGGCGGCCTGGGCAGCCGGGTTCGAACCAACCGAGGACGACCTGGCTCTGGCGCACCGCTCCCTCGTCGACACGGTGGCGGTCGCAGTGGCCGGTCGGGGCGAAGCCGTGACGCGCATCGCGGCAGCTGACGGTGAGGCCACTCACTGGGCGGCCGCCGGCCACGCACTCGACTACGACGACCTCCACCTGGAATCGACCGCGCATATCTCGGTTGTCTGCCTCGTGGCTGCCCTCACCGCCGGCGGTGGCGCCGAGGCCTATCTGGCCGGCGCCGGGGTGATGGCGAGGCTGGGCACTGCCCTTGGCTGGGAGCACTACCGGCGGGGCTGGCACGCGACCTGTGCGGCGGGCGCACCGGCGGCGGCGGTGGCGGCCGGCCTCGCCTTCGGCCTGGATGCCCAAGCGCTGGCGCGGGCGCTAGCTCTGGCCGTGCCGGCGGCAGGCGGGGTGCAGCGGGCCTTCGGCACGATGGCGAAGCCGCTCCAGGTCGGCTTCGCCGTTTCCGCAGGCGTCCGGGCGGCGCGGCTCGCGCGGGCCGGGGCGACCGCCGACCCGGCCGCCTTGGACGACTGGATCGAACTCCTCGGGGGCAGCCTCCGCCGGGTCGAGACCGAGGCTGCCGGACCGGCTGTACCCGGCGGTTTGGCTGTCAAGCTCTACCCGTGCTGCTACGCGCTGCAGCGGCCAATCGCCGCGGCGGCCACCCTGAGAGTGGATCCGGAGACGGTCGAGGCGATCAAGGTGCGCACGCCTGAGGCCAGCCTGCAGCCGCTCAACCGGCACCGCCCGAAGACCGGCCTGGAGGGGAAGTTCAGCCTCGAATACGGCCTGGCGGCCGCTCTGCTCGACCACCCGGTCGGCTTTGCCAGCTTCAGCGACGACTGCATCGCCCGGCCTCAGGCCCAGCGGCTCCTGGAGCTGGTCGAGGCCGAGGCCCGGCCTGGCGGCTCGGGCCTCCTGGACGGCCACTGTGAGGTCGAGATCAAGACTCCCGTGGCGACGCGAGTGGCTCGGGTCGACCTCCCGCCGGGCGCTCCCGGCCGGCCCGCGACAGGCGACGATCTGAAAGCGAAGGTGGCCGACTGCTGCGGGGAGCTGGCCGAAGAGGTGCTCGCGCTCGACTGGCCGGAAGCGGCCGGATTCCTGCGCCGGGTGCTGCCCGTGGGGCCTTAGACTCCGGGGCAATCAAACGTTCACTCGGGAGGAAGAAAGCATGGGAAGGATCCGATTCGTAAGCGGCCTCGTCGCGGCCGCTTTGATGGTGGCGGCCTGCGGCGGGACCACCGGTGGCACCAGCAGCAGCTGCTCCAAAACTTTCAAGGTCGGCCAGGTGACCGACATCGGCAAGCTGTCCGACAAGTCGTTCAACTTCGACGCCAATGTCGGTCTCAAGGCGGCTCAGTCTGACCCCAGCCTTTGCGTCAAGGGCGCGGTCATCGAATCGACTTCCGAGGACGACTACGCGAAGAACATCCAGACCTTCCTCGACCAGAAGTACGACATGATCGTCACCGTCGGCTTCAAGCTGGGCGACGCGACGCTGAAGGCGGCCCAGGACAACCCTGGCGTGAAGTTCGCCATCGTCGACTACACCTACAAGACCTACCCGTCAAATCTCGCCGGGTTGGTCTTCAGCGAAGACCAGCCTGGGTTCCTGGCCGGCGCGCTGGCCGGGCTGCTGACGAAGACCAACGTGATCGGAGAAGTCGCCGGGCTGGAGTCGGTTCCACCAGTGGTCCACTACGTGCAGGGCTTTGAGAACGGTGCCAAGTTCACGAACCCCAAGGTCCATCCCCTGCACATCTACCAACCCGAGAGCGGGGCCAAGGACTTCAACGACCCGGATTGGGGCAAGCAGCAGGCCCTCACGTTCATCGGCCAGGGCGCCGACATCATCTTCGGCGTTGGCGGCAACACCGGCAACGGCGGGCTGATCGGGGCCAATGAGCAGGGCAAGATGTGCGTCGGCGTCGACGTCGACCAGTACCTCTTCTTCCCAGAGCTCCGGCGCTGCTTCATCACCAGCGCGGAAAAGCTCGTGCACAACGGCGTGAAGACGGCGATCACGAACCTCGTCAAGGGCACCTGGGTTTCCGGGACGGTCTCCTACAACCTCAAGAACAACGGAGTCGCGTTGGGGCCCTATCACGACTTCGACTCCAAGATTTCGGCCAGCTCGAAGGCCAAGATCAAGGACATCATGACCAAGCTCAAGGACGGTTCTCTGAGCACTGGAGTCACCGCGTAACCGCCTCGGGCACGGCCCTTCACCTCCGGGGCATCGTCAAGGCCTTCGGAAATGTGAGGGCCAACGATGGTGTGGACCTGGCCGTCGAGTGGGGCCAGGTCCACGCCCTGCTGGGCGAGAACGGGGCCGGCAAGTCGACGCTCATGAACGTCGTCTACGGCCTCGTCAGCCCAGACTCTGGCGAGATCGACTTCGACGGCAACCCGGTCAAGATCGGCGGCCCTCAGGACGCGATCCGGCTCGGCATCGGCATGGTGCACCAGCACTTCATGCTGATCCCGCCGCTCACCGTCGCCGAGAACATAGTGCTGGGACGCGAGATCGCCAGCGCGGGCGTGGTGAACCTCGACCGCTCCTATCGGACGGTGAACGACCTCTCGGCACGCTACGGGCTCGAGGTCGATCCCCGGCAGCGGGTCCAGGACCTCTCGGTTGGCGTCCAGCAGCGCGTGGAGATCCTGAAAGCCCTCTACCGCGGCGCCCGCCTGCTCATCCTCGACGAGCCCACGGCGGTGCTGACGCCGCAGGAGATCGAGGGCCTGTTCGAGATCGTCCGCACGCTGACCGCGGCCGGCAACGCGGTCATTTTCATCACCCACAAGCTCGCCGAAGTGATGGAGATCGCCGACCAGATCACCGTCATGCGGCGCGGCCAGGTTGTCGGTGTGACGACACCCGCGGAGTCCAAGCCGGCCGACCTGGCCAGGATGATGGTCGGCCGGCCGGTCCTCTTGCGAGTCGAGAAGCAGCCCGCAAAGCCCGGCTCCGAGGTGTTGCGGGTCGACGACCTGGTCGTACACGACGATCGCCGCCAGCTCGCCGTCGACCACGTCGGTCTCGCGGTGCGGGCGGGCGAGATCCTCGGGATCGCCGGCGTCGAAGGAAATGGCCAGAACGAGCTGGTGGAGGCGATCGTGGGGCTCCGACCAGCGCGGTCGGGCAAGGTGCTGCTCGAAGGCAAGGACATCACCAGACGGCCCACCCGCGACCGGCTGCGGCGCGGAGTCGGGCTGATCCCGGCGGACCGCCAGCGGCAGGGCATCATCCTCGAGCTCCCCATCGCCGACAACCTGATCCTCAGTGACTACGACCGGCCGCCTTACGAGCGCTGGCTCGTGCGGCAGTTCAACACGATTCGGTCAGCGGCGGAGCGGCTGGTCGAGACCTTCGACATTCGAATCCGGAGCGTCGACGATCCGGCCGGCTCGCTCTCCGGCGGCAACCAGCAGAAGCTGGTGGTCGCGCGTGAGCTGGGCACGGCGCCCAAGGTCTTGGTGGCGAGCCAGCCGACCCGCGGCGTCGACGTCGGGTCGATCGAGTTCATCCACCGGCGCCTCGTCACCGAGCGCGACGCCGGCCTGGCGGTGCTCCTGGTCTCCTCGGAGCTCGACGAGATTCTCTCCTTGGCGGACCGCGTTGCGGTTCTCTACCGGGGCCGGATCGTAGCGGTCCTGGATGCGGCCGAAGCCGAGCGCGAGCACATCGGACTCCTGATGGCCGGCGCCGCCGCCTGATGCGCAGGTTTCGCGCCGGCTGGCTGGTTTCCTCGCTCCTCGTCCCGCTGGCCTCGGTGGTTGCCGGTTTTCTCGTCGGCGCACTCGCGATAGTCGCGGCCGGAGCCGACCCCTTGCAGGCTTACGGCGCGCTCTTTGCGGGAGCTTTCACCAACCGCAACGCGTTTGCCGAAACCCTTGTCAGCACCGTCCCCTACGTGCTGCTCGGCCTGGGCCTGGCGCTCGGATTTCGGGCCGGTCTCTTCAACATCGGCGCCGAAGGGCAGTTCTACATCGGCGCCCTCACCGGTGTCTTTGTCGGTTACAGCATCCACGGCTTGCCCTTGCTCATCGAAATTCCGGCGGCGCTGCTCGCAGGCATGGCAGGGGGGTTTGCCTGGGCCGCGATCGCCGGGTTCTTGAAGGCGTGGACCGGGGCACACGAGGTGATCACCAGCATCATGCTCAACTACGTCGCGTTCCTGGTCGCCAATTACCTGATCGATGGCGCCAACGGCAAGCCCGGTGTGATGGTCGCGCCCAACGTCTCCACGCCGCGCACGCCCGACGTCGATCTGGGCGCGATGCTGCCCATCATCGTGCCCGGCAGCCGCCTCCATCTGGGCCTCTTGCTGGCGCTCATCGCGGTGCCGCTGGTCTGGTTCCTGATCGAGCGGACGACCGTCGGCTTCCGCCTCCGTGCGGTCGGATTCAACCAGGGCACGGCGCGTGCGGCGGGCATCTCGGTGGCCCAAACCATCGTGTTGACGATGGGTATCTCGGGAGCGCTGGCGGGCGCGGCGGGAATCGTGCAAGTGCTCGGGTTGAGCCACCACATGACCGATACGGTGGCGGCCGGCTACGGGTTCGACGCCATCGCCATCGCGCTGCTGGCGCGCAGCAATCCGTGGGGCGTGCTCCCCGCCGCTCTGCTCTTTGGGGCGCTTCACAACGGGGCGGGCTTCATGCAGCTGGAGACGCAGGTCTCCTCCGACCTGATCTCGATCGTGCAGGCCTCGCTGATCATCTTCGTGGCGGCGCCGGCGATCGTGCGCTGGCTGCTGCGGCTCCGAGAGCAGCCGGTCGAGACCGTGCAGATCACTCAGCGAGAGGTCGAAACACCGGTCGGATGACCGCCTTCCTGCAACAGCTGGACCCGGTCAGCCTGGTCAGCATCATGCTGATCACGGCCACGCCACTCGTGCTCGCCGCGCTCGGCGGCATGATGTGCGAGCGCTCGGGTGTGGTGAACATAGCCCTCGAGGGCATCATGCTGACGGGCGCCTTCATCGGCTACTTCGTGGCCTTCTTGACGCAGAACCTCTGGCTCGGTCTGCTCGCCGCGATCGTTTCCGGGATGCTGATCGCCACCCTCCACGCGGTCCTCTCCGTCTCCTTTCTGGTGGACCAGATCGTGAGCGGGACGGTCATCAACATCCTGGCGGTGGGGGTAACCGGCGTCTTCTACCGGACCTATCTGGAGACCGCTACCACCGCCGGGCCAGGCACGCTGCCGCACTGGAACCTGCCGCTGCTCTCGAGCATCCCGGTTCTGGGTCCGATCCTGTTCCAGAACCAGCTCGTGACCTACGCCATGCTCGTCCTCATCTTCGTGGTGCATTTCGTCCTCTTCAACACCGTCTGGGGGCTGCGCACGCGAGCCTGCGGCGAGAACCCGCGCGCGGCCGAGACCGCAGGTATCAACGTCTACTTCGTGCGCTACGTGAACGTCATCGCGTCAGGCGCCCTGGCCGGCCTCGGTGGTGCCTATTTCAGCCTCCAGCAGATCGGAACTTTCCTGCCGAACATGACAGGTGGACGCGGCTTCATCGCGCTTGCCGCGATGATCTTTGGCAAGTGGACACCCGGCGGCGCGTTCCTCGCGTCATTGCTTTTCACGGGGTCGGATCAGCTCGGCAGCAGGCTGCAAAGTGTCTTCCAGGTGCACGTACCTCTTCAATTTCTCGGCATGTTGCCGTATGTTCTTACCATCGTCGTCGTCGCTGGGGCTATGGGGCGGGCGATTGCGCCGGCCGCGGTGGGGAGGCCGTACAAGAAAACATGAGCACCGGAACTGATGCGTCAAAACTGCGCGTGCAATCGGCGGCGGACGTCCAAGAGGGTCTCGGTCCTCGCCTTTTAGACATCGACCCGAGCGTCAGTGTTCTGGCGCGGGACGACTCCTTCAGCGGGCGCTGGATCATCACTGGGGAGGGCCAGGTCCTGGGTGATTTCGAAGGTCGGATCGAATGCGCCGGCGACCTTTTGATCGGCGTCGGGTCACAGGTCAATGCGACCATTAAAGGCAACGACATCACCATCTCCGGTGCTGTGCACGGCAACGTGACCGCGTTCGGCCGTCTCAAGATCACGTCCAGCGGTCGCCTGGAGGGCGACGCCACGGCCGCCGCGCTGATCGTCCAGGAGGGCGGCGTGCACCATGGGACGACCCGCGTTTTTCCAGAGGGCGTGCCCGACGAGCAGGAACCGGCGCCGCCCGTGGAGGTCGCGGGGGCCCCGCGGGGGCCCGTCCCGACCCGCGTTGATCGGGTCCGCAGGTTCTGGGGCGAGTTTTTTTAGCAGGCTACCCAAAAACCCCCTGGTCGGCTATCAACAAAGGGGGTATATTCGCCTTCAATAACCGGGCCTCGCGCAGAGGCTTATTGGAGCGGAATGGCGAGGGTTCCCTTAAGCAAGATCGACCTCGACGAGGACGAGATGATCGTCGAGGGCTTCCAGGCCGAGCTGGTGAGCGGGATGAAGGTCTGGGTGACCGCGGTGCTCGAGCGCACCTGCGTCTACGAGACCCCGGACCTGGAGCGGCGCCTCGTGCCCAAGGACCAGGTGATCGTCGAGCGTGGCCAGGTTCCGATCCGCCGGCGGAAGCTGACCGGGCCCCCTGGGGCGGCCGGCAAAGGCCGCCGGGCGGGCGCCAAGGCTAAGGCAGCCGAAGACTCCGTGAACTCGTGAGCGGCGAGGTCGCCGCCTCGAGCCGGCGTGGGTTAACTTCTCAGGCGATGCCGCGAGCGACGTCGATGAACCGCAACCTGGCCCTCGAGCTGCTACGAGTTACCGAGGGGGCCGCGCTCGCCGCCGCGCCGCTCCAGGGCCGTGGCAACAAGGAGGCGGCTGACCAGCGCGCGGTCGACGCCATGCGCGAGCGGCTCGCCTCGGTCGACATGAAAGGCACGATCGTGATCGGCGAGGGGGAGAAGGACCAGGCGCCGATGCTCTATTTCGGCGAGCAGATCGGCAACGGGCTCGAGCCGGAGGTGGACGTCGCCGTCGATCCCATCGACGGCACCGAGTTCACCGCCAACATGCTGCCGGGCGCGATGTCGGTGGTGGCGCTGGCGGAGCGCGGGAGCATGTTCACGACCCACGTCCACTACATGGAGAAGCTCGTTGTCGGCCGCCGAGCGCGCGGCGTCATCGACATCGACATGCCGGTGGAGTGGAACCTGCGCCGGATCGGCAAGGCGGAAGGCCTGCACCCGCGCGACCTCACGGTCATCGTGCTGGACCGGCCGCGCAACCGCGAGATCATCGACCAGGTCCGCGACGTGGGGCCGCGCATCTCGCTCATCTCGGGTGGTGACGTCGCCGGCGCGATCACCGCCGCGTCCGAGCAGATCAGCGGCAAGCACGTGCTGATGGGCAGCGGCGGCGCCACCGAAGGCGTGCTGGCGGCCTGCGCGGTCAAGTGCCTGCACGGCGACATGCAGGCCAAGCTCTATTTCCGCGATGACGAGGAGCTCGCGCTCGCCCGCAAGGAGGGCTACAAAGAAGGCCGCGTGCTGGCGATCGACGACCTCTGCTCGGCCGAGAACATCTTCTTCGCGGCGACCGGGATCACATCAGGCGACGTTCTGAAAGGCGTGCGCTACGAGGAGTTCTACGCGTACACGCACTCGATGGTGCTGCGTTCGGCCACCGGCACCATGCGCTACGTGGAGGCCTATCACGAGATGTCGAAGCTGCGGGCCCAGGGACTGCTGCCGGAGCAGCTGAACGGGTTCAAGTGAACAGGAGCTAGCGCCGGCAGTTGGGGGAGGTCACCCGGAGCATCACCATCCACCGGCCTCCGGCGGCGGTGTTCACCTTCCTTTCGAACCCCGAGAACGACCCGACCTGGGTTTCAGCCTCGATCGAGCACCACCGCACTTCCAAAGGTCCGAAAGGCCTCGGTTCGACCAGCCGGGAGATGGTCCGGGCGCCCTGGGGTGGCAGGCTCTGGGTTGAATGGCGAGTTTCCGGCTGGGAACGGGACAGCTTGATCTCCTACGAGGCCACCTCGCAGCGGCGCCTCGGCTCGACCGAGCTCGACCTCATGCTGAAGGAGGTGCCGGCCGGCACTCGCGTGGTCCTGCGCTGCCGGTTCGCCGCACGCGGCCCGCTCCGGCTTCTGGAGCCGCTCTTCCTGGGCCACCTGGCCAGGACCTGGAGCCGCCGGGATCTGCCTGCCTTGAAGCAGCAGCTGGAGGAATCCCCCCGACCGGTTGCATCCCGCTAAAGGGCCCGGATCCGCCACTCCGAGACAAGGGGAAAACCGGTGGCCTCCAGCATCCGCCGCTTCGGCTCGTCATGGTGGCCGCAGACGACGACTGCCTGGACGGCGCCGCGTTCGCGGGCGAGCGCCATGACCTCGGTGAGGAGGTTCCGGCCGATCCCGTTCCACAGCTCCGGCTGGGCGACGGCGAAGTCGTCGATGACGCAGATGAGCCCGCCCGGGTCGTAGACGGGAGGCGGCGGGCGCAGGTCGGCGACCAGGAAGCCATCGATGCGGCCCCCGTCTTCGTGCACCAGGCAGATCTTCAACGTGCTCGCGATGATGGATTCGAAGTACGCCTTCTGGACAGTGCGCGAGTCGACGCCCATGCGCCAGAACTGGGGACGGACCCGCTCGTACTCGCGGCGCTTACGCTCCGAAAGCTGGACCATGCCGAGGACGTCATCAGCCTCGGCGGTCCGGATCAA
>Ga0209059_1000090_pt1 | contig 37172 bp, 32 predicted proteins | sample GraSoiAngelo_151_FD_186165 | JGI IMG/M metagenome (GOLD analysis project Ga0209059, IMG submission 186165) | Grasslands soil microbial communities from the Angelo Coastal Reserve, California, USA - 14_1009_12_20cm (SPAdes) (version 2) | ecosystem: Environmental > Terrestrial > Soil > Grasslands ...
AGGTGCTCCTGAGGAAGGAGGTGAAACGCGTCGTCCGCGGGCGTCTCGAGCTGGGAGACGGCGAGAAGATCGAGGCGGGCACGGTGATCTGGACCGCCGGCGTCAAGGCGAACGACCTCGCCCGCTCGCTCGGCCTCGAAGCCGGCAAAGCCGCGACCGTAAGAGTCGAACCCACGCTGCAGCTGCCAGGCCACCCCGAGGCGTTCGCAATCGGCGACATGGCTTACCTCGAGCAGGGCGGCCAGGCCCTGCCCATGCTCATCCCTGTGGCGATGCAGCAGGCTCGCCACGTGGCGCGGGCGATCGACGGCATGACCCGTGGACGCGCCCCCCGGCCATTCCACTACGCCGATCCAGGAATGATGGCCACGATCGGCCGCAACGCCGGCATCGCCCAGCTCGGGCCGGTCCGGATCGACGGCTTTCCAGGCTGGTTGCTCTGGCTCGGCTTCCATCTCCTCCAAATCATCACGCTGCGAGCCAAGCTGGTCGTGCTCGTGAACTGGACCTGGGACTACTTCTTCCTGGACCGCCCGATACGGCTGCTGGTCAGGGCTTCTCGCTGAGGCCTGCCAGGTGGGCCACAAAACCGGGCAGCGGGGCGAGCCGGCCGGCGCTGTCAAACGGCAACGGGCGTGCCGCCGAAAGGATCTCCAGGTCGCCACGCGAGGCGGAGCCTTCGAGCAGCGCCGGGCTCACAGCGATCGTCTCCGTGTGCAGGGTATCGGCGATCCAGGCCAGCCGGAGCGGCTCGGTGGCGGTCCGCCCGCTGGTCGCTATGGCAGCCAGGACGGCGTCGCGGTCGGTGGGCAGGATCATGGGTAGCTGGCCGCGCTCGAGTCCGACGATGCCGGCCGTGAACGCGTTCGCGTAGAGCGAGGCCAGGTCCACCTTCTCGGCCAGCCGCACCGGTATGAACTCGGCCAGGCCGATGCCCGCCGCGTTGCCGTGGGATGCGTCGGTCAGGTCGAGGGGAACGATCGAAGCGATGCGGGTTCCCGCCGGTTCCTCCTCCCCCGGTATCCGGAGGCGGTTGATCACGTTGGTGTCCATTCCGGTACCGCTGATGTCCTTGCCCATCCGGTCCACCACCAGCACGTCGATGACGTCGAACGGGATCTTCGGCATCAGCTCGTAGGCCCGGCGCAGCAGCTTCTCCTCCGGCGGTCCGGCGATCTCCGAACCAAGCAGGCCGTGCACCTCGGCTGTCTGGTCCAGCGAGTTCTCGATCACGACCAGGCCACCCACGAGGATCCCCCGGGCGACGAGGAAGCGAGCCACCTCGGGCATCACATCCCGCAGCCCGCGCACACCCGCGGCGTGGATCTGCTGGGCGCCGCGCTGCTTACCGAGCCCGATCGCCGCCATCTTGGCCGGACCGCTCTCGATGGTGCCGCTGAAGTCGGTGTGCGGCTTGACCCGGTTGATGACCAGGACCCTGCCCGCCTCGACCACGTTCCGGTCGAGATGGACCGGCACGCCCGCCACCTGACCCAGCTCGACGGTCTCCATCGTGGCGCGCACCTGGACCCCGAGCCGAGCCTCGTCGATGCCATAGTCGGCCAGCACCGCCGCCTGGCCGGCAGCCGTCGCGCCGCCATGGCTGCCCATGGCCGGCACGATGAAAGGCTCAAAGCCGGAGGCCTGAAGCGCCCGCAAGGCAACCCGCACGATAGTTCCGAGCTCAGCGATGCCCCGGCTGCCCACGCCGACCGCCAGCGGCCCCTTCGGCTCGATGCTTTCGGCCAGCCTCCGGACAGCAGTTTCGACAGCGACCTCGAGGTTTTCCAGGCGGGGCGGCGCCAGTCGCTGCCGGACGAGCCCGACCGGAGGGGGCGCGAGCTTGCTGTACAGCTCGCTCGCCAACCGCTCGAGCGCCGGCAGCGCCGCCTTAAGGTCGAGGCGAGCAGAGCTCGTCTCAAGCATGAAAGTCAGGATAGCCTCGCCCGGCAACGCCGGCGTCCGGGAATTTGAAGCCCGCCACGACCCACCGTAGAATTTCAGGTCCATGGGTGTGGGGAGGCTTGCGTGAGCGCGCTGCCGGCTGAGCCGATGCAGCCGCGGATCGAGCGTAACCCGGTCCTCATCGCCGACGACGACCCGGACGTGCGCACGATGGTACGCATGCTGCTCGAGCTCGATGGCCACGTGGTCATCGAGGCGAAGGACGGAACCTCGGCCTGGGAGATGATCGAGACCCACGGTCCGAGCGTCGTCGTGGCCGATGTCCAGATGCCGGGCCTGACCGGGCTCCAGCTCTGCCGTAAGGTCAGATCGAGCGGACGCGACGGCGTCAAGATCATCGTCTACACGGCCGGGATGGCGACCCGGCAGGAGTCCCTGGAGGCGGGTTGTGACGCCTACTTCCTGAAGACCGACCCCTTACCTCAGCTGCGCGAGACCGTCCGCCGCTTCTACGACCCGACCTGAGGTGACGCAGGGACCGCAGTACCCACTGCCACCGCCCCCGCCCGGGCCGCCCGCACCGACCCAGCAGCAGTGGCCAGGCCAGCCTGCGTCCCAGCCTCCTGCTGCCGCGCGCAAGAACCCGACAGTCAGCCTGATCTGCTCCCTGCTGCTCCCGGGCGTCGGCCAGATGGTCAACGGCGAGACCGGCAAGGGAATCCTCATGCTGGCCGGCTGGATCGTCTGCTGGCTGCTCTTCCTGACGCTGGTGCCGATCCTGATCGCGATCGGCATCTGGGTCTGGGCGATGGTCGACGCCTACCGCGGGGCGGTGCGCTGGAACATCGCCCGAGGGCTCGGCTAGCGAACCGCTGCACGCTCCCCTCCCCGACCTCCCCCCGGTTGAGCGGGGGAGGAAATTATTCGGGCGTGAGGTGCCGCTCGGAGCGCCTGTCAAACAGAGCGACTAAGCGTTCGCGGCCAGAGCGGCGAGCAAGCGGCCGACGGAAGCCTCGATCCCGAGCTCGCGGGTCAGCTTCTCCAGCTTCTCGGGGTCAGCCGGCTTGGCCGGCAGCCCGGGCTGCGGCGGCGGCAGCTCGATGTTTGTCACCGGCGCCACCACCGTGCGGGCTCGCTTGACGTAGTCGACGATCTCCGGGGACCAGTTCAGGGCGGCCAGCATTCCATCCAGGCCGCCATAGCGGCGAACCATGCCGGCGGCGGTCTTCTCGCCGATCCCAGGTACGCCCGGCAGCCCATCGGAGGGGTCGCCGCGCAGGATCGCGAAGTCGGCGTAGGCCCGGCCGGGGATGCCGTAGCGGCGCTCGATCTCGGCTTCGTCGACCTCCTTCAGGCCGCCCTTTTCCGGGTAGAGCACGATCACGTCGCGGTCGCGCACAAGCGCAAAGAGGTCGCGATCGCCGCTCGCGATCTCGATCGGCGTCTCGACCTTTGCCACCAGGGAGGCGATCACGTCCTCAGCCTCGAAGTCCTTCGCGCCGATCACGTTGAGGCCGATGGCGCCCAGCACCGCTTCGATCAGCGGCATCTGCGGCGCGAGCTGAGGTGGGATTGGCTCGGCCACCCGGTGAGACTTGTAAGTCGGCAGCGCTTTGACGCGCCAGGCCGGCCGCCAGTCCTCGTCGGTGGCGACCGCCAGGGACCGTGGATGCCGCGTCATGAGCAGGCTGGCCAGCCGGTCCAGCAGCCCACGCACTCCGTTGACGGGGCGGCCGTCGGGCGAGGTCATGGTTACCGGGAGCGCGAAAAAGGCGCGGAAGATCATGCTCGACCCGTCGACCAGCATCCAGTTGGGCCGGCCGGCCATCCGCGTCAGGAACCGGCGCCGAGCTCGGCCAGGATCTCGTCGGTGTGCTCACCCAGCCGCGGGCCGGCGCCGCCCTCGCGGACCGGTGTTCGCCCCAGTCGCATGGGCGAACCGACCTGGCGCACGGCGCCGAGCGTCGGGTGGGCCGCGTCCCAGAAGAAATGCCGGGCGGCGAGGTGGGGATCGTTGAAGACCTCTCCATAGTCCTGGATGGCGCCGCAGGGCACTCCCGCCTCCTGGAGGGCGTCGATCCAGTAGTCGACCGGCCGCGTTCTTGTCACGGCCTCGAGCAGGGGGATCAGCTCCGAGCGGTTGCTGTGCCGGTCCGGGTTGGTCGCGAAGCGCGGGTCGGCCGGCAGGTGCTCGAGGCCGAGGACCTGGCAGAGGGCCAGCCAGTTGGCGGGACTGCCGGCTCCGGCGGTGAAGAATCCATCGGACGCGCGGAAGGCCTGGTAGGGAGCCGTCGTCTGGTGGGCGGACCCGAGCGGACGTCCCACCTCGCCCGTTGCGAAGTAGCGCCCTGCCTCCCAGACCGCTAGCGAGACCCCGGCTTCGAAAAGCGAGACGTCGATGTGCTGTCCGCGGCCGTCGCGCTCACGAGCCTGGAGGGCGGCCACCGCCGCCAGGGCGCCGTAGAGCGCGCAGACCAGGTCGCAGATCGGGACGCCCACCTTGACCGGCTCCTCCCCGCCCTCGGGACCGGTGATCGACATCAGTCCGCTCATGGCCTGGGCCATGATGTCGAGCCCCGCCAGCTGCGCGTAGGGGCCGGTCTGGCCCCAGCCGGAGGCGGCCACATAGATCAGGCGGGGGTTGATCTGCTGCAGCCGGTCGTAGTCGAGCTCGAGGTCCTTCATCGTCCCCGGCCGGAGGTTCTCGATGACGATGTCGGTGCGCGCGATGAGCTTGCGGAAGACCTCCTTGCCAGAGGCCGACTTCAAGTCCAGGGCGAGCGAGCGCTTGTTGCGGTTCAGGCGCACGAAGTTGGACGACTCGCCGTCAAGGAAAGGCGCGGTCTGGCGGACCATGTCGCCGCCCGCCGGGTTCTCGACCTTGATCACATCGGCCCCCAGGTCGGCGAGCTGCATCCCGCAGAAAGGACCGGCCATGAAGTTGCCGACCTCGAGCACGCGCACGCCTTCCAACGGCGGGGGGCTCGGCATGGTCTAGAAGCTTAGGGAGTTACGCTTTGAGCATGGCGGGCGAATACGGAAGGGCGGACTTGAAAGGCTTTGAGGGCACCTTCCTGCACCGCCTCGACAGCCGCTCCGACGCCGACCTCGCGCGCCTGCCGATGACCGTCAAAGTCCTGCTCGAAGGCCTGCTCCGCGGCGCTGCCGCGGGGCGCGTCAGCGAGACGTCTCTGGCCGCCCTGGCCCGCTGGCCGGCGGAGGCGCCGGAAGACGCCGAGCTGCCCTACACACCAGCGCGGGTCCTCCTCCAGGACTTCACCGGCGTGCCCGCCGTGGTCGACCTGGCGGCCATGCGCTCGGCCATGGAGCGGGCAGGCAAGGACGCCGGGCGGATCGACCCGCTGGTCCCCGTCGACCTGGTGATCGACCACTCGGTGCAGGTCGACGCTTTCGGGTCACTCGGCGCCTACGAGAAGAACATCGTGCGGGAGTACGAGCGAAACCACGAGCGCTATGCCCTCCTGCGCTGGGCGCAGGAGGCGTTCCACAACTTCAGCGTTGTGCCGCCCGGCATGGGGATCTGCCACCAGGTCAACCTGGAGCACCTGGCGAAGGTCGTGCAGACTCGCCAGGAGGACGGCGGCCGGCTGGCGCTGCCCGACACGCTCGTCGGAACCGACTCCCACACCACGATGGTCAACGGGCTCGGCGTCCTCGGCTGGGGCGTCGGCGGGATCGAGGCCGAGGCGGCTCTCCTCGGCCAGCCGATGTTCCTGACGCCGCCAGTGGTGGTCGGGGTCAAGTTCGGTGGAGCTCTCCGCCCGGGCGCCACCGCGACCGACCTGGTGCTGACGCTCACGGAGATGCTTCGCAAGCACGGTGTGGTCAACAAGTTCGTCGAGTTCTGCGGCGCCGGCCTCTCCAGCCTGTCGGTGCCGGACCGCGCCACGCTCTCCAACATGTGCCCGGAGTACGGCGCCACCTCCGGGCTCTTCCCGGTCGACGAGCAGACGCTCAAGTACCTGGAGATGACGGGCCGCGACCAGGAGCAGATCCGGCTGGTCGAGGCCTACTGCAAGGAGCAGTCGCTCTTCCGGACCGACGACTCGCCCACCCCTACCTTCAGCGAGATGCTGGAGCTCGACCTGGCGTCGGTGGAACCGTCGGTGGCCGGCCCCAAGCGGCCGCAGGACCGGGTCGCCCTGCCGAAAGTTTGGGAGAGCTTCACGGGCGCTTTCGGCGGCCGCGAGGACCCAGACGAGCGGGCTCGTATGAAGGGCGAGGGCGGCGCCCACGAGGAGTCTGTCAAGAAGGCTTTTGCGGAGGCCGGGGCCGCCACCGCCGTCAAGCCCGCCACCGACCTTGCCGGCGGCGCCGTGGTGATCGCCGCCATCACCAGCTGCACCAACACGTCGAACCCGTCGGTCATGGTCGCCGCCGGCCTGCTCGCGAAGGCGGCCGTGGAGCGAGGAATGGACGTCCAGCCTCATGTCAAGACCTCGCTGGCGCCAGGCTCGCGCGTCGTCACCGACTACCTGAAAACGGCCGGCCTCATGGAGCCGCTCGAGAAGCTGGGCTTCTACCTCGTCGGCTACGGCTGCACGACCTGCATCGGGAACAGCGGACCGCTGGCCAGCCCCGAGATCGAAAGAGCCGTCCAGGACGGTGACCTGAACGTGGTCGCCGTGCTGAGCGGCAACCGCAACTTCGAGGCGCGCATCCATCCCCTCGTGCGGGCCAGCTACCTGGCCTCACCTCCACTGGTCGTCGCCTATGCCCTGGCGGGGACGATCCACAAAGACCTCTCGAAGGAGCCCGTGGGGACGGACCGGGACGGCAAGCCGGTCTTCCTTTCGGAGCTCTGGCCCGCGCCCGAAAAGGTCGCCGAGACGGTGTCCGAGTGCGTGCGTCAGGACATGTTCAAACGCGAGTACGACCGCATCTACGAGGGCGACGAGCACTGGCGGGAGATGGACTCTCCAACGGGCGCGGCGTACGACTGGGACCCGGAGTCGACCTACGTGCGAGAGCCGCCCTATTTCATCGACCTGAAACCAGCCGCGAGCGAGCTGCCGGACGTGGCCGGCGCCCGGGTGCTGGCAATGCTCGGCGACTCCGTCACGACGGACCACATCTCCCCCGCCGGCTCCATTCCGGCGGACTCGCCGGCCGGCAAGTACCTGATCTCGAAGGGCGTGGAGAAGGTCGACTTCAACTCTTACGGCGCCCGCCGAGGGAACCACGAGGTGATGGTCCGCGGCACCTTCGGCAACATCCGGCTGCGCAACGAGCTGGCTCAAGGCAAGGAGGGCTACTGGACCCGTTTCCAGCCCTCCGACGAGGAGCTGACGATCTACGACGCTTCGGTTCGCTATCTGGCCGAGGGCACGCCTCTGCTGGTCATCGCGGGCAAGGAGTACGGCTCCGGTTCGTCGCGCGACTGGGCGGCCAAGGGCCCCCTCCTGCAGGGCGTTCGGGCCGTCATCGCCGAGAGCTTTGAGCGCATCCACCGCGCCAACCTGGTGGGCATGGGCGTGCTGCCGCTCCAGTTCAAGCCGGGCGAGACGCGCCAGACGCTCGGCCTGACCGGTCGCGAGAAATACACGATCAAAGGACTGGGCCAGGTCAAGCCCGGGCAGAGGCTGACTGTCGAGGTCGAGGCCGAAGATGGCGGCAAGACGTCCTTCGAAGTGGTGGCCCGGCTCGACAACGAGACCGACGTGACCTACCTGCGCAACGGCGGCGTGCTCCCTTACGTGCTGCGGGAGCTGATGAAGTAAGCGCAGAGGCCTAAAAAAGAGGCCCGGGGGGCGCACTTCCCTCCGGGCCCGCCGACGAAATAAGACGCTAAAGAACGGCTAGGGTCGGTTGTAGGCGCGAACGAGCTGGCTCAAGATCGCCTCGTCGTTGAGCGCGGCCACCGCGTCGGCGCCCGCTGCGATCCGGTTGGCGGCCCGCCGCCGAGCGGCCTCGTCCATCTCCGGGTAGCGCGACATCAGCTGCTCGAACGTCTCGCGTTCCTTCTTGTTCTCCATCCCAGCCTGCCTCCAGTCCCCAAACCTTGCCCTGGAAAGGGGAAGCCCCCGCTCGGGGAGAGGGCGGGGGCTTCCCTGCCTTGCTCTTGAGTTAGAGCGTGGCCGGCCCGGAAGCCGTCAAGCGACCTCCTGGACCGGGTAGCGTCGCTCCTCGCCGCAGTCCGGGCATTCGTAGGTGCCTACCAGCTGGCCCGGCCGCGACACATCGGTGTGAAGAGACCGAAGGGTCATGGTCACCTGAAAGTCGTGGCGTGGGCACGACGGGGAGTCCTGCAGCTCCATTGCAACGCCAAAGGTTAGAATTCAAAACCCTAAGTTCCTAGTCGGCCAAGCACAACGCTTGCCCCAGATTGTTTATGCCCCATGCACTAAGCGCCAAGATGGCTGAAACTCAGATCCACGACCCGGTCGTGCCCGGCCCCACCGTGCGTGAGGCGATGAAGCTGAGCGGCTTCGACCAGGCACTTCTGATCGGCGGCGCCGCCGGCCTGGAGCGCCGGATCGAATGGGTCCGCGTCATCGAGACGCCGGACACGGCGCGCAAGGCACGGCCCGGCGACCTCCTGCTTTCGACCGGCTTCCCGATTCGCGACGATCCCGCGGCTCAGGTCGACCTCGTCGCGACTCTCGCCGGCATGGGCGGAGCCGGCCTCGTCATCAAGCCCGAGACCTATCTCGGAAACCGCCTGCCCGAAGGCATGGCCGAGGAGGCTGAGCGGCTGGCGCTGCCGCTCTTCACGCTCCGGCAGGAGGTCTCCTGGGTAGACCTGATGGCGCCGCTCCTGGAGCGCATCATCAACGCCGAGCACTCCCGGCTGAAGCAGTCGATCGGCATCCACCGACGCTTCACCGAGCTGGTGCTGGACGGCAAGGGCGTCGACGAGATCTGCCGCACGCTGGCCGACCTCCTGGAGAGCGCAGTGGTGGTGGAGGACGCCACCTTCCACCTCCTCGCCCACGCCGGCGGCTCAGACGTCGACAAACACCGGCGGGAGACGATCGCCCGCCATGGCACGCCGCCTCGAGTCCTCTACGACCCCAGCATCCAGCGGATGCTCCGCGAGGTGGACGCCAGGCGCGGCCCAATGAAAGTGCCCGCCTTCCCGCGCCTCGGCCTCGATCGCGAGCGGCTCATCGCGCCCATCTACGCCGCCAACCAGGTGCTGGGCTACATCTCGATCCTCGACCATCCTCGCGAGGCTGAGGAGCTGGCGTTCATGGCGATCGAGAACGCTGCCACCGTCGTGGCGCTCGCCCTCATGAAGGAGCGGGAGGTAGCTGCCGCCGAGTCATCCGTCCGGGGCGAGTACCTGGAGGACCTGACTCAAGGCACCTACGGCGACGAACCGGCTGCGCACCGCCGCGCCCGCCACGTCGGCTACCCGCTGGCCGGCCACCATGTCGTGCTCATCGTCGACATCGACGGCTTCGTCACGTTTCACAAATCGCGGCAGCTGAACGAGGACATGATCCAGGCGTTGAAGCGTGACTTCACTCGCCGGGTGACGGGCGTCGTCCGGCGCAACTTCCCGAAGGCGCTGGCCGGCAGCCGGTCGGACAGCGTGGTCGCCCTGCTGCCGCTCGGCGCAGAAGCCGACGGCTACGAAGGGAGGATGCGCGCTCTGGGCGTCCAGCTGCGCGAGGCCATCGCCGAGTGGAAACCAGGCTTCACCGTTTCCGTCGGCTTCAGCGGCCCGGTGGTGGCGCCGGCCGGTGTGGCGGCCGCCCACCGGGAGGTTCGCAACGTGCTCGAGACGCTGACCCGTTTCGGCCGCCGCGACCAAGTGGTAGCCGCAACCGAGCTGGGCGTGACAGGCCTGCTGGCGGGAGTGGCGGACGACCGCCTCGTCGAGTTCGCCCGCCGCCACCTGGGCCCCCTTGCCGAGCATGACCGCAAGCGAGGCGGCAACCTGCTCGAAACCTTGCGGGCCTACCTCGAGACAGGCGAGCAGCAAGCCGCTGCCCGCCGCCTCCAGGTCCACCCCAACACGCTCCGCTACCGGCTCGACCGGATCTCGGAAATCGGCGACGCCGATCTCACCGACCCGGAAACTCGCCTCAACCTGGCCGTCGCGCTGCGGGTCCAGGGTCTGCTCACCTTGTAGGTGACCAACGACCCGAACGGCCTTCTCTTAGTGAGGACCGACTAGGCCCGCTCTTCGCGGGCGGGTAACGTACCCGCCATGTCTCCGCCTGCCACTACACGTGCCCGTTGGGATGGGGCGCCGGCGGTGCCGCGCTCGGCCTGCGGCATGGGTTTCGTGGCGACACCAGGCCAGCCCGCGAGCCACCGCGTGGTCGAGCTCGGCGTGCGGGCTTTGGGCCGCCTCTCGCATCGCGGCGGCATGGACTCGGATGGGCGCAGCGGCGACGGGGCCGGGCTCCTGATCCAGGTACCGCGTCAGCTCCTCGGCGACGTCGGCGTGGCGGTCCTCTTCGAGTGGGAAACAGGCGCCCGCGAGATCCTCGCCGCGGCCCTGGCGACGGCAGGCACCCCCGTGGCGGAGTGGCGACAGGTGCCGGTCGACCCGGCGGCGCTCGGCGACAAGGCTCGGGAGACGATGCCTGCGATCTGGCACGGTCTGATCCCGCGGCCCAACCTGGCTCCTGAGGACTGGGAGAACGCGCTCTACCGGGGCCGGAAGCTGGCCGAAGGCGAGGCGCTGCGGCGGAGCCTACGGCTCTACATCCCTTCGCTCTCGTCGCGGACGGTGGTCTTCAAGGGCCTTATGGCTGGACCGCACCTGGCCGACTTCTATCTCGACCTCCAGGACCCCACCTGCGAGAGCCAGCTGGCCGTCTTCCACCAGCGCTACTCGACGAACACGATGCCGGACTGGCGGAACGCCCAGCCCTTCCGGATGCTCGCCCACAACGGCGAGATCAACACCCTCTCGGGCAACCGAGCCTGGATGCGCGCGCGGGAAGCCTGGCTGCCCGAGGAGCTGCGCCCGGTGATCTGGGCCGAGGGTTCGGACAGCGCCTCGCTGGACAACGTCCTGGAGCTGCTGGTCCGGCTCGGCAGCGACCCCGCGGAAGCGCTCATGACGCTGGTGCCCGATGCCTGGGAAGGGCGCGGCGACCTCGCCCCCGGCGTGCGCGACTTCTACCGCTTCCAGTCGACGCGGTTCGAGCCCTGGGACGGGCCCGCCGCCCTCGCCTTTTCGGATGGGATCGTGGCCGGCGCGGCGCTCGACCGCAACGGCCTCCGCCCGCTCCGCTACCAGGTCACCGACGACGGCCTCGTGGTCGCCGCCTCCGAGGCGGGCGTTGTGAGCCTGGAGCCGGAGCATGTCATCGAGCGGGGGCGCCTGGGCCCCGGCCAGCTGCTCGTGATCGACACGCGCGACGGCAGCGTCCTGCGCGACACTGAGGCCAAGGAGCGGGTGGCCGGCCGGCACGGCTACGGGCCCATGGCGGACGCGCTCCTCCACCCCGTCCCCCGGCGCTGGATCGAATCCGACGTACCCGAGCTTCTGCCGGGCTTGCAGCGCGTTCACGGCTGGGGCTCGGAGGACGTGAAGATCGTCATCAAGACCATGGCCGAGACCGGCCTGGAGACCGTCTACTCGATGGGCGACGACACGCCCATCGCCGTGCTCGGCAGGGCGCCGCGGCGCGTCTACAACTACCTCCGGCAGCGCTTCGCGCAGGTCACCAACCCGCCCATCGACTCGCTCCGCGAGCGCTTCGTGATGTCGCTCAGAGTGGTGCTCGGCACGCGCGACGAAGTCCTCGCGGCGGTCGAAGCGATGCCCCTGCCGAAGAAGGTGAAGCCCCTGCTGGAGCTGGAGAGCCCCATCCTTGGCGCCGGCGAGCTGGCCCGCATCCTGGAGACGGCGATCGTCCTCGACGCCACCTTCGGCGAGGAGGAGTCGCTGCGCGATGCCATCGCGCGCCTGCAGGCACAGGCCGACGCCTCGCCGGACGGGATCATCGTGCTAAGCGATCGCTCCACCGGCCGGCACCGGCTGCCGGTCCCAATGGTCCTGGCCGTCGGTGCCGTCCATGAGCGCCTGACGGTCGCCGGCAGCCGCCTTCGCAAGGACCTGGTGGCTCTCGCCGGTGACGCGGTCGATGTCCACGACCTTGCGATGCTGATCAGCGCCGGCGCCGCCGCGGTCCATCCCTACCTGGCGCTGGCGACCGCGCGGACCGTCAGCGAGGAGAAGGATCCCCAGGACGCCGAGAACGCCTACCGGAAGGCGCTCGAGTCAGGCCTCTTGAAGGTCATGGCCAAGATGGGCATCTCCTGCGTGCAGAGCTACTGCGGCGCCCAGGTGTTCGAAGTGCTCGGGCTCGGCGCCGAGGTGATGGAGCGCTGCCTTCCAGGCGTGCCCTCGCGTATCGGTGGCGCCGACTTCGCCGACCTGGAGGCGCTGATCCGCCAGCACCACGAGGCGGCCTGGACCTCCGACGAAGCGCCGCCCGACCTGGGCCTGGTCCGATTCCGGAAGCTCGGCGAATGGCACGCCCACAACCCCATCGCCGTGCGCCAGATGCAGAAGGCCGCCCAATCGGGTGATCGCGATGCCTGGGCTGACTACAAGAAGCTGGCGGACCTGGGCAGCGCTGCCGCTCTGAGGCACCTGATCCGCTTCTTGCCGACCGAAGAGCCCGTCCCGCTGGCCGAGGTCGAGCCGGCGGCCGCGATCTGGCCGCGATTCATCGCGACCGCGATGTCGCTCGGCGCCCTCTCGCCTGAGGCTCACACCGCGCTGGCGACCGCGCTCAACAGCATCGGCGGCCGCTCCAACTCCGGCGAGGGCGGCGAGGACCCGGAGCACTGGACTCACGAGGGCCCGCGGATCGACAACCGGATCAAGCAGGTCGCATCCGCCCGGTTCGGCGTCACGCCGCAATACCTGCTTCGCGCTGACGAGCTGGAGATCAAGATCGCTCAGGGCTCCAAGCCTGGCGAGGGCGGCCAGCTGCCGGGCATCAAGGTCACGAGCTTGATCGCCCGCCTCCGGCACGCGCAGCCCGGCATGCAGCTGATCTCGCCGCCGCCCCACCACGACATCTACTCGATCGAGGACCTGGCCCAGCTGATCTATGACCTGAAGGCGATCAACCCGCGCGCCCGAGTAGGCGTGAAGCTGGTCTCCGAGCTTGGCGTGGGGACGATCGCGGCCGGGGTCGCCAAGGCCAGGGCGGACTACGTCCTGATCAGCGGCCACGACGGCGGGACCGGAGCCTCACCCCTGTCCTCGATCAAGGGCGCGGGCGTGCCCTGGGAGCTCGGCCTGGCCGAAACTCAGCAGGTCCTGGTCGCCAACCGGCTCCGGGAGCGGCTGACGGTACGTACCGACGGCGGCCTGCGCACCGGAGCCGACGTCGTGAAGGCAGCGCTGCTGGGCGCCGAAGAGTTCGGGTTCGGCACGATGGTGCTGGTCGCGCTCGGCTGCGACATGGCGCGCCAGTGCCACCTGAACACCTGCCCGACCGGGATCGCGACCCAGCGCGAGGACCTCCGCGCCAAGTTCACCGGCCGGCCCGAGCACGTCGTCAACTACCTCACCATCGTCGCCGAGGAGGTCCGCGAGATCCTGGCCTCCCTGGGCGCCCGGACCGTCGATGAGGTGGTCGGCCGGGTCGAGCTCCTGGAGGCGGTGCCGGAGAGCCGGCTCGACCTTTCGTTCGTGCTCCAGCCCACCGAAGCGGACGCGCCGCGCCGCCGCCTCTGGGCGCGCAACGGTGACCCCGCGGCGGGCGATCCGCCGAGCGGACCGATCGACACCTCGAAGCGGACAGTCGGTGCCGAGCTTTCCCGCCGCCGCGTCGAGACCGGCTCCGGCGGCAGGCACTCTTACCGAGGCAGCGCCGGCCAGAGCTTCGGCGCCTGGCTGTCCGAAGGCGTCGAGCTTACCCTCGAAGGCGAGGCGAACGACTACGTCGGCAAAGGCATGGGCGGCGGGCTGATCGCGATCAGGCCCTTCGGCGGCGACGCAGCCCGAGATCCGGTCCTGGTCGGCAACACCTGTCTCTATGGCGCCACCGGCGGCCGCCTCTTCGTGGCCGGCCGCGCCGGCGAGCGGTTCGCTGTCCGCAACTCCGGCGCGGTGGCCGTGATCGAAGGCGCCGGCGACCACTTCTGCGAGTACATGACGGGCGGCGTGGCGGTCTCTCTCGGCCGGGTCGGGTCCAATCTCGGCGCCGGCATGACCGGCGGCGTGGCCTACGTCCGCGAGTGGGCGGGCCTGAACCCGGAGAGCGTGGTTGTGCGGCCGGTGCCGGCCGAGGACGAAGAGGAGCTGCGTGCGCTCATCGCCGAGCACATCCTGCGCACGCGGAGCCGGCTCGGCGCGATGCTGCTGGCCGACTGGGACCGCTCACTGGCCGGCTTCCGGCAGGTGGTCCCGGTGGCCCAGGTCGCCAAGCCCGAGCCGCCGGCGGACGAGGTCCATGACGCGCAGGTTGGCGATCGAGTCCTGGAGGGAGAGGGGCGGCCCTGACCCGCTGAAGGCGGCGTCGGCAAATGCTTCGACCATCAGCCGGTAGGGGTCGTCGGGGTCCTTCCAGGCGGTGAACGGCTTGTCGATCCGGAGCCCGTCCAACCTGAGCTCCTGAATCTCCTCCACCTCGATGCTGCAGAAGAGATGGGCCTTGGCGCCGCTGGCAAAGCCCAGCTCGATCGAAACCGTCGTGTCCAGGCCCTCGCTGATCTTGCCCTCCGCTGCGACTGTTTCGGGCTGGCCGAGGATCCAGGCGGTCAGGTTGATGACGTAGCAGCCAACGTCGTAGAGCGCGCCGCCGCCGAGCTCCGGCCGGGCGCGATAGTTCGCCGGGTCCCGGAGACGGAAACCGAAGCTGGCGGAGACTTCGCGGATGTCATGCGCTTCAGTCACGACCTGCCTGATGCGAGGGTGGAAGCGGTACATGAAGCCTTCCATCAAGAGCTTGCCGTGGCGGCTCGCCGCCGCCGCCATCGCCTCGGCTTCTGACGCATTCATCGCAAGCGGCTTCTCGCAGAGCACGTGCTTGCCCGCCGCCAGCGCCTTGCTGGTCCACTCCTGGTGCAGTGAGTTCACCAGCGGGATGTAGACCGCGTCGATGTCGGCCGATTCGAGCAATGCGTCATAGCTGCCCATGACGCGCCCGATTCCGAACGTTCGAGCCCGCTCCGGATCGCGGCTGGCGATCGCGACCACCTGGCCATTGCGAGAGGCCTCGATCGCTGGGACCACCGCCTTACGCGCGATGTCAGCGGCGCCGAGCACACCCCAACGCAACCGCTCACTCATCGAGCCGGCGAGCTCCGATGACAAGTACCGCGGCCAAGGAAGAGATCCCTGCGGCGGCGGTGATTGCGATCGCCAGCAAGAGCGCGGACCAGATCAGACTGACCTCGTCCAGCGAGACGAGGGCGGCGGTGAGCAGCATGAAAGCCGCGGCAAGCGAGGCCAGGGCGGCGACTGCCAGCGTGGGGCTGCGCCCGACCAGCGCGCCGCCACCCGCTGCCAGCATGGCCGCCGCCAGCGGAGCGAAGTCCAGCACCGACCCGGTGCGCGCGTAAACAAGCAGCGCGAGACCGCCCAAGCCGGAAACAAGAGCGCTCACGTAAGCAGCCGCCCTCGCCAGGCGAGCGAGCGACTCAGGCGCGGACTTCGACCGCTCTGCCACCCTGCGCTATGGAGCGGGCGGCCGCTTCCATGACAGCGATGTTCTGGCGCGCCTCCCGGGCCGGCACCGCTGGCGGCTCCCCTTCCAGGAGGTGATCGGCGAGGTTGCGATAGAAGCCGTTGATGACGCGCTGCGGCAGGCTCAGCGTCTCTTCGTGGGCGCCGCCGGAACCATCCGGCCGGAAGATCCTGACGATGGCCGGCGAGTCGGCCGGCGCCAGCCGTTCCTCGATCAGATCGCCCGTCTCGCTCCGAGTCTTCACCGACTCCCGCCGCCAGTCGGCGACGATCGCTCCCGCGGTGCCCAGGAGGTACCACTTCGGCTTCAGGGCGGCGGCGACGTCGGAGTGGATGAACGTCGCCTGGCGGCCATCTCGAAACCGCACGTCCACGCTCACATGGTCGGCGTTGGTCACGTCGTGCCAGACCAGGTTGTGCGCCACCGCAGAGACGGTGTCCACCTCACCCGGGAAGAGCTGCAGCATCCAGTCGAAGTAATGCGACCCCCAGTCGAAGATGGTGCCGCCCGAGACCGGCTCGTGAGTGTGCCAGAAGCTGCACGGGTGACCGAAGCCCCCGATGAACGACTCCAGGTGGAAGGGCTCGCCAACGGCTTTGCGGGCGACCGCCTCGCGCAGTGCCACAAAGTCCGGGTCCCAGCGGCGGCTCTGGTAGACCGTGAGCAGCTTGCCGGCTCCCGCCGCCGCCTCGAGCATCCGGTCCACGTCTGCGACCCGGAGCGCGAACGGCTTCTCGCAGACCACGTGCTTGCCCGCGGCCAGGGCCTCCAGCACCACCTCGGCATGGGTCGAAGGCGGCGTGCCGACGACGGCCACTTCGATGTCAGGATCGGCGAGAAGGTCCTCCGTCCGAGCGTGGACGGCAACCCCGAAGTCGGCCGCGGCCGCGGTCCGCCGGGCGGCGGCCAGGTCAGCGACGACGCGCAGCTTCAGGCCGGCGACTTCCGTGATCTGGCGGGCGTGGTCCTTGGCAACCGCTCCGTATCCGATGAGGCCCACCCCTAGCGAGCGCTGGCCGTCCAGGCCGGCGGCGTTGCGAAGCAGGCGGTTTACGAGCTGGCCGAAGACCGGGTGGCCGAAGGTTTCCGGCAGGTGCCCAAGTCCGAGTGCGGCGAACCGGCCAGCCGCGGCCAGGCGGACGAAGGCCAGCACGCGATCCTGATACCGCCAGGGCACCCGCAGCAGCTCGACGGCGCCCGTTGGGAGGCCGTCTGAGAGCCGCAGCCGGTCGCGCACGTGGAATTCGGGGTCGAGCCGCTCGGTGAGCGGGTTCCCGGGTGTCGTTCGCACCACCAGCTCGGTCGGATCGGTCAGGTCGCCGAGCGCCCAGCCGTGCAGCTCGCGCACTTCCGGGTTGCCCGACCAGGCGGCCAGCGTGTCTCCGATGGTGACGAGCCCACCGCCCCGCCTGACAAAGTCGGCGAGGGCACGCGCCTCCTCGGTGTCGAGCGGGCCGCGACGTGCGTCGGCCAGCACCGCACGGAAGCCGTCGAGGTCGGCCAGGCGGGCCGAGTCGTGTGTGACGGTCAGCTGGAAGGCGCCGGTCCGCTCCAGGAACGCGAGCAGCGGGGCCGCGGCCTCGGCGGCATCCAGGAAGGCGAGGATCGGAAGGCGGCTCACCCGGGAAGCTTAGTGTCCAGCCGCGCTTTCGGTCAGAGCCCGCAGAGTCAGGTTCGCGGCCCGCTCCCAGGTGAAATCGCGGGCCCGCCGGCGGGCGGCGCCGGCCAGCCGCTGGCGCAGCGTTTTGTCATCCAGCAGCCGTTGGAGGCCGGCGGCGATCTCTTCAACGCTCGTCGGGTCGACGACCAAAGCGGCGTCACCCGCTACCTCCGGGAGCGCGCCCCGGTTGCCGACCAGGGCGGGCAGGCCGTGCACCATCGCGTCGACAAGGGGGATGCCGAACCCTTCGTAGAGGCTCGGGAAGGCGAGCAGCGAGGCTTGCTCGTAGAGGACGCGCAGCGTGGCATCTGAGACATGGCCAAGCTGGCGAACTCCAGGGCGCTCAGGCAGGCGGAAGCCGTTCCAGCCCGACCGCCCGGCGATGACGAGCGGCGGCGCGTCATGGAGCCTGGCGTGCGCCTCCACCAGACGGGAGTAGTTCTTCCGCGCTTCGATCGTGCCGACAGCCAGGAGGAAGCCCGGAGCGAGCCCGGCCGGCAGGTCGGCGGCGGGCAGCTCCAGCGGGGTGGGTCCAAGCGGCACGACCCTGACGCGTTCAGCCAGGTCCGGCAGCGGGTAGCAGGCGAGGAGGTCCTTGCGGGTGGCTTCCGAGGCGGTCAGCACCGCCGCCGCCGAGGCCAGCGAGCGAGGCAGCAGGGACCCGAGGTACAACCGCTGCTGCCAGGGCACGTCGTCCGGGTGCAGCCGGAAGGCGAGGTCGTGGACGAAGACGACGGCCGGCGGCGCCCCTCGCCGACGCACTGGCGGGCTTGGCCAGTAGGGATAGAACATGGCGTCGAGGCCCGCCTGAGGCTCCACCAGCGGCAGCCAGGTCAGCTTGTTGAGGAGCTCGTGGCGGTGGGGTGAAAGCACGGCCTCCACCTCTCGCCCGACGCCCGGCAGACGCTCGCGGCTGAGGAAGGCTGTAAAGGCCGGACCCGGGGTGGCGAAGAGCCGTCCGGAGAGCTCCATAGCGGCCGTCACCATCCCGACCCGGGGCCGCCAGCAGGCGGTCAGGTCGACGCCGAAACGCACGCTCGGGATCTTAGCCGGAGGGGCTATCCGGTGAAGGCGGCCAGAAAAGAAGGACCCCCACCCAAGGGGCGGGGGTCCTTCAGAAAGGAGGGAGGGCTAATTAAGAACCGAACAACGCCAGTATACGCTGAGACCCGGCAATACGCACAAGTTTTCCTATCAGATCAACTCCGAATATGCCCTGTAGATATCACGCAGTTCCTTCGGCGGCTCGAGATCATTCTTCTTGACCACCTCGAGCAGCTGCAAGATGTGCTTGACCCCGGCGAGGTTGACGCCCTTCTCCCGAGTCAGGGTCTGGATGACTCGAAGCTTCCGGATGTCGCGCTGTGAATAGCGGCGGCGGTTGGTCGGCGTCCGGAAGGGCTCGATCAGCCCGACGTCCTCGTAAAGCATCAGGGTGCGCGGATGCGTCTCCAGGATCTCTGACGCGACGCTGATCGTGTATAGCGGCTTGTCGAGATCGAACCCGGCCCTCAGATCAGCACGCCTGTTCACGGCCATTCCCGTTACTCCCTCAGCCAGCCTTCGACTCCCCGGGAGAGGTTCGCCGGGGTGGTTTGGCTCTTGATCAGATATTCGAGGGCGCCAAGCTTCAGGCCCCGATCGACCAGCTCGCGCTCGCCGTAGTTGGAGAGGATGATCACGGGAATGTCCTTCGTGCGGTCCGTCCCGCGCAGGCGCTCGAGGACCGCAAAGCCGTCCATCTTCGGCAGCCGAGTGTCGAGGAAGATGATGTCCGGCGGAGTCTCGTTGGCCAGCTGCAGGCCTTCCTCGCCGTCCTTCGCGACGGTGACCGTGTAGCCGTCCAGCTCGAGCTTCAGCTTGTACATCTCGGCCACGGCCGGATCGTCCTCGATAAAGAGGACGCGAACCTCCTCGTCAGGGGCTTCGCTCACGGCTCCACCACCCTCACTCGCCTGCACCATATTCGCGGCCCAATAGTATCAAATAACTTCCTTATTGTCTGTCAAGAAGCAGGTCGCTGGCGGGCTGCGGCGGACCACAATTCCTCGAGGTCGTAGAACGCCCTCTCGCCAGGTAGGAAGACGTGCACGATGACGGAGTCGAAGTCGAGCAAAACCCACGTCGCGTCGTCGTATCCAGCGACCGCGAGGGGCCGGATTCCAAACCCGCGCGCCCGCTCCAGCAGGCCGTCGGCGATCGCCCGCACCTGCCGGTCGGTCTCGCCCTCGCAGATCACGAAGTAGTCGGCCACTGACGTCTTGCCCTTGAGGCTCAGCCGGACGGGCTTCCAGGCCTGCTTCTCCTCAGCCACCTCCTGGAAGAGCTTCGCCAGCTCCAGGGGGGTGCGCGGTGAATCAGCCAACTCTTTCGATTATGAGCGCACCCGTGTTCGGTACAGACCGTGTCCGGCGATGTACTCGGCGACGGTGGGCGGCACCAGGCCGTCAAGCGGCCGGCCCTGGGCGGCGCGGCGCCGCACCTGCGTGGCGGTGACGTCTGGCGTCGGCTCCAGGCAGAGGACGACCCGCTCGGGATCGAGCCCGGCGGCTCGCAGGTCGGCGGCAGCCGGCGCAGCCAGACCCGGGCGGCTGAAGATGACCATGTCGGCCAGCGCGACGAGTCGGACCGGATCATGCCAGGTGCGGATCTGGCGAGCCGCGTCCCAACCCAGCAGCAGGTAGGGGATGTCCTGCGGTCGGCCACTGCGAAAAGCCAGCAGCGTGTCGACCGTGTAGGACAGGCCTGGGCGGGCCACCTCAACATCCCAGACGCGCAAGCCTGGAATGTCCCTCGCGGCCAGCCGGCACATCTCGAGGCGGTCGCGCGCCGGTGCATGCGTCCCGCGCTTGTGGGGCGGGCGACCGGCGGGGACGAGCAGCACCTCATCCAGGCCCGCACAGCGGCGGGCGGCCTCGGCCGCGGCGAGGTGGCCGTTGTGAATGGGGTCAAAAGTGCCCCCGAGAAGTCCTACCCTCACCCGAGGCCTACCACGGCCACCTTACCTGGGGGGCTTTGCCCCCCCGACAACGCAGGCGTCAAGGCTTCGGCTCGCCTGCGCTCGCCCGCCTCCGGCGGCCTTGACCCCTGCGGCGGGCTGTGCTCCGCACAGCCCTGCCCCCCTTCCGCCGCACTCGCGGCGGCCCTCCCGGCCTGCGGCCGGGGGGTCCCGACTCCAGTCTTACCGCGCTTCGCGGCTTCTGAGGTCGAGGTCATCCCGGTTGGTACTCGAATTCGGTTGTGCCGATCCGCACCGTGTCGCCCGGCGCCACCCCTGCCTCCTCCAGCGCCCGGCTGACCCCCAAGCGGTCCAGCCCGGCCTGGAACCTGTCGAAGCCGTCCGGGCGGTCCAGGTCTGTCCTCTCCAGGAGCCGCTCCACTGCCGGCCCGGACACCTCGAACCCCCAGTCGCGACGCCAGACCTGCAGCGTCGCCTCCCGGACCGGCTTCAGGCGCGTCCGCGGCGCCCGCTGGAATGGCTCCGGACGCGGAGCCGACCTGACAGCCTCGGCCAGGGCCGCGACGAACTCCTCCAGCCCCGCGCCGGTCATCGCAGATACGGGATAGCCCAGGCGGGACGGCGCCGCGGCTGGCTCGTCCACTTTGTTGAGGACGATCACCTCCGGGGGACCGCCTGCGGGCCGCCGCGCCTGGACGATCTCTCGCAGCCGGGCCAGGTCAGCCGCCGGATCGGGCTCGGTGGCGTCGAGGACGTAGACGACTACGCGAGCCCGGTCCAGGTGCCGCACGTATTTGTCGCCGGGCGGAATCTCGACCAACCGGAGCGGCTCGCCACCTGGCCCGTAGGCAACCCCGAGCTCGGGCGATTGCGTCGTGTGCGGGTAGGCGCCAACCCGCGGCCGGGCGCTGGTCAGCGCGGCCAGCAGCTCCGACTTGCCCGCGTTCGGCAGACCCAAGAGAGCCGCGTCGACGGGAAGCTTCAGCTCCAGGCGCAGGGTTCGCTCCTCGCCGGGCAGGCCGGGTCCCGCCGACGAAGGCGAGCGATTCACCGAGCTGGCGCGGTGGAGGTTGCCTTCGCCACCAGGCCCGCCTTCGGCCACGACCGCCGTCTCCCCGGCCACCAAAAGATCTGCCAGCTGTTCCTCCGTTTCGTCGTCGAAGACCGCCGTCCCAACCGGAACCTCGAGGACCAGATCCTCGCCCTTGCGCCCTTCCTTGCGGCCGCCTCCTCCAGGCAGGCCCGCGGCGGCCGTCAGAAGCGGCTGGCGGACGAAGGGCTGGAGAGTCTCGAGAGAGCCAGAGGCTTGCAGAACCACGGCGCCGCCCCGGCCGCCGTCTCCGCCGTCAGGACCGCCACGCGGCTCGAAGGGCTGGGCTCGAAACGTGGCCGCGCCCCTGCCCCCGCGTCCGCCGCGCACGCGAAGGCGAACGCTGTCGACTAACATCCGCGGCGGCCCCCCATTCGAGGCAGCCTATGACGAGACGGGGTAGCCGTCTAGACGGGTTGGACGGAAGCGCGCCGGCTCTCTTTGCCTGCCCGCTGGTACTGGACCTGTCCGTCCCGGAGCGCGAAGAGGGTGTGATCGCGGCCCTCGCCCACTCCCTCACCCGGCTTGATGTTGCTCCCGCGCTGGCGGACGATCACCGTGCCGGCCAAGACCACCTGGCCCCCGAACACTTTCACCCCCAGATTCTGGGGATTGGAGTCGCGGCCGTTGCGGGAAGACCCGCCACCTTTCTTATGCGCCATCTTCCGGTTCTTCCTTTTCCGCGGCCTTCTTTCGGGCGGGAGCGCGCTTCCTGGTCGCGGCCTTATCTGCAGTTTTGGCCGCAGCCTTGGTTTCGGTCTTCTCGCCGGCCTTCTCAGCCTTCGCGGCTCGGGCGGTCTTGTGCGCGTCGTGCGGACCGATCGAGATGATCTCCAGCGCCGTCAGGTCGGCGCGCGCGCCGCGGTGTACGCGCACGTGCTTCTTCGACTTGTAACGCAGCGAGTCGATCTTCGGCCCGCGGCGGTGGGCGATCACCTTGGCCGCCACTGTGATCCCCGCGAGGGACTCGGCGCCCACTTTGAAGTCGTCGCCGTCGACGTGCAGCAGCACCCGGTCCAGTGTCAATTCCTGGCCGGGCTCGGCGGCGAGGCGGTCGACCAGGATCCGATCGCCCGCGGCCACCCTGTACTGCTTACCGCCGCTCACGATGACGGCCGTGGAAGTTCCACCAGACTGGGGCACGAATCGGGATTTTACTACGCGCGCAGCGGAGCCTCGATCTCGGGCCCGAGCCGGACAGTGCCCGACTCGTTGAGCAGGTACCGCTCCAGCACCTGCTCCGGCCGGTAGACCAGCAGCCGCCGGCGCAGCAGAACGGACTGAACCAGGCCCAGCGCCGCCAGGTTCGTCACCAGCGCGGAGCCGCCGTAGGAGACGAGCGGCAGAGGGATGCCCGCGATCGGTGTCAATCCGATGTTCATGCCGATGTTCTCGGCGACCTGGAAGGAGAGCATCACAGCAACGCCGGTCGCGATCAGGAAGCCGAACCTGTCCGGCGCCACCGAGGCCGCCCAGGCCAGCCGGACCAGCAGGAACGCGAAGAGGAGGAGCAGCACCAGGCAGCCGAGCAGGCCGAATTGCTCGGCATAGACGGCGAAGATGAAGTCGGTCGCCCGCTCCGGGACGAACCCCAGCTGGCTCTGCGGACCGTGAAGCCAGCCGTGGCCAAAGACGCCTCCCGAGCCGACCGCGATCCGGGCCTGGATCAGGTTGTAGCCGGCGCCGAGCGGGTCGCTGGCCGGGTTCAGGAAGATCTCCAGGCGCCGGCGCTGGTAGCCGTGTAGCAGGTGTGGAACGATCGGGATGGCCACAGCCCCGATTGCCCCCAGGCCCGCCAGATGGAGGCGCGAGGCGCCGCCCAGAAAGAGCAGACCCACGCAAAGGGCGGCGAAAACCATCGCCGTCCCCAGGTCAGGCTGAAGGAGGATCAAGACCGCTGGCGGTGCGGCCAGGGCGAGCGCGCCCAAGAGCGTCGGGAGGCGCTGCTCACGACCTTGAGCTCGCGCCAAGTGGTCGGCCAGCGCGACCAGGATCACCAGCTTCGCGATCTCGGACGGCTCCAGCGGGAAGCCCGCTATCGAAAGCCAGCGGCGGGCACCGAGCGCGGAATGGCCGGCCAGGTGGACCGCCAGAAGGAGAAGCAAGCAGACGGCATAGGTAGGCAGCGCCGCGCGGCGCAGCTGTCGGTAATCCAGCGCGGCGGCGGCCGCAAAGGCGGCCAGGCCGACGGCAAGCGAGAGGAGCTGACGCTTCAAGTCCGGCTGCGAGGCGGAGAACACGGCCATCAGGCCGAGGGAGACGAGCATGCCTGTCAGCAGTAGCTGCAGCAGGTCGAGGCGGTGCAGCGGGTGCAGCCTAACCATCGAGATTGATCTGGCCTCGGTGGTCGAAGTAGTAGTCGAGGACGTTGACCGCCACCGGCTCCGCGGTGTACTCGCCGAAGCCACCGTTTTCGAGCAGGGTCGCGGAGGCGAAGGTGGGGGTGTTGTAAGGTCCGAAGTCGACGAACCAGGCGTGGCTCGGCAGGTCGACGCCGGTACCGCCGAACTGCGCCGTGCCGGTCTTGCAGCCGCCGTCCCACCGGAACCCCAGCACTCGTGCGATCGCAGCGGTCCCCCAGGGCCCGTTCAGGCACTGGTTCATGCCCTGCCGGAGCACTTCCAGGTTGGCGGGCGAGATGGGCACCTGGCGGACGACGGCGGGCTGGGCGCTCGTCAGCACGGTGCCCGCGCCGTCGGTCACCTTGTGCACGATCGTCGGCCGCAGCAGCGTTCCGGAGTTGCCCATGGTCGCCGCGTACATCGCCTGGATCAGGGGCGTGGCCAGCACGTAGGACTGGCCGATGCCCATCGTGACCGTGTCGCCCTCGTTCCAGCTGCATTCGGGACTGCCGGGGGTTGCGCAGATCGACTGCTTGTAGTCAGGGTTCGGCGCCACGCCCGCCTGAGCTCCGGGTATCTCGATACCCGGCACGGCGCCGTAGCCGAAGGCGCGCGCGTAAGCGGCGAGCGCGTCAGGGCCGAGCCGGTCGGCGACCTGGTAGAAAAAGGTGTCGCAGGATGTCGGGATGGCTTTCAGAACGTTCATCAGGCCGAAGTCGTAGCGGGCCCAGTTCCAGTACGTCCAGGCACCGAAGCTGAGGTGCGAAGGACAGCCAAGCAGCGTGGAGGGGGTGATCTTGCCTTCCTCCAGGCCGGCCGTGCCGGTGATCATCTTGAAGGTGGACCCGGGCGGGTAGAGGCCGGCTATAGCCCTGTCGTAAAGGGGCTTGCCCGGGTCGGCGAGGAGCTTGTCGTAGGCCGCCTGCGTGATGCCCGCCGCGAACGCGTTGGCGTCGTAGCCGGGGTAGCTCACGAGCGCCAGCACCTCGCCGTCTCGCGGGTCGGTGGCCACGATCGCGCCCGCTTTCGAGTTCGCCTTGGCCAGACCTTCCTGGAGCCGGCCGTAGGCTTCCTTCTGGAGCGCGCCATCGAGGGAGAGATAGACGCTCCGTCCGGCGACCGGCGCCTGCAGCGCAAGGACCTGCTTGACGACGCCGTTGGCATCGGTCTCGACGTCTTCCCAACCGTTGCGGCCGCGCAGGACGTCTTCGAGTCCGGCCTCGACGCCCGCCCTGCCGATGCTCTCATCCGGCAGGTAGCCACTTCCTCTGAGCTGCTTGTAAGCCTCGCCGTCGATCCTCCCCGTGTAGCCGAGGACGTGCGAATAGATCTCGGGATCCGCGTAGCGGCGGACGGGAACCTGGTCAAGCCGGGCGCCGGGCAGCTCCGGCAGCCGCTCCTGGGCGGTTTCGGCCTCCTGCTGGGTCAGGCCCGCCTTGATCGTCAGGGGCCGGTAGGGGTCCAGGTCGGCGGCCACGGCCAGCCCGATGTCGGCCGCGGTGCGGCCGCTGAGCCTCGCGAGCTGCTGGTACTCGGCCGCCCGGCCTCCCCGGTCATCGGGCAGCCCGACCGGCGTGACCTGGAGGGACCAGGCCGGATCGTTAAACGCGAGTTGCAAGCCGTGGCGGTCGTAGATGACGCCCCGCTCGGCTTCGACGGTGAGCCGATGGATTCGGTTGATGAGAGCCAACCGGTTGAATCCCGCGCCCTGAATCACCTGCAGCTCGACGAGACGCCAGCTGAGGACGGTGACGCCGATCAGGACGATCGCCGTGAAGAGGTGAAGGCGCCGCGTCCAGCGCGGCCGGGGCTCGATGCCGGCCAGCTCGACCCAGCGGCCGGGTTCGATCATCCAGGTGCGGCCGAGCGCTGGGGAAGGCAGGCGTCAAGCCCGCGCAGCAAGAGGAACGCGGCCGGCATGAGCACGGCGTCGTAGACGGCCGCTGGTGCGACCCAGCTCTGCAGGGCGGGCAGGAGCACCACGTTCTGACCGAATGTGTCGGCGACACCCAACAGGACCAGGTTGTAGACGACCGTGGCCAACCCGCCCGTCGCGAAGGGCAGGAGCAGCCGGTCGGCGTGGAAGGAGCGCTGGCACCAGCCGGCGGCGTAGGCGGCCGCGGCCAGCGCCAGCGCATGGAGTCCAAAGGGCCCCGGCGCCACCAGGTCGAGCAGGAGCCCACCGGCCAGCGCCCAGCGCAGACCAGAGCCCGCCCCGGCGACAAGCGTCCAGCCGACCACAGCCAGGAGGACGAGGTTGGGGAAGGCTCCGGCCACACTCAGGTTGGGCGCCAGGGTCACCTGGAGCAGCACCGCGGGGATGAGCACGCAAGCTCCAAGCGCAACCCTCACCTCGCCGGCATCCAGTCGCGGATCACCAGCACGGTCGAGAGCGAGCCGAAGTCATTCGCCGGCGCGAGCTCCGCGGTTTCGAGAGTCGCCGAATCGCGCCGGTGGAAGACTGCCACCTGGCCCACCACGATGCCCCGCGGATAGGTGCCCCCGATCCCCGAGGTCAGCGCCCATTCGCCAGGCTCAGCGACCACGCCAGGTTTCGGCAGCACCGCCATCGAGATGAGCCCACCCTCTCCGATCGCTGTCGCATCGAGGCCGGATAGAGCCGTGTAGACGTTGACCCGGCTGGAGGCGTCGACCAGCGTCTGGACGATAGCGCTGTGCTGGCCGACATCGGTGACGCGCCCGACCAGGCCGGCACCGCTGACTACGACCATGCTGGGCTCGATGCCCTCGGCGCGGCCACGGTCGATGGTGACCGAGCGTGTCCAGCCGTCCGGCGAACGAGCGATGACGCTGGCCGCCAGCAGCCGATGGCCGAATGACCTCTCGAAACCGAGCGCCTGGCGGAGGTCGGCGTTCTCCCTGCCCGCTGCTTGTAGCTCGGCTAACTGCCGCTTGAGCGCGCGATTCTCGGCTTGCAGCTTGTGATTGTCGGCGCGCTGCCGCCCTGCGTCCTGGAGCAAGCCGAGGCCCGCATCGACGCGATCGACAGCATGCGTCACAACCGCGGTGATTGGCGCCGCCAAACCCTTCAACGTGCCGCGCGGACCGGCCAGCGCGGGCGTCTGCGTCAAGAGGACGAGCAGGCCGGTGCCAAGGGCGATACCGGCGAAAAGGCGGGTGGAGCGCGGTTGGGCGCGACCCGCCGGGCGCACCGCTAGTAGCGGAGCGCGCGGGCGCGGTGGGAACGAACCAATACCCGTCGCAGGGTTTCCATCTCTTCGAGGACGAGGCCCGTGCCGCGCACGACGCAGGTCAGCGGGTCGGCGGCGACATAAACGGGCATCAGCGTCTCGTGTGCCACGAGTTGGTCGAGGCCGCTCAGGAGCGCGCCGCCGCCGCAGAGGATGAGGCCGCGCTCCATGACGTCGACGACCAACTCGGGCGGTGTCGCCTCGACCGTGCGCTTGATTGCGCCGACGATCCCGACGAGCACGCCCGCGAGCGCCTCGCGCACGTGGGCCGTCGTCATCTCGACCACCTTCGGCAGCCCCGTCATGAGGTCGCGCCCACGCACCGTGAACGCCTGCTCCTCCTCACGCGGGAACGCCGACCCCATCGCGATCTTGATGTCTTCCGCGGTGCGCTCGCCGATGAGCAGGTTCAGGTTGCGGCGCACGTAATGCACGATGGCGTCGTCCATCTCGTCACCACCCTGGCGCGCTGACTCGGCGGCGACGATACCGCCCAAAGAGATGACGGCGACCTCGGTTGTCCCGCCGCCGATGTCGACCACCAGCGAGCCACCGGCTTCCTGAATGGGGAGCCCGGCGCCGATCGCTGCAGCCATCGGCTCCTCGATCAGGTGCGCCTCTCGCGCCCCCGCGCTGGTGGCCGCGTCGATCACCGCTCGCTTCTCGACTTCGGTCACTCCGGAGGGGATGCCAACCACCATGCGCGGGTGGGAAATGTGCCAGGAGCGGTCGTACGCCTTCGCGATGAAGTGCTTGATCATCTGCTCGGTGCGTTCGAAGTCCGCGATCACGCCGTCTTTCAGCGGCCGCATCGCGACGATGTCGGCGGGAGTGCGTCCGAGCATCTTTCGAGCGTCGCTGCCGACGCTCAACACCTGGCCGGTGCGCCGGCTGACCGCAACCACCGAAGGCTCGTTGAGAACGATCCCGCGACCCCGGACGTGGACGAGCGTGTTGGCCGTGCCAAGGTCGATGCCCATGTCACTGGACCAGAGGCCGAGGACGGTATTGACTACATTCAAGGCGGGAAATCCGAAGACGTTTTTCTTGGAATACCGGGGCGGCGCACATCATACACCGCAGGTAGCGTTAGGCGGACGTCAAGACCACATCATTTTGGGCCAAGCAACGCAAGCACCATCCCCAACGCGACGGTGATGATGGCAAAAGGCGCGACCACGTTGAAGTAAAAGCGGCGCGTAAAGCGAGCGCCGCGATAGATGAGGTTCAACGAGATGGCCACGGACACCATGGCGCAGCCGAGGACGATGACCAGGAAGCGAATGATGCCCAGCACATCGTCACTGCTCGGTGCGAAGAAAAGCGAGGCGAAGAGCCCGCAATAAGGCAGCCAGAGGACGATCCGGAGGAGTCCGAAACCGGCTGCTTCGATCCCGGGCAGGCGGCGTCCCGGGCCGCCAGGCACTCCCTGAGGCGCGGCTTCGGGGATCAGGTTCAGGAGCGCCGGCAGACACATCAGATAAAGGAAGAGACAAGCCGCTCTGGTGGGCACGGCGCTCGGAAAGGCGCTGTTACCCAGCGCTTGTGGATGAAAGTTTTGGGGCACCACGGCAGGTACGAGGAGGGCCACAAGCCAGCAAGCCTGAACCGTGAGAACCAGCCGCGGGTCCAACTCGCCGCGGCTCCAGCCCCAGGTCCAGGTCAGCCAGGCGGCGGCGATCAGGGCAAAGGCGGCGATCAGCAGGTTGCGATCGCCGGCCGGGACGGGGTTGAAAGGCGCCGCCATCTGGAGGCAGGCGACCAGCGCCAGCAGAGCGGCCAGCAGCGAAAAGGTTGGAAAGCCACGCGCTGCCGAGCCCGGCAGGACGGCCAGCACCGACCGCGCGGCCGGGCGCAGCCCGCCGCGTTCAGGCACCAGAGCCCAGGTTGCGCCGATTTCGGCGATAGCGCCGAGCAGCAGCGCCGCCACAGCACCCGGGTAGACGAGCAGGCCGATCGCGTTGTCGAGGACGTCGCCCCAAGGCATTGACTGGCTTAGGAGGCTCCGACCAGCTTCAAGATAAAGGCCGGGTAGAGACCGACGGCAAGGTTGATCACCAGCAGCAGCGCGACGCCGAACGTAACGCGGCGGCCGGGACGTCCGAAGGTCTGCGCGAGCCGGATCGAAAGCGGCAGCCAGCTCAGCATGGCGACCGCCAGGAAGAGGGCCAGCGGCCAGGCAACAGCGCTGGCCGAGCGGAGCAGCAGCAGCCGCGCGGCAAAGCCGGCGAAAGGTGCCGAGCCGGCGAGGGCCGCGGCGACCAGGAGGCCCGCGGCGTGGAGCTCGGGCCGGCCCGTTTTCACCAGCGCCGGCCGCGCCAGCAGGTAAAGCGGCAGACGCAGGAGCAGGATGCTGACGAGCAGCAGGCTGGCGGCTCCGAACCCGTCGCGGCTGAGCAGCCCGAGCCCGACCAGCACGAGGCCCCAATCGCCGAGGAAGGAGTAGCGCCAGAGGTCGGCGCCAGGCTTGGACCGCCAGCCACCCAGAGCACCCAGCCCAAGGTTGAAGATTCCGAGCCCGATCAGGACCGCCGCGTAGGCGTCACCCGCTTCCGCCGAGAGGCCCCCTGACAGACGGGTCGCCATCACGACAACAAGAGTTGGCCCCAGAAAGCCAAGCCACGCGACCGGCGAAGCCGGGGCCGGCTCGCGGGGATCGAGAGCGCCCAGGTAAGGCGCCAGTCCGATCGCGGCCGTCACGCCCAGGACCAGCGCCAAGCCGGCGATCCGCGCACCTGCGAGGCTGCCGGTGCCGGCGGTCAGCAGCGCCGCCAGCACCAGCAGGAGTGCGCCGAACGCCGGGGCGCGGACGCGCTCGCCGAAGGACCGCAGAGCCGGCAGAGCCGCATGCACACCGGCTGTCAGGAGTACGGCAAGGGCGACCAGGACCGGGTTGCCGAGGACCGCGACAGCGGCGATCGCGGCGAGCCCGCCCAACCCCGATACGGCGAGCGCCACGCGGTCAGCGCCGGCCGGGGCCAAGAGCACCGCGAGTCCCGCCGCCAGGAAGCTCACGACCAGGATCGCCTGGACGGGCGCGGCTAGCTGGAAGTCAAGGCCGGCGAGCGTGGCGCGCTCCGGACGGGCGGTGACGGCGGCGACCAGACCGGCGAGCCCGAACGCAAGGCAGGCTAGCAGGGCCAGCCGGTGGCGGCGACGCAAGAGCGAGCCGACCAGCGCGCCGGCGAACGGAAACCCGAGGGCCAGCTCAGCCACTCGGAGCTCCGGCCGCTTCGGGCAGCGACGGCATGGCGCAGAGCGTGACGGCGGCCAGCGCCCCGGCCAGAGCGGCAGCGGTCTCGGCCTCGGACGAGTTGACGAGGCCGGCGGCCAGGCCGCAGGCGAGCGCCACCGCGGCGCCAGCCGTCAAGCCGGCGCGCTGGTCGTCCGTGGTGAGCAGACGCGCGGCCCCGAGCGCCGCAACCGCGGCAACCGCGGTGCGGCCCTGCCAGCTCCCGATCGTGAGCAGCGCCGTGCCCAGCCAGACCGCGCCCGCGCCGAACACCAGGCAGAGGATGACGCGCGGGGTCGAACCGGGGCCGAGCAAGCCCCAGCCGGGGCGATGCGTTCGCCGTAGACCGACGAGGGCGGCCGTGAGGCCACCGGCCGCGAGAAGCAGGGCCGACTGCCAGCCGCCCTCGGCCAGGCGTTCAAGAGACAGACCGGCGGCCACCAGCAGCAGGCCGAAGGCGAAGCCGCGCCGGGCGTCGGCGAGGACCAGGATCGAAGCTCCGAACCAGGCCATCACGGCACCCATCAGGGCCAGGACCCCTGTCACCGCAAGAGCAGCAAGGCCAGGGCCAGGAAGACGGCGACCCAGAGCCAGACCGAGCCGCTTGTCAGCGCCTGGTCGATCCGCCGCCAGCCTGTCACCTGGAACTCGCCGGGCACCGCCAGCGAGTCGACCCAGGCGAAGACAGTACCCGGCAGCGTTTGCCAGGCGGGCCGCAGGAAAGGCGCTGATCCGGTCTCGCCAGGAGCAGCCGCCAGGCTCGCGACGATCGTCCGGCGGCCGGCGAGGACGATCGTGAGCGTCACCAGCAGGACGATGCCCCCGAGGGCGATTCCTGGCCAGCTCCCTGACGCCGAGGCGGCTGCAAAGGGCAAACCGGTCAGGTCGGAGCTCGGGAAGCCGGTGTCACCGAGGACGCTGGCGGCGGCCGGTATGGCAAGTCCCTGCTGGAGAGCGCCAACCAGCGGACCCGCCAGGAGCAGCGCGAAGGCGGCCATCCCGACACCCGTCAGAGAACCGGGCCCCCTGGCTTTTGCCCCAAGCCGGAGAGCCCGGGCGGCGCCCGCGATGGCGAGCAGCCAGGCGAGCGCGGCGAGCAGAGCCAGGTAGGCCGTCGCTTCGTTCGCCTGCACCGCCGCCTGGAGCGTGAGGAGGCGGCTGGCGAAAGGCAAAGCCGGGGGTAAGCCGGCCACGATCGCCAGTGCCAGCAAGGCTGAGCCGGAAATCACCTCTGCCGGGATCAGCACGAGCAACGCCGGAAGGAGCGCCGCACCGGCCATCTCGGCGATGGCGGTTGCCAGACCGAGCGGAGTGCCAAGCGCAAGAGCCAGCAGGGTAAAGCCGCCGGCGAGCGGCACCGCCTCTGAGAAGTAGCCTCGCCGCGAAGCGGCGGCCTGGGCTCGAAGGGCGGCGCTCAGGGCGGTGAGGGTGCCCAACGCGGCCAGGCCGAGGTTGAACCACTGGCTCGGATATTGCCCGTCGCCGGTCTGGTAGAGGCGAACGAGGAGGTAGAAGCCAAACGGAAAGAGCAGGGCCACCGGTAGGCCCGCCGCCTCGGGCTCCAGCCGCTCCAGGGCCGCGGCATGCCACGGGCGCCAGGGGACCAGACCGGATGCGAAGAGCGCCGCCAGCATCACCAGCCCGAAGAGCGGAGGAGTCACAGCAGTGACAGGCGCAGCGACGTACTGGTCAGTCCCCGCCAGGGCGTAGAGGACCGTGGCCGCCCAGGCCAGGCAGAGCCAGGTGGCCTCGTTCCGAACCCGAGCGGCGGTGTCCGCGGGGGCGCCCGCAACCTGCAGGTAGAGCCTCAGGATGGTGAGCGTCACACCCCAGGCGAGGGCTGCCAGGATGAGCCCGCTCGCCTCCACGCTGAGCAGCGCGGCGGCGGTGGCGAGCGCGCCGAGAGCCGGCGAGCGCACGCGCTGAAAAGTCAGCAGAAGAGCCGCGGGAACGGTCACGTAGAGGCCGAATGCGAAGGAGACGGCATCGACCCGCACGGCAAGCCTGATGCCTGCTCCGAGCTCGGCGAAAGTCTGCTCGAGCGGGCTGCGCTGCGGCAGCCAGACGGCCAGCATCGCCACGACGGCGGCCCAGGCGGCGACGGCCGCGACGGTCCGGCCGGCTCCCTCGCTCAACCTTCCAAAGGGTCCGGCCAGGAGAGCACCGGCGGCCAGGCAGCCGATCGGGAGCAGGAGCGCTTGGGCCGGCACTTTCGCGCCTAGGTTAACTTCCCGTGCTCTGAGGCTGGAGTTGGGGCCCCCGCCGCAGGCGGGAGGGCCGCCGCGCTAGCGGCGGGGCCGGCCTGACGGCCGGCGGCCCTAGCCCAAACGCAAACGCTGGAGGGCGGAACGGAGCTCGGATGCGCGGGCCTCCTCTTTTGCCACCACGTCCGGGGGCGCCTTCTGGCGGAACCCGGCGTTTGCGAGCCTCGCCTCCACGCGCTCCAGCTCGTTCGCGAGCCGCTCCACTTCTGCCTGCTGGCGCACGGAGGGCACCGCTCGTGTCGGCAGGTCGAGCTGGGCGTCGCCCCAGGCTAGCTGAGTTGCCGCCGGCGAAACCTCCGCCACCAGCTCGACCCTGGCCAGCTCGGTCAGGAGTTCCCGAGCCTCCGTCTCAAGCGGAGTCCCGACCCGCAGATGACCGCCGCGCGAACCAGCCGCCGCCGCTTGCCGCACCGCCCGCACCTCCTCGACCAGGGCCATCAGTCGCGCGAAGCGCGCCTCCGCCTCCGAGTTGTCCAGGCGGTGGTCGGCCTCGGGCCAGGCGCAGCGGACCAGAAAGTCCCGCTCACCTGGCAGCCGGCTCCAGAGCTCGTCCGTGACGAATGGCAGGAACGGGTGAAGCAGGCGGAAGAGCACGTCGAGGACGTGGAGCGCCGTGGCTCGGGCTGCCGGATCGTCGTCCCGCAGCCGGGCTTTCACGGCCTCCAGGTACCAGTCGCAGTACTCGTGCCAGGCGAAGTCGTAAGCGGAGTTCACGGCGACCTGGAACTCGTATCCCTCGATGCCGGCCGTTACTTTGCGGACCGTGTCCTGCAGCCGCGACAGAATCCAGCGATCTTCCAGCTCCAGGGCGCCGTCGGGCGAGGGCTCGCCCGGCGGCTCTTTGGCGACCGCCCCGAGCACCAGCCGCGTCGCGTTCCAGAGCTTGTTGGAGAAGAGCTTGAAGCCCTTGATACGGGACTCGTCGAAGCGCACGTCCTGGCTGGACATCGCGATCTGCGCCGCCCAGGCGCGGAGCGCGTCGGCGCCATATCTGGCGATGATCTCGCGAGGGTCGACCCCCGTTCCCAACGACTTGCTCATCCGGCGGCCGTCGGAGGCCTGGATCGTGCAGTGGATCTGGACGTCGCTGAAGGGCACCTCGCCCATGAACTCCAGGCCGCTGAAGATCATCCGCGTGACCCAGAGGTTGATGATGCCGCGGTCGGTCGAGTTGAGATTTGTGGGGTAGAAGGTGCGGAGGTCGTCCGTGTCTTCCGGCCAGCCCAGGGTCGCGAACGGCCAGAGGGCCGAGCTGAACCAGGTGTCGAGCACGTCGGGGTCCTCGCTCAGCTGCCCCGTGCCGCACTCGCGGCAGGCGGCCGGCGTGTCGACCGCCGCGAACCGGTGCCCGTTGGCGCAGGTGTAGACCGGGATGCGGTGTCCGAGCCAGAGCTGGCGGCTCACGCACCAGTCGCGGATCCCGTGCAGCCAGTCCAGGTAGGTGCGCTCGTAGCGCTCCGGGTGCCAGCGCACCTTGCCCCGCCGGCTCGCCTCGACGCACATCCGGGCCAGCTCCTCCATCTTCAGGAACCACTGTTCGGAGACGAGCGGCTCGAGGATGGTGCCGCAGCGGTCGCAGTGGCCGACCTCGTGCTCGTAGGGCTCGGTCTTGACCAGAAAGCCTCCCTTTTGGAGGTCGGCGACCACCAGCTCCCGCACGGCGGCGGCAGGCAGGCCGTGATAGGCGGGCAGGTCGGGGACGTTCATGGTCCCGTCCGGGTTCAAAACGCTGACGATCGGCAGGCCGTGGCGCTCGCCGATCTCGTAGTCCAGCAAATCGTGCCCGGGCGTCACCTTGAGGGCGCCGGTCCCGAACTCGCGCTTGACGGCGGCGTCCGCCACGATCGGGAGCAAACGCCCGACGAGGGGCAGCCGCGCCTGCTTGCCGACCAGCTGCCGGTAGCGCTCGTCAGCCGGGTTGACGGCCACGCCGGTGTCAGCGAGCATCGTCTCCGGCCGGACCGTCGCGATCACGACGACCTCGTCCGACCCTTCGATCGGGTAACGGATGTAGTAGAGCTCGTCCTGCTGGACCTGCCAGTCCACCTCCAGGTCGGAGATGGCCGACTGGCAGCGCGGGCACCAGTTCACGATCCGCGGCCCGCGATACATCCAACCCTTGTCGTAGTAGTGGACGAACGCGGTCCGCACGGCCCTGACGTAAGCGGGGTCCATCGTGAACCGGAGCCGTGTGAAGTCGAGCGATGCCCCGAGCTCGCGGAACTGCGAGAGGATCGTCTGGCCGACCTCCGCGTACCACGCCTCGACCATCTCGCTGAACGCCTCCCGGCCCAGCTCCTCCTTCGTCGTGCCCTCGGCGGCGAGTTGCTTCTCGAGCACGTTCTGGGTCGAGATGGCGGCGTGGTCGGTGCCCGGCAGCCAGAGGACCTCGTACCCGGTCATGCGCCGGTAGCGCGCCCAGACGTCCTGGATGGTGCCGTTCGTGGCGTGTCCCATGTGCAGGACGCCGGTGACGTTCGGCGGCGGCAGCGCGATCGAATATTTCGGCTTGGGGCTGCCGGCGTCGGCCTGGAAGAGCCCTGCCTGCTCCCAGCGCGCGTACCAGCCGGCCTCGATGGCCTGCGGGTCAAACGCCGTCGGCATTGGTTCAGGGGTTCGCATTTCAGGTGGGCGTGGACGAACTCTCGGGCGGGGGTCGAGGGTCAGCCGGCGCGGAGCGAGCTAGAGCGCGCGCGCCGGCCGGGGTACGTTGACGCTGCGTACGGCTCGGCGGCGCATGGTGATCTCGCATTTTAGGCAGTCCTGGCACTCGGTAGCATTCGGCGGGTGACGCCGGCAGAGCTGAGGAGGCTGGTCCCGGCCGCGACCGAGCGCACTTACCTCAACACCGCCACCTACGGACCCGCCAGCCGCCCCGTTGTGGCTGCCATCCAGGATTTCACCGACCGCTGGTCGCGCGGCGTCGCCGAGTACCTGGAATGGGAGGCGGCCGCTGAAGACTGCCGGCGGCTCTTCGCGAAGCTGGTGGACGCCGCCGTCGAAGACGTCGCCATCCAGCCCTACGTCAGCGCCACAGCCGGCGCCATCGCGGTCCAGCTCCGGCCGGGCGAGCGCGTCGTGGTCGACGACCTCGAGTACACGAGCAACCTCTGGCCCTGGCTCTACCAGCGCGATCGCGGTGTCGACGTCACTGTGATTCCGGCCCGCGAGGGCCGGGTCGACCTCGAGGTCTGGCTCGAGGCTATCGGCGAGCGGGTGGCCATCACGGCCGTCAGCGCCATGCAGAGCTCGAACGGGTACCGGGCGCCGCTGGCGAGGCTGGCGGCGGCCACCCACGCCGCCGGCGGCCTGCTCTTCGTCGACGCCTGCCAGGGCGCCGGCGGGATCCGCCTCAACCCGGTGGAGGATGGCTTCGACTTCCTGGCCGCCGATTCCTACAAATGGATGATGGGCCCGCGCGGCATGGGCTACCTCTACCTCTCGAAAGCCGCCCAGGAGCGTTTTCGGCCGGTGACGATGGGCTGGCGCTCCGGCCGCCACCCGCAGGAGAGCTACTACGGCGTCGACATGGATCTCTCGCCCTCCGCTTCGCGATTCGATTCCTCGCTCTCCTGGATCGCGGTGGTCGGAGACCGGGAGTCGCTGGGCCTGCTGACAACCATCGGCGCAGGCCGGATCGAGGCTCATAACCTGGCGCTTGCCGCGCGCTTTCGGGCGGGCCTTACCAGACTGGGCCAGGAGACCGACCCGTTTCGCCCCGAGGAGCATTCCCCGATCGTCGCGGTCCACCTTCCGGACGGCGACGCGGTGGTTCAGCGCTTGAAGCAGGCGGGGGTGATTGCCTCTCGCCGTGCCACCGGAGTGCGCTTCTCCTTCCACGTCTTCAACGACGAGTCGGATGTGGACCGGGCGCTGTCCGCCCTTGCCTAGCGTTTGACGCGCTGGCGCTCGACGACCTCGTCGCCGTGCTCGACCGCACGGGAGAGGATGGCCTCTCCGACGACGGGCGCCAGCCCCTGCAGCCGCGCCGCCGCCCTCACCGGCAGCTTGGCCACCATGACCTCCAGACGGTTGCCCTTGATGGCTTTGACCACCGCGTCGGCGACGTCGACCGGGGTCACCTGGAAGATGGCGGGCGCCCGGCCGCCACCCTCCGCCCACATTCCGGCTTCGGAAACGTAGGTCGGGCTCACCAGCGAGACGCCGACGCCGGCGCCGCGCAGCTCCATGCGGAGCGCCTGGGCGAAGCCGCGCAGTCCGAATTTGCCGGCGTTGTAAAGCGAGTTCTTGGGCGCCGGCAGGTGGCCCGACATCGAGGCCATGAAGACGATGTGCCCCGCGCCACGCTCCACCATCGCCGGCACCAGGAGCCTGGCCAGCATGATGCCGGCCCGAAGATTGACGCTGATCGCATTGTCGATCTCGTCGAGGCTGAAGCTCGTCAGTGGGCCGCTTGCCGGAATGCCGGCGTTGGAGACCAGCACGTCGACCGCTCCCGCCTCCTGCGCCAGCCGCTCGAGGTCCGAGCGTTGGTTCAAGTCGGCCGCGATGACGCGGGCGTTGCCCAGCTCTCTTGCCAGCTCGTCGAGGGCTGCTTGGTTTCGCGCCGACAGGGTGATTCCTGCACCTTCCGCCCGTAGCCGGCGAGCGATGTAGGGGCCGAGACCCGTTGAGGCGCCTGTCAGAAGGACGGTCTTGGAGTCGAGATCCCTGATCCAAAAAATCCTACGAGCTTGGTCAATTCACCGCCGGCTCGCTCGTTAAGATGTCGCCGCCGATGGTCCAGGAGGAGAGGAGAGCCCGACCGCGACGCCTGTCTGACATGCTCGACCAGCTGGTCGCGCTTGATCAGGCGCTTGGGCGCCGTCCGGGACCTCTACCAGGTTCGCCGCAGCCCGGAGCGACGGCAC
>Ga0209059_1000091_pt1 | contig 37105 bp, 37 predicted proteins | sample GraSoiAngelo_151_FD_186165 | JGI IMG/M metagenome (GOLD analysis project Ga0209059, IMG submission 186165) | Grasslands soil microbial communities from the Angelo Coastal Reserve, California, USA - 14_1009_12_20cm (SPAdes) (version 2) | ecosystem: Environmental > Terrestrial > Soil > Grasslands ...
AATTGTATATGGACATTTCACAGGTGAGCCCTCGTGTCCGCCTGACCGCGGCGTACCGAGAACCACCAAAGCGCAAGGAGCCACAGCGGCGCGACCGGTATGCCCGCCTGCTGAACGAGTGCGGTGATGATCCCCGTCCCAACCCAAAGAACCGTCGCCCGTGTCGTTGTCGCGGCCCGGGCCACCGCGAGATACGCCATGACGCCGTCGTGCAGGAGCGCATGCGGTGCCGCGAGGATCGACCAAACGGACGCATCGACAGCGCGCGTCGTTAACATCCGCGAGCGCGCGAGCACGACGATCGCGCCGAGCGCGTACATCACCAGGGCGAGCGCGGTATTCAAGACGAGGTCATCACCCCTCGCGACCCGGCGCACGAGCGCAGCGAGGCCCAGCTCGCCCGGGCGGAGCTCGGTGGCGATCCGGGTGAACAGATCGGGGTAGCGCGCCATTCCCTCGAAGCCGACGGTCGCGAGCGACACGAGCGCGACGCCGACGGTCGTCGCGAGGAGCCCGATCGCGCGACGACGCTCGGTCAGCGCGACCAGCGCGAAGAGCGGTAGAAGCTGCGGGCGGAATGCAGCAAGACCGAGGAGCGCTCCCGACCAGAGCGGCGGGGTCCGCAGCGACGCCGCGACCGCGAGCAGCACGAACGGCGTCGTCTGTCCTTCGGCGAGCGCGATAAGTGACGGCGGGGCGAGGATGGCGAAGGGGAGAAGGCGCATGCGCTGCCGCGGATCTGCGAGCCGGCCGAGCAGATATGCCGCCGTCGCCAGGGCCGCCGCGCCGAGTGCCGCCCAGATCGCGTAGGCGGGCACGAGCGGCAGGGCACCGAGCGGCGCCATGAGCAGCGCGAGTGCCGGAGGGTTGGGGTCGTTGAGCAGGACCGTGCGCTGGGGCAGGGTCGCGTGCTCCATCGCGAGGAGCGCGTCGGCGTCGGTCACCGACGAAGCGGCGCCGGTCGCGACGAGTCGCGCGGCCGAATACAGCGCGACGAAGTCATACCCGGCGGGCTCGCTGGACCAGGTCAGGAACGCGATGGCCCAGGCCGCGACCGCCAGGAGCGCGGCCGCGGCGGCTGGGGCTAGGCGCCGCCCAGGGTCGCGATATCGATCCCGAGGTAGTAGTGCTTCAGGATCTCCTCCGCCGACTGCCCGCCGAGTGCCATTCCCTGCGCGCCCCACTGCGACATTCCAACACCATGCCCGTATCCCTTGCCGGTAAAGACGAAACGCGCGGGGAGCCGGTACTGCCAGCCGAGGACGCGGAGCGTGTGCGCCGCGCGGTCGGGATCCTTCACGTTGACCGTGAAGGTGCGCTCCACCGTCGCGCCGAGGAAATCGAGCTGGCGCACGCGTTCCGCGTTCGAGGACTCGACGTACTCGACCTCCTCGGGGTGGGTCGTCACGGTGAAGAGCGTGCTGCGGAGGCCAAAGTAGTAGCGAGCCCCGTCCTTGCCGATGTCGCGGCTCCCGGTGGATCCGACGATCTTCGCCGAGAGCACGCGTCGGGTGCCGGTGAGCCGCGTCAGCTCGATCCGCTGAGGGTCGCCGACATCTATGCCGCGCGCGCCGATGTAGCTGCGGAGCTGCGGCGCCGTGAACTCCGTCGTCCACTCCCAGCTCGTGTGACCCCACGATGAGGCCTGCGCGATGTCGTCGGCCGGCGACGGGACCGAGCGGAGATACGGCAGCGCGTTCGCGTAGACGTTCTCGCTGTCTTCGGTGATGCCGCCCGCGTTCGCGGAATAGAGCGCCTCGATCGGGCGGCCGCCGTACGTGGCGATCATGCCCGCGGTCCGGTCGACGGCCCTGACCGTCGAGGTCGACTCGCCGGCGAGGCCGTCGTACTCCTGGTCGCGCGTGTCGCCTTCGAGGTCGTAACTGTCGTGGCGCGCCAGGTGGGTCGAGAGGTACGTGCGCGCGGCTATGGCCTGCGCCGCGAGCGCCTCCGGCATCCAGGTCGTGGGCTCCTCGGACCCGACGACCGACGCCAGGTACGCGGCGGTGTCGACCTGGTTCACCACGATCATGTCGCCCTCGTCATCGCGAGTGAGGTCCAGCGTGCCGCGATACGCGCGCCCGTTGAAAGTGAGAAGCCCGCCGTTCGCGACGTAGTGGAGTGGCGTGATCTGTGGCGCCGAGAAAAGGGGCGCCGCGAGTGGGTCCGAGCCATCGCCCTCGATCGCGAACTCGAACGGGATGGTCACGATCGGAATGTCCTCGACCTGCGCGCGGAGGCGCGCCTGGCGGAACTGCTGGGCAAGGCTGCGCCGCTCGTCGGGGTCGCGGACGCTGACCGCGGTCTGGGTCGGATCGGCAAGCCGGCGCACACCGCGCCGCGCGATCGTGTATTTCGGGCCCTGGTAGAGCACCGCGCCGTCGTCTCGCGTAACACTCAACGATCCCGTGGAGCCGATCTTCGCGTAGCTCGTACCGAGAAGGGAAATGTTCACGCGTATCGTTGCCGGCAGCGGGGCGAGCGGCGAGCTCGCGGCGGCGCGTTGCGGTATCGCGGCAAAGAGCAGCGCGACGATGACGATCCGCGCGAGCCAGATCATCACGGTCTCCTCGCGTACACCTCCGGCTTGAGCACACCGACGAACGGCAGGTTCCGATAGTGCTCGGCGTAGTCAAGCCCGTAGCCGACGACGAACTTGTCGGCGATCTCGAAGCCGCGGTAGTCGATCTCGATCGGGATCACGCGGCGTGCGGGTTTGTTGAGGAGCACGCAAAGGCGGACCGACTCGGGCCGCTGCGCTCGAAGGTGATCGAAGACGTACGAGAGCGTGTGGCCCGTGTCGAGGATGTCCTCGACGACCAGCACGTGCCTGCCCTCGATGGGGTTCGCGAGGTCCTTCAGGATCCGGACCGCTCCGGTCGATTCAGTGCCCGCGCCGTACGACGACACCTCGAGGAAGTCGAGCGAAAGCGGTATCGGCGTCGCGCGCATGAGGTCGGCGAGGAACGGGAGCGCACCTTTGAGGATGGAGACGAGCACGAGGTCCTTGCTCTGGTAATCCGTCGCGATGCGGGCGCCGAGCTCCCGGACCTTCGCGGCGATCTGCTCGGCGGTGACGAGGATCTCGGCCACGTCGTCGGTCTGCCCAGCGCGCGCCAGGACGGTCATCAGAGCCAATTGTCGCAGGTCGTCGGGCGAGCGGGCGGACGCTCTTTCGAGCGGTCGCGCTAGGAGCGGCGCGCGAGGAAGAGCGCGATCGCGCCGAGAACGACAACGGCGAGCACGGCGGCGCCGATGAGGAGCGGTGCGACGCCACCGCTCGCGTTCGGAGCGGGCGTGAGCTGCGCGGCGGCCGCGCTCGGCGACGGAGATGCGGTCTCGGAAGACGTGGAAGGCGGTGACGGCGTCGCGCTCGGCGGCGCGGTCGTCGGCTCCGGAGTCGGAGCTTCGGTCGGCGCGGGCGTCGGCGGGGCCGTGGGCGCGATCGTCGGTGGCGCGGTGCGTACGGGGGTTGGCGGCGCCGTGGGTGGTGCGGTCGGCTGTGGCGTGGTCACCGCCTGGACCTCGATCGTGCCGTGCATGAATGCATGGATCGCGCAGTGATATGCGAACGTCCCCGCGGCCCTGAACGTGAACGAGAACGAGCTTCCGGCTCTGATCACGTCGGAGTTCCAGACCCCTGTGTCCGACGTGGACGTGTGGCTGAACGCGTCGCGGTTGGTCCACGTCACGGTGTCGCCGACGCGGATCGGCGCCGTCGCGGGGGCGAATGCCGAGTTCTGGATGTTCACGGAGCTCGTGGCCGCAAACGCCACCAGTGGTAGGGCGAGCAATCCGGCTGAGATGACAAGCGCCGCGGCCCATCCGACCACGGCGCGCCTCACGGCCATACTTTACGGCCCGTGCCGTCCTCGGAGTCCGCTGACGCGCCGTTCGCGGCGCTCGCCCGCGACGCCGAGCGCATCGGCGTCCGTCTCGACGCCGCGACGGTCGCGCGCTGCGAGCGGTATGCCGATCTCCTCATCGAACGCAATACGACGACGAACCTCACTGCGATCACAACGCCGGCCGAAATTGCGGCCAAGCATTTCCTGGACTCGTTCACCGCCGTCGCGGTGCGCAAATGGAGCGGTCGCGAGCGGATCATCGACATCGGTAGCGGAGCCGGATTCCCGGGTATCGCCCTGCGTCTGGTGCTTCCCGGAACCAGCGTCACTCTCGTCGAGTCGATGGGCAAAAAGGCCCGCTTTCTCGAAGAGGTCACGAGCACACTCGCGCTCGACGGTGTCGAGGTGAGGAACGAACGCGCGGAAGCGCTCGCGCACGCGCGGCGCGAACGCTACGACGTCGGGACGGCGCGGGCGGTCGGTACGCTCGGCGCGATCGTCGAGTACCTCCTCCCTTTCCTCCGGATCGGTGGCCACGCGATCGCGTGGAAAGGCAGGCTCGACGCGGAGCTCGCGGGCGCGAAAAAAGCATGTGCGGCCGTCGGCGGCGAGATCGTGAAGATCACGCCGACCGCGGAGCTCGGGCTCGGCGCGGTGCTGCCGGGACGATCGCTCGTCGTCGTCCGGAAGCTGCGCGCCACGCCCTCGCGCTACCCCCGCTCCCCGGCCGAAGCCAAGCGCCACCCATGGTGATCGTGCCGTCACTCGACGTCCGCGCCGCGCGACTCTCCAACGGTTTGGGACAGACCGTCGTCGCGCGAGCGCGGGATCTGGTCGTCGAGGGTGCCGAGGAGCTGCACTTCGTCGATCTGGATCGCGCGGAGACCGGGGAGTCGACAAATCTCGAGCTCCTCGCGGGGATCGCGCGCACCGCGGGCGTGCCCTGCCGTCTGGCGGGCGGCATATCGGGGGTGGACGAGGCGCGCCGGGCGATCGATGGCGGGTTCGCGGGGGTGCTCTTCTCGAGCGCCGTGTTCGGCGACGACGAGCTCCTAAGAGAGATCGCCGGTCTTGGCGATCGCGGCATCGTCGAGATCGAGGCGCGCGCCGGATTCCTCGCACCACGCGGCGGTGATCCGGGTCTGGTCGCGGTCGCGACTGGACGGGGCGCGCTCGCGGCGGCGCGGGCCGCACAGCTCGCCGGCGTGCGCGGCCTGTATCTCATCGATCTGACCGCGGAAGGCCGGCTCGCAGGCCCACCGCTCGCGTTGGTCGATGCGGTGCGAGGGGTGGTCCGCGACCGCGTCGCGCTGCATGCCGGCGGCGGCGTCCGCGACCTCGACGACATTCGCGCGCTCGCATCGCGTGGCGTCTCATCGGTCGTGATCGGACGCGCCCTGGCTGAGAAGCGGTTCACGATCCGCGCTGCGCAGCAGGCGTCGAAGGCGTGAAGGTCGGCCTCATCAGCGACGTGCACGCCAACCTCGTCGCGCTCGAGGCCGTGCTCGCGCAGATGGGACCGGTCGACGCTCTTTGGGTCTGCGGCGACACGGTCGGCTACGGGCCTGACCCCTCCGACGTCCTCGCGCTGCTCGTCGAGCGGAAGGCCACGATCGTCGCGGGCAATCACGACCGAGCGGTCGCCAGGGGCGAGGATCTCGACTTCTTCAATCCGCCGGCAGCTGTCGCCGCGAAGATGCATCAGCGCTGGCTCTCCTCGGCCGAGCGCGACATGCTGGCTGCGCTTCCGCGAACGCTCGAGACGAGCGACGTGACGTTGTGCCACGGAAGCCTCCGCGATCCGCTGTGGGAGTACGTCACGAATCCGAGGAGCGCGGCCGCTTCGCTCGGGCTCGCGAGCACATCGCACTGCTGCGCCGGCCATACCCACGTCCCCTCGCTCTTCCGGGGCGACGCCAAGGGACAGCCCGGCCGCGTGAGGTACGACACTCCCTACGCGCTCGCCCCCCGCGCGTTTGTGAACCCCGGCAGCGTGGGTCAGCCACGCGATGGAGATCCGCGTGCCGCGTACGCGGTCTTGGACCTTGCGCCGGGCACGGTGACCTTCCATCGTTCACCGTATCGGTTGGACGAGACGCAGCGCCGGATCCGGGAACGAGGCCTTCCCTCGATCTTCGCGGATCGCCTTGCGTTCGGCCTGTGAGCTCCTGCTTGTCGCCACGATCGGGTGCGGTGGACCGGGGGCGCCCGTGACCGACGCTCAGAACATTCCGTTCACCGATCACGGCTCGACGCAGCAGTCGGGATACGAGGGCGGGCCCCGCGTCGTCGCCGCGAGCGATCTCGGACTCACCGGGCTTGGTCGGCTTGCCACCCCAGACGCCACCCGCTTCTACCTCGCCGCCTTTGCCGGCTCGCAGCGCACCGGCGGGTATGACATCCGCGTTGCGCGGGTAGATCGCTCCGGCGACACGCTCACCGTCCGCGCGATGTTCACGGTGCCGTCGCTCGATGCACTCACCATCCAGGTGCTGACGTCACCCGCGCATCTTGTCTCGATAGACCGGCGGGCGGCCGCATCCGCCCGCGAGGTCGTGCTCCTCGACCAATCGGCGGCAGAGCGGGCCCGCGGTCCCGTGCCACAATCCCAACCCTGACGTGACCGACGACGAAAGAAAAGACGAGACACCGGAGACCCCTTCTCTCGAAGACCGCACCACCAAGTCCGGGCGACTCCCCGGAAACCGCTATGTCAAGCTCCACCGCTCCCCGGGGTTTCGCCGGCGTGGAGACCGCTACATCGCGGACGAGGAGCTTCTCGAACCGGAGAGCCGCGCGGGCAGGGCGTACGAGTTGGTCCGGCGTTTCCTTTTCGGTAAGCGCCTCAGCATGGAGGCGGAGGAGTCCGAGCGCCTTTCCGTCTTCACCGGACTGGCGATCCTTGGCTCCGACAACATCTCCTCTTCCGCGTACGCGACCGAAGAGGCGATGCGCGTCCTGGCACTCGCCGGGATTGGAGCCTTCGTCTTCCTGACGCCGATCGCGATCGCGATCGTCGGCGTCCTGGCGATCGTGATCCTCTCCCAATCCCAGGTGATCCAGGCGTACCCAAACGGCGGCGGCAGCTATATCGTCACGAGCGACAACCTCGGCACGATCCCCGGTCTCGTCGCCGCCGCCGCGCTTCTCATCGACTACGTCCTCACGGTCGCGACGTCCACCGCCGCCGGCGTGTACGCGATCACGAGCTTCGTCCCCGCGTTACAGCCGGACGCTGTGGCTATCGGGCTCGTGTTCATCGGTCTTCTGATGGTGGGCAACCTGCGCGGCGTGCGCGAGGCGGGGCTCATCTTCGCGGGACCGACGTACGTCTACATCTTCGCGCTGGGCGCGCTCATCCTCTACGGCATCTTCAGGGTCGTGACCGGCGACATCCCGCCGGCCGCCGTGCCGGCCAATCCTTTCGCGCCAGAAGGAGAGCTTTCGCTGGCGGGTCTGGCGGGCTCCTTGCTCATCCTCCGCGCGTTCGCCTCGGGGTCGGTCGGGCTCACCGGCAGCGAGGCGATAGCCAACGGTGTGCCGAGCATGGAGAAGGACGAACGGCGCCACGCGACGATCACGCTCGTTCTGATGGGCGCGACTTTCGCCGCCCTCTTCCTCGGACTCACTTACCTCGCGCAGTCCATCGGCACGATCCCCGACCGCCTTGAGGCGGAGTCGCTGAACAGCCTCGTCACGCGGTCGCTCGTCGGGATATCGCCCTTCTATTACCTCGTGCAGGGATCGACAGCCATCATCCTCGCGCTCGCGGCGAACACCGGGTTCACCGGATTTCCGCGACTGGCCTCAGTCCTAGCCAATGACCGCTTCATGCCGCGGCAGTTCGCCTACCGTGGCGATCGTCTCGCGTTCTCGTTCGGGATCGTCGCGCTCGCCGCGGCGTCCGCGATCGTACTCGCCGTCAACCAGGGCAGCGTGACGAAGCTGATCCCCTTTTACACGATCGGCGTCTTCCTCGCGATCACGCTCGCGCAGACCGGGCTCGTCCGCCGATGGCGCCGCCTGCGATCACCCGGCTGGCGATGGCGAGCCCTTTTGAACGGTCTCGGGGCCGTCGTGACCGGCCTCGTACTCATCGTCGTCCTCATCGCCAAAACGCCGGAAGGCGCTTGGCTGATCGTGCTCGTCATTCCGCTCCTGGTCGCGCTGCTCTTCGCCATCCACCGCACCTACATGAGAACGCAGGACGCGCTCGTCATCGAGCGGCTCGACGAGGAACTCCCTCCGATGCGTGCACCCGTTGTCATCATCCCGGTCGGCCGACTCGACCGCGCGACCGCTCGAGCCGTCGCGTTCGCCCGTTCGATCTCGCCCGCGGTCAGGGCGGTGCACGTCTCGACGAGCGAGGACAGCGCAAGGGAATTCCGCAAACGCTGGGATGCGTGGGCGGGCAGGGTGCCTCTGGAGGTCATCGAGTCACCATACCGCTCGCTTGTGCCGCCGCTGCTCAAGTACATCGACCGTATCGCCGAGCGCGATCCGAACAAGCCGATCACCATCGTGCTCGCGTCCTTCGTGCCGCACAGCTGGTGGGAGTGGCTTCTGCATAGCCAGACCGCTCTCCGCCTCAAGGCGAGCCTTCTCTTCCGGCCGAACACGATCGTGATCGACGTGCCCTACCACTTCGATGATGGCCACGTGGAACACCGGCATTGAGCGGCGAGGAAGAGCCACCCGAGACGCCGTCGCTCGAGCGGCGTGTCAAACAGGCCGGACGTCATGTCGGCGACCGCTACGTTCGCATCATGCGGCCGACGGGCAGCGGCCTCCGGGGTCACGGCGGCCGGTATGTCGCCACCGAACAGACGATGGAGCGCACAGGCCGGATCGGGCGGGGCTGGGACGCGACCCTTCGCTTTCTCATCGGCAAGCGGCTACATAGCGAGGCCGAGGCCGAGGAGCGGATCGGAGTTGCGACGGGACTTCCGATCCTGGCTTCCGACAATGTGTCCTCTTCTGCATACGCGACCGAGGAGGCGATGCGCATTCTCGCGATCGCCGGCGGAGCGGCCCTCGCGCTGACGATGCCGATCGCCCTGGCGGTCGTGTTCGTCCTCGCGATCGTCGTCCTCTCTGAATCCCGAGTCATCCGAGCCTATCCGAACGGGGGCGGTAGCTATCTCGTCGCCCGCGAGAACCACGGCGTGATCGCAGGACTCGTGGCCGCGGCAGCGCTCCTCATCGACTATGTGCTGACCGTTTCAGTGTCCACGGCCGCGGGTGTCGCGGCGATCTCAAGCTTCGTACCAGAGCTGCACGACCACCGCGTCGCCGTCGGAGTCGTCCTCATCGCGGTGCTCGCAGTCGGCAATCTCCGCGGGGTACGTGAGGCGGGACTCCTCTTCGCGGCGCCGACCTACGCGTACATGCTCGCGATGTACGGGCTTCTCGCCTTCGGCCTCTTCCGCATTTTCACCGGGGACGTGCCAGCCCCGGTCGCGCCGCCCGATCCTTTTCCCGCGGAGGGAACGGCTGCCCTGTCCATCCTGCTCGTCCTCCGCGCCTTCGCGTCGGGATCGGTGGGGCTAACGGGAAGCGAGGCGGTCGCGAACGGCGTGCCGAGCTTTCGCCGACCCGAAACACGGAACGCCGTGATCACGCTCGTCCTGATGGGCACGATCTTCGCGACGATCTTCCTCGGAGTCACCTATCTCGCGACGCGAATCGGGATACAGCCCGACCACAGCGAGATCGAGACTGTGAACAGCATGATCACGCGCGCGGTGGTCGGTGCCGGCACACCGTTCTACTACTTCGTGCAGATAACGACGGCGATCATCCTGCTGCTCGCCGCCAACACCGGCTTCACCGGATTTCCGCGGCTGGCCTCGGTGCTCGCGAACGACCGTTTCATGCCGCGGCACTTCGCGGACGTTGGTTCGCGCCTCGCGTTCAACACCGGGATCGTGGTCCTCTCCGTGCTCGCCGCGATGATCCTCGCCGCGTTCGGAGGGAGCGTCAACGCGCTCGTCCCGCTCTACACGATCGGCGTGTTCCTGGCGTTCACCCTCTCGCAGTCGGGGCTGGTGCGGCGGTGGCGGCGCCTCCGAAATCCCGGGTGGCGCCTTTCGATGGCGATCAACAGCTTCGGCGCGGTGGTGACGGGTACCGTCCTCATCGTCGTCGCTGTCACGAAGTTCGCGCTCGGCGCGTGGATGGTGATGGTCCTCATCCCGGTCATAGTCGGACTCCTCTATGCCATCAATCGGCACTACCAGACCACGCAGGACGCCCTGGTGATCTCGGCGACGGACCAACGCGTCCCCGTATACGCCGCGCCGGTCGTGATCGTCCCGATCGCGCGACTCGACCGCGCAGCGCTCCAGGCACTCGCATTCGCCCGCTCGGTGTCGCCGACCGTGAAGGCTGTCCATGTTTCGACGTCGCGCGCCAGCGCCGACGAGTTTCGAGCGCGGTGGAACCGTCTCGGGACGGACGTCGCGCTCGACGTCCTCGAATCGCCATTCCGGTCGCTCGTCCAGCCGCTCCTGCGCTACATCGATGCGATCGACAAGTCGGATGACCGGCCGATCACGGTCGTCCTCAGCGAGTTCGTGCCGCGTCACTGGTGGGAGTGGCTCCTGCACAGCCAGACGGCGTTCCGGCTGAAGGCCGCGCTCCTCTTCCGGCCGAACACGATCGTCATCGACGTTCCGTACCACTATCAGGACACCGCGGACCTCGCCCGCGGTTAAACTCGCGCACTCATGCAGCCGAAGCGCGTCCTCGTGGCGCTCGCGGGGAGCAGCGCGGATCCCGATGTGATTCGTCTGGTGGCGTGGATCGCAAAGCCTGCGAAAGCCGAGGTGGTCGGCATCCACGTCATCGAGGTGCGTTGGAACCTTCCGCTCGACGCGGTCATGGAGCAGGAGCTCGATCGTGGCGAGGAGCTCCTCGAAAGCGCGAAGAAAGTGGCAGACCAGGCCGGCCTGGACCTCGAGACCGAGCTTCTGCAGGCGCGCGACGCGGCGGCGGCGATCGTCGACACGGCCGTGGAACGCAAGTGCGACCTCATCGTCGTTGCCATGCCTTACCGAAAGCGATTAGGAAGGGTGTACGTGGGAAGAACCGTGCAGAACGTGTACGTGAACGCGCCGTGCGCGGTGCTCGCGTATCGTCAGGAAGAGAACAGGTGAACGTCGTCATCGTCGGCTGTGGCCGTGTGGGTGGATTCCTCGCGGGCCTGCTCGACTCCGAGGGGCATCGCGTGAGCGTCGTCGACATCGCGTCGACGAGCCCGGCGCGTGCCGAACGAGCCTGGTTCCAGCATCTCCCCAGCTCCTTCAAGGGCGAGACGATCCTCGGAGACGGAACGGATCTTGAGGTGCTTCGCCAGGCGGGTATCGAGCATGCTGACTCGCTCCTCGCGCTCACCGAAGGCGACAACCGCAATCTCATGGCGGCCCAGATCGCCCAGAAGATCTTTGGCGTGAAGCAGGTGATCGCAAAGGTGAACGACCCGGTCCGCGCCCAGACGTACCGCGAGATGGGCATCAATACGTTCTCTCGAACGACCATCCTCGGCACGCTGCTCCACGCGATGCTCCAGGAGGACCGCGAGGTGGGGGAAGTCCTCATGCGAAAAGCGCTTGCTCACGAGGCTGAGATGGTCCTCGAGCCGATGAAGACCCCGGTCAAGGCCCGATAAAAAGGTGTATTTCGTTGTGGCGGGCGCGGGCGAGGTCGGATTCCATCTTTCGCAAGCGCTCCTCGAGGCCGGCCACGAGGTCACGATCATCGAGGCCGATCGCCGTCGGGCTAATTTCGTCCAGGAGAAGCTCGGCTCGATCGTGATGAACGCGCCCGCGGACGAGGGCCGCGCGCAGATGGAAGCCGGGTGCAGCCGGGCCGACGCGCTCATCGCCGTGACCGGCGACGACGCGAAGAATCTCGTCATTTGCCAGCTCGCAAAACTGCGCTGTCACACGCCGCGCGTAATCGCGCGCGTTAACAACCCGAAGAACGAGATCGTGTTCAAGACGCTCGGTATCGACGAGACAATCTCTTCGACCCGCGTGCTGATGAACGTCATCGAGCAAGAACTTCCCTCCGGCGGCTTCATGCCCCTCATGTCACTCGCCGGCTCGGCGAACGAGTTGATCGAGGCGGAGATCGCGATCGGAACCCCGCCCGCCGGCAAGAACGTCGGGAGCTTGCGGCTGCCGAGCGGCGCCCTCGTCGGCGGGATCATCCGAAAGGGGAAGCTCCTGCACGCCGACGACGACACCAAGCTCGAGGTTGGCGATCGCGTCATGGTCTTTTCGCCAACCGCGGCCGAGAGCGAAGTACGAAAGGCGCTGTTCGGCTAGAGAAGCGCGGCGATAGCGGACGCCACGCAGCGGCTGGCACGGCGGGTTGCGCGCGAGCCGCTGACCAGCCGCGTCAGACGCGAGCGGACCCAATTGGCGGGGAGCGGACCGGTAGGCGAGCGCGCGACCCCCACGGCGCTACGCGCTCAGGGCCCCTACCCTTTGGACAGGACCCGCCGCGCTGGGTTCCGCTCAGCGGAGCAGCGCCGGGGTCCTCTTTCCTCGGCCCCTCGGTGGAATCGCGATGGACCGCAAACCAGGAGACGCTCGCTCAGAAGACCCGACGCTGCCCACTGTCCTCGCTCGATCAGTTCACCCCGACGCTGCTCCGCCCGGGTCGCCCGTCGCGCCGCCGATCTACACGTGATACGGGACGTCGATGACGACGGTGTTTGGCCGGAAGAAGAGTCGCAGCTTGAGCCGCAGCGCCGTCTGGTTGTGCAGCAAGTATTCCCACGGACGGCGCCGGACGGCCTCCGACAGAACGACCGTGATTGGGCGCTCTGGCTCCTGTTCTTGCATCGCGTCGACATAGGCCACCAGAGGCGCGATCAGTGCTCGATCTGGCGACTCGATGATCACAAGGTCGGTGTCGGCATCGATCTCCAGCTTCTGCCAGCGAGCGCGGATGCGATCTGCGTCCAGCGGATCGTTGGTGAGGTGCACCGCCGTGACCAGCGGGGCGATCGACCGGGCGTACGCGACCGCCTCGAGAGAAGCCCGATCGAGGCGAGCGAGGAGCACCAGGACACGCGGGGCTGCCCGTCGTGGCAGCGTGTGGTGCGCTGGATCGATTGTTAGCGCGTCCTCAACAGCGGGCGCTGGCTCGTCCATTCGGCGATGAGCGTTGCTCGGAACCGCTCAACGACTCCTGAACGCCGGGGGTCGCGTGCTCAACGCGTGCTCAATAAAACGCTTAGAGATCCTCCGAGCGGAAGCGGTAGCCGACCCCGGGCTCTGTCGTGAGGTGCTTTGGAGCCTGTGGATCGTCCTCGATCTTTCGCCGTAACCGTGCGACGTAAACGTGAAGGTAGTGGGATTCGTCCCCGTAATCAGGACCCCAGACCCTCTGCAGGAGCATCCGGTCGGTGAGGACCTTGTTGGCGTTGGTGAGGAAGACCTTCAGGAGGTCGTACTCGGTGGGCGTTAAGTGGATATCGCGCCCGGCGACGCTTACTGCCCGCCGCTCCAGGTCAACGACCAGATCCCCGCTGCGAATACGTCTTTCCGTTCCGGCACCTGGTCGCGCCACGTGTCGCAGCGCTACGCGGATCCGAGCCAGCAGCTCGTCGATCCCGAACGGCTTGGTCATGTAGTCGTCGGCGCCGAGGTCGAGCGCGTTCACTTTGTCGGTCTCGCCGCCGCGAGCCGAGAGCACGATGATCGGCGTCCCGGAGTGCTCGCGGATGCGACGGACCACCTCGAACCCGTCTCCGTCGGGCAGGTTGAGGTCGAGCACGACCAGATCCGGCGGCCGTCGCTCGTAGCTTGCGATCGCATCGCCGGCGGTCTCCGCAGTCTCGACCTGAAACCCGTGTCCACGGAGGTTCGTGCGGAGGGTTCGCACCATCGACGGCTCATCGTCGACGACGAGGAGTCGCGCTCCGGATGGCTCAGCCCGCACCGCGTTAGCTGACACCGGCACGCCCCGGTAGCGTGAAGACTATGCGGGTCCCGTCTGTCACCGCGCGATCGATCCAGATCGTGCCGGCATGCGCCTCGACGAGACGCTTCGCGATCGCGAGGCCGAGTCCGACGCCGCGTGGGCCCTGGCCGGCACGCGCCAAACGGACGAACGGCTCGAAGATGCGCTCGTTATCGCTCACCGCGATGCCCGGCCCGTGGTCGCGGATCTCGAAGCGGACGTCGCCATCGTCGCGCGCCACGCTGATCCCGATCTCCGATCCAGCCGGCGAGAATTTCGCCGCGTTCTCGACCAGGTTCGAGAGGACCTGTTGGATCTCGACGTAGTCGAGCTCGACCGGTGGCAGATCTTCCGGGAGGTCGAGCCGGACCGGGTGCCCAGCGGTGACCGGCCGCATTCGGCCGGCAACGTCCTCGACGAGGGCCCCGACATCGTGCCATGCCTTGTGGGGCACGAGCGTCCCATTCTCGATCCGTGATAGATCGAGAAGGTTTCCGACGACGCGGTCAAGGCGGACCGCTTCGTCCTGTATCGAGCCCGCAAACTCGTCGCGCTCGCGTTCGGTCCATTCGACGTCGCGCTGCCGGAGACTTCCAGCCGAGGCCAGGATCGAGGCGAGCGGCGTGCGCAGCTCGTGAGACACCGCATGCAGGAGCTCTGTCTTCAGATCGTCCGCGCGACGAAGGACTTCGGCCTCGGTCGCGTCCTTGCGGAATCGCGCGCGCTCGATGGTCAGGCCCAGTTGAGCGGCCGCGATGGCGAGGAGCCTCTGGTCTCCCGGTCCGAGCTCGGCTGCCCCGGGGCGCGGGAGTATCCGAATTCCGCCGATCCGCTGGTTCGCCGACACGATCGGCACCATACGGGCACGGTTGTCCCGCGTCCTTCCGGGCATCTGAGGGCCGATCAGTCGTATCCGGCGCGATGATCCCTGCGAATCCATCAGCTGCAGCTGCGTCCCGGCCGCACGCAGCGAGTCGCGAGCCGCGTCATCGCGAGCGGCGATCGCGGGGTGGGGCAGGATATCCGCATCCGCCTCGATCGACACCGCGTCAAGGTCGAGCGCCGCCCGGAAATGCTCGGCGACCGCGACGAGCGCGCGCTCCAGGTCCGGCTCCGCCATGAGGAAGGCCGCCTCGTAGAGGACCTTGGCGTCGTGTTCGCGGTGCTCGGCCTCCTGCGCGCGCGCTCGCTCGCGTGCCGCGAGCGTTCCGGTGACGACCGCGGTGATGAGGAAGAGCGCCAGTGAGAAGAGCTCCTGCGCGTCGGCCACGACCAGCTGGTGGGTCGGCGGCACGAAGAACCAGTCGAAGGTGACAAAGGCGAGGACGCTCGCGACGATCGCGGCGGCCCGACCGAAGGCCACCGCGACGACAAGCACCGCCACGAGATAGAGCATCGAGATGTTCGCGATCTGAGCGCGCCCGACGACGAAGTCGATGAGCGCGGTGGTGATCGCCACGGCCGCTGCCGCGCCGGCATACGGGATCAGACGACGCATCAGTCCCACGATTGTCCCCTAGCCGGTGAGCGCCGCCTCCGTCACACCGGGCATGGCAAGCCCGGCGGCGACGCTCGTGAACGCCGCCGCGTCGCGTGCGACGGCGTTCGGAACGAGCTCACGCATGAGGGCGCGGAACACCGGGATCGCGCTCGATCCGCCGGTGTAGACGACCGCCGCGATCTCGGCCGCCGAGAGGCCCGCGTCGTCGGTCACGCCTCGGACGAGCGTCGCGGTCTCGTCGAGCAGCGGCCGGATCAGATGCTCGAATCGCCCGCGCGTGACGCGCGCGTCGACGTCCACCTCGGCGTGGTGGTACGTGAGGATCGCCGCGGGGACGGTCGAGAGGTCGATCTTGGTCGCGTCCGTCGTCTGGAAGATCTCGTAGCCGAGCTGGAGCTCGATCGCGCTGCGCAGGGCCGCGAGCTCGCGTCGCGGCGCACCGGCGCGCACGAGGTCGTCGAGCGCGTCGAGGAGCGGCTTCTCGTTGAGTGCCGAGAGCGCGTGCCAATCGCGCAGCGCGTTGACGATGTAGCGAGGCAGCCGCAAGCGTTTGGGTCCCCATTCGGCCCGCGAGCCGAGGCGTGGCGCGACGGCATCCTCGATCACAAGCTCGGTCGCCCGGTCGCCGCCGATCGGACCGCCCGCGGTCGCGAGGACCGCGAGTCTCCCGCGGTCGTCGCGCCGAACGACGCACAGGTCGAGGGTGCCGCCCCCGAAGTCGAACACGAGGCTCGTCCCCGCCTCGACGTTCGCGGCGTGCGCGGCGGCGATCGGTTCGGGAACGAAGCGGACCTCGCGAAAGCCCGCGAGCTCGGCTGCCGCCCGAAGCCTTCCGGTCGCGCGAGCCTCGGCGTCGTCACCGCCAATGAAGCGGACAGGCCGGCCGAGGGTGATCACTTCCGGTGCGATTCCGGTGAGCTCCTGCGCGCGGTTTCGGACGTGCGCGAGGATCAGCGCGATCAGGTCCTCGAGACCCTTGGCGTCGCCGAAAACGTTCGTCCGGGTCGCGAGTGGATCACCCAGAAAGGTCTTCAGCGCCTGAAAGAGCCGGCCCGGAGCGCTCGTGTCGGCGAGGATGTACGCCTCGAGGCTCTTGTGCGTGGGGTCCGTTGAGGGCAGGCGTATGCCGAGCAGCTGAACCTCCCGCCGGAGAGGCCCGCGGGTCCGGTTGTCTTCGAGATATGCATCGATGGCCGCTCGCCCGACGATTGGCGTGCCGTCCCTCCGGATATACAGGACGGTCGGCATCGTCTCTCCCGCAACGAGATCGATGGGGAGGACGCGCACGGCGTCGCCGTCGGACACGGCCAGAGAGGTATTTGAAGTGCCGAAGTCGAGACCGAAGCGCACGGGGAGAACAGCCTAGGCCGACCAGGCAGGCACCGAGGGCCCCCGCGCGGTGGGGCACCGGCCGGAGGCCGGGGGGTCCGCCGCCGCGCAAAGAGGGTTTCGGTGCCTGCCTGGTCGCTTAGAGGCATTCCAACGGACCGGAGGAGTCTTGACAATGGCATTGATAGGCTTTTAGATATCTCCATGGCAAGCGCACGTCGACCCGTGTACGTCATCAGCATCGCCGCGAGCCTGGCGGGGTGCCATCCCCGGACGCTCCGCATCTACGAGGAGGAGGGCCTGCTCGATCCGGTGCGAACGGACACGAACATCCGCCTGTACTCCGACGAAGACCTCGAGCGCGTGCGGGCGATCCGCTATCTCACGCAGAACCGCGGCGTCAATCTCGCGGGCGTGAAGCTCCTCCTCCAGCTCCGCGACGCGGCGGACCTGCTGGACGAGATCGCGAACGAGCTTGCGCGCGAGGACGCCGAAGCGGAGGCCCCGCAGGCGGTCGAAGTGACGCACGAACCGACCACTCGCCGTCCACGAATCCGCCAACGCCAAAAGGGCGTTGAGCTCTAAAAAGCTTCATCAGGATCACCCCATCCATCAACGGCTAGAAGGAAAGAAGAAGTGACCGACCCAGAGACAACGAACACCAACGCAAGCTCGCCGACGAGCCAGTTCCCGAACGAACTGCCCCTCGTGCCACTCCGGGAGGCGGTCGTCTTCCCGAAGCTGGTGGTCCCGCTCGGGGTCGGTCGCGAGAAGAGCGTCGCCGCCATCAACGCGGCGATGAACGAGGAAAAGCACTACATCATCCTCGCCGCCCAGAAGGACGCCGAGGTCGATGACGTCACACCCGAGCAGATCTACTCCGTCGGTACCGTCGCTGAAATCGTGCGCCTCCTCCGGATCCCGGACGGCAGCGCGCAGATCATCGTGCAGGGCATCAATCGAGTGCGGATCACCAACTACCTGCCCGAGCAGCGCTTCTTCCGTGTGAACTTCGACGTGATCCCCGACGAGATCGGGAACCCCGTCGAGCGGGAGGCTCTCCTGCGCAGCGTGCGCGGCCTCTTCGAGAAGTACGTGGACAACGGAGGCTCGATCCTGCCCGAGCTCGCCATGACCGCGAAGAACACCGAGGACCCCGCGCACTTCGCGGACCTCGTCGCGTCGAGCCCGGACCTCACGCTCGAGCAGCGCCAGCAGCTCCTCGAGACACACGCGGTCGTCGAGCGGCTCAAGTTCATCTCGGTCTTCCTCGCGAAGCAGAACGAAATCCTCGAGCTCAAGGCCAAGATCCAGAGCGAGGTCCAGCAGACCCTCGACAAGACGCAGCGCGAGTACATCCTCCGCGAGCAGATGAAAGCCATCCAGAAGGAGCTCGGTGAGGACGAGGGGGGAGCCGAGCTACGCGAGATCAAGGAAAAGATCGACCAGGCGGGTATGCCCGAGGCGGTCAAGGAAAAGGCGCTGAAGGAAGTCGGTCGTCTCGAGAAGATCCCGCAGGCCTCGCCCGAGACGGGCGTCATCCGCACCTACGTCGATTGGCTCATCTCGCTCCCATGGAGCAAGGCCGCGAGCGACGACTGGGACATCCAGCAAGCCGCGAAGATCCTCGACGAGGATCACTACGGGCTGCCCAAGATCAAGGACCGCATCCTCGAATACATGGCCGTGCGCAAGCTCGCGCCGGGTCTGCGCGCCCCGATCCTCTCGTTCGTGGGCCCGCCTGGCGTGGGCAAGACGAGCCTCGGCAAGTCCATCGCCCGCGCGATGGGACGCAAGTTCATCCGCATGTCGCTCGGCGGAATCCGTGACGAGGCGGAGATCCGCGGCCACCGCCGCACCTACGTCGGTGCGCTACCCGGCCGCATCCTCCAGAACATGAAGACCGCGGGCGAGATCAACCCGGTGTTCATGCTCGACGAGATCGACAAGGTCGGCGCGGACTTCCGCGGCGACCCGAGCTCGGCCCTCCTCGAGGTCCTCGACCCCGAGCAGAACAACGCTTTCAGCGACCACTACCTCGAGGTGCCCTACGACCTGTCGAAGGTGATCTTCATCACGACGGCGAACGTCGAGGACACGATCATTCCACCGCTCCGCGACCGTATGGAGATCATCCGTCTCCCCGGCTACACCGAGGACGAGAAGATGCACATCGCGAAGGGCTTCCTCCTGCCGAAGCAGCTGAAGCAGCACGGCCTCGAGGAAGGCAAGCTCGTGATGGGCGACGACACTCTCCGCAAGCTCGTGCGTGAGTACACGCGCGAGGCCGGCGTGCGCAACCTCGAGCGGGAGATCGGCACGATCAACCGCAAGGTCGCGCGGACCATCGCCGAGGGCAAGGCTGCGACCGTCGAGGTCAAGCCTGAGGACCTCGACAAGTACCTTGGCCCCGAGCGGTTCGAGTACGGTCTCGCCGAGAAAGAGGATCAGGTCGGCGCGGCCACCGGCGTCTCGGTGTCCGAGCACGGTGGCGACGTCCTCACCGTCGAGGCGACGATCATGGACCAGGGATCCAAGCAGGAGGAGTTCGTCCTCACCGGCCAGATCCAGAAGGTCATGGAAGAGTCGGCCATCGCGGCCCTGAGCTACGTCCGAGCGCACTATGCCGAGCTCGGCGTGCCGAAGGGGTTCTTTAAGGACCACGCCATGCACATCCACGTGCCGGCGGGCGCCATCCCGAAGGACGGACCTTCGGCAGGCGTGACGATGGCAACGGCCATCGTGTCGGCGCTCACGGGACGCAAGGTCCGTAAGGACGTCGCGATGACCGGAGAGATCACGCTGCGTGGTCTCGTCCTTCCGATCGGCGGGGTGAAGGAGAAGCTGCTCGCGGCGCACCGCGCCGGGATCAAGACCTTCCTCATGCCGAAGAAGAACAAGAAGGATCTGGTCGACGTCCCGCAGGAGGTCATCGACACGGTCGACATCAAGCTCATGGAGACGATCGACGAGGTGCTCAAGGCGGCGCTGTTGCCCGGACCGAACGTGACGCCCGCGCAGATCGAGGCGGCACGTCCGAGCATCGCACCGTCGGGCGCGCCAGCGCACTAATTTCCGGGGGCGGAACGGATGCCGGTCGAATACAAGGACTACTACAAGACGCTTGGCGTTTCGAAAAGCGCCTCGACCGAGGACATCAAGAAGGCCTACCGAAAGCTCGCACGCCAATACCACCCGGACGTCAACAAGAAGGCGGACGCGGAGAAGCGCTTCAAAGAGATCAACGAGGCTCACGAAGTCCTCAGCGATCCCGAGAAGCGAAAGCGGTACGACACGGTCGGTCCCGAGTGGGAGCAGTTCGCGCAAGGGCGCGGACGTCCCTCGGGGACCGGCGGCTTCCAGTACGTGTACACGGGACAGCCCGGCGAGAGTCCGTTCGGCGACGATGCCAGCGGGTTTTCCGACTTCTTCCGGACCCTCTTTGGCCAGGCTGCGAACGGCGGCTTCGGCGACGCGGACGATGTGTTCGGTCGCACACGTACGCGGACGCGATCGCGCGCTAGACAAGGCGAGGATGTCGAGGGCGAAGTTGAGATCACCCTCCCGGAGGCATACAAGGGGTCCGAGCAGGTGATCCAGATCTCGCGCGAGAACGGCCAGCCCGCGAGACGGCTCACCGTGAAGATCCCGCCGGGGGTGAAGGACGGCCAGCGCATTCGCCTTGCGGGCCAGGGCAACCCCGGCGTGGGTGGCGGTCCACCCGGCGATGCGTACCTGCGCGTGCGCGTGAAGCCGCACCCCTTCTTCACGCGCGACGGCGACGACCTCCGCGTGGATCTGCCGGTCGCGATGCACGAAGCCATGCTTGGCGGCGAAGTTACCGTGCCCACGCTTAAGGGCCGGGTGTCGCTTCGCATCCCCCCGGAAACACAAAACGGGCGCACTATTCGCCTCGCCGGGCAGGGGATGCCCCGGGCGGGCGGCGGCCACGGGGATCTCTACAGCACCGTGAAGGTCGTCATGCCGACCAAGCTCAGCGAGAAAGAGCGCGAGCTTGCGCGCGAAGTCGCCAAATCGCGCAGCGGGGAGAACGTCAGGAGCCATCTGCTCTAGCGGAGCGAACGGTTCCAGATTGAAGGTTATTGAGTGATTGACCCGAACAAACTGACGGAGAAGTCGCAGGAGGCGCTCGTTGCCGCGCAGCAGAAGGCGCGCGACGAGGGCCACGCCCAGCTCGATGTCGAGCACCTGGCCGCCGCGCTCGTGGACCAGGCCGGAGGCATCGTTCCGAGCGTGTTGACGGCACTCGGCATCCAGCCAGCGCAGCTTTCCACAGCGCTCGCGACGGAGCTCCAGCGGCAGCCGAAGGTGAGCGGAAACGTGCAGCTCTCCGCCTCGGCGCGGCTCGGGCGCGTTCTGCAGCAGGCGCAGAAGGAAGCGCAGTCCCTCGGCGACGAGTTCGTCTCGACCGAGCACCTTCTACTCGCCATGACCGAGGACCAGGGCTACACCGGTCAGGCGCTGAAGCGGCTTGGCGCGACCCACGAGCGCGTGCTGAACGCGCTCAAGGACGTTCGCGGCAATCAGCGCGTTACCGACCAGAATCCGGAGGGCAAATACCAGGCGCTCGACAAGTACGGTCGCGATCTGACCGATCTTGCTCGCAAGAGCAAGATCGATCCGGTCATCGGGCGCGATGAAGAGATCCGCCGCGTGATCCAGGTGCTCTCGCGGCGCACGAAGAACAACCCTGTGCTCATCGGCGAGCCCGGCGTCGGCAAGACCGCGATCGTCGAAGGTCTGGCCCAGCGCATCGTCCGCGGTGACGTTCCCGAAGGTCTGAAGGACAAGCGCGTGTTCGCGCTGGACATAGGCTCGCTCCTCGCGGGCGCGAAGTATCGCGGCGAATTCGAGGAGCGCCTCAAGGCCGTGCTGCAGGAGATCGCGAAGAGCGAGGGCCAGATCGTCCTCTTCATCGACGAGCTGCACACGGTCGTCGGTGCCGGCGCTGCCGAAGGCGCGGTGGACGCCGCGAACATGCTGAAGCCCATGCTCGCCCGCGGCGAGCTGCACACGATCGGCGCGACCACCCTGGACGAGTACCGGAAGCACATCGAAAAGGATGCCGCCCTCGAGCGGCGATTCCAGCCGGTCTACGTCGGGGAGCCCTCGATCGAGGACACGATCTCCATACTTCGCGGCCTGCGGGAGCGCTACGAGATCCACCACGGCGTGCGGATCCAGGACGCCGCCCTCGTCGCCGCGGCCACGCTCTCGTCGCGCTACATCACCGACCGCTTTCTTCCGGACAAGGCGATCGACCTCGTGGACGAGGCCGCGTCGAAGCTCCGCATGGAGATCGACTCGATGCCGGCCGAGCTCGACGAGGTCGAGCGCGCCATCTCGCGGCTCGAGATCGAGCGCGAGGCGCTGAAGAAGGAGAGCGACGCGGCCAGCAAGGAGCGCCTCGGGCGGCTCGAGCGCGAGCTCGCCCATGCGAAGGAAGAGGCGAGCGTGCTGCGGGCGCACTGGCAGCAGGAGAAGGCCGCCATCAGCGAAATACGCGACAAGCGGCAGCAGCTCGAGGCCATCCGGGCCGACGTCGAGCGCGCCGAGCGGGCGGCCGACTATGCCAAGGCGGCCGAGCTGAAGTACAGCACCGTCGCGGGCATCGAAAAAGAGATCGCGCGCGCTGAGAAGCGGCTCGCCGACCTGCAGAAAAACCAAAAGATGCTCACCGAAGAGGTGACGCCCGAGGACATCGCTGACGTGGTCGCCAAATGGACGGGGATCCCGGTCACGAAGCTCCTCGAAGGCGAAGTCTCGAAGCTTCTGCGCATGGAGCAAAACCTGCACGAGCGCGTCGTCGGCCAGGAGGAGGCGGTCACGGCCGTGGCGAACGCGGTGCGCCGCGCGCGCGCCGGCATGCAGGACCCCAACCGGCCTCTCGGCTCGTTCCTGTTCCTCGGTCCGACAGGCGTTGGCAAGACCCTGCTGGCGAAGGCCCTCGCGGAATTCCTCTTCGACGACGAGCGCTCGCTCGTGCGCCTCGACATGTCTGAGTACATGGAGAAGCACACCGTCGCACGGCTCATCGGCGCTCCGCCCGGGTACATCGGGTTCGAGGAAGGCGGTCAGCTGACCGAGGCGATCCGCCGCCGGCCCTACTCGGTGCTCCTGCTCGACGAGATCGAGAAGGCGCACCCCGACGTCTTCAACGTGCTCCTCCAGATCCTCGACGACGGTCGTCTCACTGATGGCAAGGGCCGAACGGTGGACTTCAAGAACGTCGTCATCATCATGACGAGCAACGTCGGGTCCACGTTCATCACCGAGCTCGCGGACCAGCATGAGCTTCTGCGCAAGCGCGTGATGGATGCCCTGCGCGGCCAGTTCCGGCCCGAGTTCCTGAACCGGGTCGACGAGATCGTCATCTTCAAGAACCTCGTCACGCAGCAACTCATGGAGATCGTCGAGAAGGAGACGAAGATTCTCGCGAAGCGGCTCCTCGAGCGAAAGATCACCCTCGAGCTATCCGACAACGCGAAGTCGCTCATCGCGAAAGAGGGCTTCGATCCGGTCTACGGCGCGCGCCCGATCAAACGCACGATCCAGCGGCTCATCATCGATCCGCTCGCGCAGAAGGTGCTCTCCGGAGAGTTCAAGGAGGGCGACACGGTGTTCGTCGACGCCGAGAACGGCAAGGTGGTCTTCTGGAGCGAGCAGTACGCCCAGGAGAAGGCCGAGGTTAACGGTGGGCGTGAGCCCGCCGCCGCGGGCGGACGCAGAAGGGCGAACTAGAGACCGGTACGGCACACGGTGTGTGTCCCCGACTGGCACGCTCCCGTCGTGGGGCGGTTCGTGTTGGTCGCGTTCGGCGTCCTCTTCCTCGCGTGCGGCTCGCATGTTGAGGCGGACAATCCGCGAGTCGATCCGCTGCTGGCTCTCGAAAGTGATCCCCAGGCCGCGCTCGCCGCGTCGAAACACCCGACGTACAGGGCGACCTACGAGATGACCTTTAGCTCGCTCTTCGCGGCTGCGCAATCGCCGTCGCCCGGGCCGAGCCTGTCGAGCACGCAGACCTATATCGCTCGGCCACCGGACTTCCGCTTCGAGTTCGCGATCAGCGGGAGCGTTCCGCTTCGGATGGTCATCATCCTTCGGGGTCAGGACGCATTCGTCTGTCTCGACGGCAACAACGCCGGCTGCTACGCGATGCCCGTGATGTACACGCAGCAGATGCTCGACTCCCTGAACGTCTCGCCGCTCGACTCGATGCTGTCGGCGACCAGGGACATGGACGTGACCGTCCTCCCGCGCGAACGCATCGCGGACCGCGATGCGGCCTGCTTCCGTTGGCGACTGCGGCCCACCGCAACCGGCTCGCCCTCGCCGACATCATTGAATTCGCTGCTCGGGCAGATCGGTGAGGTAAAGCTCGAAGCCTGCTTCTCGGCCGACGGCGTGATGCTTCGGACACTCACGTCGGCGGGCGCGCTATTCAGCATCCAGCAGCGGGCGACAAGCGTCAGCACAACAGTTAGCGACGCCGACTTCGCGCTGCCGTATCCGCTGACCAGCGCCCCGTTCCCGCTCCCGACATCAGGCTTGCCCAAACCGCAGACCTCTCGGCCCTCGGCGACCGTCTCTCCCACCAAGCACTGATCCGGCCCGCGCGCGATATACAGGCATAGTGGGCCGCCGCCTCGTCGTCCTCGCGATCCTTCTCGCCGCGTGCGGGGGAGCTTCGAATTCACCCGCCAGCCCGTCGCCCTCCATCTTGGCGGCGAGCCCCGGCACGACGCCCCCGCCGACCCTCGCGCCAACCCCCTCGCCGACACCGACCGCCCGGCCGATCGCCGCCGTACTCGAGGACATCGATCCCGCGAAGCTGAACGACCACATGGCGACGCTTGCGTCATTCGGCTCGCGCGATGTCCGTAACCCTAATCACGCGAAGGCGGTGGCCTATCTGAAGGAGCAGCTCGGCGCAATAACAGGAATCACCGTGCGGTCGCATTTCGCTACGTACCAATCGCTTCCGCTCGAGAACATCCTCGCCTTCGTCGACCCAGCCGGCTCCGTGCCCGACCAGGGCTGGGTCATGATCTGCGCGCACTACGACTCGATCTCCAATCGCACGCCGGGCTGGAATCCGGCGACGATGGCAGCGCCGGGTGCCGACGACAATGCGACCGGCACCGCCGCACTCCTCGAGTACGCCCGTGTGCTCGCGCGGGAACGCTCGACCCTTCGGCAGCGGATCGTCCTCGCGTTCTTCGATGGTGAGGAGCTCTTCTTCAAAGGGAGCGCCGCGTATCTCGGAACGCTCGAAACCCCGCCTCCGTACGCCGCCGTGATCAACATCGACATGGTCGGGTTCAACCCGATCGCCGATCGCCTCGACCTCATCTACTACACGGACGGCTCCGTCGGCCTGCGCGATCGGGTGGTCGCCGCGAACGATCGCTACCAGATCGCGGTCGCGCCGCTCGTGCCGCAGCTCGCGACGAGCGGCGCCACGATCCTCGACGCCGCCCCATTCGGCCTCGCCGGGGTCCCCGCGGTCGCGCTCGTGCAGCGGTACGGCGAGAACGACGCGACGTTTCCCGGGAACTACACCTTCCACACGGTGAACGACACGCCCGACAAGGTCACGAACAAGCGACTTTGGCTGAAGGCCGCGAAGCTTACCCTCGCCACGGCGCTCGAGCTCGTCCGCTAGGCGCGCACAGCCTCACGGCGACCGCGCCATGATCGCCAGCTCCACACCGCGCCGGCGATCGCCAGGATCGTCCATCCGATCCATGAGACGAGGACGCCGAAAGCGACGTCAGCGCGGACCGTAATGGTCGTCTCGTCCTGGATGGCAGCCCAGCCCACGGCCGCCGCGCAGTACGGCATGCCGGCGGCAATGACCAGCACTCCGATCGAGGCCCAGAGCCGGACGGACCGAAGCCGCATTCCCATGCCGGCCGAGCCTAGGCAGCGCGCTCACGGTGCGAGGCTCAAAGCGGAATAGATCCGCCGAAGGAACCGGCTCGGAACGGTGGCAAGCTTTCGCGTCTCGATGAAGCCCGTCTCGCTCGCGAGGTCACTCCATGTTTCGAACGACAGCGGATGCGGTACCCAGGTGTTGCCGTGGTCACTGTCGTACTCCACAAGGATGAGCCGGCCGCCATGTTTGAGATAGCCGCGCACCAGAGCGAGCACCCGTGTCTTGTCTTCGACGAAATGAAGCGAGTTCGCCATAACGATCCCGTCGAGGTCGGCCAGGTCGAGGCGCCGCTTGAAGTCGGCGGCCTGGACGCGGAGCTCGGCCTGAGGCACGGCCGAGACGAAAGCGCTTCGCAGCTCCGCGAGCGAGGCGCGGTCGCGATCGATCGCGTGGATGATCCCGTGGGGACCGATGAGGTCGGCGAGCGCCAGGGTGAACGCCCCGGTCCCGGCGCCCAGGTCGGCCCACGTGCCGCCCTCGCCTTGATTGATGCCGCCCGACAGGAGCGCGACATGATCCGCGTGGTTCACGACGAGCCCAGGTCGCTCTCGCGCCAGCCATCGGTCGAGAGCGCGAGCGTCACCGGTCCGTCCGCTTCCAGGGTGACGAGCATCGCCGCGCCAAAGCGACCCTGGCGAACCTCGACCCCGTTGCCGCGAAGCGCGCCGCAGAACCCCTCGAAGAGCCGCTTCCCGAGGTCGGGCGGGGCGGCCGCTGTGAAATCGGGCCGGCGGCCGTGACGTGCGTCCCCGTACAGCGTGAACTGCGGCACCACCAGCGCCATCCCGCCGACGTCGGCGAGGGCGCGCTGCATCCGTCCGGCCTCCTCGAAGATGCGCAGAGCGGCGATCTTCGCGGCAAGCCGCTCGCCATCCTCGGGACGATCGTTCAGGCCGACTCCGAGGAGCACGGCGATACCGAATTTGATCTCGGCGACACGCTCCTCACCGATGTCGACGGTGGCCGAGCGAACACGCTGAACGACCGCGCGCGTTAGCCGCCGACCTCCGGCGATCCCGTCATTCCAACATCCACGGGTTGTCACCCCGGACGACCGCCTCGACCTCCGGCGCTGAAAGGTGACCCGGCGTGAAGACCGTCATGTTCTTACCGAGCGGAAGACGCGTGATGTATGTCACCTTCCCGAAGCGATAGCCGTGCTGGAACAGGAAGGGCGTCCCGTCGATCTCGAGCCTTTGCCGATGGGCGGTCGACGTCGCCGGCACGCCCGCCAGTATGCCTTTAGAGGTCCGGCCAGGGATCCTCAGGGAAGCCTACGCTCGGCAGTCCCCAGGGATCCTCGGGGAAGGTCGTGCTCGGGCCGGCGTCGATGACGCTCGGAGCGGGGTCGGCGGGCACGTTTGTGGGCGGGAGGTCATCGGCACGAGCGACGGTTCCGAGCAGTCCGAGGCACAAAACCGTCATGACGAGCGCTGTCATCACGCGCGAGCGGAACGGTCTCATCTCGTTCTCCCCACATTGTCCGCGCCGACAGCGGCCAGTATTCTTCCCGCAGTCTAGAGAATCCCGATCATTGGGTGAACTGTCAGTTCGGTCTAGACAGGGGAGCGTCGGTGGCGAGTCTGCCTGAAGCAGTTCAGAAGCCGGTGACCTTGGGCGAGCGGGTACGCGCCGCTCGACACGCCCTGGGCATGAGCCAAGCGCAGCTTGCAGGCGACCAGCTGACCAAGGGCTTCATCAGTCAGGTCGAGGCGGGCCTCGTCCGCCCATCGCTTCGCTCTCTCCAGATCATCGCCTCGCGTCTTGGCCGAAGCCTCGACTACTTCATCGGCGACGAGTCACTTGCCGGAGCGAAGCGTCGCGTGTTCCATCGCCTTGCCGCCCAGGCCGCGATCGAACGCCGGGATTGGGGCGCGGTCCGCCACGAGGCCACATCGGCCCTGTCCCTGCAGGCTCAGGGTGGCGAGCGCGCCACGCTCCTGCGATATCTCGCGACGGCTGACACCGCTGAGAACAAAAGGGAGCAGGCTTTCGAACGGCTCGCCGAGGCGATGGGTCTGGTCGACGCGAACAGCGACGCCACGGAGCTCGCCCATCTGCTGCACGCCCGCGGAGTCCTCTATGTCGAGCACGGTCAGCTTGCGGCCGGCGCCGAGTCGCTCGAGGCGGCGCGCGACGTCATGGAGCAGCGCGAGATCACCGACCCGCGCCTTCGCGCCAGAACACTCGTTCATCTCGGCACCGTATACCGTCGGCTCCATCGCACGGTGAAGGCGCTGGCGACGTACGAGCTCGCGCTCGCTGTCGCGTCGCGGTCCAGCGAGCTGCGCCTTGCCGCGCAGAGCTACATGGGTGTCGCGGTCGCGCTCTACGACGCCGGCGAGCTCGATGGTGCGATCGGGAACTATCAGCGCGCGCTCGGACTGCTCGAGCGCGTTTCGGATACGGCCGTCGAGCTCTCCGTCATGCAGTCGCTCGCCACGGTCCAGTTCGAGCACGGGGATATGAACGCGGCCCGCGAAACGGTCGATCGCTGCAGCGAGCGTGCTGCGCTCGCGGGCGACGCTCGCGTCGGCGCGATCGTCGATGTCCTACGCGCGCGGATCACGCTCGAAGAGGGCGATTCCGAGAACGCGCTCCGCCTTGCCGAGAGCGCCGAAGCCCGGCTTGCCGAGCTTGGCGACCATCGCCAGCAGGCCGACGCGCTGCGCGTCGCCGCCGCCGCCGCCCACGCCCGTGGCGACTTCGCGTTGTCCGACCAGGCATACCGCAAGGCCATCGAGATCCTTGCTTCGATCGAGGACCACCCCGACCTGTCAACGCTCGCCGCGGAGTATGCGCAGAAGCTTCGCGCGCGCGGCGATCTCGAGTCGGCCTTCGCATACCTGGAGCTCGCGCGCGATCCCGCCGCTTCCCGCCCCACGTCCTGATCAGGACAAGCGCCGTAGTTCGGTCGCGCGCTCAGACCCGGCGCACGTAGATCTCATCCACTCGACCGGCGGCCGCCGGCCGCACCGCTCGTCGCTGTCGCTCAAAGATCCCAGCGATGAGAAGCACAAAAGGAAAGAGGAAGAGCGAGGCGATATCGCCGCCGATAATCCCAAGCTGGGCGAGTATTGGGCCGATGTTGGCTGCCGCGTGGAGGCCGACGGCGAGCAGATAAGCGCCAATTCCGGCGCGTCGACCGCGCCAAAGGCCGACGGCGACGATGCTGGTCAGAGCGCCATGGATGAAGATGGCGGCTAGGCGTTCGCCCAGGAACGGAAAGAAGGCGTACCAGGGGAGCGACGCGAACTCGACGCGGAGGCCGAGCGCGTAGCCGACGTATAGGGCCTCGCCCAGCCCGAAGCCGAGTCCGACTGCTGCCCCGACGAGGACCGCTGACTCGCCGTCTCGGATCCGCCGCCGCACGAAAGGCAGGAACAGGGTGACCAGCTTGATGCCCTCTTCGGAGACGGGTGGAAGCAACCACACCGCGATCAGGAACCAGAAAGGGGACGTCGGCCCGATGACGTTCACGCTCGCGGCACCCGCGAGCGCGACGTAGATCGGCCGCTTCACGAGCAGGTTCACGGCGGCGCTCAACGGCAGCGGTAGCGCGAGGAGCCAAAGCGGGAGCGGTCGCCCGATCGCCCGGAGGAGGACCGCCGCAAAGCCAGCGCCCGCCGCCAGCGTCAGCGCCGTCATGACGTATAGACCGGGCAACGGGATTATCGCGGCAAGCGGGCCATGAGAGCGTCGAGGAATCGCGGTTCGTCTGCCGGCGTCAACCCGTAGGTCGCGCGTGCGGTCCGGATGAGGAGCACGTTCGTGGCCGCACGAGTCGCGCACATGCGCACCGGTCCCACGTCGTTGTAGGGGACCACGAAAAGCGCAATTCCAGGGAGACGCAGGCTCGACCACACAGGGACGCTGAGATCGCGCCGCTGGATCCCCTGTATCTCGGCGTATGGAATGCGATAGCGCAGGACCGGGCCGTAGCGAAGGGTAAGGGCATCGGCATCGAGCTCGTAACGCATCGTCGGAAAGAGCGCGGCGAGCATCAGAAAGGGTAGGCCGATGACGACGCTCGGCGCCAACGCGATAAGTGTGATCAGGGTGGGCCCTTGGACGCCGGGGAGAACGATCGCGAGGGTTGGCGCGAGGACAACAAGGGCGACCCCGATGAGCCATAGGTATCCGTATGAGGGGCTCGGCCGGAACACGAGGCGGGACATTTGAGCGAGGAAGAGTATGAGCGCCGTTCGGCATCGCTTTATCCTCGGCGGATGCCCCTCGATGCCCTCGCCGTCGGTAACGACGCCATCGCGAAGGTCCTCGACGAGATCGGCGACCTGATCGAGCTCAAGGGTGAGAACGTCTTCCGCGCGGTCACGTACCGCGCGGCCGCTCGCTCGATCCGCGACCTCCGCGAGCCACTCACCAAGCTCGTCGAGGAGCGCCGTCTCAAGGAGATCCCAAAGGTCGGGTCGTCGGTCAGCGAAGCGATCGAGCAGATCGTCGCGACCGGCCGATCGAAGCGACACGAAGAGCTTCAGGCGGCGGTCCCGCCGGGTCTCCTCACGCTCTTGCGCGTACCGGGCGTCGGCCCAGCGACCGCGCGGACCATCTACGACCACCTGAAGATCACGACGATCGAAGAGCTCGAGGAAGCCGCGAAGGATCATCGGCTCCAGCAGCTTCCGAAGATCCAGGCGAAGACCGAGGAGAACATCCTCCGCTCGATCGCCGCCCTGAAGCAGCGCACGGGGCGCTCGCTGATCCACGAGGCCCGCGCCGCCGCGACGACGATGACCGAATACCTGCGCGCCGAGGGCGGCGTCGCGCAGCTGGCGATCGCGGGCAGCCTGCGCCGCTACAAAGAGACGATCGGTGACATCGACATCGTCGTCGCGGGCGATGATGCGGGGCCGATCTTCGAGATCTTCGCCCGCGCTCCGAGCGTCGAGCGTGTGCTCGCGCGCGGCGACACGAAGTGCTCGGTGATCGTCGACCGCGGCCTTCAGATCGACCTCCGGGTCGTGCCGGCGCGATCGTTCGGAGCGGCGCTTCTCTATTTCACCGGCTCGAAGGAGCACAACGTGCGCCTTCGCGGCCTGGCGCTACGCCGAAAGCTCCTCCTCAACGAGTACGGCCTGTACCGCGTCGGGGCGGAGGCTCGCGGTCAGGAGATCGCCTCGCTCACTGAGGAGGCGGTCTATGCGGCCCTCGAGATGGACTTCATCCCGCCCGAGCTGCGCGAGGATCGGGGCGAGATCGACGCCGCGAAGGCGCACGCGCTACCCAAGCTGGTCGAGCTCGCTCAGGTGCGCGGCGATCTGCACACGCATACGAACTGGACCGATGGTCGCGATCCTCTCGCCGAGATGGCGCGACGAGCACGTGCGAAGGGCTACGCGTACCTGGCGGTCACCGACCACTCGCCCGGTCTCGGCATGACCAACGGCCTTTCGCCGGAGCGGATCGAAGCGCGGCTCGCCGAAGCGGCGGGCCTCAACGCGGAGCTCGCTCCCTTCCGCGTCATCGTCGGCACCGAAGTGGACATTCGCGCGAACGGTGCCCTCGACTATCCCGATCAGCTTCTCGCGAGGTTCGACATCGTGAGCGCCTCAGTGCATTCCTCCTTCGCCCAGACGCGCGATCAGATGACCGCGCGAGTCGTCGGCGCGATGCGTCACCCCCTCGTCACGGCGCTCTCTCACCCCACCGGACGGCTTCTTGAGAAGCGCGAGCCCCACGCCGTCGATCTCGATAAGGTCATCGACGCTGCCGTCGAGACGGGGACGTGGATCGAGGTGAACGGCGGACCCGAGCGGCTCGACCTCCCGGACACGTGGATCCGCAAGGCCGTCGACCGCGGCGCGACGCTGGTCGCGAACTCCGACGCGCACGCGATCGAGGAGCTCGAGTGGATGGATCTCGCGGTCGGCACCGCGCGGCGAGGTTGGGCGCCGGGAGGAAGTCTCGCCAACGTACGTGCTCTCGACGCGATGCTGGCGTCCCGGAAGAAGCGCTGATGCCGCGCGCCCGATTCGTCGTGCACGGTGCCGTTCAGGGCGTGAACTTCCGCGCGACCACGGTGCGCGAGGCCCTGCGCCTCGCGATCACCGGTCGCGTCTGGAATCGCGACGATGGGTCGGTCGAGCTGATCGCCGAAGGCAGCGGCGGCGCGCTCGCGTCGCTGCAGAACTGGTTGAACGAGGGTCCGCCGGGTGCGGATGTGCGAGAGGTCGATAGGACCGAGCTTGGGGGCAAGCCGCGCTATGAAGGCTTCAACATAACGTGGAGCGCGCCAAGAGGCGATTAGCGGCGCCGCTTCCTCTTGCGTCCGGCCTTCGGAAAATAGGCCTGGCGCCGGCGCTCTCGCTCCCATGCGGCCTCGCGCGGCGGAAGGTACGTCCAGTACATGTAGACAACGAGCGCGACGTTCGCGGCGATCGAGACCCCGATCACCCAGAAGGGGACGCCCGCTCGCAGGAGCACGAGATACCAGATGAGGAAGACCACGTTCGTCCAGAAAGCCCACGGTCGGACGCCGATCTCGGGCGGAGGCGTGCTCCGGCTGCGCCAGTTGTACCAAACGATGTTCGCGATGAACGACACCACCACGGCCATCACCGCCGCCCAGTAGAAACGGGATTCGCTGTTGAACGGTTGGAAGAATCGGTCAATGAAGTGCTGGGGATCGAAGGGCATGGACTGGCTATACTAGCCGCGCTGCGAGCCCTCCTCTCTGTCTCTGATCGCACCGGACTCGACGCGTTCGCGCGCGGATTGCAGGACCTCGGATGGGAGCTTATCGCCACCGACGGAACGCGAGCCGCGCTCGCCGCCGAGGGCATCACGTCGCGCTCGGTCGAAGACGTGACCGGCCAGCCGTCGCTTCTCGGGGGACGCGTAAAGACACTCCATCCGAAGATCCATGCCGCGCTCCTGGCGCGCCGCGACGATCCCACGCACCGTGAGGACCTGCGGCGCGAGGGCATCGAGCCCATCGACCTCGTCGCGGTCAATCTCTACCCGTTCGCCGAGCATGCCGCGTCCGGAAAGAGTGGTGGCATGCTCCTCGACCAGATCGACATCGGTGGGGCGACGATCCTGCGGGCCGCTGCCAAGAACTACGAGCACGTCGTCGTCGTTGCGCGGCCCGAGCGATACGCCGCGGTGCTCGACGAGCTGAAGCAGCGTAGCAACGTGTCGCTGGAGACGCGCCGCGTGCTCGCCTCCGAAGCCTTCAGCCACACCGCCGCGTATGACGCGGCGGTCGCCTCGCGCTTCGCGAGCGAGGCGGGGGTGCAGTTCCCGGACGAGCTCACGCTCTCGCTCCGCAAGGTTCGCGACCTGCGTTACGGAGAAAATCCACACCAGCAGGCCGCGATGTACGCCGTGCGCGGCGAGGACGGCGCCATGACAGCGATGCAGCAGCTGCACGGCAAGGCGACCAGCTTCAACAACATGCTCGACATCAACGCGGCATGGCGTGTGGCGATCGACTTCGCACAGCCGACCGTGGCGATCATCAAGCACCAGAACCCGTGCGGCGTCGCGTCGGACAACGAGATCACGAAGGCCTACCGGCGCGCGTTCATGTGCGACTCGGTCTCGGCATTCGGCGGGATCGTCGGAGCGAATCGGATCGTGACGCGGGAGCTCGCCGAGGCGATGGAGGGCACGTTCTACGAGGCGATCATCGCGCCGGGCTACGAGGACGAGGCGTTACCGATCCTTCGGCAGCGCCGCAATCTCGAAATACTTGCCGTGCCCGGCCACGCCATCGTCGGCGGACGGCTTGCGCGCAAAGATGGCGGCGCCTTTGACTACAAGCGGATCGCCGGCGGCATGCTCGTGCAGACTCCCGATGAGTCCGCGGCCGACGAGGGCAACTTCAAGGTCGCCACGGAGCGCACGCCCTCGCTCGAGGAGCTCACCGACCTTCTCTTTGCATGGCGCTGCGTGAAGCACGTGACCTCGAACGCGATCGTTCTCGCGAAGGGACTCGCAACCGTCGGGGTCGGCCCGGGCCAGATGTCACGCGTCGTGGCCGTCGAGACGGCGGTGCGCAAGGCCGGCGAGAACGCCCGGCTCGCGGTCATGGCGTCGGACGCGTATTTCCCGTTCCCAGACGGCATCGAAGTCGCGGCTCGGGCGGGCGTGACCGCGATCATCCAACCGGGCGGGTCGCTCCGCGACGCGATGATGATCGATACGGCGAACAAGAACCACATGGCGATGCTCTTCACCGGCCGGCGTCACTTCAAGCACTGATCCTGGATCGAGCCAGATCGAGGGCGCAGCGGCACCGCGGCCTCGGCGCGACGCTAGGCCAGCGCGCGCTCGAACACGTCGCGGTGCTCGTCGAGGTACCTGACGTCCTCCTCCACCATCCGTCGCGGCGTACCCCGGTCAACGAGGGTGGTGAAGCCTGGATCGCCAAGTCTCGCCTGGTCCTCCATGAACTTGGCGATAAAGATCGCTCGGGCACGGACGGCGTCGATCAGACCGCTTCGGTCCGTGAGGTGGTACGCCTCGCAAAAGGTGCGGAGCCGTCGCGCACGTTCGTCGACGTCTGGGACCGCGGTCGCGCCGGCTATCAGGGGAACCCAGCAAAATGCCGCATTGGCCACGTCCCAAAGCCGCGGGCCCGGCCCTGCGAGATCCCAGTCCAGGGTGAGGGCATACCGGCCGTCGCGGAACAGCGCGTTCCACGGCGACCAATCGTTGTGGCAGATGATCTCGTGAGGCTCCGGACTAACGAGCCGCCACCACGCACCGGCCGGCGGCACGAACTGGGCGACGAGGTCGTGATAGCGGCGCAGATGCCGCGCTGCGCCGACCATGTGATCCTCGCGAAACACCGCGTCCGGAAGCGGCACGGGGTGGCCAGGGTAGACCTCGCCCTCAATGAAGCCGAGGATCTCGCGTCCCTTCGCGTCGGTGCCGATCACATGCGGCGCGTCGAATCCTTCGCGCTCGAGAAATCGCAGGAGCGCATGCACGGATGGAGTCCACGGACCGGCGCGGCGGTGCACAGTGTCGCCGATGCGGACGGCGTCATTCAGGTTTCCGCCGAGAGATCGTTCTTCGGCCATCGCGAGGGAGGGTACGCGAGCACCATCGCGCGTTAGGCTCCGCTGCGTGCTCGCCGTCGCGCCCGCCGACCTCGCGAAGCTGCCGGCCACGCCCGGCGTCTATCTCTTTGTCGACGCGCGCGGTCGTCTGCTCTACATCGGGCGCGCCTCGAGTCTGCGGTCTCGGGTCCGCAGCTACTGGTCGGCGGGACTCGACCGGCCCGGGCTCCGGCGGATGGTGCGCCGGGTCCGCCGCGTCCTCGCCGGCTCCTGCGTATCCGAGCACGAAGCGGCGCTGCTCGAACGGACGCTCCTCGAGCGCCTCGATCCGCCGTTCAACCGGACGAGCGGAGTGGAGACGGTGGTCGGCGTGCGGTTGAGCACGACCCCACCGGCGATTTCGGCGGTGGTCGAGCTTGCACCGCGAGTCGGTCGAGTCTTCGGCCCGTACCTCGGCTGGGCGCCGACGTACGCGGCAGCGGCCGCGCTCGTGCGCCTCTTTCCCGTCCATTTCTGCCGTCCTGCCGGAGAGCTGGATAGCGTCCAGCGCGATCTCGCTCGGATCCGCGGGGTATCCGAGAACGATCTCGCCGATCTCTCGCAGCGTGCGGCAGGTGTGCTGGACCGCAACCGGTCCGCCGTGATCGACGCCGTCGACCGCGTGCGCCGAGACCGCGAGCGCGCAGCGGAGCTGCGCCTGTACGAGCGAGCCTCCGAGCTGCAGCGGCAGATCGACGGCCTTCTCTGGATCACCCAACGGCAGAACTTCATGCGGCTCGGTGAAAGCGGCGAGCGCTGGATCGTTGACGAGTCGCGGATCGATGAGGTCGTCTCGGCGATCGGCTGATCTAGGCGAGCTCGATGTAGCGAAACGCCTCCGCGGCAGGCATGTTCCAGGTCGATCCGGTGTTCTTCCCCCACCAGCGCATACGTTCGGCAAAGTCCCTGCGCCCGCCGACCTGGCTCTTGTGCGCCCTGAGGGCGGCGATCTTTCCGTCGATCGACCCCGAGATGTCGAACCAGATGTTCGGGTCGCGTGTTCCGAAGAGCAACACGCGCGATACCCGATGATGCTGCAGTCCGCCGGTGAGCTGCTCGGGGAAGAAGAGGTGGTCGCGCGCCGCGATCACACCGTCGAGCCCACTCCATCCGGCAACGCGGTGGTCGGGGTGGACTTGGTAGTGGCCCCAGGGGTCGTTCGTGAAGACCACGTCGGGCCGGTGCTCGCGGATGACGCGGCACACCTCGCCGCGAAGATCCATGCTCACCTGGAGTTCGCCGTCCTGGTGCCCGAGGAAGACGAACTCTTTGACGCCGATCGCTTTGCCCGCCGCACGTTGCTCGCGCTGCCTCGTGTCAGCCATCTGCTCCGGCGTCATTTTTGGATCGTGCGTTCCCTTCTGGCCGCTCGTGATCACGCAATAGGTCACGTGCGTGCCCGCGGTGCGGATCCACGATGCAAGCGTGCCCGAACACCCGAAGTCGACGTCGTCCGGGTGAGCGAAGATCGCCATCGCCCGCTTTGGGATGGCGAATGAGGTCGCCACCTATACGTTCACCTTGCGCTCGTCGAGCACGCGGTCGTACAGATCCACGATGCGGTCCCCGACGCGGCGCCAGGTGAAGTGTTCCGCGCGGTCGCGCGCGCCGTGGGCCAGGTGCATGCGGAGGCGGGCGTCGGTCAGGACCTCCGCCATCGCATCGGCGAGTGCCTGGTAGTCGCCGGCCGGCACGAGAAGTCCCGACCGACCGTTCTCGATGATCGTTTGGAGACCTCCGACGCGGGTGCCGACCACGGGTGTGCCGCACGCCATCGCCTCGAGCGCGACGAGGCCGAAGGACTCGGTCAGTGACGGCACCGCGCACAGATCCGCGGCCGCGTAGTAGAGGGCCAGGTCCTCCTGCCCGCGTGAGCCGACGAACGAAACGTTCGACTCAAGGCGATGTTCGTGGACAAGACGACGCAGCTCCAGGATCTTCTCTGTTTCGGGCGCGTCGTCGCCGGGATCGAGGGCGCCGCCAACCACGAGGAGACAGACGTCGCTTCTCATGTCGGGATGACGTTGAAAGAGAAGGCCGAGCGCGCGCAGGAGCACGTCGATCCCTTTGATCTGCTCGATACGACCGACGAACAGGATGAGCCGCTCGCACTGATCGCGCCCGAGCTTCTCGCGCGCATCGACCTGCCGGACCGGGTGGAAGAGCGTCGGATCAACGCCGCACGGGATGACCGCGACGCGCGAGGCATCGGCGCGGTAGAGACGCCGCAGCTCGCCGAGCTCGATCTCGCTGGCCGCGACGACGGCCGCGGATTTCTTGACCGCCTCACGTTCGATCTCGATCCGGATGTCGCTCTCGCCGTCGATGTCCTCGTCCATGACCTCTCGCTTCACGAGACCGAGGGTGTGGAACATCTGCACGACCGGGACGTTCCATATCTGCTCGAGGCTGCGCGCGACCTTCG
>Ga0209059_1000092_pt1 | contig 37105 bp, 32 predicted proteins | sample GraSoiAngelo_151_FD_186165 | JGI IMG/M metagenome (GOLD analysis project Ga0209059, IMG submission 186165) | Grasslands soil microbial communities from the Angelo Coastal Reserve, California, USA - 14_1009_12_20cm (SPAdes) (version 2) | ecosystem: Environmental > Terrestrial > Soil > Grasslands ...
GTGGCGCCGACTTTAGCGGGCTTCTTAGGAGCGGGCGCTTTCTTGGGAGCGGGCGGGGGTTGGACGCGCTCCATCGCCTGAAAGACCTTGCTCAAGATCGTATCCGCCGTGATCGCCTCGTCCTGCCCGAACTGCAGGTTCAGCCCGTAGGCGACAGCCTGCAGGAGGAAGGCGTTAGCACGGTAGGTCACACCCAGCTGCGGATGCCGGTCGGCGACCAGCAGCTTGGCCTGGGCGGCGCGGCTCAGGTCGCGGCTGGCGGTGGTCGGGCTGATCCGCGCCATGTCTGCGTAGGCCCGGATCCGAACGTTCAAGCCGTTGAACGCTTCCATCACGGCCCTTGACAGGCGCGCCTCCAACCCGAGGTAGACGACCAGGCTTTCAATTACCGACTGGACGCTGCGGCGCGCATTCGTGCGGGTGGCGCGCGGATTGCGGCGGCCGGGCTGCTCGCTGGCAGGCAGGTTCCAGAGCGGCACGAAAACCTGCTCCGCCGCCGACCCCTCGACCGCGGCTCCGCCCCCCATCGCCTGCTTGGCGGCGGAGAGCAGGTCCCGGACTTCTTCGTGCAGCCCCGGCGACGCCGCGACGATCTGCTTGGCCAGCTGCTCCGCGGGGGAGCCGCCAGCATTGCCATACATCTGCTCCAGCGCCTTCGGCAGAGGAGGCGGCTGCTGGCGGTCGGAGCTGAAGGGGACGACGACGACCTCGCGAACCGTCGGGGCGGCCGCCTTCGTGCCTTCGTCCGTGAGGAGCGGATCCTTGATCACCGGCATCATGCTTTCCGACCCCGCCGGGATGAACCTGGCGAACTCCGGGTCGAAGAGCCGGTCGGGGACCTGGACGCCGTAGAAAGCCGCCTTGTCGAGCAGCTTCGGGATGTAGCCGGTGGCGTTGTACTCGAGATGCAGGTCCGCGCCCATGCCGAGCACGTAGATGTCGCGCATGATCGGGCCGTTGGCGTCGTAGCCGAGAACCTCGGCAACCTGGACGATCTTGCGCCGCCCGTCGGGCATGCGGGCCTGGTGGACGAGCAGGTTGATGGCCGAGGCCACCTGCGCCCGGACGGCCTCGTAGGGGAGGTCGATCGAGGCCATCATCACCATCGTCTCCAGGCGGGAGAGCGCGTCACGGGCGGAGTTGGAGTGAATGGTCGACATCGACCCGTCGTGGCCGGTGTTCATCGCCTGCAGCATGTCCAGGGCCTCGCCGCCGCGGACCTCGCCGACGACGATCCGGTCGGGCCGCATGCGGAGGCTGTTGCGAACCAGCTGGCGGATCGTCAGCTCGCCCTTCCCCTCCACGTTGGGCGGGCGGTGCTCGAGCGAGATCACGTGTGGGTGTTGGATCTGGAGCTCGGCCGCGTCCTCGATCGTGATGACGCGCTGCACTTCGGGGATGTACGACGAGAGGACGTTCAGTGTGGTGGTCTTGCCGGCGCCGGTGCCGCCTGAGACCAGGATGTTCATGCGGCCGACGACGCAGGCGCGCAGGAAGTCGGCCATGGCCGGGCTCAAGCTGCCCTCCCGGAGGAGGTCGTCGACGTCCATCACGAAGTCGCGGAACTTTCGGATCGTGAGCGACGGGCCGAGGATCGAGGCCGGCCGGATGATGGCGTTGATCCGGCTCCCGTCGGGCAGCCGGGCGTCCACCATCGGGCTCAGCTCATCGATGTGGCGGCCGGTGATGGCGACCATGCGGCGGATCGTCTCCAGCAGCTGGTTCTCGTCGTCGAACTTGGCGTCCTCGACCTTCTGGATCATGCCGTTGCGCTCGACGTAGACCTGGTCGGGACCGTTGACCATGATCTCGCTGACGGAGCTGTCCCGGAGCAGGTGGTCGAGTGGCCCGTAGCCGACGGCGGTGAGCAGGATGTTCTCCAGGAGATCGGTCCGCTCGGCCATCGTGAGCGTGAGCTGGTCTTCCTCCAGGAGCCGGTCCACGTGGAGCCGGACAGCCCGCGCGAAGGAGTCGATATCGCCCATCGAGAGATCGGCGTCTTTGATCTGGGAGAGGCGATCCCGGTAGAGGCTCGCCAGCTGCATGATGCGCGACCGTCCGTCGGTCGCGTCCGAAGCCTGCTGCTCACCGAGCTGGTCGGTCCGGCGGCGGCGGGGAGCGGTCATCCACTGGTTCAGGCCGACGCCCCAACGGTCCACGAAACGGATCTCGAGGAGCGCGCTGTTGGAGACCACGGCCGGGATCACGAACTCCGTTTCGGGCACCCGCATCCGGACCGTGAACCCCTCCGAGCCGGAGGGCAGCGAGGAGAGGTACGCCTGGATGTTGTCGCCGTCACGGAAGCCCATGAGGCCCTTGCGGTCGTCGGTGTCGTCGCCGGGATCCTCATCGAGCCCTCCCGACCGGATCGATCCAAGCGCGACGTATTTGATGTTGGCGAGCGGGATCCAGGTCAGCTCGCGATGGGCGCTGCTGGCGTAGATGGGATAGCCCTGGCGGACGAGGCCGATCGCCTCGGACTGGCCTTCGATGATCTGCCCGCCGAGGAGGTGAACGCTGACATCGATCCGCTGGGTGCCGAGCGCGAGCTTCGGCATACCTCGGAGGTCGATCTCCTGCGTGTTGTGCTGGGCGCTCATAGCGGGCGGGCTCGGGGAGTGAGGCACCTACCTCTCCCCGCGGCCACGGAATCCTAGCACCAGGAACGCGTTTCCGAAGCTAAAAGGTCACTCGGCGAAAGTCGCTAGAGCTGGACTTCGCTGCCGTCCTGAGCCCAGCGGGTGTGAAAGTCGCCCGGCCGGTCGATGCGGCGGTAGCCGTGCGCCCCGAAGAAGTCGCGCAAGCCCTGGATCAAGGCGGCCGGGCTGCGCTCCCGCCGGTAGCCGTCGTAGTAGGCGAGCGCGGAGGAGAAGGCCGGCGTCGGGATCCCCAGCTCGACAGCCAGCGCGGCCACTTCGCGCCAGGCCTGCTGGCAACGACTCAAGCCCTCCACGAAATACGGCGCCAGGAGGAGGTTCTGGAGCTCGGGGTCCTCCGCGTAGGCGTCGCGGATCCGGTTCAGGAAACGCGCCCGGATGATGCAGCCGCCTCGCCAGATCGTTGCCAGGGTGCCTAAATCGAGCTCCCAGCCCTCCTCCTGCGAGGCGGCCGCCAGCTGCTCGAAACCCTGGGCGTAGGCGACGATCTTTGACGCATAGAGCGCGTCACGGACAGCGTCCACGATCGTCTCAGGCGATCGGCGCCCACCGTTGGGGCCCGGCAATACCCTCGAGGCCGCCACGCGCTGCTCCTTTTCCGCCGAGAGAAAGCGCGCGAAAACCGCTTCGGAGATGGACGTCGTCGGCACGCCAAGGTCGAGCGCCGACTGCGAGCTCCATTTGCCGGTCCCCTTCTGCGCCGCCTCGTCCAGGATCACGTCGACCAGCGGCCGGCCACTGCCGGCGTCGACCTTCGCCAGCACCTGGGAGGTGATCTCGATCAGGTAGGACTCCAGGTCGCCTTCGTTCCAGGTCCGGAAGACTTCCGCCAGCTCGCCTGCCTCGAGCCCAGTCGCGTGGCGGAGCAGGTCGTAGCTCTCGGCGATCAGCTGGATGTCGGCGTACTCGATTCCGTTGTGAACCATCTTCACGTAGTGCCCGGCCCCGTCAGGGCCGATGTAGGCACAGCAGGGAGTGCCGTCGACCTGGGCGGCGATCGCCGACAGGATCGGCTCCACCTCTGCGTAGGCTTCCCGTGTCCCGCCGGGCATGATGCTCGGGCCTTCGAGCGCCCCCTCCTCCCCGCCGCTCACGCCGGCGCCGATGAACCGCAGGCTCTTCGCTTCCATTTCCCGCGTCCGGCGCTGGGTGTCTCGGAAGAAGGAGTTGCCGCCGTCGATCACGATGTCGCCCGCCTCCAGATGCGGAAGCAGCTCGCCGATGGCATCGTCGACAGGGGCGCCCGCCTTGACCATGAGCAGGATCGGCCGCGGGTGCTCGATGGCGGCGACCAGGTCTGCCGGCGAGCCGGCGGGAGTGAAGTCTCCCTCCTTGCCGAACTCCTGCACGAAGTGCTCGGTACGGCTTCCGGTGCGGTTGTAGAGGGCGACCGGGAAGCCGTGGCGAGCGATGTTCCGAGCCAGGTTCTGGCCCATCACGGCCAGCCCGAAGACACCGAACTTTGCCTTGCCCATGCGCCTCAGGACACTACGCTTGTGCCATGAACCAGGACGATTTCGACGCCACCGGCACGGCGGAGACCCGCCCGGACGGAATGGAGGTCGTCGACGTGGCAGTCGGCAGCGGGGACGAGGCCATACCGGGCAAGCGCGTCAAGGTCCATTACACCGGCTGGCTGACGAGCCGCCAGAAGTTCGACAGCTCCCGCGACCGCGGCGACCCCTTCAGCTTCGAGCTCGGCGCCGGCCAGGTCATCAAGGGTTGGGACGAAGGCGTCCGCGGTATGCGCGTCGGCGGGCGGCGAAAGTTGACCATCCCGGCCGCACTGGGCTACGGCGACCGCGGTGTCGGTCCGATCCCGCCCGGAGCGACGTTGGTGTTCTCGGTGGAGCTGCTCGGCGTCGGCTGACGCTCCGGCCCGCTCGCCCGGTAACCGCGCAGCGTCGGGCTGAGCAGAGCCAGCACCACGATCCCGAGAGAGCAGAGCAGACCGCCCGAGACCACCGACACGACCGGCGAGAAAAGCGCCGCCACCACACCTGCCTCGAGGTCGCCGAGGCGAGGCCCGGTCGTGACGACCATGAGGTTGAAGGAGCTCATCCGCCCCCGCATCGCGTCGGGCACGGTCAACTGCAGGATGGTGCCCCGGAAGACGGCGCTGATGAGGTCGGCGGCGCCCGCCAACGCAAGCAGCGCAAGAGCGACCCAGAGCAGCCGACCGCTGAGGCCGAAGCCGGCAATGGCCAGGCCCCAGACCGTTATCGCCCCGATGATGACCGCGCCCTGGCGCTCGACCCGGGTCACCCAGCCGCTCAGCAGCGAGCCGGCAAGCGCGCCTACGGCGGGCGCCGAATAGAGCAGACCCAAGCCGCCCGGCCCGATCCGGAGGACGCTGAGAGCGAGGGCCGGGAAGACGGCGGTGGGCATCCCGAAGATCATCGCGTTGAGGTCGGCGATGAAGATCGCCAGCAGGATCCGGCTCCGGCGGACGTAGCTGAGCCCCTCCAGCAGCGCCTGCCAGCCGCGTGCGACCTGGGCGCTGCTCGGCGGCTGCGGCGCCAACCGGGCCACCAGGACCGCAGAGGGCAAGAAGCCGAGTACATCAAGCCCGTAGGCGGCAGGTAATCCGAGGCTCGCAATCGCCACGCCGCCGAGGGCCGGGCCGACGATTGCCGAGCCCTGGAAGAGGACCTGCCGCAGCGACAGCGCCGCCGGCAGCAGCCGCCTGGAGACGAGCCGCGGCACGGTGGCGCTGCTCGCAGCCTGGTCGAGCGACATCGCGCCGCTGCCCAGCGCACCGAGGACGAAGATCAGCCAGACGGGTTCTGCGGCAGATACCGAGCCCAGAGCGAGGCCGAGGGACATCAAGGCGCCCACCGACTTGGCTGCAAGCTGCACCCGGCGCCGGTCGAAGCGGTCGATCAGCCCCCCGCCCGACAGACTGGCGGCCACGATGGCGACCGCCTGGGCCATGCTCAGAAGGCCGACCGCCAGCGAAGAGCGCGTCACCACGTAGACCTGGTATGGCATCGCGACGATCACGACCTGCCGACCGATCAGCGACCCAACCTGCGAAGCCCAGAGCATGCGAAAGTCGCGTGACTCGCGCAGCGGCGTCAGATCGACCAAGAGTGCGCGGAGACGCCCCATCGCCTCCGAGGGTAGAGAAGCTAACTAAGTTCGAGGGCGAGGTACGCGATGCCGCCGCGCCCGAGAGCCCAGGCCGTGCCCACCCAGTGGAAGGGGCCGAGCACGAACTTGCGCTGCTGCGGATTGTTCATGAAGGAGGAGTTCAGAGCGGCGTCGTCGATCCCCTGCGCAGCCGTGCCGAGCTCCTCGTGGGCGCTGGCTCCAAGCCCGCAGGCCAGGACCGCTTTGACTCCCTCGCCGGGTTCCAGAACCTGGCTTGCGGCCAGCCGTGCGGCCCGCCGATGGGCGTCGGCGGCGAGGCACGCGTTCCAGTGCAGCGGGCTCAACCCGGCGGCCGCCCGGTCGGCATTGATCAGCGCCTGCTGGCGGGAGACGACCTCAAAGGGTTGGCTGGTGACGGCCGTTGACACGGGCGACTGCTGCACGATCCGGGCCGCCGGGCGGCTCGGTCCAACGCCATGCGGCAAGAGGCCCGAGAGCAGGTTCGTACCCTGCCCGGGCCCGAGCGCGATCAGCATTCCCATCAAGAACCAGAGTCCCGCGGCAAGCCAAAAACGAGACTCCGATCTTTCCTCTGAACCCACCCAGTTCCCTACCTAACGCGTGACTGCCGGACGCTTGTCTGCGCAAGGTTACCCACGAATGGGTTGCTTGGCTAGATCTCGTCGGCGGCGGCCAAACTTGTGGCGAGATCGAGCGCAGCCAGCAAGTTGGCTTCGCGAACAATGCCCCGGCCCGCGATGTCAAAGGCTGTCCCGTGGTCGACGGAGGTGCGGATGAAGGGCAGCCCGAGCGTCACGTTCACGCCCGAGTCGAGGCCGAGCATCTTGATCGGGATGTGGCCCTGGTCGTGGTAGGCGGCGATCACCGCGTCAAACTCGCCGAGAATTGCCCGCGCGAAAACGGTGTCGGGCGGCCAGGGCCCGGAGGCGTCGATGCCCACGCCCCTCGCCGCCTCCACGGCGGGGCGCAGCTCCTCCTGGTCTTCCGACCCGAGCAGGCCCGCCTCCCCGGCATGCGGGTTGATCCCGGCGACCGCGATGCGGCAGTTAGCGATCCCCGCGGCGCGGAGGAAGGCGGCCGCCAGTTCGATGCAGGTGAGCGCTCGCTCGGTGGTCGCCTGGCGCACGGCTTCGACCAGGCTCGTGTGCGTGGAGAGATGGATGACGCGGAGCCCGCCGTTGACGAGCATCATCGCGAACCGCTCACTGCCGGCCAGCGCGGCCAGCGCCTCCGTGTGGCCGGTATGCGGCACGCCCGCCAGGCGCCAGGACTCCTTGTTGATCGGGCCGGTGCAGACGGCCGCCACGTCGCCGGCGAGGGCCGCACGGGCAGCGCGCTCGACGTATTCATAGCCGGCGCGCCCGGCTTCGGCGCTGTTGGCTCCCCAGGGCAGGCCGGCCGCTACGTTGCCCAGATCGATCACCTCGACCAGTGAACCGATCGGACGCACCGACGGGGAAAGCCGGCCGGTTTCGACAAGCAGCTTCTGGGCCGTTTCAAGGCGTTTCAGGTCGCCGACCAGGACACAGTTGGCGGGCCGCGAGTTGTGAGTCATCGCCAGCACGCTGATTTCAGGCCCGACCCCGCTCGGATCGCCCATCGTGACTGCGATCGGTCGCATCAACTGATAGCCTGACTTAAGCAGTGGACGCAGATGCGCAGGACGCGCCCGTGCGCGTTCTCTTCATCGAAGACGATCCAGCGGTCGCCCAGATGTACCAGCTCAAGCTGCAGCTCGACGGCTACCAGGTCACCATCGCGCGCGACGGTGAAGCCGGGCTCCGGATGGCGCGCGAGGACCCGCCCGACATGGTCTTTCTAGACATCCGGCTGCCGAAGATGGACGGGCTGGCGGTGCTGGAAGCGATCCGCGCCAACGACAGCACGAGCCACCTGCCGGTGGTGATCCTCTCCAACTACGCCGAGAAGGAGCTCGTCGAGCGCGGCCTCCGGCTCGGGGCGCTCGAGTACCTGATCAAGAGCAAGACCAACCCGGGGATGCTCTCCGGCGGAATGGACGGCTGGCTGGCGAAGGGCTGAAGTCCGCAGAAGCCGTCGAGCGCCTGCGCCAGGCTTGGGCGGGCGAGGTTCGAGCCGGCGCTGTCTACAGGATCCTGGCTGAGCGCGAGCGCGACCCGCGACGAGCCGATCTGATCCGCGAGATGGCGGCGGCCGAGGCCCGGCACCGCGCCCGGATCGAAGAGCGCCTGCGCGAGCTCGGAGCCCCGATCCCGGACGAGTCCGCGGTCGAGCTCCCGACCTGGCTTCGCCTGCAGGCGTCCCTGGCGCCGCTGCACCGGGTGCTCGCCCGCATGGAGGCCGCGGAGCAGGACGAGATCACTGGCGGCTACAAGCGCTTGACCGGCGACGCCGAGACCGACCAGCTCTTTGCCTCGATCCGGGCGGAAGAGCAGTCCCATGCGCGGTCGCTGCGCGGCATGCGCGAACCCGGCCCGCCGCCACCGGCGGCGACGGCCTCTCCCGCCCAGGCCAGGCTCGACCGCATCCTGGGCCGCGAGCGCTGGCACCGCACAGGAGCGGGCTGGATCTCGGGCGCGATCTACGGTGCAAATGACGGACTGGCGGCGGTCTTCGGGATCGTGTCCGGCGTTTCCGGCGCTACGGGTGGGTCGAACCTGGTCCTCACGGCGGGGCTGGCCGGCGCGGTTGCCTCCGGGCTCTCCATGGCAACGGGCGCATTCCTGGCCGAGCGCTCCGAGGGCGAGGTTGGGGCCGCCAACCTGGAGCAGGAGCGCCGCGAGATCCTGGAACACCCGGAAGAGGAGCGCGAAGAGCTCTCGCTCTTCTATCAGCTGAAGGGGATCGACAAGAAGGCAGCCGACCTGCTCGCGAAGAAGCTGTCCGAGGACCCGGACGCGATGCTCAAGGTGCTGGCTGCAGAGGAGCTCGGCAGGAGCGCCGAGGGCGCCGGCAACCCGGTCCAGGCGGCGGTCGCAGCGGGCATCAGCACTTTCCTCGGCGCGATGATCCCGGTCATCCCCTTCTTCTGGCTGCGGGGCTCAGTCGGCGTCCTGGTCGCCGCCGCGGTGTCACTGGTCGCCCACTTCCTGGTCGGCGCCGCGAAGTCGCTCTTCACGCTGCGAAGCTGGTGGGCGGCGGGCCTCGAGATGACGCTGGCCGGAGTGATCGTGGGCGGGGTCACGTACGTGGGTGGCCTCCTCTTCCAGGGACACTGACCAGGCCGGCGCCGGCCTCCGCTGCCGGGAAAGGGTCCGCGACCCTTCCCCAGCCAGCAAGGACCTACATCAGGCCGACGACGTGACCCTCGGGATCGGCGAAGAGGGCGATGGTGGTTTCCGGCGCCACTTGCGTCAGCGGCATCAGGACCTTCCCACCCAGCTTCTCGATCTTTTCCAAGGTTGCCTTGGCGTCTTCGGTATGGACGTAGAAGGTGACCCCGCCGGGCGCGCCTTCAGCCGCGGCGCCGATGCCGCCGGTGATCGGCTGCTCATTGCCTCGCACCATCCCGTAACCGCCAGGGTTATTGGTGTCGAGCTTCCATCCGAACGCTTCCGAGTAAAAGCGCTGGAGGGCCGGGCCGTCCTTGCCGGTGACTTCGAAGTGGACTACGTGGCTTCCCATGATTGCTGCTCCTCTGCTTGAACGACTCAGCCGGACCCCTTGCCGGCCGCTACTTAGACGACGAACAACGATCGTCCGAAATCGACACCGGCCAGCGGGCGCGTAAGGATTTGAGCTCCGGCCACCAAAACCAGCCGCGAGCAGTGCGAAGATCAAGCCTTCTCGGTTACCAAGGAGGTTCGACGATGGCAGACTGCAACGTCGGAGATCGCGTCCTTGTCGAGTCGGAGCGGGTGGGCCAACCGGCCCGCGAAGGCGAGGTCCTGGAGGTCCTCGGGGCCGGGGCGGTCATCCACTACCGAGTCCGCTGGGAGGGCGGCCACGAGACAACGCTCTTCCCAAGCGCCGGCAGCTTGAAGGTCATCCACAGGGCAGCAAAAGCCGGATCCGGGTAGCTCCTGACTAGTCAGGTGGCGGATCGGGATCTGAATACCATCTCGGCGGTAACGGCGGGATTGCCTTCCAGCGTTCGCCCTTGGTTCTGACGACCTGCCAACGCAACACCAGGGCGCCGTCCTCCTGCGGGCTCAGCTTGAGGTAGCGGTCCTCGTGGGCCTGGCGCTCGGCTTCGGCAAAGCCCGTTGGGTCTTGAGCGTGGCGGGCGTGTTCGCAGATCTTGCGAAACTGGCTCACGTTCTGCTGCCGGGCCTTCTCCAGGAAGGGCGCCTCCTTGAAGCGCCCGTCCTTATAAAAGGAAGCCGCGTCCGCCATCAGGGCCAGATGGCCGAAGCCGATCTCACCCCGTTCCAGGGCCTCGACGCTACCCGGCATCAAGTCCAGACTGAGTCCGACGCCGACGTGCTGGCAGGCGACCCCGGTTGGCAAGTTGGCTTCTTCACGCAGCCACTGGATCGGCGAGACGTAGCCCTCCTCCTCCCAGATCTGAGAGCTGGCGAGAGCGCCCGCCATCTCCGCCATCAAGAGGTCGAGGCGATGGCGCACTTGAGCCAGGTGCTGCAGGTCCTGCAGGTCCTGCCGAAGGTCGGGTCCGGGCTCGTACTGAGACAGAGCGCCGAAGAGCCTTGCGAGACCCTGGTTAGGCGCAACGCCCCCCTCCCCCAACATCTGTCGATTCTATCGTACATTTGTTCGCTTGTCAATTGCTTGGGCCACGTTTGCAGATACTTTTCGAACTTGTTGACCGGGGAGGGTGAGGGCGTGAGTTTGCATTTGCGCCGGGGCTGTTCTCTCCGGAGGATGTAGAACCGAATGGACGTCATCGAGTGGTTGTTTGACTCCGACCCGGCGATCCGCTGGCAGGTGATGAGTGACCTTACCGACGCGCCCGCGGAACACGTCGCGGCAGAGCGTGCCCGCGTCGCCAGCGAGGGCTGGGGCGCACGGTTGCTCGCCCTCCAGCGCCAGGATGGCCAGTGGGATGGAGGCGTCCCCACGTTTAGGTCAACGGCTGCGGCGAACTGGTGGCAATCACTGCCACCCGAGCGGCAAGGCACCCTCTTTCCCGAGTGGACCTCCACTACCTGGAGCTTGAGCCTGTTGCGGGCATTCGGTCTGGATCCTGCCAGCGCAGGAGCGCGCCACGCCATCCGGCTGGTCCGCGAGCACGTCAGATGGGAGCACGACGGCGAGCCCTTCTTCGCGGGCGAAACGGAGCCGTGTATCAACGGCCGGGCCGTTGCTATCGGAGCCTACTTCGGCGAGGACGTCCAGGGCATCGTGGACCGACTCCTTGGTGAGCAAATGAGCGATGGCGGGTGGAACTGCGAGCAGGAGAATGGATCGACGCGCGGGTCGTTCCACACAACGATCGACGTGCTGGAGGGCCTGCTGGAGTACGAACGATCCACGAGGGGCACACCGGAGGTTAAGGCCGCCCGCCTCCGTGGCGAGGAGTACCTCCTCGCGCGGCGGATGCTCCGCAGGCTGTCGACGGGTGAGGTGATCAACCACGACCGCAAGACCGATCGCCCCGCGACCTGGACGCAGTTCTCCTACCCGACCTATTGGCATTACGACGTGCTCCGCGGTCTCGACCACCTCCGAGCGAGCGGCGCCGTTCCGGACGAGAGGGTGGCCGAGGCCATCGACCTGGTCGAGTCCAAGCGCGACCCGGATGGCCGCTGGCCCCTCGAGAATCCCCATCCCGGCCGGCTGCACTTCGCGATGGACGAGGGCGACGGGAGACCGAGCCGGTGGAACACCCTCCGAGCCATGCGCGTGCTCAGGTGGTACGAGCAGAGGCGGTAGACCTCCTGGGAGCCGACAACCAGGCCCGAGCAGTAGGACTCGGCCGGTCCAGGCTTGCGGGCTGGTCGCTGATCGGTGAATCCCGTGATGTCCAACGCGCCACCCGAGGGAGGCAACCGGCTCGCGTTGGTGGGCGCCATCTGGTACCTCCTGGAGATACCTATCCTCTTTCCATTCGTTTCCGCAACTGCGACGGCGGACGCGCCAAACGGGATCGCAAGATGCGGTTCGCAATTTGCGGGGCGTGGCATGGCAGATACTTTCGAACCAAAAGCGACACGCGCTGTGTCCGTACGCGGCCAGGACTTCTAATCGGAGGGTGACAGGTGAATATTCAGGAGCTCGCATCGCAATACGGCAGGGCGTGGGCCGAACACAACCCTGACGCGGTGATCGCCCTCCACACGGAGGACACGGTGTTTCACGTCCATGGCGAAGGTCGGCCACCGGCCGTCGGGGCCGCAGCTGTCCGCGAAGCGATCGGAGCGGCGCTGGCCTTGTCTCCCGACCTGCGGTTCGAACGGTCCCGCGTTCATTTGGGACAGGACCATTTAGTGACCGAATACGTGATGTCGGGGACGGTCGATGGTAAGCCGTTTTCTTGCGAGGGCTGCGACGTGATCACCGTAAGGGATGGCCTGGTGGCCCGCAAGGACACATACCTTGACTGGGCCAAGTTGGCGGGTCAGGTGGACCTGAAGTCAATACTCGCCCCGGCAACTCGGTGACGACGAGCGTCTTCACATCAGGGGCGCATCGCAGCCGCGCCGCAGCGGCAGCAAGGCCGCCAAAGGCGGCCCGGCGCGCGAGGCGCGCCGTGTGGGGAGCCGTCGCGCAGCGACGGCGGGGCGACAGCCCCACGGATTGAGTCTCCGGCAGCCCGCCGCGGCGGGCTGGCGGAGAGGGAGGGATTTGAACCCTCGAGGCGGTTGCCCGCCTACGGCATTTCCAGTGCCGCGCCCTCGGCCGGACTAGGCGACCTCTCCGCGACGCCGACCCAGTCTACCCAGCGTTACGCAAGCTCCCGGGTGCCCAGCCGTTCCTTGAATGTCTTGCTCCGTGCCTTTATCGCTGCCGGTGGCGTGCTGCTGGTGGCCTGCGGCGCTGGCCCCACCACCGCCGCCAAGCCAGCACCGTCGCCGCCACCGACGCCCGTCAACTGTTCCGAGCGGCTCTCGGGCGGGGGGCCTCTGCAGGCACATCTGACCGGCCTGGGCGTGAGCGGCGACAAGCTCCTGGTCGACTTCGACACCAGCACCCCGGGCTACCTCGTCCTGCCCCAGGCTTCCACCGACTTCATCGCCTCGCCGAGCGGACTGCCCGTTCATCTGGCCGGCAGCTCGGGCGCGAGCATCACGCTCCGCCACGTGCCGAGCGGAACCTTCGCCGGCAACCGCGACCTGAAGCCCGCGGGCTCCGTCATCAAGGAGGCCCGGATCCTCCAGGACTTCGAGGGCGTGCTCACGATCGGGATCGGGCTGAGCCGCCCCGCCTGCCTCGGCGCGCCGGCGCCGCCCTCGGTCACCCGTTTCGTGGTCGGCTTCTAGCCCGGCTCGTCGAGAGACCCCAGAACCCGGACCCCCGCCGGGCCGGCCACGATCGCGGCGCCCGCCACGCCTGTGAACAGACCGTGCTCGCAGACTCCAGTGACGCTCTTGAGCGTGCTCCCCAGGCCAGCCGGGTCGGCGACCCCGCCTGAGATCGACAGGTCGAGGATGAAGTTTCCGTTGTCCGTCACGTAAGGAGTCTCCGGGCCACCCCGCAGCTGCCAGGCGCCGAACCTCTCCAGCCGGCGAGCCGTGTCAGGCCAGAGGAAGGGCAGCACCTCCACCGGCAGGACGCCGACGCCGAGCTGGTCTACCAGCTTGGAATCGTCGGCCACGATGACGAAACGGCGGGCGGCCAGGGCGACCAGCTTCTCCCGGAAGAGCGCGCCGCCACGCCCTTTGATCAGGTTCAGCGAGGGATCGATCTCATCGGCCCCGTCCACCGCCAGGTCGAGCTCCGCCGGGAGCTCCTCCAACACCTCAAGACCGAGGGCGCGCGCTTGGTCGGCCGACGCGCGGGAGCTGGCCAGGCAACGCACGTCGCGCCCGCGCAAGCCGGCTATGAAGTGGCGGGCCGTCGACCCGCTGCCGATCCCGAGCAGCATTCCCGGCCGGACCAGCTCCAGGGCACGGCGCGCAGCGGCGGCCTTGAAGTCGTCAGCCAACCGCGCGCCGGATCGCTTCGATTCCCGCCGCCACGCCCTGCTTGTAGCCGAACACGGCGCTCCCGGCGACGAGGAGGTTGGCGCCCGCCTCGACCACGAGCGGGGCGGTTTTAGCGTCGATGCCGCCGTCCACCTCGATGTCCAGCTCTGGCGCCAGCTCACGGACGCGGCGCACCTTCTCAGGCGAGGTCTTGATGAACTTCTGGCCGCCGAACCCGGGCTCGACAGTCATCACGTTCACCATCGCCACGAAGGGGACGATCTCGGTCAACGCCGAGACCTCCGTGGCGGGATTCAGCACGACCCCGGCCTTGGCGCCCAGTTCGGCCACCCGGCTCACCGACCGGTAGAGCGAATAGGTCGACTCCACCTGGATCAGCACGTAGTCCGCTCCCGCCTCGACGAAGGCTTCGAGGAACGTCTCGGGCTTCTCCACCATGAGATGGACCTCGAGCGGCAGCCGCGTGACGCGCCTGACAGCCGCCACGATCCCGGGGCCCATCGTCAGGTTGGGGACGAAGTGCCCATCCATGACATCGATCTGGATGCGGTCGGCACCGGCGCCCGCCGCCTCCTCGACCTGTTCGCCCAACCGGGTGAAGTCGGCCGAGAGGATGGAGGGGACGATCTCCACCTTGCGCGTCACGCCGCGGCCGCCTCCCGATCGACGAACCACTCTGCTCCGGGAATCATCCCCGCCGGCACTTCGCCGCGATGGGCCCGCCGAAGCGCCTCGGCCTTCTCCGCTCCGGTCGCCAAGAAGATCACGCGCCGGGCACCGCGAAGCGCGGCGAGAGTCAAGCTGACCCGGTCGGGCGGAGGCTTCGGCGCACCCCGCACGGCCACCGCCCAGCCTGGGGCCTGCAAAGCGCGGTGGCCGGGAAAGAGAGACGCGCAGTGGCCGTCCGGGCCCAGCCCGAGGATGACCAGGTCCAGTGGTTCGAGCCCGGCCACGACGCTCGAGTAGAGCCGGGCCCCCTCCTCCGGCCCGAGCTCGGCCGGCATCCGGTGAACGGTCGCCGGGGCGACCCGGTCCAGCAGCGATTCGCGCGCCATCCGGTAGTTGCTCTCGGGATCCTCCGGAGCGACGCAGCGCTCGTCGCCGAAGAGCACCGTGACGCGTCCCCACTTGACGTCCATGCCGGCCAGCAGCTCATACGCCCGCCGGGGCGTCGTGCCGCCCGCCAGCACCAGCGTTCGGGCGCCACCGCGGAGCGCCTTCGCGATCTCCCCGGCCGCCGCCTGCGCCACGGCTTGGGCGTCGGCCAGCACTCTCACCGGAGAGCCTCCAGCAACTCGCCGGCCCGCTCCAGGGCTCCGGTGTAGACCTCGTCCTTGCCGGCCGCGACCAGCTCAGCCAGCAGGACCGCGTCGTCGGCGCTGCCAAGCTGCACCAAGCGGCCTGGCAGCTCTCGTCCGCCGAGGGTGCCTTCGGTCAGGACGCAATCGGGGCGCTCCGCGTCACGCCGCTTCACCAGGCTGAGAGTCTGGGAATTCCAGACCGCGTCGATCCGGACGGCCGCGATGTCTCCCTGGGCTTGGCCCTCCAGGCTGACCGGCCGGGTCTGCAGCTCGACTCTCTGGCCGCCTCTCGCCTCGAAGTGGGCCACGACGACACCACCCCGGCCGCCGACGGCGCGCGTGAGCTTCCAGTTCAGCGCACCGGCCAGCCAGCCGGCCAGGAGCGCCACTCCGGTGCGGTTGCCGCGGCCTTCTCCGACGTAGTCGAGGCCGACCGCCCCGATCCCCTGGAGGAAGCCGCGCCGCTCGGCGGGATTGAAGAACTGGGCCAGGCCGACGCGCCAGGGCTGCAGGCGAGCCCACTGGAAGTCGCCGAGCCAGAGCCGCGGGCGCCGGCCCCGGGCCAGCGCGACCAGCTGGACGACCTGCTCGTACGGCCGCTCGAAGCGCGCCGAGTCGACCAGCAGGTACTCGCCGACGTCGGCCGCCTCGGCGAAGCGCCTGGTGCCGATCGGGGGCGACCCGATCCACCAGAGGACAGTTCGCAGATCGCCCTCCAGGAGCGGTTCGACGAGGCTTGGGATGTGGTTGGCGGTCGGCCCTTCGACGCGCAGGAAGACCTGCTCGTACTCGCACATCATGCCGGCCGCCAGCGGTCGCGCCTGGACCGCGACACGGGCCTCGATATGCGTCCGCTTCGATTCCGGCTCGTCGACCAGGAAGATCGCACGGCAGGGGTGGCCGGCAGCCAGCCGGGCGATCGTAGCCGCCGCTTCCTCGGCGCCGCTCCATTCGCGCGCCACGACCACCAGGTTCAGGACGCTGTTTCGCGGCCGGATGTGGTCCAGCGCCGGGCCCTCTTCGCGCGCGACGGCCGACCGGACCCGCCGCATCTGAGCGAGCACCTGGGACATCGATTCGACCGGCCCCCGCCACTCCTCGCGGACCGCTTCGGCGTTGGTCATGGGTTGTACCACTCGAAGCCGTCGCGCTGGATCAGCTGGTCGGCCGCGAGCGGTCCCCAGGTGCCGGCCTCGTAGTTCGGAAAGTCGGGCTGCGTCTGCGCCCAGCGCTCCTCGATGGGATCGACCAGCGCCCAGGCGGTCTCCACCTCGTCACTGCGGGTGAACAGAGTCGGGTCCCCGATCATGCAGTCGACGATGAGCCGCTCGTAGGCGTCCGGCGCCTCGATCAGGAACGAGGACAGGTACATGAAGTCCATGTTCACGCTCCGCATCTTGATGCCGGCCGCGGGGACCTTTGCCGCAAAGCGCAGCGTGATGCCCTCGTCCGGCTGGATGTGGAGCGTGATCGCATTGGGCTCGGCGTCGCGCATCGCCTGCCGCCCGAAGGTCAGATGGGGCGGGCGCTTGAACTGCATGCGGATCGTCGTGGACCGCTTCGGCATCCGCTTGCCGCAGCGCAGGTAGAAGGGCACTCCCGCCCAGCGCCAGCTGTCGATGGCCAGCCTCAGCGCCACGAACGTCTCGGTCGTCGACTTCGGGTCGACCGACGGCTCCTGCCGGTAGCCCGGCACCTTCTCGCCCAGGACCCAGCCGGGTCCGTACTGGCCGCGCACCACGCCTTCGTCGACCTCGCTTCCCTCCAGCGGGCTGACCGCCTTCAAGACCTTCACCTTCTCGTCCCGGACCGAGCCTGCGTCGAAACTGACCGGCGGCTCCATCGCCACCAAGGTCAGGAGCTGGAGCTCGTGATTCTGCACGATGTCCCGCAGCGCCCCGGCGCGGTCGTAGTAGCCGCCGCGCCCCTCCACGCCGAGCTCCTCGGCGACGGTGATCTGCACCGCGGCCACGTACTGGTTGTTCCAGACCGGCTCGAAGATCGAGTTCGCGAACCGAAACGCGAGGATGTTCTGGACCGTCTCCTTGCCGAGGTAGTGGTCGATCCGGAAGACCTGGTCCTCCCGGAAGACCTTGCTCAGCATCTCGTTGAGCTCGCGAGCGCTCTTCAGGTCGTTGCCGAACGGCTTCTCGATCAGGATGCGGCGCCAGCCCCGCCCGCTTGAATGCGTCATCTGAGCGGTTCCGAGGTTCCTGACGATCAGGGGATAGGTCGCCGGGGGCGTCGCGCAGTAGTAGACCCGGTTGCCGGAGGTCCCTCGCTCCTGGTCGAGCTCGTCGAGCTGGCGGTCGAGGGCGGCGAAGCCGGCGCTGTCGTCGAACGTCAGCGTCCGCCACCGAAACCCGTCCAGCAGCGAGGCCAGGACATTTTCGTTGACGGGTTGCGTGCGCGAGAACTCGCGGATGGCCTTTCCAGCCAGCTCTCGGTAGCTCTTGTCGTCGAGGTCGTCCTTAGCTGCGCCGACCACGCCGAAACCGGGAGGGAGCAGGTGCTGCGCCGCCAGGTTGTAGATCGCCGGCAGGAGCTTCCGGCGCGTCAGGTCGCCGCTGCCGCCGAAGATGACCAGCAGGCTCGGGTCGACGACCCGGTAGTCCTGGAGACCGGCGGCGAGGGGGTTCGCCTCAACCGTCCCCGTGGAACCGCCAGGGGTCACCAGAGCATCAGCCGTGGCCAGCTGGACGGATCGCGTGGCCGCCGAACTGCTTGCGCATCATGGCGACCAGGCGGTCGGAGAAGGAGTTGGTGTCCCGGCTCCGGAACCGCTCGAACAGCGAGTGCGTGATGACCGCAGCGGGGACGTCCTCGTCGATCGCGGCCTGGACCGTCCAGCGGCCTTCGCCGGTGTCCTCGACGTAGGCCTTCAAGGTGCTCAGCTCCGGGTCCTCGGTCAAGCCCTTGGCGATCAGCTCCATCAGCCACGAACGGATCACCGTTCCCTCGCACCAGGCGGCGGCGATGGCCGCGAGGTTCATGCCGGGAAAGGCCTTCGATCGCTTCATGATCTCGAAGCCCTCGCCGTAGGCTTGCATGAGCCCGTACTCGATCCCGTTATGGACCATCTTCACGAAGTGTCCCGACCCCTCCGGGCCGGTGTGGACGAGTCCACCGCCGGGTGGCGCCAGGTCGCGCAGGAGCGGCTCGCAATGCTTGTAGATGTCGGGCTCGCCGCCGACCATCAGGCCATAGCCGTTCTCCAGGCCCCAGATGCCGCCGCTGGTGCCAGCATCCAGGTAGTGCACGCCCTTCTGCTTGAGCACGGCCGCGTCAGCGAGCGCGCGCTGCCAGTTGGTGTTGCCACCGTCGATAACGACATCCCCTGACTCGAGCAGGCCGGCGAGCTGCCCGATGGTTGCGCTCGTGGGGTCGCCGGCCGGGACCATGACCCAGACGATTCGAGGCCGTCCCTGGAACGCCTTTACCAGCTCACCCAGGCTCACGGCCCCGACCGCCCCCTCCCCCACCTTGGCTTTGACCGCGTCAGGCGACTGGTCGAAGGCGATCATCCGATGACCCTTGCGGAGCAGCCGGCTGACCATGTTCCCGCCCATCCGGCCGAGACCGATCATGCCCATTTCCATGACGCCCTTTTCCTTCCCTCCTCCGCTATCCGATCGACTTCTCGGCCGCGGCTGCCAGCTGCGCCCAGCCTCGGGCCGGGTTGTGGCCCAGGTTGACGCGCAGGACGGGCAGCTTGCGCGAGGTCAACGACTGCAGGTCGCCGAGCGCCTGCGCCTGTTTCAAGACGCTGAAGCCGTACGGCTCGCCTGGTATCGGGACGTCCTTGACGTCGTCCTGGACGACCTGAAGGAAGAGCCCGCTGGGCGGGCCGCCCTTGTGAAGTTGCCCGGTCGAGTGCAGGAAGCGCGGGCCGTACCCCGCCGTCGTCGCGAGCTTGGTCTTGTCCCGAACCAGCTCGCGGAGCTCCCGGATCGCCTTTTCGGCGGCGGGCGTCCGTTCGGTGTAGGCCATGATCGCGAAGTAAGAGCCAGCCTTTTTGGCTCCTAGCAAGCGCTTCAGCTCCGGCCCCGCCTTGGCAGCCGGCACGGATTCGGCCTTCGGCAGGCTTCCTCGCGAGCGGAACGAGGTCAATACCTTCTTTGTGTTGTCCTTGGATTCCTGGACATTCGGCTGGTCGAAGGGATTGATCTCCAGGATCGATCCCGCGATAGCCGTGGCGATCTCCCAGCGCAGGAACTCGCCGCCGAGGTCGAGCTTGTCGCGCAGGCTGAGCGTGACCACCGGCTGGCCGGCTCTACCGATCGTCTCGAGCGCCCGGTTGTCCGGCTCGCTGAACATCCGGACCGAGACGAAGAGCCGATCGTCGCCGTAAACCGCCGGCTTGCCGAGCGGCTCTCCTTCCACCGGCACGATCCCGCGGCCCTGCTTGCCGGTCGACTCGGCGATCAGCTGCTCGACCCAGTAACCGAACGTCTTCACCTTAGGGGAGAGGACCAGCGTCAGCTTGTTGCGTCCGCCGCTCGCCAGCTGGCCCATGAGCGCGCCCAGCCAGATGCCCGGGTTCTTCTCCACCGCGATGTCGGCCGAGCAGGCGTGCGCCATCTCGGTCGCCCGGTCGAGGAGCTCCGCGAAGTCGATGCCGCCGAGCGCGGCCGGCACCAGGCCGAAATAGCTGAGCACCGAATAGCGACCGCCGATGTCAGGCGGGTTCAAGAAAACCCAGCGGAAGTCGTTGGAACGGGCCAGCTTCTCGAGGGGGGTGCCCGGGTCCGTGATGGCGGCGAACTGAGCGCCAGGTTTCTTTTTGGAGCGCGCGGAGACGAGATCCCAGAAGTAGGCGTAGTGCGAAAGCGTCTCCGTCGTGGTGCCCGACTTGCTGGCCACCACGAAAAGCGAGCCGCCGAGGTCGATGGACCGCGTCAATTTCAGGATCGACGCGGGGTCGGTGGTGTCGAGGACATGGAGGCGCGGGTGGCCGCCGACGCGCCCGAAGGTGTTCCGCAGCACGTCGGGGCCGAGGCTGGAGCCGCCCATGCCGAGCAGGACAACATCGGAAAAGGTCTTGCCGGCGCGGGCCAGGTCTCGCAGCTCGGCGGTCTTGGCCTCCATCTTCTCGACCACGTTCAGCCAGCCCAGCCAGCCGGCGATCTCCTTCTGCTCCGCTGGGTTCTTGCTCCAGAGCGAGCCGTCTTTGGCCCAGAGCCGGCGGGGCGCATCCTCCTTCTGGAGCCTGGCGGCTTGCTTCTCGACGGCGGGCTGGAGAGCGCCCAGGCTCTGCCACTGCCGCGGGCCCTTGCCGGACCTGATGTCACGGGCGGCCTCGCGCAAGGTCTTGCCGAGGCTGAGATAGGACTTGGCGAAGAGCTCGACGCCCTCCACCTCCAGCTCCTTGGTCACCTGGTCGAGGTCGATCCCCACCTCGGCCAGCTCCTTTAGCTGGCGCTTGGCGACGTCAACATGCTCGTCGAGCGAACGTCTGACCTCGCCGTGCTCGCGGAAAGCGGCCAGCGTGTTGGGCGGCACGGTGTCGACGGTGTCCGGACCGATCAGCTCTTCGACGTACATGGTGTCCGGGTAGCGCGGGTCCTTCACCGAGGTGCTTGCCCAAAGGCAGCGCTGGACCTGCGCACCCGCTTTGGCCAGGGCCTCCCAGCGGGGCCCGCTGTGGAGCTGCTTGAACCGCTCGTAGGCCAGCTTCGAGTTGGCGATGCCGGCCTTCCCGAAGAGCCTGTCCAGCCGGCGCCTTTCCGCGGGCTCGCCGGCCGCCTCTACCTTCGCCTCCAGCTGCTTGTCGACCTTGGAGTCGACTCGGCTCACGAAGAAGCTGGCGACGCTGTGAACCTGGCTAAGGTCGCCGCCTTTCTTCTTGAAGTCCTCCAGCCCAGACATGAACGACTCCACCACTTCGGCGTAGCGCTCGACCGAGAAGATCAGCGTCACGTTGATGTTGACCCCCTCGCCAAGCATCTGCCGGATCGCCGGCAGGCCGGGCCGCGTGGCCGGGATCTTGACCATCACATTGGGCCGGGCGGTGCGCTTGTGGAGCTCCCGGGCCATAGCGACGGTGCGCTTCGTGCTCGTCGCAACCGTCGGCGAAACCTCGATGCTGACGAAGCCGTCTCGACCTTTCTCGCGCTCGTAGACCGGCCGGAAGACGTCGGCGGCGTGCTGGATGTCCTCGACCATCAGGTCCCAGAGGATGTCGTCCGCCTTGCGCCTGGCGCGCACCAGATGGACGAGGGCTTCGTCGTAGTCGGTGGACCCGGAGACGGCCTTTTCGAAGATCGTCGGGTTGGAGGTGACGCCGCTGACGCCTTCGTCGCGCAGCCGGGCGAGCTCACCCGAGGTGATCAGCTGGCGGCGGATGTTGTCGTACCAGAGGCTCTGGCCGAGGGCGTTGAGCTCTTTGATGGGGTTGTTGCGGGCGGCGGTCATCGCTTTCCTCCAGTCGCTGGGCCTTTCGGCTTCAGGATGCCATCTAGGACCTGGCGTCGTATGAGTGCGTCGTAGAGCGCCTCTTGCTTGCGCGTCTGTAACTCATAGACGGGTCGCGCGGCCGCCTTCGCCCGATAGGTACGGCCGACCTCGGTCGGGAGCTTGTCACCGTTCAGGACGCCCGCGTGCTCCAGCGCCATGACGGCCGCTCCCCGGCTTGACGCCTCCCTCGCCTTCGACTCCGCGACGGGCTTGCCGATGGCGTCGGCCATGATCTGCATCCAGGCGGGCGAGGCAAGCAGTCCGGCGCCGTTGGCGATCAGGCGGCGGGCGCCCGGCAGAGCCTGATCGAGGCGCTGGTCCACGCGGTGGAACTCGATGGCGACCGCTTCCAGGCCGGCCCGCACGATGTCGTTCGCGGTGGTGGCCTGCGTGAGCCCGGCGATGGCGCCGGTGGCGTGAGAGGCGAACCCGGGACTGCGCTCTCCGGCCAGGAGCGGCAGGAAGGTCAGCCCGTGGCCGCCCGGCGGCATCCGGCGCAGCCGGCCCTCCAGCGTGCCGATCTCCAGGTTGAGGTTGGCCGCCAGCCAGGCGTAGAGGTTGCCACCGTTGCTGAGCGCCCCACCGGTGACTGAGCGGGCGGCATCGAGGCGATAGCACCAGAGCCCGTCGGGGATGCGCTGAGGCAGCCCCTTCGCCAGGACGCGCAGAGCACCCGACGTGCCCACGGTGAGCGCGCGCTGGCGACGGTCGACGCACCCGCTGCCGAGGTTGGCGAGGGCGCCGTCCCCGAAGGCGCAGAGGATCGGGACGCCCCTCAGGTCGGGCCAGCGAACCGCCCATTGGTGGCCGAGGCGGTCGCCCGCGACGCCGAGCTCGGCAAGGGACCTCGAGTCCACCTCGAGGTGTTTCAGCAGAGCCGCATCCCAGGACCCGTCATCGAGCTTCAGAAGCCCGGTGCCCGAGGCCATGGAGACGCTCGTCCGCGGCTCGCCGAAGAGCCGCCAGTGCACGAGGTCCCAGAAGCTCAGCCAGCGCACCGGCCGGCTCCAAAGCTCGGGGCGGACGTCCTTGAGCCAGGCCAGCTTGGCCGGCCAGTAGGTCGGATGCAGGAGGCAGCCGGTCCGCTGGTGGAGCCGCTCCGCGTCAAGCTCGAGCCGCAGCCGTTCGGCCTGCCGCCAGGACCGGGTGTCCGCCCAGAGATAGAGCGGTGTCAGCGGGCTGCCGCGATCGCTGCAGGCGACCAGGCCGTGCCAGAAGGTCGAGACGCCGACCGCGAGCAGCCGACGTCGCCGGCGAGGTCCGGCTTCGTGCAAGAGGCCGTCGAGGAGGCTCGTGACGAGGCCGAAAAGCTTGCCGGCGTCGACCTCATACGTCCCGTCGCGCCCGACTTTAGGCTGGTACGGGAGGTGGACTTCCACGCCCGGCACGACGTGAGCATCGGTGTCGTAAAGGAGCGCGCGCACGGAGGACGTCCCGATGTCCAGCGCGCCTACGAAGCCCTCGGCCAGACCACCTAGTCTAGTTCTCTGCCTGACACGCTTCTGCCCGCTTCGGCGCTGGAAACCTTCGCCGCGGACTGCTGCCGGGCGATGGGCGCCCCGGGCGATATCGCGACCGCCGTCGCCGGCCACCTGGCACGCGCCAATCTGGCCGGCCACGACTCGCATGGCGTCCTCCGCATCGCCCAATACGCCCGGGAGGCGGAGCAGGGAATCCTCAACGCTGGAGTCCGCCCGGCTGTGCTCCGGAAGCGAGGTGCCGTCGCCATCATCGACAGCCGCCACGGGTTCGGCCACCCGGCGACCTCGCTGGCGCTCGAATGGTGCCTCCGGTCAGCCCGCCGGCAGGGCCTGGCCGCCGCGACCGTCGTGCGCGCCAACCACATCGGCCGCCTCGGCGACTACACGGAGACCGCCGCCGCGGCCGGTCTGGTCGCGATCGTCACGGTCGGCGTGGTGGGCGCCGGAGGGGTGGCTCCCTTCGGGGGCCGCGAGCGGTTCCTGGGCACCAATCCCTGGTCGATCGGAATCCCCGCCGAGGCTGACGCCATGGTTTACGACGCCGCCACCTCCGGCGTTGCCGAGGGCAAGGTGCGGCTGGCCCGGGCGAAGCGGGCGGCGGTCCCGCCCGGTGTGATCGTGGACAGCGAGGGTACTGCGACCACCGATCCAAACGACTACTACGCGGGAGGTGCGCTGCTCCCGGTGGGCGGCCAGGTTGCCGGCCACAAAGGCTACGGATTGGGGCTTTCGGCGGCTCTTCTGGGCGGCTTCGCGATGCTCGCGGAAGGCACGGCCACCAGTGCCGGAACCGGTTCGACCCAGGGACGAGAGCCCTGGATGGCGGGCGTTTTCGTGGAGGCGATCGATCCCGACTGGTTTGGCGACGGGGCCGAATATCAGCGCCGGGTCGCCGCCATGCTGGAAGCTCTCCGCGGCCAGCCGCCGGCCACCGGCGGGGGTGCGGTCCTGGTGCCCGGCGACCCGGAGCGGCAGAGCCGGGAGCGGCGCCGCCGCGAAGGCGTCCCGGTTCCGGAGGCGGTGCTCAGCGAGCTGGCCGCGGTGGCAGCACGTCTTGGAGTCGAGCCGCTGGCCCGACGCCACTAGGGGACTGGTGAGGGCGACGGCGGGGAGTTGACGCTGTTGCCTGGGCTCTTCGCGGGTGGCCCCACGCCCAGCGCGACGTCCATCCGCTTGCTGTCGGCGGCGAAGTCCTTCTCGAGCTGGCGGACCTCGCCCAGGTGGACTGTGTCGTTGTGCTCGGTGAGGCCCCGCTCGACCTCGGTGGGCGTCTTCGACTTGATCGCGATCAGCCTGTCCCGGACCTGCTTCCAGCGAGCGTCGTGAACGTCCCTCCCGCTCAGTTTGGCGCCGGCGTCGCGCAGATAGGAGTAGTAGGCGGACAGAGAGGTGACGGTGAGGCCGCCCTTGCCCTTGGCGGCCATCCCCTCGGCATCCTGGAACCGCTGGTTGGCCAGGTCGACCTCGGTGCCGGCCTTGGTCACCGGGTCGGTCGTGAGCGCCAGCACCACCCGCTGGCCGAAGGTCTTGGCCGGATAGAGCTGGCTGTCAGGCTCGCTCAGGCCCGCGGCCAGGGCCAGGCCGGAGCCCGCCACAAGCGCGATCACGAGCGCCGTTCCGAGCAGGAATAAGTTGCGGAGAGGGTGGTGTGGCGCCGGGTGCCTGGCCGCGCGGTGCGGCAGGCGATGCTGGTGCACCCAGCTTGCGCGGTGGCGGTCGCCCGCAGCCAGAAAGCGACTCCGCGCCCGCTCCCGCGCCCCCGGGGGCGCGAGTTCCGCCGGCAAGCGTTCGATCCGTTCGGCCAGCGCGACCAGATGCTCGAGCTCACCCGCGGCCGGTGTCAGCCCGGTCGCGCCGGCCAGAGACGCGCCTTGGCGCCGCCGGCTCAGAGCTTCTTCGAGCTGCTTGGGCGTCGACTCCACCAGCATCAGGCGGCGTCCCGAGCGGCCAAGAGCCGCAGCAACGCCTGGAGCGCCCGGTGCTGGAGTGCTCGCACCTGCCCGCGCCGCCGCCCCGTCCCGGCTGCCACGGCCTCGACCGGCATACCGACCAGGAAGCGCATGGTCAGCACCTCCTGCTGGTCGGGTGTCAGCTCCGCCAGGGCTCCTCGCAGCTCGTCAGCCTCGTGGACCGGGTGTCGACCGGGGGTCGGCCGCCACCCATGCGCCCGGAGCTCCCGGGCGGCCAGGTACTGGAGCCACGGGTGCAGACCGCCCGGGCGGCGGTGATATTTCGGCAAGATTTCGAGCGCTGTGAGAAACGCCTGCCCGGTGACCGCTTCGGCAACTGTGTGGTCGCCGACGCGCGCGAAGATGGCCCGGTAGACGGCGTCGAAATAGGTGTCGTAGATCTCTTCGAGCGCCTCCGGTTCGTAGCGCTGCGCCCGGATCACCAGCTCCCGTTCATCGGCTGCGGCTTGCGGTGTGATCGGTGCGGGCGGCATGTCATCTTCCATACGCTGCGGTTGAACCATTCCGTATAACGATAACGGTGCGTTTCCTGTACGAGAACAGGTTGGAAGCGAGCTGGGTCCACAACCAGGGGTCGGCTTGCACCTCGGCGGCGGTCCTGGCGGCCCTCGGCGGACTCGGCGCGGTTTCTCTGCCCGACCTGGCCACGGGATCGACGCTCCTGGCCGGCTCCGAATACGGCGCGCCGGCGCTCCTCGACTACGTTTCGCTGCCCGGCCGGCGGGCGCCGCTCGACCTGCGGATCGAGGAGCTCGCTCGCGGCTGCGGGCTAGACGTCGACTCGCGGACCGGAATCGTCGTTCCGCTGTGGCAGCTGCGGCCGCGCGACGGCGAGGCTCTCATCGTCCACCTCGCCTGGGGCCAGGAGAAGCCCGGGCAGTACGGCGCCTGGGGGTGGAACCCGCTGCAGCCGGCGACCTACTCGACCGGCGGGCACAGCGTGGTTTTGGTCCGGGTGGACGAGACCGGATGGACGGTGCTCGACCCCAACCTGGAGCATCTGCAGGAGTGGCCCCGGGCCGGGATCGCGACCGCCACGACTCGCGTCACGCCGTCAGGTCGCGGCTAGCTCCTCGATCTGCTTGACCATCCCGTCGAGGATGTCCAGCCCACGGTCCCAGAACCCGGGGTCGGTGATGTCCATGTCGAGTGTCCTGACCAGCTCGTCCGGGCGCGTCGAGCCGCCCGCGGCGAGGAAGTCCAGGTACCTCTGGACGAAGGCTGGGCCGGCTTCCTGGTAGCGGCGGTAGACGGAGAGCGCAAGCAGGTTGCCGAACGCGTAGGCGTAGACGTAGCCCGGCGCGAAGATGAAATGCGGGATGTAGCTCCACCACGCCTTGTGGTCCTCGGTCAAGGTGACCGAGTCGCCGAACATCGGCTGCAGGGAAGCCTGCCAGACCTCGCCGAGCTGGTCGACGGAAAGCTCGCCTTCTTTCCGGCGACGTGTATGGGCGGCGTCCTCGAAGCGATTGAAGGCGACCTGCCTGAAGACCGTTGCGAAGGCGTCCTCGACCTGGTGGCAGAGCATGGATAGGCGGATCTTGGGATCACGTTCGTCGGCCATGATCCGGTCGAATGTGAGCGCCTCGCCGAACACGGAGGCGGTCTCGGCGAGGGTCAGTGGAGGGTGATAGTCGAAGATGTTCTGGCGCGCGGCGAGCCGGTCGTGGAGGCCGTGGCCAAGCTCGTGCGCGAGCGTCAGGGCGTCGCGCAGCCGGCCGGTGAAGTTCAGGAGCACGTAGGGATGGAACTTGGGAGTGACGCCCATGCAGAACGCGCCTGAGCGCTTGTTCTCCAGCACGGGCGCGTCGATCCAGGGCTTCTCGAAAAACTCCGAGACGAGCTGCCCGGCCCGCTCTGAGAAGCGCGAGTAAGACCCGAGGACGAGCTCCTTCGCGTCCTCCCAGCTGAGCTCCCGGCTCACCTCTTCAATCGGCGCGTAGCGGTCCCACTCGAACAGCTCGTCAACCTTCAGCAGGCGCTTCTTGACGCGGTAATAACGAGCCACCATCCCGTAACGGCGAGTGACCGCGTCGACCAGCGCCTGGACCGCCTCATCCGAGGTCTCGTTGGCGAGGTTCCGGAAGCTGACCCAGTTGGGGTACTTGCGCAGGCGGTCATCGATCGCCCGGTCTTGAAGAACGGTGTTGAAGACGTAGGCGCGCGTCCGGATGTCCTGGCGCAGCGCCTGGGTGACGCTGGCGCTGGCCTCGCGCCGGCGGTTCCGGTCCGGTTCGTGCAGCCGGGCGAGGGCCTTGTCCAGCGGCATCGACTCGTCCGCGATCGGGACCTTGATTGCAGAGGCGAGCTCTTCGAAGAGGCGGACCCAGGCGGATGTCGAAACCGGGGCCCGGTCCGTGAGCAGCCGCTCCTCCACCTCGGTCAGGTTGTGCGGCCGGTACTTCCTGGCCTCCTCGACCGCGTGCCGGTAAGGAGCGACTCGGGGATCGGCGAAAAGCGTGGCCACCTGCTCATCGGTCAGCTCGGCCAGCTCGAGCGGGAAGAAGACGGTGTGCCGGCCGCGCTGCGAACCGGCCTCCTCCACCCGCGCCACCAACCGGCCGGCGGCGGGGTCGGCCGTGTTCTGGCTATGCAGGAGCTGGGCGTAGACCGCCGGCAGGGAGACGCGCTCCTGCATCTGCTCGAGCTGCTCGAACATGCGGGCGAAGTCTCCGGGCTCGAGTTGGGTGACACGGCCGCGGTAGTCGGCTTCGAACCGCTCGGCCTGCTCGAGCCCTTCGGCCAGCACCGCCTCGATCTGCGGATCCGTCGGCGATGTATAGAGGTCCGAGAGGTCCCAGCGGACGTTTTCGGCGCCCGTCGAAGTCGTCGCTTGTGCCACCGCTGATCAGGATAGCCGGGCGGTCAACTCCTCCATGTCGGCGGGGCTTGGCCAGCGCTCGGCGTAGGCGCCGCGGTTGACCGCCGCGGTCACGTCGGACAAGAGCTCGGCCAGCTCGCCCGCGACGATGGCGTGCTCGTACTCCGAGGGCGTCTCCGCCGGCCCTCGCCGCCGGCGCAGGCGGCGCTGGATCCGTTCATAGAGCCGGAGCAGTTGGAACTCGCCCGGGCTGCGCGACCGAACCAGACGGCGCCGCCGGGTCCAGAGCCAACCGGAGGCGGCGACCAGGACAATCAGCAGCGCTGCCAAGCCTGGCCCAAGCGCCAGCGCGCCCAGCGAGCCCAGCGCGGCGCCCGGCGCACCGATCGTGAGGTGCGGGATCAGGCGGGCCAGCCCGGACGTGGCCCAGCGGTTCGGGAACCGGGTCGCGGCCAGCGGGTCGAAGCCGGGCGAGGGGTCTACCGGCACCCAGCCATGGCCGGGGAAATAGGCTTCGACCCAGGCGTGCGCGTCGCGGGCTCGCACGACCGACTGGTCGAGCGTCGGGTTGTACTCGCCAGTGGAGTAGCCGGTGACGAGGCGCGCGGGCACACCCAGGCTGCGCAGGAGGAGCGTCTCCGCGGTGGCGAACTGTTCGCAGTAGCCGACCTTGGCATCGAACAGGAACCAGTCGATCGGATCCTGGCCAGGAGGCACCCGGCTGAGGTTCTGAGAGTAGCGATACGGCTCCGAACCGAGCTTCCGCGTCAGCGCCATCACCAGCTCGTACCGGTCCGCGGGGTCGATCCCAGCGGTGAGCTGCCGCGCCAGCGCCCTGGCGCGCTCCGACAGGGAGCCGGTGTCGTAGTACTGGGGGTAGACCGCGGGGCTCGGGTCCTGGCCGGCCAGCTTCTTGAGAGAGCCGGGAGTGTAGTCGGGCAACGCGGAGACCACCGAGTAAGTCGTCCCGGCCGCGTGCGGCGCCGGCGCCCGCCAGTCGCCGTAGTAGTCGCGCCGGATCTCAGCCGCCGGGTAATAGATGCTCTCGACCGGGGCGGCGGCATAGATCACGCCGGGCATCGGCTGGACGATCCGGTAGACCTGGACGAAGCTGCCGAGCTGAGGGCCTTGGGGAGGCGGCAGCTGGCGGGCATCGACATAGGCGCGAAAGGTCTGCCCTTCGGAGTGGGTCGCGGTCCAGATGCCCTTCTGATAGCTGTCAAAGACGAGGCCGCGCCAGTAACCGGGGGCGCCCGTCCGGACGTACATGACCACCTGGTCGCCGAGTCGCCCGCGGTAGCGCAGGTTGATGTTCGCGGTCGATCCGCTCGGGTCGGCACCGAACTCAACGAGCGGCAGAGCCGGGTTCTCCAGCTCGCCGCGGAAGGAGACGTACGTCGGCAGCGAGACGATCAGGGGGCCGGCCGGCCGCGCCGACGGCTGCGGAAGTAAGACGAAGGCGCCCCCGCCGAGTGCGACCGCTGCGACCAGCGCGGCCGCAAGCGGCACTCGCGGCACCTGGAATCGCGGTGCGCCGATTCGCTTCAGGTGCGACGCCGTCCAGAAGCCGGCCAGACAGAGCAGCCAGGCCAGAACGATCGGAGCGAAAGCCACATCCCAGGCGAAAACCGCCGCCAGATAGAGGAGCGCCAGGCTCATCCACATGGTCGAGTAGAGGTTGCGGCGGGTCCTGAGCTCGAAGCTGGTGACCGCGACCAGGAGCATCACGAAGTTGGCCTGCGGAAGGTTCCCTCCGAAGAGGGCCAGGACGCTGTCGAAAACGAAGTACGCCAGGCAGGCGAAGACCAGCCCGGCGATGACAGCCTGCCGGATCCGATCCGGCGGATCGTGCCGGTGGCGGTGGCTGTATATATAGCCTGGGGCGGCGACGAGGAGGGTGCCGGCCGGAGCCAGGTAGGTCTGGCCGTAAACCGCGATCGCGAGGCAGCCGACAGCGAAGGTGCCGAACGCGAAGGCGCGGGCGACACCCGAATCCTCGATCGGCGACCTGGGAAGCAGCTTCACAAGGGCCACTCCGTGCCGACGGCCTGGTAGGGCACCTCCAGCTCGCCTTCTCCCACCAACCATGCCCGCGCGCCGGCGCCGCGGGACTGCATGTCTTGGAGCGCGTCAAGTGCCGGACCTCCCGGCCGCGTCAGGAAAGCGATCGCGTCCATGACGCGAGGCGGCCCGGACGGGTCAACGGGCAGATCGGGGTAGAGCGCCAACCATTCGAGGATCGACCAGAGGCTGCGGCTCTCATCGAGGCGCGTCGCCTCCCGGCCCGGGCACCAAGCCACCACCCGACCGCCGGATCGCAGGCAGTCCCAGGCCTCCGAAGCAGCCAGGCGCGCCACCTGGTCGGCGGCTTCGGGAGTTGCCGGCGTGGGGTCCAGAAGGAGCCCGACGATACGCAGGCCGGGAGGTTCGAACTCGCGCACCACCAGCTCTCCACGGCGGGCACTCGTCCGCCAGTGGATCCGCCGCAACGGATCGCCCGCCCTGTACTCGCGGACGCCGTAGAGGTCGTTGCCGTGGCCGGGGCGGACGGCGGTGAAAGCCGACTCCAGCTCGCGAACCTGCACGGAAGTCGCCAGTGAGCTGAAGAGGGGCAGCACAACCGCCAGCCGCTGGTCGGCGCTGCGCCGCCGGTGCCGGAAGAAGCCGAGTGGATCGCCGGTGTCGAGGGTTACCCCCGAGGCAGCTAGCGATCCTCGCCGGACTGGCTCCAAGCGCTCGACTCGACGCCAGCCGGCGGCGGGGACGAGCCCGGAACCGGCCGCGAGCTGCCGCCCGCCGATGTCGGTGGCAAGGCGGGCCGGACCGCGGGCGCTGCCGCCGGTGACCGTAAGTGCGAGCTCGAGTTCGACGGTGTCACCTTCGAACACCGGCGCCGGCAGGGGCGCATCTCGGAACGCGGACTCGGGCAGGTCAGGTGAGGGCGAGTGCGGCGAGGACTCGACGGCCAGGAGGCGGATCGAAGCCGCGACTCCGCGCGAGTTCCAGCGGGTGTAGCCGAGCATGGCCAGCGCGGCGGCCCAGAGCAGGAGACCGAAGAGGAACAGCCAGGCCACCTCGCTAGTCGCGCCGTACAAGTAGATGACCGCCCCGAGTACGAGTGCCCCCAACAGCCTCCAGGTCGGCCTCATCGTTCTAAGCCGGCGCGGTGGCTTACCTCGGCCCCCTTACCTGGGGGGCTTTGCCCCCCCGACAACGCCGGCGTCAAGGCTCCGGCTCGCCTACCCTCGCCCGCCTCCGGCGGCCTTGACACCGGCGGCGCGGCGTGCTCCGCACGCCGCTGCCCCCCTACGGCGCCACTCGGCGCCGCCCCTGGCCTACGGCCGGGGCCCCAAATCCTGCCTCCAAGCGCGGGTCGCGCCAGGTCAGGCATGGTGGCGGATCGGGGGCAGCGGCACTGTCGCCACGACCTCGGCGACCACGTCGGCGGCCGCCGCTCTCCCCCGCATCCCGAGGCGGTGCGCCATCACCGGCACCGCGAGTGACTTCACATCGTCGGGCAGCACGAAATCCCGGCCCGCGAACAGTGCCAGCGCCTGCGAGGCCCGCTGCAGGTACAGACCCGCCCGCATGCTCGCCGGCAGGGCGACCTCGGGCCGCAGCCGGATTGCGTCGAGCAGCGAGACGATGTAGCTGCGGATCGCCGCCGCCACCACCACTTTGAGGCACGCCTCCTGGAGCTCCACCACCTCCGCCAGCCCGAGCACGGCCTCGAGGTCGGCGATCGGGTCGCCGTGCTGGCGACTGGCGAGGATCTCAGCCGCCTCGTCGCTCGTGGGCGGACCCATCGAAGCGGCGACCAGGAAACGATCCAGCTGCGACTCCGGTAAGGGGTAGGTGCCCTGGAACTCGACCGGGTTCTGGGTCGCGATCACGAAGAACGGGCGCGGCAACGGCCGCGTCTCGCCGTCGACCGTGACCTGCGCTTCAGCCATCGCCTCCAGCAGCGCCGACTGCGTACGGGGCGTCGCCCGGTTTACCTCGTCGGCCAGCACCACGTTGGCAAAGACCGGCCCGGGCAGGAAGTCGAAGGTGCTCTCCTTCTGGTTGAACACGCTGGCGCCGGTGATGTCGGCGGGCAGCAGGTCGGGCGTGCATTGGATTCGCTTGAAGGTGCCGCCAACCGACGACGCCAGGGCCCGCGCCAGCATGGTCTTGCCGGTGCCGGGTAGGTCCTGGAGCAGCACGTGACCACCGGCCACGAAGCCGGCGGCGGCCAGCCGGACGGTGTCCCGCTTCCCCACGATCACCCGCGCCACGTTGTCCTCCAGCCGGTTCAGCAGCCGGGCCGCGCGGGCGGGTTCGAGGGCGGGAGACGCCATAGCGGCGCAATTCTAGCCAGCGCACCCTGCCGCGCCTGCTCTTAAAAGCTGGCGGGCTCCCTCTAGTAATACCGTTCGGGGAGTGATACGTTATAGCAAATGGAGGTGATTTAAGGGCAACCCATGTATATAGATGGACACAGTCTGCTTGTCTGGATCGGGGTCGGCCTGGTGGCGGGCTTTCTCGCTTCCCACGTGATGACCGGCCACGGCTTCGGTCTCATCATGGACATTGTCGTAGGCATCATCGGCGCCTTTTTGGGCGGTTTCCTGGCCGCAGCCGTCGGCCTCAGCGCGACCACGCTGATCGCACAGCTCATCGTTGCTTTCATCGGGGCCATCGTCCTGCTGATGCTCCTGCGTCTGGTCGGACTCGGCCGCACCCGTCGTCGAATGCTCTAGGAGGAACTGAAAGGAACCAAGAAATGCACATCATCATCTGGCTCATCGTCGGACTCATCGCCGGAGCAGTGGCTGGACGGCTCGTGGCCGGCCATGGCTTCGGCATCATCATGGACATCGTCGTCGGCGTCATCGGCGCCTTCGTGGGCGGCTTCATAGCCGGCATGCTGGGCGTCCCCGTCACCAACCTGCTGATGCAGGTGCTCGTCGCCATCGTCGGCGCTGCGATCTTGCTCGTGATCCTGAAGGCCATCGGCTTCGGCCGGCGGACGACTACCTACTAGCGCACTCGACCCAGCGCCGCAGCGCAACCTGAGCCGGTCCCGCGAGGGGCCGGCTCAGCCGCGTCAGGCCGGGCCCTTGCTCGACCGGCTGGTCGGCACCACCAGGAGCTGCATCTCGGTCCAGGCGATCACTATGCGGTCCGCGTGAACGTCCTGGATGGATGTCTGGCCGAGGTCGATGGTGATCGCGTAAGGCGCCTTGCCATGCCCCGCGACCTGGCCCAGCTTGGCGCTGCCGTTGGCGAGGACGATCCCCTTCGGGTTCAGCAGCTGCCTCGTGACGGTGACACCCTTGGCGGGCGCTCGCCCACCGTTGAGAACCGCACCCGTCAGCGTGGCAGTGCCGCCGACGAACTTCGCGGCGTCGGTTTGTGCGGCCACCGTCGCCTGGTCCCAGGCGAACGAGTAGCGCGAGTACCAGCTGTCAGGCGGGCTCGCTCCGAGGTCGAGATCCATGTTGTAGGGCTTATCGCCGCCGGCCGGAACGGTGCCCAGGCTGTAGATGGCCTGGGCGAGGACCTGGGAGCCGCCCTGGTCCGCGGTCAGCTGGAAGGTGATCACGGTGTTGGGCGCGTCGCCCTTGCCGGCGTTGTGGACCGAGCCATGGTGGGTGACGATCCCGTGACCGTTGACCAGGGAGTGGTCATAGCCGTCGCCGGCGACGTCCAGGCTCGGGTCGTCCCAGGCCACCGCGATGTCGTAGCTGAAATTTCCTGGCTGGGTGGCGGAGCCCAGCGGGATCGTGATCGCGTAAGGCTGGGTCCCGCCTGCCGCCACGTTGGGGATGGTGGCCTGGCCGTCGAGCCCGCTCCCGAGCTGGGCGTGCATCTTGACCACGACGTTGGCGGCGTCGCTCTTGCCGCTGTTGGTGGCGGTGCCGGAGACGATGGCCTCGCCGCCGGCGATCACCGCCGGCTGGTCGCGATATTGGAGGACCGGCGACCCGGCGATGGCGCTCGTCGCGACGAGACCGACCAGTGCCAGAAGTAGGAGGCCGGCCAGCGCGGCGCCGGCGATGACGAGCTTAGGCCTGCTTCGGAAGTCCACGGGTTAGAAACCGCGGCGGACTATACCACGGGTTCTGGCGAGAGCTAGTTCCGGCCGAGCACTCTCGTGATGATCTCGGAGATGTTCGGACCGCCCCTGCCGAAGGGCAGCGAGCGCACCCGGTGCGCGTAGACCATGTCGGCGACTCGCGTGATGTGGTCGGCGCTCACCTCGGGCGCCTGCTCGTAGGCCGCCTCGGCCTGGGCCGCCCGCGAGCAGACCAGGTCGGCGCGATGGCCGTCGACCTCCAGAGCGATCGAGATCTCCGCGACGAGGGCCAGGATGTCGCGCGAGACCGCCACTTCAGGGAAGGTGGCGATGCCTTCCGCGATGCGGTCGCGGATCTCGTCCTCGGCCGGCTGGTGCTGGCTCGTGAACCGGGTCGGGTCGTCTTCCCAGGCCGCGCGCCGCTCCACGATTTCCACCCGCTGGTCGAGGTCGCGGATGCCTTCCACGTCCACGCAGAGCCCGAAGCGGTCGAGGAGCTGTGGTCGCAGCTCGCCTTCCTCCGGGTTCATGGTGCCGACCAGGATGAAGCGCGCCGGATGCATGACCGAAACGCCCTCGCGCTCGACCACGTTGACGCCCATGGCGGCGGCGTCGAGGAGGACGTCGACGATGTGGTCGTCGAGCAGGTTGACCTCGTCGACGTAGAGGATGTTGCGATTCGCCTCGGCCAGCACGCCTGGCTCGAACCGGCGGGAGCCTTCGCGCAGCGCCGCTTCGAGGTCGATGGTGCCCACCACGCGGTCCTCTGATGCGTTTATCGGCAGCTCGACGACGCGCATCCGGCGGGTCGTCGCGGGAAGTTCCTCGCCGCGCCCCACCCGTTCCTGGCAGTCGACGCAAAGCGACTCGCGGTCGGTGGGCAGGCAACCGAAGTGGCAGCCAGCGACAACCTGCTGGACCGGCAGGAGCCGCGCCAGCGCGCGCACCGCGGTCGACTTGCCGGTGCCCTTCTCACCCCGGATCAAGACGCCACCGATCGATGGGTTGATGGCGTTCAGGACGAGCGCCATCTTCATGCGGTCCTGGCCGACGATGGCTGAGAAGGGGTAGGAGTAGCGCTCTAGTGCCACGGGCTTTGAAGTCTAGCGATCGATCTAGCCGCGGTTGAGCTGTCTCTCCACGGCCGACGCGATCTCGTCCCGAGAGAGGTCGAAGAGCCCGTAGTAGCGCGCGCCCATGCGCTGGGCGAGGTCGGCGCAGGCGTTGATGGCGTACGTCTGGTACATCGGCGCCACCCTGGCCAGGTGCTGGATCGAGGGCAGGTGGCTGAAGTCGCGCGCCGAGTCGATCACCAGCGTGTCGATCTTCTCCGCCTGGATCATCGCGGCCACCTTCTGGGCCTCGACGAGCGGCTCCTCCTTGAACATCGAGATGTTGCCTCGCCCGTCGCTGATGAGGACGAGAAGCGGCCGGACCGTGGCGTCCCGCAGCGTCTCCGTCTTGATCACCTTGAGCCCGGCCAGCAGCCCGTGCGTCAGCGGTGTCGTGCCGCCCACCGAGAGCCTCTCCAACCGGCGCCGGGCGAGGGGCACGCTCGACGTCGGGCGGAGCACCACCTCGGCCGCCCGGTTCTTGAACACCACCACGGCGACGCGGTCGCGACGCACGTAGGCGTCCTGCAAGAGAGAGAGGATGGCGCCCTTGGTCGCCGCCATCCGCTGCTCGGCGTCCATCGAAGCGGAGGCGTCCACCACGAAGACGATCAGGTTGCCGGTCTTGCGCTCGCGAACCTTTTCCCGGAGGTCCGACCGCTCCAGCCGCATCCGCTCGCCGAGCTGGCGACCGCGGCGGACCTGGTGAGGCGCCGCCGCCCGGATTGTCGCGTCGACCGCAAGGTCGGTGATCTTCTCGCCGGTACGCGAGTGCACATAGCGCCCGCGCCGGTCGGCAGCTTCCGCCGTGGCCCGCTTGCCACCCTGCTTGCGAGGCCGTCGCTGCCGCGGCAGCTCGATCTTGCGGACGTCGAAGACGTCGCCCACGTCCGGGGAGGATTCGCTGCCCTGGCCGCCACCCGCGGAGGTGCCTTCGACAGTGCCTGTGGAGTCCTGGCCCGCCTCGGTCTGCGATGCCCGCTCCTCGACGCTGCCCTGCTGCTCCGACCCGCTCGCCGACTGCTGCTCACTGCTGCCGCGCGCCTCCGACTCGTCACCGGTCGCCTCCTCTTCCCTGCGCTCACCCTCGTTGGAGTCCCCCTTCTCGCGCCGGATCGGGTTCCGCGACCTGTGCGCCAGAGCCAGCTCGGCCGCGTCGAAGATGTCGTCGCGGGTCGGCGACCGATGCTCACGGAAAGCCGCCAGGGCTCGGGCCGTGCGCTCGACCACGAGGTCGGCGCGGTGGCCGGCGACGCCCGCCTCGACGCAGATCCGGCTGATCAGGCGGGCCTGGGCCGGTGTCGTAACGATCCCTGGCAGCGCTCGGCGCGCGCGCAGGAGGGCTGCGGTAAGCGCCGTGTCGGCATCGCGGAACTCGACCGCGAACGCCGCGTCGTGCTCGCGGTAAGCGCGCTCCCGCTCGACGATCTCAACCCGGAGAGCGGGCTCACGGATGCCCTCGACATCGGCGCAGAGCCCGAAGCGGTCGAGCAGCTGCGGCCGCAGCTCGCCCTCCTCCGGATTCATCGTGCCGACCAGGATGAACCGGGCCGGATGGACCACCGAGACGCCCTCGCGCTCGACGACGTTGACACCCATCGCGGCGGCGTCGAGGAGGACATCCACGATGTGGTCGTCGAGGAGGTTGACCTCGTCCACATAAAGGAGGTTGCGGTTGGCCTCGGCCAGGACGCCGGGCTCGAAACGGCGGTGTCCATGCTGGAGAGCGGCCTCCAGGTCGATGCTCCCCACCACCCGGTCCTCCGACGCGTTGATCGGCAGCTCTACGACCCGCATGTGCCGGGCCGCCACCGGCAGCGGAGCGGCCTCGGCCCGCATCCGGCACTCCACACACAGCGCCTCCGGGAGGTCCGGATCGCAGCCGAAGTGGCACCCCTCGACCACGTGCTGCTCCGGCAGCAGCCGGGCCAGGCCCCGGACCGCCGTCGACTTGCCGGTCCCCCGCTCCCCGCGGATCAGGACACCGCCGATGGCGGGACTGATGGCGTTTGCCACCAAGGCCAGCTTCATCCGTTCCTGGCCGACGATGGCCGCGAACGGGTAGATCTCACGCTCGAGCTGGGTGGGCATGCCGATCAAGCCTACCC
>Ga0209059_1000093_pt1 | contig 36917 bp, 38 predicted proteins | sample GraSoiAngelo_151_FD_186165 | JGI IMG/M metagenome (GOLD analysis project Ga0209059, IMG submission 186165) | Grasslands soil microbial communities from the Angelo Coastal Reserve, California, USA - 14_1009_12_20cm (SPAdes) (version 2) | ecosystem: Environmental > Terrestrial > Soil > Grasslands ...
GCCGGGCCAGGAGGCCGGCGAGACCCGCCGGCTCGCCGGCCGCGTCATGGCGCGCCGCGGCCACGGCAAGCTCGTCTTCCTCGACCTCGTCGACCGCTCCGGCCGCATCCAGCTCCTCTGCGACACGAGCCGGACGGGCGAGATCGACCTCGACCTCGGCGACGTCGTCGGCGCCGAGGGCATGCCGGCGCAGTCGCGGCGGGGGGAGCCGTCGCTCGCGGTCGCGCGGCTCGAGCTGCTCGCGAAGATCCGGACGCCCCTTCCCGACACCTTCCACGGCCTGACCGACGTCGAGCAGCGCTACCGGCGCCGCTACCTCGACCTGCTGATGAACGAGGAGACGCGCGCCGACTTCGAGCTGCGCACGCGCGTCGTGACGGCGATCCGCGGCTACCTCGACGGCGAGGGCTTCCTCGAGGTCGAGACGCCGATCCTCCAGCCACGCTACGGCGGCGGCTTCGCCGAGCCCTTCGTCACGCACTACAACGCGCTCGACACCGACTACTACCTGCGCATCGCGACCGAGCTCTACCTCAAGCGGCTGATCGTCGGCGGCCTCGAGCGGGTCTACGAGCTCGGCAAGGACTTCCGCAACGAGGGCACGTCCTACAAGCACCAGCCCGAGTTCACCATGGTCGAGTGGTACGAGGCCTATGCGGACTACCGGGACACGATGGCGCGCATGGAGGAGCTCGTCGCCCACGTCGCGCGCGAGGTGCTCGGGCGCACCGACGTGGAGTACCGCGGCCACAGCGTCGACCTCGGCCGGCCTTGGCGGCGCCTCCCTCTTGTCGACGCGCTCGAGGAGCACGGCCTCTGGACGCGCGACGCCGACGAGCTCCGTCGGCGACTCGGCGACCGCGACGTCGACACGAGCCGCGACCGCTCGTGGGCCGACCTCGTCGACCACGCGCTCACGTCGTTCGTCGAGCCGAGCCTCGTCGAGCCGACGATCCTCCACGACTACCCGGTCGAGCTCTCGCCGTTCGCCCGCGCGACCGACGACGATCCGCAGCTCGTCGAGCGCTTCGAGTTCTACGTGGGCGGGACCGAGCTCGGGAACGCATTCAGCGAGATCAACGACCCGGACGAGCAGGCGGCGCGCTTCGAGGAGCAGAGTGGGGAGGAGGGCGGCGAGCCCGGCGACCCGGACTTCGTGGAGGCGCTGCGCTACGGCATGCCGCCGACGGGCGGCCTCGGCCTCGGGATCGACCGGCTCGTCATGGTGCTGGCCGGCAGGGACACGATCCGCGACGTCGTGCTGTTCCCCGCGCTGCGGCCTCGCTAGAGACCGTACGTCGCGAGCGTCCGCTCGACCATCGCCCGCTTCGTGAAGAGCCGCTCCGCGCGGTCGTGCGCCCGGGCGGCGAGCTCGGCTCGAAGCGACTCGTCCGCGCGGAGGCGCCGCACCGCGTCCGCGGCTTCCGGCGCGTCGCGGACGAGGATCCCGGCGTCGTCGACGACCTCGCGGATCGCCGGCAGGTCGCTCGCCACGACCGCACGCCCGGCCCTCATGGCCTCGAGCAGCGAGAGCGGAAGCCCCTCGAACGCGGAGAAGTGCACGAGCACGTCGGTGCGGGCGATCGCCGCCGCGGCGTCCCGTTGGGCGAGCCAACCGCTCACCGCGACCCCCGCGCCGACGAGCAGCTCCCGATCGGGGCCGTCTCCGAACCAGTGGAAGGCGGTGTCGCCGTCCTCGCCGAGCAGCGCCCGCATCTCGACGAAGAGGTCCGGGCGCCGCTGGTAGGCGGCCCGGCCGACGGAGGCGACGACGAACCCCTCGCCCGCCGGCGCGACGCCCGCCGGCTCCGCGAGCTCCCCGTCGACGCCGTTCTGGACGACCGAGACGCCGTGCCGCCGAGCGAGCCGCGCCGCGACGGCGCCCTCGGCCCGGGAGCAGGCGATCGTGTGCGCGCGCGGGGCGAGCGCGGTCTCCGCGACCAGCGTCAGCCAGCGGAGCCCGCGGGGGTGCGACCCGTTCAGGAACGCGTACCCCTGAGGCGTGTAGAAGCGCGCCCAGCCCGGCGCCGGAACGAGGCGGCCGACGAGGCCCGCGTACGTCGAGTGGAGGTGGAGGACGCCGCCGTGGAATCGCGAGAGCTCCCGGCGGAGAGCGACGGCCGCGCGCACCGTCCCGACGCAGCCGCCGACGGCGGAGCGGTCACCCCAGCCGTCGACGGGCACGAGCCGTACCCGCGGGTCGAACCACTCCGACATGTCCTCCGGCGTCTCGGGCCTGCGGCCGTAGACGACGACCGTCGGGATGCCCGCCACGACGGTCTCGTCGGCGAGCGCGGGCACGACGCGGAGGATCCCGCTCGCCAGCGCCTCGCAGACGTGGATGACCGCAGCGTCGCCCTTCATCGTCCCTGTCTCTCCGTCGGCCGCCGCCGACGCGCGCTTTAGCCCCGGCTCCTAGCTCGGCGCCGGCTGCTTGAGCGTCGCGGGCGGCACGACCACCTCGGGCTCCGGCTCGGGCTGCTCCCGTGCCTCCTCGCCCTCCACCTCGGGCGACAGCCGCGGCGGCGCGACCGGCCTGCGGCCGGTGATCCGCTTCGACCAGACCCGGCCGCGCGCGATCATCGGCCGCTCGATCGTGCGGTGGAGGAGCTCGGAGAGCAGGAGCGACGTCGCGACGACCGCCGCGAGGAGGACGAGGCTCGCCACCCAGGCGCCGTGGCGTGCCGGCTGGTTGTCGGAGTTGAAGACCACCGAGGGCGCGACGTGGTGCGCCACCTCCACGCACACCGACAGGCAGATCAGGTTGACGAGGTAGACCGCGTACGAGCGCTTGCCGAAGTAGATCATCGCGCGGGTCGCGAGCGGCCGGGCCCACGACGGGCGCGCGACGACGAGCGACCCGAGCGCGAGCGCCGTGGCCGGGCCGAACATGACCTGCGCGATGCCGGCGTGCCGGTACATGAGGACGTGCGCGAGGACGAGGCTGCCGAGCGTCAGCCAGGAGTAGCGCAGGATCCGCTGGAGCCGCTCGTAGCTCTCGCGCCGGTGGAGCAGGACGGCGAGCAGGCATCCGACCATGATCTGGCTGTAGTAGAGGTAGTGCGTCCCCGGGTCGTAGCCGACGAGCGTCACGGCGACGAGCAGCGCCGCGGCGACGAGCCGCCAGCGCGGGCGGCGGGCGAGGAGCACGAACCCGAGCAGCGGCCACAGGAGGTAGAACTTCTCCTCCACGCCGAGCGTCCAGCTGAGCCTGAACGGCGTGCCGAAGCTGGCGACGTTCGGCGCGAAGTCGTTCATGTACGTGAAGTAGTAGGGCAGGACGTGCAGCAGGGGGCCGCGCTGTCCCTGCCGGTCGAAGCCGATGTCGACCAGGATGTAGAAGGCGAAGACGACGTAGTAGAGCGGCAGGATCCGGCAGGCGCGGCGGACGTAGAACGCGCTCAGCGAGACGGAGCCGTCGCGGCCCTCCTCGCGCAGGCAGAGCGTCGTGATCAGGAAGCCGCTGATGACGAAGAAGACCGACGGGCCCTCCCAGCCGCTGAGCCAGGCCCAGAGCGAGGAGTTCACGTGCCACGTGAGGACGAGCAGGATGCTGATCGCGCGCACGCCGTCGAGCGGCCGGAAGTACCGCTCGCGCAGGTACTCCTCGTGGGTCGGAAGCGATTTCCGCACCCGACCGCCCGAATATCGCCGCAACAGGCTCTCCCCCTGCAAACGAGGCACTTGCGACTCTCTTAGCACCCCCCGGGGCGAAGCGCAAGGAAGAACCGGTGGTGTAATCAGCGTGTGGGCGAGGGGTTCGATCGGCGCCGGGTGTGCCTCGTCGGGCTCATCGCCGGCGGGCACTCGGGTGTCCCGCGCTACGCGGCGAGGCTCACGCAGGAGCTCGACCGGGTCGCCGGCGACTATCCGCAGCTCTCCCTCTCGCTGCTGACGACGGCCGCGGGCGCGGAGGCGGTCGGCGCCCGCTCGATCGCGGTCGACGTCGTGGCGGGGAAGAGCCGCCGCGTGAACGCCGGTCCCGGCCGCCTCCTCCTCGAGCACGCGCTCGTCCGGCGGCGGACCGCCGACCTCTTCCACTACTTCGACGTCACCGGGCCGGTGCTCGCGCCGCGGCGCCGCTTCGTCGCCACCGTCCACGACACGGCCTTCGTCCACGGCTACGCTCCGCGCTCGAGCGCGTACAAGCGGCGGCTCTACCCGTGGGCGCTCGCGCGCGCGAGCGCCCTCGTCGCGGTCTCGCAGTTCGCGAAGGACGAGGCGGTGCGCTACTTCGGCGCCGAGCCGGCGAAGATCGAGGTCGTCCACTCCGGGCCGGGGCTCTTCTCCGGCGACGCGGGCACGGCGCCGGGACCGGGACGCGACGAGAGCCCGTTCCTCCTCTACGTCGGGAACCTGGGCGGGAACAAGAACCTCCCGTTCCTCGTGCGGTCGTTCTCGCGGGCCGACGTCCCTGCGCGGCTCGTCCTCGCAGGCCGCGCGCGCGGCGGCCTGGACGAGCTCCGGCAGGCGATCGACGCGGCGCCGAGCCGAGACCGGATCGAGCTTCGCAGCGAGGTTCCGGACGGAGAGCTCGAGCGGCTCTACCGCTCGGCGGTCGCGCTCGTCCTGCCGTCGGTCTACGAGGGGTTCGGGTTCACCGCGCTCGAGGCGATGACGCGCGGCTGTCCCGTGCTGGCGAGCGACATCCCGGCGCTCCGCGAGGTCTCGGGGTCGGGCGCGCTGCTCCTGCCCCTCGGAGAGGAGGCCGCCTGGTCGGAGGCGATGCGGCGCGTCGTCGGCGACGAGGGCGTCCGGGCCGACCTCCGTGCGCGCGGGGCCGCGACGGTGGCGCGTTACTCGTGGGAGACGACCGCGCGCGGCGTGCTGGACGTCCTCGCACGTGCCGCAGACGCTCAGCGGCCGCGGTAGCCGCGCCACCAGCCGCGCAGCGTGGCCGCGCCGACCGGGTCGCCGGATGCCCGCCGGACGACGGCGCGCCCGCCGACGCCGGCCGCCATCAGCGCCAGCGTGAGCGTCGCGCGGCCGCGCGGGAGGTGCTCGCGGATCATGGCCGCCTCGGCGCGGGCCACGCGCTCAGCCCGCTCGGGGTCGCTCCAGCGGCGCCCGGCCGACGCGCTCCCGAGGTGGACGAACTCGGCGTCCGCGAGAAAGCGGACGTCCCGGCCGAGCTCGCGGGCCCTCCAGCAGAGGTCGAGATCCTCCGCGTACATGAACCGCGCCTCGGCGAAGCCGCCGAGCGCCCGCCAGGCGTCGCCGGCCACGGCCAGCACGGCGCCCGTCGCGGCCTGGATCGAGCGCGACTCCGAGTGGTCCCAGTGCGTCCCGAGCGCCGGCTGCCACCGGTTCGGCACGAAACGCGACAGGCCGGAGGCGCGGACGAGCTCGGGGAGCGGCGAGCTCGTGGGGACGACGCTCGGCTGGAGCGTCAGGTCCTCGTTCAGGAGCCGCGGGACCGCGATTCCGACCCCGGGCGCGGCGACCGCGTCGACGAGGCGGCCGACGCTGCCCGGCCGGTGGACGAAGGCGTCGCTGTTCACGAAGAGGTACGCGCTCCCATCGAGGGCGGCCGAGCCGGCGTTGTTGCCGCGCGCGAAGCCGAGGTTCTCCTCGAGCGCCACGACGGTCGCGGCCGGGAGCTCGGCCCGGAAGCGCTCGACGCTGCCGTCGTCCGAGGCGTTGTCGACGACGACGGCACGGTCGGCCGGGAGCCCGTCGTCGACGAGCGCCCGGACCGCGCGGACGGCGTGCTCCGGGGTGCGCCAGTTGAGGACGACGGCCGTGACCCCGTCGAGCGTCACGCGGCGATCCCGACGAGCCGCGAGGGCACCCGCTCCGCCAGGTCGGCGAGGACCTCGCCGCCGTAGCGTTCCTCGACCAGCCTCGACGCGACCTCGAGGTGGGTGGCGGCGTGCGAGGGCCGGTGCGAGTCGCTCCCGAGCAGGTCGACGACCCCCGTGTCGAGGAGCCTCCACGCGGCGACGCCGACCTCCTTGCCCCAGCGGCCGGTCAGGCTCGGGGCGACGACCTGGATCAGGGCGCCGGCCGCGCGCGCCTCCTCGAGCAGGCGCGTCTGCTCGCGCACGCTCGGGCACCGCTCGGGGTGGGCGAAGACGGGGCTCAGCCGCTCGCCCGCCAGCCGGTCGACCGCCGTCTCGAGGAATGCCGCCGGTGTGTCCGGCTCGAGCTCGACGAGCAGGAACCGGCCGTCGATGCTGCGCGGCAGGAGCTCCTCCATCGGCTTGGAGACGGCGAACGCAGGGCTGACCTCCGCGGCGAGCGACAGGGAGAGCGAGATCGGCGCCTCGAAGAGCAGGCGCTCGAGCTCGGCGATCCGCGCGCGTGCGGGCGCGACGGCAGTTGGATAGCGGCGGGAAAAGTGCGGCGTGCAGACGACGGTGCGCACGCCCGCGACCGCGAGCTGCCGCGCGAGCTCGAGGGAGTCGCGCTCGGTCTTCGGGCCGTCGTCGAGCGAGTGCAGGAGGTGACAGTGCGTGTCGATCACGCCGACGCTTCGACGGCCGGCGCCGGAGTCCCGAGGGCGGCGCCGTAGAGGCGCTCGTACTCGTCGAGCCACCGCTCGAAGGCGTCGTCGTCGGGCTGCGGCACGGCGGCGAGGGCGGCTCGCCACGCCGCCTCGTCGCGAAGCCCGGCGACCGCGGAGACGATCCCCTCGGCCGTGGGCTCGAGCGGGAAGACGCCGCCGAGCAGCTCCACCGCCTCGGCGAGGCCGCCCCGCGGCGTGGCGAGCACCGGCCGCCCCGCGGCGAGCCACTCGCAGACGACGTACGGCGGCCCGCTCGGCTCGTCCCACAGCGACGGCACGAGACCCACGTCGCAGGCGGCGAGGAAGTCGAGCTTGCGGGACCCGTCCAGGAACCCGTCGTAGACGAGGCTGCCGCGCGCGGCCGCGGCCGCGAGCTCCGGCCGGAGCGGCCCGTCGCCCGCGACGCGGAGCGTCAGCCCCTGCCGCGCGAGCGCCGGAGCAGCCTCGACGAGCAGACGGACGCCCTTGGTCGGCGCGAGGCCGCCGATGTAGCCCATCGTGCGCAGCGGGGCGGCCGGCGGCTCGGGCGCGGCGCCGTCGAGCGGCGCGAGCGGCAGGCGGACGACCGCTTCCGTCGCCCGCGGGAAGAAGCCCCGGTGCACGCGCAGCAGGTGCTCGGAGCCGGCGACGACGTGGGAGACGGCACCCGCGAAGCGGCGTAGGCGGCTCGTTCGCACGCCGCACAGGAGCGGGTGCGGCCGGCACGGCGCTCCGTCCCGCCGCACGAGGGTCGTCCGGGGACAGAGCAGGTGGTAGTCGTGCAGCGTGTGGACGACCGGGACGCCCGCCTGCCGGGCGGACTCCCAGACGGCGCTCGAGATGCCGGGCAGGTTGTTCGTGTGGACGAGGTCGGGGCGGGCGTCAGCGATCGCGCGCCGCAAGGCAGGACCCGGAACGGAGAGGACGTCCCCCAGGTGGTTGCGAAGACGGCGTGTCCCGCTCGTTCGCCAGTCGGTCGCGTGCAGGACGGCCGTCTCGATCCCCTCCGGCGTCTCGCGGGGCGGGAACGCGCTCAGGATGCGCAGCTCGTACCCCCGGTCGCGCAGGCCGAGCGCCAGATCGGAGACATACCGCTCCGCGCCGCCGTAGGACGTGTCGGCGCCGTGCGCGCTGACGAGGAGGACTCGCACCTACCGCGGGGCGCCGGCCGCGGCGAGCACCGCGGCGCGGTCGGCCTCGGCGGAGGCGGAGAGCGCGACTCCGACGATCAAGAGGCCCAGGAACGCCGTCGGGAAGCCCGTGAACGACGAGCGCGTGACGGCGTCCAGCATGAGGACGACGAGCATCGCGACCGCGAGCCAGCTCGACTTGTGCCCGCGCCGGAGCCCGGCGAGCCCGAGCATGATGAGGCGCGCGAAGAGCCCGAGCAACACCGCCAGGCCGACGAGCCCCACGTCGGCGATCGTCGCGAGGTAGCCCGAGTCCACGGCTTGCGCCGCGCCCATCGCCGTCGGGCCGGCGACGAGCTTGTAGGTGGTGCGGTAGGCCGCAGTGCCCACCTTGCCGACGCCGCGGCCGAAGGGCCACCCGCTGGGCGGGCCGAGGGCCGCCTTCCACGCCGAGGTACGGCCGTTCAACGTCAAGCTGGTCGACCCCGACTGGTAGCTCGTCGTCTTGGTGGCGCTCGCGCCGGTGACGAGGATCGAGCCCATGGCGGCGATCGCCGCGACCATGACGAGAACGGACGAGGAGGCGAAGCCCTTGCGGGCGAGCCAGAGTCCGGCGAGCGCGACCGTGATGAGCGCGGCGGTGCGCACGAACGACACCGCCAGTCCGCACAGGAGCAGGGTGCCGCAGGCGGCCGCGAGGACTCCGCGGCGGGTCCAGAAGAGGAGGATGGCGATCGCGAAGAGCAGGAAGGCCGCGTAGGCGAAGGGATCGTCGAAGGTGCCGAAGCTCCGCAGGTGGCTGTTGTAGCTCCGGACCTGGCTGTAGAACGAGTAGCCGTAGCCGACGAGGGTCCACTTGCCGACGGCCTGCTGGAAGAGACCGTACGCGGCGGCCACGCACGCCGTCGCCACGAAGGAGACGGCGGCGTAGCGGAGCGTCCTCCGCGGCTTGGGGAGCGTGAGCCCGGCGAGCAGCAGCAGGAGCGGCTCGGCCGTCAGCCTCAGGCCCTGCGCCCAGGCGATGCCGTGCCCGCCCCCGACGTTCACGACGTAGAGGCCGAGCAGGAGCCCGACCGCGAGCAGCACCCAGCGATCGGGCAGCAGGCGTCGCCGCTCCTTCGAGGGCTCGAGGACGAGGACGGCCAACGTCGCGACGATCGCCCCGAGCGTGACGACGTCCTTCAACGGGCCGATCTTCGGCGCGACGAGGACCTTCGCCGCCGGGATGAACGCGAAGACCGGGATCATCAGCGCCACCGTCCAGTGCGGTGCGAGCAGGAAGCCGAGGACGCAGGCGGCGAAGAAAGCCATGACGAGCACGAGCCCGAAGCCGATCTGCGCGCCCATCTTCACCGAGAGGTAGGCCGCGAAGAGCGTGAAGAAGCCCGCGCCGGCGCGCAGGGCGAGGTCGTATCCCGGCAAGGGCAGACGCAGTGCCCTCACGGTTTATCGGCTTCCGTAGTAGGCGTACTGCTCTTCGCCGGCGGGGGCGTCGGTCAGGACGGCGCCGGTGACCTCGGCGGGCCACGAGCGTGCCTGGCGGCTGAGCGACCGGAGGCTCCGCTGGGTGACGCGGCCCTGCCGGACGACGACGAGGACGTCGTCGATGAGCCGCGAGAGCTCGGCCATCTCGACGGTGAGGAGCGCCGGAGGCGTGTCGATGATGACGAAGTCCGCGCGGACGCGAAGCTGCTTCAGGAGCGGGCCGAGGCGCTGCGAGAGCGTGCCGCTCTGCGAGCGCACCGCCCCTCCGGAGGGGAGGAGGACGAGCGAGCCCCCGCTCGGGTCCGTCTCCTTGCCGTTCGTGGAGACGCCCGCCGCCTTGGCCGGGAGCGCGCCGTTCCTGGAGACCCTGGGGCGGGCGCCGGTGAGCGTCACCGACCAGAGCACCTCCTCCAGGCGCGCCGAGCCGTTCAGCACCTGGAGCACGCCCGGAGAGTCGCGCGGAATCTGGAACAGGTCGGAGAGCGCCGGCTTCCGGAAGTCGAAGTCCGCGAGGAGCACGCTCGAGCCGCGGCGGGCGAGCGAGACGGCGAGGTTCGCGGCCGTCGTCGTCTTTCCCTCGCGGGAGACGGCGCTCGTCAGGGCGAGCACCATCGGCTTGCTGTCGGGCCGCGCCTGCGCCAGGTTCGCCGCGAGGAGCGCGTACGTGTCGGAAAACGCGGCCTCGTGCCGGCCGTACGTGACCATCCGCGTGCGGCGGGGGAGCGTGCGGACGGTCGCGAGCACGGGCGCCGAGAGCAGCTCCTCGATGTCGCTCTCGGAGCGGACGGTCGTGTCGACGGCCTCGCGCAGCGCGACCACGAGGAGCGCGATCACGAGCCCGATCGAGAAGCCGAGCAGCGTGTCCTTCACCGGCGCAGGGCTCGTCTTGCCTGCCGACTTCGCGCTGGCGACGAGCTGCGTGTCGCCGGCCGTCGCCGTGTCGAGCGCGCCGAGCTTGTTCAGGAGCGACTGGAGGTCGGGCCGTGCGGGGTCGTTCGGGGGCAGCGCGTCGAGCTTGGCCGCGACCTCGCTCTCCGTCGTGCGGATCGTGTCTCGCTTCAGCGCGGCTCTCCAGACGATGTATGCGTTCGCGACTGCGTTCACGATGCCGACCGTGCGTCCGGGGTCCGAGCCCTGCGCCGTGAACGTCAGGATGTCGTCGTCCGTCCCGCCGCTGACGCTCGTGGCCGACTGCATCTCAGAGGCCGTGCCGAGGCTCCCTCCGGTGCGTTGCGCAGCGCCCTTGTACACCTCCGGCGAGCCGGCGAGCGCGCGGGCGGTGGCCTCGATCCGGTTCGGGTCGATGAACGGCGGCACCGTGTTCGTGATCACCTGGGTGAGCGACGTCGGCGAGATGAGGACGCGCGCGCTGGCCGCGTACCGAGGCCCGCGCAGCTGCTTGAAGGCGTTGACGGAGACGATCCCGAGCAGCACGAGGAGGACGATGAGAAAGAGCGACCGGCGGATAGCCGCCTTGAGAGCTTCTGCTCCTCCGGAGTTCATGGTGTCTGGACGTCCTCTTGGGTCGCGGCCTGGACCGGCGCGTGGCGCGCTCGTTCCGTACCCCAGTTCGGCAGGAACAGTCTAGAGGTTTAGCCGGTCGAATCGACCGTACCCCGTGCTCCGCGCGATTTTTCGGCCGTACGGCGGGTGAGGTACGGTGGCGAGGGGCGCGCGGCGGATGCAGCCGGATCACACTGAGCACGCGATGACCGTGACGCGTCCGCGACACCTGTTCCTGCATTTCGCCGGAGCGGCCGTGACCAAGCTCGCGCCGCCGCTCGTCCAGCTCGGGCTGCTCCTGCTCGTGGCGCGCGAGAGCACGCTCGACGACGTCGGCCGCCTGGCCCTCGCCTCCGCCGCGAGCTTCCTCTGCGGCGCGCTGGCGGAGCTCGGGTTCGCGACCACCCTGTCGATTCCCCGGCCGACGTTCGGGACCGCGGCGCCGCCGCTCCGGGCGACCGGCCGCGTTCGCGTCGCCTCGGCCTTCGCCGGGAGCGTCCTCTACGTCGTCCTCTGGGGCGCCGGCCTCGGCGGCCACGACGCGGTCTTCCTGCTCGCCGCGCCGCTCCCGTTCTCGCTCGCTCTGTCGTACGGCTACGCGGGCGCCATGAACGCATCGGGCCGGTTGCGGATCGAGGGCGCGGTCTCCGTCGCCGAGTCGGTTGCGATCGTGGCGATCGCGGTCGCCGGCAGCCTCGTCGGGTCGGCGCTCGCGTGGTCGCTCGTCGCGCTCACGGTCGGGCGGGCGGCCGGCACCGTCGCGCGGGCGATCCTCGTGCGCGACCTTCCCCAGAGCGCCGGCGAGACCGTCGGGCCGCTCTTCCGCGCGCAGCTTCCCTTCGCGCTCGCCACCCTCGCGATCGTCTTCCAGGGCCAGGCGGACATGCTCGCGATCGGCTTCTTCGGGACGCTCGGGCTGGCCGGCCTCTACGGCCCGCTCCTGCGGACGACGTACTCGACCCTGCTCTCCGCGGAGGCTTTCAGCTGGGGGCTCTACGGCGACGCCCACCCGGACGAGCGGCCCGTCGGCGGCCTGCTCGCCCGCCATTGGCGTGCGGCCTCGATCGCCCTCGGGACCGTGCTCGCGATCGGGTTCGCGCTGCTCGCCGAGCCGTTCCTCCGCTTCCTGCTCCACCGGTCGCTGCCGAACCTGACGCTTCCGATCGCGCTCTTCTCGGTCGTGATCGTGCTGCGCTTCGCCACCCTCGTCCTCAACGTGGAGATCCTCCGCGCCGGCCGGCAGCGGGACGAGATCCCGGTGCTCGCCGTCGCGTCGGTCGTGCTCGCAGTCGGCGCCGTCGTCGCCGCCCGGGCGGCCTCGATCGGCGGCCTCGCCGGCGCGCGCCTCGCGAGCGAGGGGATCATCGCCGCCGGCTACTTCGCGCTCGCGCGGCGCGTACCGGGCGCGAGCCGCAGGCGCGAGCGGGCCGCTCCGGCGCCGAGGAGGGTGCCCGGCGGTCGCCTCCGCCTGCTCGTCGCGACGCCGTTTCCGCCGAACCTCGACGGCGCTCACGGCGGCTCGCGCGTGATCTCGCAGTTCCTCGCACGCATGGCGGAGCGCCACGACGTCGCCCTCGTCTGCCTGCGGCATCCGCGCGACCCGGAGGTCGACCCCGTGCTGCGTAGCCGGCTCGCCCTCGTCGTGGAGGTCGACCGGCCCGACTGGTCGGCGACGAGGCTCAGGCGTCTCGCGGGTGGGCTGCGCACGAGGCTGCGTCTCTTCGCCGGGACGCCGCTCTGGGCCTGCGACGTAGACGTCGCCGCCTACCGTGAGCGGCTGCGAGCGGTGCTCGCGGAGTGGCGCCCGGACGTCGTCCAGATCGAGTACACGGTGATGGGGACGTACCTTCCGCAGCTCGAGGAGGCCGGCGTTCCGATCGTGCTCGTGGAGCCGGATCCGGCCACGAACGCCGCGCTCGACCTCCAGCGCGTCTCACGGCGCCACAGGCTTCTACGGCGCCTCGACGTCCTCGCGTGGAAGCAGTTCGAGCCCAGCGTGCTGCGCCGGGTCGACGCCGCGGTCGTGTACACGGAGCGGGACGCTCGGATCCTCTCTCCCCGGACCCCGCCACGCGTCCTGTCGTGCATTCCGTTCGGCACCGACTTCGTCGAGCGATTCTCGAGCTCGGACGGTGCGGCCGGCGGCGCCGACGTCCTCTTCTTCGGGAGCTTCGTCCACTTCCCGAACGTGGACGCCGCGCGACGGCTCAAGGAGACGATCTTCCCCCTCGTCCGCGCACGTCACCCGCGTTCTTCGCTCTACATCGTCGGCGAGAACCCGCCCCCCGAGCTCGCCGCCGGCCGGGACGGGCAGGTCGTCGTCACGGGCCGCGTCCCCGACCTCGCGCCGTACATCGCCCTCGCCGGGGTGGTGGCGGTTCCGATCCGCCTCGGAAGCGGGATGCGGGTGAAGGTCCTCGAGGCTCTTGCCGCGGGGAAGCCGGTCGTCGCCTCGCGGCTCGCGATCGAGGGCCTCGGGGTCGTGGACGGCGAACAGCTCCTGACGGCCGAGACGGACGACGAGTTCGCGGAGCGGATCTCGCTCGTCCTCGACGACGACGGGCTCCGCGCGCGCCTCGGCGCCCACGCACGCGCCTGGGCGGAGCAGAACCTGACCTGGTCGGCGACCCTCGACCGCTTCGACGAGCTTTATAGCCGCCTGCTCAGGCCTTAGAGCGTGTCGACCGGTCGTTTCAGATGGATGCGCGAGAAACCGCGCATCCTGACGTCGGCGCCGCAAGCGGCGCCTCAGGTCGCCTGCTCGGTGCCTAGGCCCGCGCGCCGATCAGGCGGGCTAGCGTCGCCGTCCGGCCGCCGAAGCTCTCCTCGAGCCAGCGCGCGTCGTCGGCCGCGAGCACCCGCAGGGCCACCGCGAGGGCGGCGAAAGCGGCGAGGCCGACGAGGAGCCCCGCCACGACGCCGGCCGCCCCGCCGAGGAGGTCGAGCACGCCCCAGGCGGCCGCGCCCGCTCCGGCCGAGGCGAGCGTCGCCCTGAGAAGCGCCGGGACCTCCCAGCGCACGCCGCGCGCGAGCTTCACCCCGTAGACGATCGTGACCGCGGCCGTCGCGCCCTGGGCGCACGAGTTGGCGATCGCGGCGCCGATCTCGGCGTGCCGCGGGATGAGCGCGAAGTCGAGCGCGACGTTGAGCGCGGCCGAGCCGGTCCCGACGACGAGCGGGAAGCGCGCCTTGCCGAGGCCGACGATGAGCGAGTAGCTCGCGTTCATGAGCGGGATCACCGGCAACGGCACGAGCAGGATCAGGAGCGGCGCCCGCGTCCCGGCGAAGGCGCCTCCGAAGACGAGGCGGAGCGTCCTCGGGCCGAGCGCGAGCGCGCCGGCGGTCACCGGCAGCCCGGCGAGCAGGAGCAGCCTGAGCGAGCGACCGTAGCCGCTGCGGATCCGCTCGTGCTCACGCGCGCCGAACAGGGTCGCGAACGCCGGCGAGACCGCCATCGCGAGCGCCTGCGGCACGAGCACGAGCGTCGTCACGGCCGAGAAGGCGACCGAGTAGAGGGCCAGCCGCCGGTCGTCGGCGTAGTGCTCGAGGAAGAAGAACTCCGAGCGCCGGAACACGATCAGCGTCACGAGCGAGCCCGCCAGCGCGACGCCTGCATACCGGATCGTGCTGCGCCGGAGCGGGCCCGGGTCGGCGGGTCGCGGTGCGAGGTCGGCGACGTGCCGGCGTGCGAGCACCGTTACGCCGACCAAGATGAAGACGGCCGCGCCGAGCTGGACGGCGATCATGCCGGTGATCCCGCCGCCGAGCGCGAGCACGAGGATCGTCGTCGCGGCGGCGAGGACGTTCGCCGCGATGATGGTCACCGACATCCCGCGCCAGCGCTGGAGACCGGTCAGGGCGGCGCCGGGGAAGGCCGTGACGACCCCTACGGCCGCGGTCGCCGCGGCGAGGAGCCAGGCCGTCCGCGGCTGCGCGCCGGCGGCAGCGACGCCGAGGATGACCCCGCCCGCGACCGTCGCGCAGACCACGCCGATCCGCCAGGCCCACGTGACGAGACCGCGCGCCTCGGCACGGCGCTCGGCGCCGACCGCCTCGCCGACGGTCCGCATGAGCGCGACGGGGACGCCGACCGTGAACAGGTTGAGGGACGTCGCCACGACGAAGGCGATGAAGCTCTGCCGGCCGAGCCCGCTCGGGCCGAGGAAGCGGGCTCCAGCGATCGAGATCGAGAGCGCGCAGAGTTGCGGCGTGAGGTTCGCGGCCGCGCTCCAGATGCCGCCGCGGGTCACGGACGCGCCTGTCGTCGCGGCCGCGGCCGTCGAGACCGAGGCCCTAGCGTCCACCGGCCGACGCCCGCGCCGAGCGGAGCGCCCTCACGACGTCGTCGGAGTGCGGGTCGAGACGAAGGGCGGCCTCGAGCTCCCGGACGGCCGCGGCCTTCCGTCCCGCCCGCAGGTACGCGCGTCCCAGCTCGAAGCGGAGGTCGACCTGCCGCGGCTCCTTCCCGACCGCGGCGCGGAGCGGCGGGATGTCCGCCGGGGAGCGCGCGAGCGCGGCCTCGGCCTCGTACGGCGCGGTCGAGAGGGGGTCGAGCCGCCGCGCACGGCGCAGGTCGGACGCGGCCTGCGACGGATGGGCGTAGGCGAGGTTCGTGTAGCGCGCCGAGAGCCACGGCGGCGTGAACGCGAGCACCGCGAGCGCGAGCGCGACGCCGCCGATCGGAACTGCCGCGAGCGGGCGCAACGGCCGGCCCCGCTCCGGCACGGCGGCGACGCCGATCAGGAGGAGCGCCGGCAGGGTCAGGGCCGGGAAGCTCCACGTCCAGTCGACGGTCGAGTGGACGAGCCAGTACACGCCTGCGGCGGCGAGCGTCGCCCGGAGCAGCGACCGTCGTGCGCGGACGAGGGCGACGGAGAGCGGGAGGCCGAGCCCGAGCGCGAGCAGCACGAAGCCGACGATCCCCGTCTCGCTGAGCTCGTCGAGCTCGAGGGAGTGGGCCCGCTGCGGCGTCTCGACGCTGCGACCCTGCTGGAGGTAGACGGCGGCGAAGCCGCGCCCGCCGACGCCGGCGAGCGGGTGGTGCTCGAAGGTGCGGAGCGCGACGCGCCAGAAGTCGTACCGGTTCGAGCCGAGCGAGAAGAGATGGCTCGACCCCTGCTGCCGCGTCGGAAGCGTCTTGAACGAGCGCCACTTGTCGGCGAGGAAGTGGCCGGGCCGGTCGACGGTCACGGCGAAGCCCGCCGCTCCCCCCGCGAGCGCGGCGACCACCGCGAGAAGCGCGGCCAGCCCGAGCAGGCGATGCGCTTTGGCGGAGACGACGAGGCGCCGGTCGAGCACCGCGTAGACGACGCCGATCGCGGCCGCGACCGCGACGAGCAGGAGCGCGACGGCCCCCGCGTGGCGGATCGCGGCGGTGAGGCCGGCCGTCGAGGCCCGGTAGGGCGCCGTGAGCGGCCGGAAGGCGGCCCCGACGAGGGCGGCGGCGACGAGCGTCGGCGGAAGCGCCCTGAGCCGCGCGGGGCAGAGGGCGAAGAAGACGATCGCGGAGACGAGCAGCGCAATCCCGCCGCCCTTGCTCTGCGTGAGCAGCCAGCCGGCGAGGAGCGCCGTCGCTCCGGCGAGGGAAGCCGCGCGGGCGGCGATCGGCCAGGCGCGGCGCGCGGCGAGTCCGATCGCGGGCCAGAAGCCGACGAGGAAGAAGGCGGCGTCCGCGTTCGGGTAGCTGACCGGGAAGTCCAGGCGCCCGAACACGTAGAGGGCGCTCGGGTCGGCATCGAAGCGGAGCCGGAGCTCGGTCGCGACCGCGAGGCCCGTGAGCCCGGCCACGACGACCGCCGCCGCCCCGAGCCGCTCGGCCGCGGAGCCGATCGTGAGCAGGGGCACGAGCAGCGCGAGGGCGTAGAGCGCGGTCAGCAGCGCCTCGTCGCGAGCGAGCGAGGGCGCCGACGACCAGCGTGCCGAGAGGCCGACCCAAGCCGCGAGCAGGAGCAGCGCGAGCACGCCGACGCCCGCGAGCGGCTCGGGTGCCAGGGCCGCTCCGGAGAGCGCGATCGCCCCCACGACGAGGGCGACGACGATCGCGTACGGCAGCCAATCCGGCGCGTCGATGCTCCCGTAGTCACGCCAGGCAGCAAGGCCCGCGCACACCACGACCACCGCCGCCGGGAGCACCCGCAGCAGAAATCGTGCGTCGGGGCTGGACTTCGAGCCCGAAGATGAGTTAACTGAGGGGCGCAACCGAATTCGTTTAACCTACGTCTAAGAAGGAAACCGGGGGGTTCAAAGAGAGGTTTTCGGCGGCCTGCGGCTGTCGGAAGAGGGGAGAGGTCGGAGGAGGGGAGCGCGTACCTAGATCGACACCACTGTCGTTATAGGACGCGAGACTGCGGTACACCGAAGGGAGAGGGAGATGCGTCGGGGACGGATCATCACAGCAGTTGCCGCTTTGGCGGGTGCGGCCGTTGTCGGGGTGCCTGGTGCACTTGCGGCGACACCGCAGCAGATCTTCAAGGACTACGCCGACAACGGTCGGCTCGACGGGACCTATTCGAAGTCGGACCTGAGCCGCGCGCTGCACGACGCAGTGCTTCAGGGCTATCCACCTCCGACCAAGAAGGGTCTGGTTCCGGCGATCAAGACGCAGGTGGCGAGCGGCACCGGCGGAGTGGCCGGGGCAAAGCTGCCGGCGGCCAAGAAGCAGGGCTCGCTTCCGTTCACGGGTGCCGATCTGGCGCTCATGACGGCGGGCGGCTTCTCGCTGCTCCTGCTCGGCGGCGCCCTGCGTCGGTTCGCACGGAACAAGGCGTAGCGACACCCCGGTACCCGGGGAGGTAACGCGGAGTGGTCGAAACCGCTCTGAAGACGACGCCCGCCGAGCTCGGTGGGGTCGAGGGTGGCGCGGCCCGCGCCGAAGCGCGGCCGCGCCTCGCACCTCGGACGGCCTGGGCATTCGCATGCCTGGCCGTCGACCTCACGATGCTCGTGCTGGCCGCGCTCGCGACGTCCGTCGGCGCTTCCGTCGGAGGCTTCGCGAGCGCACCGGTCACGTGGACCTTCCTGACGGGTGGGCTCACGCTGGCGCTGTTCCGCGGCCGCGGGCTCTACACGCTCCGGCTCCGGCTGCGCCTGCTCGACGACGTGCGGGCGGTGATCGCCGCGACGACGCTCGCGGCGATGATCGTCCTGTCGATCCGGATCCTGCTCGGCGACACGCTCTCGATCGAGGCCGAGTCGATCCGCCCGTGGGCGTTCGCGCTCGTCTACCTCGTGTCCGGGCGGATCGCCTTCTACTGGACGCAGGCGAGCGCTCGCGCCGAGGGCGAGGGCATCCGCCCGACGCTGATCGTCGGTGCCGGGAGGATCGGCTGCCTCACGGCGCGGCGCCTGCTCGAGCGGCCCGAGCTCGGGCTCAAGCCCGTGGCCTTCCTGGACAAGGAGCCGCTCGTCGACTCGCGCCAGGCGCTCGGGCTTCCCGTTGCCGGCGCCAGCTGGGATCTCGACGCCGTCGTCCACGAGTACGGCATCGAGCAAGTCATCGTCACCTTCTCCACAGCACCCGACGAGGTGTTGCTGCGACTCGTCCGGCGCTGCGAGGAGCTCGGCATCGCAGTCTCAGTCGTGCCGCGGCTCTTCGAGCGCGTTCCGGAGCGTCACAGCGTCGAGCACCTCGGCGGAATCCCCCTCCTGACGGCGCACCCGGCGAACCCGAAGAGCATGCAGTTCGCCGTCAAGTACGCGCTCGACCGCCTTCTTGCGGCGACCGCGCTCGTACTCCTCTCCCCGATCCTGGTCGCGGCAGCGATCGCAGTCAGGATCTCCCTCGGCAGGCCGATCCTGTTTCGTCAGGTTCGCGTCGGCCGGGACGGTCGGACCTTCGACATCCTGAAGTTCCGCACCATGCGCCTCCCTGGTGGCCCGCCCGAGCCCACGGATTTCGTACTCCCCGACGACGTGGGCCCGGGCGGGGTGGAGGGGGAGGACCGGCGGACGCGCCTCGGCGCGTTCCTCCGGGCCTCGTCGATCGACGAGCTGCCGCAGCTGCTCAACGTCCTCAAGGGCGACATGAGCATGGTCGGGCCGCGGCCCGAGCGGCCGGAGTTCGTGTCGCAGTTCGAGCGCAACGTCTACCGCTACGGCGACCGGCACCGCGTGAAGTCGGGCATCTCCGGCTGGGCCCAGGTCCACGGCCTGCGCGGCAAGACGTCGATCACCGACCGCGCGGAGTGGGACAACTTCTACATCGAGAACTTCTCGCTCTGGCTCGACCTGAAGATCATGCTGCTGACGCTCGGTGCGCTCGGCGGGCACTTCGCGAAGGTCGAGTAGCCCGGCAAGCCTCCTAAGCTTCGTCCATGAGCCCGTGGATCGACCGGGTGCGCCGGCGTGCGCCCGGGATCGTCGCGCTCGCGGCCCTGGCCGCGGGCGTGGCCGCGGTCTACTCCTTCACCGCGTCGAAGCGCTACGAGGCGCGGACGGAGCTGCTCGTCTCGCCGCTTCCGGCGAGCGACGCGACCTTCGACGGCTTCGGGCTCCCGCGCGCGGACGGCGCACCCGGCGCGGCGGCCGAGACGGCGGCGCGGCTCGTCCGCACGCCCGAGATCGCCGACGCCGTGCGGGCGCAGCTCGGCCTCCGCGGGTCGCGGAACGACGTGCTGAGCTCGGTGTCGAGCCACCGGGTGGACGGCTCGCAGCTCGTGGCCGTCGTCGGGAAGGCGTCGAGCCCGGCCCGCGCGGCACAACTCGCGAATGCCTTCGCGGACGCGCTCGTCGCCGCGCGGACGAGCCGGTTCCAGACGACGCTCGCCGCGGTCATCCGGCGCCTGCGCGCGCGCCTTCGCGCCGGGGTCGGGGACGAGGCGGAGCGGCGGGCGCTCGCGCGCCGGCTCGGCGTGCTCACCGGCCTCGTGGCGACGCGCGACCCGACGCTCGAGGTCGCGACCGCGGCCGTCGCGCCGAGCCGTCCCGTCTGGCCGCGTCCGTGGCTCCTCATTTCCGTCGCGGCGGGCGCCGCTCTCGCGGCCGCGACGCTGGCCGCGGCGCTCGTGCCGCACCCTGCGCCGCCGCCCGCCCGGCCCCCGCCTCCGCCCGTACGCCAGCCCGAGCCGCCGCCGGAGCCCGAGCCCGAGCCGGCACCCGAGCCTCCACCCGTTTCGGCCACCGGAGCCTGGAACCTCGCCGAGCTTCGCCGCCTCGTCGAGGAGCGCGGCGCAGCGTTCCCCGATCGCGTCGAGCTGTGGCGCTCGTACCTGTTCTTCCTCCAGGACCACGCCGGCGCCGACGGCAGCCTGCCGAGCTCGTTCGACGCGCTCGTCGAGGACGAGTTCCGCGAGCTGCTCGGCTCGTAGGGCGGGCGCCTCTTGCAACCGGCGGGTTTTGTGTTTCAGTGAGTCTGAAAGCCAGGCTGGGGGAGGGGAACTTTGGCAGTGGGACGCGGCAGTCTGCCGAGACCGTCGGCCGCCGATCTGCGGCGGCTCGTCACGCGTGCGAAGGCGGGCGACCAAGACGCCGTCGACGCGCTCTACCGCCTGCACGTCGACCGGATCTACGCCTACCTCGCGGCGAACGTCGGCAACCAGCACGACGCCGAGGATCTGACGACGCAGACGTTCATGCGCATGATCGAGTCGCTCGACCGCTTCCAGCCGCGCGCGACGCCGTTCGCGGCCTGGCTCTTCCGCATCGCGCGGAACCTCGCCATCGACCACTTCCGCGCGGCGGCGCGAGCGCGCGCCCGGGCGCAATCCGGCGGTGGAGCGACCCCGCGGGACGCGTCGGCCGAGGACGAGGCGCTCTCCGTGCTCGACCGCGAGGTGCTGCGGGAAGAGCTGGCGACGCTTCCGCTCGGGCAGCGCGAGGTGCTGACCCTGAAGTTCGTCTGCGGCCTGACGAACGCGGAGGTCGCGAGCGTCCTCTCGAAGACCGAGGGCGCGGTGAAGGCGCTCGAGCGGCGCGCCCTTCGAACTCTTCAACGACGACCGATCCGCGCCGCGTAAGGGACCGCCGCACCCGTCGCTACGATCCCCGGCGGGAGGCGCGGCTCGCGGGGGCCGCTCACGACTCGTGAACGTGGCCACTCAGGAACGATCAGCCGCCGTGCCGGTCCTCGAGGTCGTGGGAGGGCCCGGCCGGCTGTCGCGCGAGTCGTTCGCGGAGCTCTGGCACTTCCGCGAGGTCCTCTGGGCGTTCGTCGTGCGCCAGGTGAAGGTTCGCTACAAGCAGGCCGTCGTCGGCATCGGCTGGGCGATCATCCAGCCCGTCCTCGCGGCGCTCGTCTTCGCGCTCTTCCTCTTCCGCTACAGCAGCGTGCCGAGCGAGGGGGTTCCGGCGCTGCTCTTCACGCTCGCGGGGATGACCGGCTGGACGTACTTCTCCAGCGCGACGGCGCTCGCGAGCGAGAGCCTCGTGACCAACCAGGCGCTGCTCCGCAAGATCTACTTCCCGCGCGAGGTGCTGCCGCTCTCGGGCGCGCTCGCGGGCGTCCTCGACCTCCTGCTCGCCCTTGGCGTGCTCGTCGTCGTGACCTTCGCGTACGGGATCGGCCCGGCGCTCTCGTGGGTCGCCCTACCGCTGCCGCTGCTGCTCCTCGTGGTCGCGGCCGCTGCGTTCGGGAACGGGCTCTCGGCGATCAACGTCTACTACCGCGACGTCCGCTACGCCCTGCCGTTCGTCCTCCAGCTCGGCCTCTTCGTGAGCCCGATCGCGTATCCGCTCTCGGTCGTGCCGTCGTCGTGGCGGACGATCTACGCGATCCTCAACCCGGTCGCGGCCGCCACCGACTCCCTGCGGCGCATCGTCGTCCACGGGCACTGGCCCGACTTCCCGGTGCTGCTGGCGTCGATCGGCTGGTCGCTGTTCCTCCTCCTGTGCTCGTACGCCTTCTTCAAGCGGCTCGAGCGCGGCTTCTCGGACCGGGTATGACCGACGCCGTCGTCTTCGAGAACGTGTCGAAGCGCTTCCGCGGGGGCCAGGCGTACCGCGCGCTTCGCGACGACATCGTCGGCGCGCTGGGTCGCGTCGTCGGGCTCAAGCGGGGGTCGGAACAGGTCGTGCGCGCCCTCGACGACGTCTCGTTCTCGATCCCCGAGGGACAGTCGTTCGCGCTCCTGGGGCCGAACGGCGCGGGGAAGACGACGGCGCTCAAGGTCGCGAGCCGGATCACGTACCCGACGAGCGGAAGGGTCCGCGTGCGCGGGCGAGTCGGCGCGCTGATCGAGGTCGGCACCGGGATGCACCCGGAGCTGACCGGCCGCGAGAACGTCGACCTCTACGGCCGCATCCTCGGCCTGTCGCGCCGCGACGTGCGCAGCCGCTTCGACGAGATCGTCGAGTTCGCGGACATCGGCGGCGCCCTCGAGCAGCCGGTCAAGCAATTCTCCTCGGGCATGCAGCTCCGGCTCGGCTTCGCGCTCGCGGCGCACCTGGAGCCGGACGTCCTCCTCGTCGACGAGGCGATCGCCGTCGGGGACGCGGGTTTCCAGTACCGGTGCGTCGAGCGCATGCGCGAGCTCGTCCAGGAGGGGCGCACGCTCGTCTTCGTCTCGCACAACATGAGCGCGATCGAGTCGCTCTGCGAGCGCGGGGTGCTGCTCGACCACGGACGGATCACGGCGGACGGGCCGGCGCGCGACGTCGTGCGCGACTACCTCCGCCAGGTCGAGGCGTCGCTCGTGGAGGAGGACGCCGCCCGCTCCGTCACGGGCGGCGGCCTGGCCATCGTCGACGTGACGCTGCACGACGAGTCGGGCGGCCGGGTCGAGGAGGCCGCGCCGGGCCGGCCGCTGACCGTGCGGCTCCACTTCCGCGCGAGCTCGCCGATCGACGAGCCGATCTTCGAGGTCGGCCTGAACGACGGGCGGATCGGCCCCTTCGCGCTCGCGTCGATGCTCATCGACGGGCAGGCGCCGCGCTCGATCTCGGGCGAGGGCTACGTCGACTGCACGTTCGCGGACCTCCCGCTCCTGCCGCGGGTCTACGAGCTCTGGGGCGGCGTCCGCCACGGCGCCGGCTTCGGCGACCTCGTCGACTGGCAGCGGCTCCGCTTCTTCCGCGTCGCCGGCGAGGTCGACGGCGGCGGGCCGGCCGCCGTGAGCCACTCGCTCTCGAACGCGCCGGTCAGGCTCCCGTACCGCTGGGGCTTCGGCGGCGGCGTCTCGAACTAGGCGCCGCTTGCGGTGCCGTCATCAGGACGCACGGGCTGCGCCCGGGTGTCCGTCTGAAACGACCGGTCGACCCGCACGCGTCACCGCCTCCGCAAGCTGACGGCTTCCTCGTACACGGCTTCGCGCTGTGCGGCGATCACGTCGGGCGCGCAGTGCCGCTCGACCAGCTCGCGCGCCCGCGTGCTCGCTTCGGCCGCCTCGTGCGGGTCTTCTAGGAACGGGTGGAGCGCGGCGGCGAAGGGCTCCGGCCCTTCCTCCTCGACGACGGCGCCCGCCCCGGACTGGAGGAGCAGCTCGGCGAGCCCGCTCGACGAGCGGCAGACGACCGGCCGGCCGAAGGCCAGCGCCTCGAGACCGGCGTAGGGGAGGTTCTCGTGCCGGCTCGGCACCGCGACGACCCGGGCGCCGAGGTAGAAGCGCGCGAGCTCGTCGCGGGGAACCTCGGCCTCGAAGCGCACGGGCGCGCCCAGGTCGCGCGCGAGCGACGCGAGCCACTCGTCGTAGGGCTTCCCGTCGCGCACGGCGGTCGCGCGTCCGACGAAGACGACCTCGACGTCGCCCTTCAGGCGGGCCGCGGCCTCGACGAGGAGGTCCGAGCCCTTGAGCGGCTCGAGGCGGCCAACGCACAGGACGACCGGCGGCGCCCGGTCGGGGGTCGACCCCGGGTCGATCTCCCGCGGCGCGATCGGCAGCCGCACCATCCGCACCTGCTTGCCGGCGAGCCACCTCGGCCCGACCTCTCGCAGCAGCCGTTCGGACGGCGAGGTGACGAGATCGGCCCGCCGCACAGCGACCCGCTCCAGCGCGGAGGCGGCGCGGAGGTCGCGCGTCTTCGGCGAGCCCGCGTAGCGGGACGTTACCGCGAGCGGCGTGTGGAGGTGCACGACGAGCGGCGCGGGCCGGCGGAACGCGAGCCCGAGGCCCTCGGCCATCCAGTCGGCGGCCTCCACGACGTCGAAGTCGAGGCCGAGGCGGCCCGCTTCGACGCGGCAGCTCAGCGCATGGCGGAGGCGGGCGCTCGTCTTGTGCGCGCCGGGGAGCCGCACCTCGCCGCGCCGGTGGACGTGGACGCCGCGGTCGACCCGGTCGCTCGCGGGCTGGTCCGGAAGGCACGAGAGCACGTGCACCTCGTGGCCGCGCGCGACGAGGGCCGGCCCGATCTCGGCGACGTACGAGCCGATGCCGTCCGGAGTCTCCGGCGGGTACTCGATCGAGACGAAGAGGATCCTCATCGGCGACCGCCCCTGGCGGAACCGACCGCGATTCCCGCGAGCGTCAGCGCCCCTTCCAGCGCCGGCCAGCCGTCCGCATGGCGGAGGCCGGAGGCGGCGCGTCGGGCGAGGCCGGCCGCGTAGCGCCGTCGCAGGACGTGGGCGTGCTCGTCCCCGCGGGCGGCGTGCCGGGCGAGGAACGTCCCCAGGCCGAACCCGTAGGCGTACCGGCCGCCGACGCGCGCCCGCCGGGTCTTCAGCTCGTGGTACACGACCGCGTCGGGCTCGTACAGGATCGTGAACCCTTCGTTCGCGAGCCGGTAGAGGAGGTCGACGTCCTCCGCCGCGCGGGCCGGCGTCCCCGGGCCGAGGGACTCGTCGAACCCGCCGACGGCCTCGAAGGCGCGGCGGCGGAGCGAGAGGTTGCCGCCGGTGCCGATGTCCCACGGCGTCCGGCCCGGGCCGCTGAACGTGCGCCGCGCCGTGCTCGTCCGCGAGGAGACGGCGACGCCGCCGGTGTCGCCCGGGAGCGGCAGCACCCGCCCCGTCACGCCGTCGATCCCGCCCTCGTAGCCGCGTTCGAGCGCGCCGATCCACCCCGGCGCGGGAACGCAGTCGTCGTCGGTGAAGGCGAGCAGCTCCTGAGTGGCCGCGTCGACGCCCCGGTTCCGCCCGCGCGAGACGCCGCGCTCGGCCATGCGGAGGTAGTCGACGCCCTCCAGGGCGACGGGGCGGGTCCCCTGGTCGACGACCACGATCTGCGCCGGCGGCGGCGTGCACGCGCGGAGGGCGCCGACGCAACGGGCGAGCGCCTCCGGGCGGTCCATGGTGCAGACGACGACCGAGACGTCGCTCACGCCGCCACCTCGGATCCCTGCGCTCCAGGCAAGCGGCGCAGACGGCCGAGCCGGCAAAGCCGGCCCGGTCTGGAAGCGGCATCGCAAGCGACGCCGCTCACGAGCCGGGCCGCTTTCCGAGCGCGAGCGTGAGCGCGAAGCGCAGGAGCGAATCCGTGCCGCGGATCTCGCAGCGGCGGAGGGCGAACGGCGGCGTCCCGGGCGAGTTCCGGCCCTCCTCGATACCGCACGCGCTCACGAAGCCCGCCTCCTCGACGGCGCGGACGGACGCCTCGTCCAGCCTCCCGTACGGGTACGCGAAGTGGCGGATCGCGCCCAGCCGGCCCTCGAGGTCGACCCGGGAGCCCCCGACCTCGTCGCCGAGCTCCGCCGGCGGGAGACCGGGCAGCGACGCGTGCGTGCGCGTGTGGGCGCCGAACCCGAGCCCGTCGCGCCGCAGCTCCTCCGCCTGCTCCCACGTCATCAGCGGCCGGCCCTGCACCTCGGCGCCCTCGCTCCACAGGTTGAGCTGGCCCATCCCGCGGCTGACGGCGAAGATCGTGGCGGTCAGGCCGTGCCGCCGCAGGAGCGGGTGGGCGAGCTCGGCGTTGTCGGCGTACGCGTCGTCCAGCGTGATCACGACCGAGCGCGGTGGTGGAAGCGTGTGCTCGAGCCGGTGGCGGACGTACTCGTCGAGCCCGAGCACGGTGTACCCGCGGAGCCGCAGCCAGCGGAGCTGCCGCGCGAAGCGCCGGGCCGGCAGGACGAACCGGCTCGCCGGCTCGCCGCGCGGGGCGAGCGCGTGGTACATGAGGATCACGACGCCGCCGGTGAAGCGCTGCCACGCCGCGCGCTCGGGCGCCGCGCGGCGGACGCCGCGCCAGTAGCAGTAGTCCTGGAGGAACCGGTACGGCCGGTCGCTCCGCGTCAGGAGGGGATCGACGGCGCGGAGCGGCCAGATCGGCGCGCGCGCGGCGAGGAGCGCGCGGCGGAGCGTTGCCGCACGCTGGCTGCCGCGCCAGAAGTTGCCGAGCGGGAGGTGCGGGAGGAGTGCCGGCTCTCGCCGGACCATCGCGACCGCCGCGCGGCCGGCCGCGTCGAAGTCGCCGACGATCCCGGCGAAGCCCTTCTCGTAGATCTGCGCGCCGAGGGCGTCGGGGACGAAGACGATCGGCAGGCCGGCGCGCTCGAGCCGGTACGCGAGCTCGACGTCGAAGCTGCGCGCGAGCCACTCCCCGAAGCCCCCTGCTTCGAGGAGCGCGGCTCGCGGCGCCGAGATGTTCCCGCTGTAGCAGCTCCTGAAGGTCGGCGCCCGCTCGCGGCGCTCGAACTCGCCGTACTGGCCCGCCCACCAGCGGCCGACGTAGCGGGCCAGTCCGCCGGCGCGCTCCGGGAGCTCCAGGCTCAGGTTGCCGAGCGCAATCGCCCCGCCGGTTTCCCGCTGGGCCCGCACGTGCTCGGCGACGAGCCGTGGCCCGGCGATCACGTCGTCGTCGAGGAACAGGCAGATGCGACCGGCGGCGAGCTGGATCCCGCGGTTGAGCGCGGCCGGCTGGCCGCGGTTCGGCCGGCGCTCGAACCGCAGGGGCAGGAGCGACGCGTACCGCTCGAGCACGGCGGTGGTGCCGTCCGTCGAGCCGTCGTCCACCACGACCACCTCGAGCTCGGCGTCCGGCTGGTCCTGCGCGGCGAGGGCGCCCAGGCAGCGGTCGAGGAGCGACGCGCGATTGTACGTCGGAACGACGACGCTAAGCTCGATCAGGTCATCCTCCCATCCGCATCCGCTGCGCCGCGATCGCGCGGACGATCGCGAGGAACGGCCGGGCCTCCTGCTCCGGGCGCAGGGACTCGTTCGCCGCGTGGCGCAGCCAGCAGGCGTGGAAGCAGAGGTCCGCCACCGCGTCGTCGAGGGCCAGGGCATCCCTGAAGCGCCGCTCGTGCTCGTCGCGAGGCGCCGCGAAGGACGCCGCGACGCGGTCCGCGAACCCGCGCGTCGCCGCCTCGGCGTCCGCGAGGGCGTAGAAGAGGTCGGCGAGCGGAAGCGCGAGCGGCGCCGCGGTGTCCCAGTCGACGACGGCGATCCGGCCGTCCCGCGCGACGAGCACGTTCGCGCTCGTCAGGTCGTTGTGCGCCGCGACGAGCCTCACGGGCTTCCCTTCGGCGGCGTGCCCCATGCGCCCGAGCTCGGCGACGTACGAGTCCGGGAGCCCGACGGCCCCGGCCGGAGCGAGCAGCTCGCGCTCGAGGAGCTCGCGGGAGAAGGCCATCTCGGCCGCGGTCGCGAGGTTCCAGCGCAGGAGCCAACCCGCGATCCGCTCGACGAGCGCGTCGCGGTCGCCGGGCCGCTCGGCGAGGAGGACGGATGCAGGCCGCCCCTCGACGCCGGTCGTGACGAGGAGCGGCCGACCGCCGAGCTCGCCCTCCTCGACCACCTCCGGCACGTCCGCGCCCGCGGCCCGCGCCGCCGGGCCGAGCTCGGCGAGCGCCCGGCCCTCGGTGAGCTCGCGCCGAGCGGGCAGCCCCGCGCCGACCTTCGCGGCGAGCTCGAGGCGCTCCCCGTCGAGGAGGAATGCCGCGCCGGGCGCAGCCACCACGGTCGTTCCCGAGCCACGCGCCCGCAGCCACGCGCCGAGCGGCCGCGATCCGGGAGGCCTCGCGATCGCCGCCGGCGCGGCGAGCTCGAGCGCGCGCCCGGGCGCGACCCCCGCGAGCCGTCCGCGCGGCGAGGCCGCGACGGCGCCGAGGGCCCAGCGCACGGCGGCACGTTCCGCCGGCACGAGGCGGCCGCCGATCTCGAGCACGCTCGGCCCGAGCTCGAGCCCCGCCTCGCGCGCGACCGCCGTTCTCGCTCGCGCCGGAAGCCGCAAGAGCGCGAGGCCGTCGGGCGCGAGCCGCCCGCGCAGAGGCTCGTCCGCGCGGTCGACGACGACCACGTCCTCCGGTCCGTGCGCGACGCCGTCCGGGTGGAGAAGCTCGAGTCGCCGGCGTTCGCCGCTCAGGCGTCCGCGAGCTCGACGGGGGTCGGGGCCGTGCGGGCCCAGTCGACGACGTCGGCCAGGATCCGGTCGAGGTCGAGGGCCGGCCGCCAACCGATCTCCTGCCGGACCTTGTCGATCGACGGCTTCCGGTTGAGCATGTCCTCGATCCCCTGTCCGTAGACCTGGTCATAGGGGACGAACACGAGCTCGGAGGACGATCCCGTCCGCTCCAGCACCCGGTGGGCGAGGTCCAGGATGCCGATGCTCTCGGTCGAGCCGACGTTGTAGATCTCGCCGTTCGTCGAGGGCTTCTCGGCGAGGCCCGTCAGCGCCCGGATCGTGTCCGAGATATGGCAGAAGCAGCGGCTCTGCGTGCCGTCGCCGTGGATCTCGAGCGGACGCCCGGCGAGCGCGGCCTGCACGAAGCGCGGCACGACCATCCCGTACTCGCCGCTCTGGCGCGGCCCGACGGTGTTGAAGAGCCGGACGATCACGCAGTCGAGCCCGCGCTCTTGGTGGTAGGCGAGCGCGAGGAACTCGTCCATCGCCTTCGAGTCCGCGTAGGCCCAGCGCCGCTGCGTCGTCGGCCCGTAGACGCGGCGCGCGTCCTCGACGAAAGGCACGTCGTCGCGCGGGTCGCCGTAGACCTCCGAGGTGGATGCGACGAGCACCCGCTTGCCGAAGCGGTTGCAGAACTCGAGCACGGTCTCGGTGCCCTGGACGTTCGTGACCAGCGTGTGGACGGGCTGCTCGACGATCAGCCGCACGCCGACCGCGGCCGCGAGGTGATAGACGACGTCGCACTTGTAGACGAGCTCGTTGACGACCGCCGGCGAGAGCACCGAGTCGACGACGAGGTGGAAGTCCGGCCGCTCGCGCAGCGGCGCCACGTTCGCGATCGAGCCCGTCGACAGGTCGTCGAGAGCGTAGACCTCCCAGCCTCGCGTAAGCAGGAGCTCGCAGAGATGCGAGCCGATGAAGCCGGCGCCGCCCGTGACGAGCGCCTTCCCCGGCCGCGGCGACTCAGCCATGGCGGCAAGCCTAGCGCCGGCGTCCGTCGGGGTCCGCGGACGCCGGCGTGAACGGCCCGCTTGAGCTCGTTGTCGGAATGAGTTCGAGCGGTTCGACCGGTTGTTTCAGACGGACGTGCGGGCTAGCCCGCACGTCCTGACGATCGGCGCCGCCGAGTCGGCGCCTTAGCCCTTCGCCCGCGCGACGGCGCGCTCGAGCTGCGCCTTGGTCATGCTCGAGCGGCCCTCGATCTTCAGGCGCTTCGCCTGGGCGTAGAGCTGCTCCTTCGTCTTCGTGGCGCCGCCCGAGCGGCCGGACGAGCTCGACCGGGTCGTCGAGGTCGACCTCGACTTCGTGCCCGGCCTCGACTTCGTGCCCGGCCTCGACTTCGTGCCCGACCGCGAGCCGGTGCTTCGAGTGCTTCGCGACCGCGACGACGTCCCGCCGCCCCTCGACTGCTGCGAGCCGCCTGAGTCGCCGTCCGAGTCGTCGTTCGATCCGAGGAGCTTCTTGCCGACTCCGACCGCCGCGGCGGTCGCGAGGCCCACCGCAGCGCCGGTCGCGACCTTCTTCGGCGTCGACATGCCTTCCGCCAGTTCGTCTTCAGCCGCCATGGTCAGTCCCCCTTCGCTTCGTTGAAGGACGTGATGAACCGGGGCACGATCTTGTCGCGCACGATCTCCGGCCCGTTCTTCGCCAGCCAGGTTCCGGCTGCTCCGGCGGCGTCCTCGGCAAGCGGAAGCACCGCGTCGCGCGCGGCGTCCCAGCCGCCGGAGGCGATCGACGTCAGCAGCGTGCTCGACCCGCCCTTGCCCTTCGCCGGCGAGCGGTCGCCGTTCGACGCCTCGCCGTTCGAGTGCGAGAACGCCTTCCGCGCCGCCATCGCGGCCGCGCCGGTCACCGCCGCGGCGGCCGCGGCCTTCACGGCCGTGCGGGCGCCGGAACCGCCGCTCTCCGTCGTCTCCTCGACCTCGTTCGTGTCGTTCTCAGCCATGTCCAACCCCTTCCGCTAGGACTTCGCGCCGGCCTTCGCGCGCGACTCGCTGCCGCTGCCGCTCGACCGGCCGGTCAGTTCCTCGATCCGGCTCATCAGCGTCTCGTTCACCGTCGCGAACGTGCCGGCGGCGGCGTCGGCGTGCTCGCTGATCTCGTCAGCGATCTCGATCAGCCGCTCGAAGTCGACCTTGCCGTCCTGAAGCTCCGAGCGGAGCCGTTTCACCAGCCCGTCCAGGTCGTCGGCGAGCTGCTCGACGTCTTTCAGCGATGCCATAACCCCATCCCTCCGTGGTTGTCGACCCCTAGCGCTTTCCCGGCCGGCGTGTTCTTAGTCCTCCGGACGTCAGAGCAGGTCGCCGAGCGGCCCGAGGTTCAGGTTCAGGTCGCTGTCCTCCAGCTCGAACTCGGCCTTCAACTCCTCCATGCGCCGCTCGAGCTTCATGAAGGTCTGGCCGAGCCGCTCGAGCTGCTCGTCCGTCAGGTTGCCCTGCTCCATGCGGCGCAGCGCCTGCCGCTCCATCAGCTGGCGGAGCAGCTCGACGAGGGTCAGCACGAGCTGCGCGAGGCCCTTCTCGACCTTCTCGGGATCCGCGTTCACCCGCCGCGGGAAGGCGCCCTGGAGCCGGTCGAGCTCGCCCGCGACGGCGTCGAGGTCGCCGGAGCCGCCGAGGATCCGGTCGAGCTCGTCGCTCACGTCTCGCCGCCGGGGGCGAAGCTGTACGGGGGCCAGGGGCCGGTGGACACGAAGGTCAGCTCCGAGTGCTCGGCCTCCAGCTCCTCGACCCGGTGGCGGAAGGCGTCGAGCGCGCCGGGCTCGACGAGGTACGCGCCGCTCAGGAGGAGCCGGGGCGTCGCGCCGACGGTTCGGGTCGCCGCCCGCGCCAGGGCCGCGAGCGGCTCGTGGAGCTCACGGGCGAGCCGCTCGGTCTCCTCGCTTCGCGCCAGGCGCGCCTCCATGTAGGCCCGGCCCGACTCGGTGGCCGGCGGCGGCGCAGGCTCCGCCGCCAGGACGCGGACGCCGATCTCGACACAGCCGCGCACCTGCGCCAGCGCGTCGCGGAGGCTCGCGGCGCGGCCCTCGATCGCATCGCGTAGGGCGGCCTCGTCGCGAAAGCCGCGCCCGAAGCGCGCCGGGAGGAGCGCGTCGGCCCGCTCGACCAGCCCCTCGACGACGCGCGCGTGGGCGAGCACGGCCTCCTCCGACGCGGCGACCTCCGCTCCGTCGTGCTCGCTCACCACGAGGTCGAGGCCCTCGACGCTTCGCCGGCCGAGCGGCGCGCCGTCCACCCCGCGCACGTCGGGCAGCCCGGTGAGCTCCTCCGCGATTGCGTACAGGTAGATCACTCGCCCAGCCGCTCCAGCGTCCCGACCGACGCGAGGAGCACGCGCAATCCGACGTACACGAGGTCGACGTCCGCGACCGAGAGCGTGACGTCGCCGGTGAGGACGACCCCCTTGTTGAGGACGCGGTCGATGAGCTCGAGCAGCGTGATCTGCTGCTCGAGCGGACGCTCGGGGACCGAGGTCACGTCCCGACGACCTCGGGCGGCACGAAGTTGTACGGCGGCCACGGCCCCGTGAGCTCGTACGTGACGCCACGGGGGCCGAAGCGCGACTCGAGCTCCGCCACCGCCTCCGCCAGGCGCCCGTCGTCGCGGCGGACGAGATACGCGCCGTTCAGCAGCATCTCGTCCGCCCGGCCGGACAGCTCGGGCGGCTGCGGCGGGTTCGCGCGCGCCTCCTCGGCGGCGGCCGCGAGGACCTCGTGGCTCGCCTGCGCGAACTCCGACTTGAAGCGCGCCGCCTCTTCGGCCGCTTCGCGCTCGCGCTGCCGGCGCAGGAGGTACTCGCGGCCGGACTGCGGCTCGTCGGGCTCCGGGGCCGCCGCGCCGGCGAAGTACGCCTTCACGCCGAGCTCGATCCGGCCCTCGAGCCGCTGGAGGAGGCCGGCGAGCGCCGGGCCGTGGGCCGACAGGAACTCCACGACGTGCTCACGGCTCTCGTAGACCGTGCAGAGGCGAAACGGGACGACGGTCGTCCTCGCCAGCGCCCGCTCGAGCGTGTCCTCGTGCTCGCGGGCGGTTCGCTCGAGCCAGGAGCGGTCGTTGAGGCGCTCGAGCAACGAGGCCTCCCCGAACTCGTCCGCCGGGACGACGCTCACGAGCGCCGCCACGTCCCCTTCGGGCACGAGCTCGACCGGTCGCGCGCCGATGCCTGTCCCTTCCGGCTGTGTCGTGGCCGAGACGACGCCGTAGACGTACCACGCCGCCGAGGGCGGCGGGGCCGGCTCGCTCACCTCTCCGAGCGCTCGTCCTCGCCGTCGAGGCCGGCGGCGGCCTCCAGCCGGCGGAGGCGGCCCTCGAGGGCGCTCCCGTCGCCGGAGCCGCGCTTGAGGAACGGGTCGCCCTCCCACCAGTCGATCCCCATCTCCTTCGCCTTGTCGGCCGAGGCGATCAGGAGGCGGATCCGCACGGTGAGGAGCTCGATGTCGAGCAGGTTGATGCGGATGTCGCCCGCGACGACGATGCCCTTGTCGAGCACCCGCTCGAGCACGTCGGCGAGCTGCGCCGGCCCCCCCGAGCGGTATCGCACGTCGGGCAGGCGATCGCCCTGCGTCACGACATCTCTCCGTCGTCGGCCTGCGACCTGTAGTAGCGGCGGCGCCGCGCGTAGCGGACGAGGTTCCGGTCACCGTCGAGCTCGACCTCGTACGACGCGAGCACGTCGGTCGACGAGGGGATGCGCGAGACTTCCACGACCTCGAGCGTCACGATCCAGCCGTCGCCCGAGCGGTCGAGGCCGGAGACGGAGTCCGCTTCCTTGCCGAGCAGCGCCGCGAGCTGCTCGCGCGCGGTCTCGACGACGCGCCGCGCCTCCCCCGGCCGGGCGCCGGAAGGACGCCGCTCCTCCTCGGGCTCCTCGGCTTCCTCGCGTTCCACGGGTTCCTCTCGCGGCTCCTGCTGCTCGGCGCGCGGCTCCTCGGGCTCCGAGGCGGGCTCCGGCGCTTCGTCGCGGTCGTCGCCGCTTCCGGTCATCGCGCGCGCCGCGCCCACCGCCGCCCCGACGGCCGCCGCCGCAGCGGCAACCTTCGCCGCGTGCTTGACGGTGTCGAGAGGCTCCTCGGCGCTCGACTCGTCCTGCTTCGCCTCGTCGGTCTCGCCGGAGGCGTTCCCGCGGCGCTTGCGCCTTTCGTCGGCCCGCCGCTTCTGCGCCTCTTCCCGCTTCGTCCCCGCCATCAGCTTCTCCAGTCCGTCGCGTCGAGCTCCCCTGCGAGCCGCAGCCGCTCGAGCAGCTCGTCCTCGACCTGCTCGAGCTCCTCGACCGTGAGCTCGCCCCGCTCGTAGCGGAGCTCGGCCTCGGCGAGCTGCCGACGGATCGTACGCCCCTCGTCCAGCTCTCGCGCCGCCTGCTCGGCGATCTGTTCGGCGATCCACACCGTCCCGCGGATCGGCGCCAGCGGCAGCGTCAGCAGGCCCGTCAGGAGCCCCATCAGCTCTCCCCCGGGAACATGACGAAGCTGTGCGGCGGGAGCGGGCCGAGGTACTTGAACGTCATCCGCCCCTCGTGCTCCCGCGCGAGCTCGTCCATCGCCTCGTCGAACGCCTCGACGCGCCCGCGGTCGACGAGGAACGACGCGGTGAACGCGAGGCTCGTCTCGCCGTCCTCGACCACGGCGTCCTCCGCGAGCGGGCGCAGGCGCGCGAAGATCGCCCCCGCGTCGCTCTCGCGCTGCGCCTCGAGGGCGCGGGCGACCGCCTCGCCCAGCCGAACCCGGTGCGGATGGGCGGCCGCCTCCGAGGCCCCGCGCGTCGCTTCGTTGAGACGGGCGATCGCCGGGTCGGAGCGCACGATCTCCCGGAGGACCGCCTCCTCGACGTAGAACGCCTTCACCCGCAGCTCGACGAGTCGCTCGAACTGCTCCAGGAGCGCGGTGAGCTCGTCGTGCCGTGGCTCGAGGAGCTCCGCCGCGACCGCGTCCTCGTCGCGCAGCACGATCCCGAAGCGAAGCGGGAGCACCGGCCCTGCCGCGACGGCGTGCTCGAGCACGGCCGAGTGGCTCAGCAGGTCGCGCCGCGTCGCGTGCAGCTCCGCGCCCTCGACCGGGCTGACGAGCGCGGCGAGGCCGCCGGACACGACCCGACTGACCGGCGCGCCGCCGATCCCGGCCGGCGCGCCGTCGAGCGGCGTCTCCGCCGGGACGATCCCGTAGACCACGGTCATGGTCCCAGCCCTAGTCCTTCTTGGCGGGCTCCCGCTCCTTCTCGTCGTCCCGCGAGAACGCGTCCTTGACGCCTTCGACCATGCCCTTCGCCTTGCCGTCGCCGTCGTCGCCGCGGAGCTCGGCCAGCCCGGCTGCCTCCGTCTGCGTCAGGTCGAGCCGGTTGACGGCCTCGGCGAAGCGCAGGTAGGTGTCGACGCTCGCGATGACGATGCGGGCGTCGATGGTGATCAGCTCGATGCCGATGACCGCGATCCGGACGTAGGCGTCGATGACGAGGCCCTTGTCCAGGATCAGGTCGATGACGTCGGCGAGCCCGCTCGGGCTCGGGGCGCGCTGGAGGTAGTTGCTCGCCGTTCCGTGTGTTGCGACAGCCATCGTTCCTCCTTACCTCGAGAGCGCTGCCTTGCGCTCGCGCCGATGCTTGGCACGCTCGCGCTGGCGCTTCTCGCGCTCGCCGTTCGAGATCCTGGGACGGGGCCGGGTCTGCGACGCCTGCCCGCCGCCGCCGACGGCGGGGACGGCGCTCTCGACCGCCTTCTTCGCCTTGTCAAGGGTGCCGCCGTTCGACGTGAGCTCCTTGAGCTTCGGCAGCAACGTTCCCTGGACGAAGCCCGGCGCCTTGCGCGCCGCATAGGCGGTGACGCCGCTCGCCGCGCTCGCCGCCAGGGAGACGAGCACCCTCTTTGCGACCGACCCCTTCTCGCGGCCTCCCGAGGCGACCTCGCGCGCCTTCTCCTTCGTCTCGTTCACGACGTCCACTGGTTTCACCCTCCGTCCTGTTCGTTGTCGTCGTCTCCCGAGCGCTGCGCGAGCTCCTTGGCCACGACAGCGGCAACCCCGGTCGCGGCTGCGGCGGCCACGGCCTTCGCGGCCGTGCGCAGAGGCGAGCCCTCGCTGCCGGGAAGGACCTTCTCCTCGGCACCCTCGATCGCACCCTTCGTCATCTCCTCGGCGCCCTTCTCCTGGAGCTCCGGGAGACCGGAGAGCTCCGTCTGCGTCAGGTCGAGCCGGTTGACGGCCTCGGCGAAGCGCAGGTAGGTGTCGACGCTCGCGATGACGATGCGGGCGTCGATCGTGACGAGCTCGATGCCGATGACCGCGATCCGGACGTAGGCGTCGATGACGAGGCCCTTGTCGAGGATCAGGTCGATGACGTCGGCGAGCCCGCTCGGGCTCGGGGCGCGCTGGAGGTAGTTGCTCGCCGTTCCTCTGGTTGCGACAGCCACGGCGTCTGCGTGCCCGTTCCCACGCTGTTTGAACCTGCCCTGTGCGGGGATTCGCCGCAGGCACGAAGGAGGGCGTCGAGCCCGACGAGCTCTTCGAGAAGCTCCAGCCCTTCAAGGAGCTCGTCGCCGAGGACATCGAGGCCGGCGGCGAGGGCGAAACCTCGTAGCGCGCCTGGGGCGTTTAGGAAGTGGGCCTGCCCGGAAGGGCCCTCGGGATGCGAAAACGAGGAAGGGACTGACGATGGCCGAGGACAACGGCAACAAGCCGGGCGGAGGAGCGCAGGAGCTGCTCTCGTCGCTCATGAGCAAGGAGGTCGTGATTCCCGCCGTCGCGACCGCGGCGAGCGTCGTCGCCTACGCGGCGCGTAAGGGCGCGGGCGAGGCGAAGCAGAAGCTCGAAGGCGAGGCCGAGAAGCTCGGCGAGGAAGGGGCCGAGGGCGCGAAGAAGGGCCTGAAGGGCGGCGCCGGAGGCGCGCTCGGCAGCCTCGCCTCGAAGGCGATCGGCGGAGGCGGCGGAGGCGGTGGCGGCAAGGCGAAGAAGACGCGCCGCCTGCCGATCCAGCGCTGGACCGACATCGCCGCTCCGGTGGCGACGGTGTACGAGAAGTGGACGGAGTTCGAGGAGTTCCCGAACTTCATGCACCGCGTGCTGAACGTCCAGCAGGAGGACGACGACAAGGTCGCCTGGGACGAGAAGATCTGGTTCGGCAAGCGCCACTGGGAAGGCGAGATCACCGAGCGCAAGCGCAACAAGCGCGTCGCCTGGAAGACGACGAGCGGCATGGCCCACGCGGGCGTCGTCACCTTCCACCGCCTGGACGACGAGCTCACGCGCGTGATGGTCGACATGGACTTCGTCCCGCAGGGGATGGTCGAGAAGATGGCCTCGGGCCTGCGCTTCGTGAAGCGGGCCGTCCAGGCCGACCTCGCGCGCTTCAAGGCCTACGTCGAGCTGGGCCAGGCGGAGGAGCTCGAGTACCACTCGAAGCCCGCCGAGCGCGAGGGCGAGGGCAAGGAGGACGACGAGCCGCGCGGCAAGGGCGAAGAGAGCGGCGAGGACACCGACGAGAGCCGCGAGCGCGAGCCGGCCGCATCGTCGAGCTGACTTGACGAGCACGCTCGGTCGCGCCGTCGGCGAGCGCGTCGAGGGGCAGCAGCCCTCTCGGCTCCGCTCGCTGGCGGCCGCCGCCGTCGCCGGCTTCGCGACGAGTGTGCTCGTCTACCGTCTCTTGCGTCAGGCGTAGCGGCCGTTTCAACGTGTCCTCAAGAGACAGGACGCGACCGCCGATGAGCGCGTAAAGATCGTGTGAGGCCCCCGGGTCCAGCCCTAGGGGGTCGCGCTAACATGGCCATACCTTCGACCCCTCGGAAGGCGGCGTTCGCCGGCCGGGGGCGACGAGACGAAAGGAGGGTCGAAGGCAGGGTGTTCGAGCGATTCACAGAACGGGCCCGTCAGGTCGTCGTCCTCGCCCAGGACGAAGCGCGCGCTCTGAAGCACAACTACATCGGCACGGAGCACATCCTCCTCGGCCTTCTGCGCGAGGAGGAGGGACTCGCCGCCCGCGTCCTCGAGTCGCTCGACATCACGGTCGAGGAGGTGCGCGCCCAGGTCGCCCGCATCGTCGGCCAGGGCGACGAGGTCACGACCGGACAGATCCCGTTCACGCCGCGCGCGAAGAAGGTGCTCGAGCTCGCGCTGCGCGAAGCGCTCTC